>Ga0315545_1004522_pt1 | contig 11459 bp, 11 predicted proteins | sample SalMarSW160210MG_FD_203096 | JGI IMG/M metagenome (GOLD analysis project Ga0315545, IMG submission 203096) | Salt marsh sediment microbial communities from the Plum Island Ecosystem LTER, Massachusetts, United States - Salt Marsh Sediment SW1602-10 ...
AAAACCGGTATGCCGTTCCTGTAAGCTGCTGCTAAAATGCTCACCTCACCGAGATTGTTTTTCGCTTCGAGTTCATTGACAATTTTGCCGAGATGATAATAAAATTCTCGAGTGCCCATTTCCTTCTGGAACTCAGGTCTGACAAGTATCCCCCTCAATCTCCTGTCGGTCTCCATCAGGACGTCTTCATAATCGAACAGAATGTCGTAGATTCTTGTTATGCCTTTTGCTCTCAAGTCCGCGTCGTCGACGTTATGGCTGCCTCTGAACATCGGTAGATTAAAGGCATAGTGCAAATCATGGTACATATTCGCACCGGTTGCAACTATCCAGTCGACAAAGCCATGATTCATCAAAGGAATTATTGTCGAAGGTCCCATTCCTGCCGGCGTCAATGCACCCGCTAAGCTTAATCCTATTGTAACATCATCCTGTGAGTATCTGTCTTTGAGCAGGTGACAGGCAGCTCTCAATCTTCCGCCGTTATAAGCATCCAGGTTGTCTATCAGCTTTACTATATCCGTGTCCCGGTCAATTGGCTTTGGGAGAATCCTCTTTCCGGAGAGATAGTTCTGCTTGCTTGGGCAATTCGATTTATTATTTCCCATCTTTTCCTTCCTGTTCAGAGATTTAATCTTCTTGGACTTTGCATGAGAGATTCTATCAAAAACAACTGGCAACTAAAAAGTTAAAATCAATAAAAAAGGCTACTCTAAAAGCAGCCTTTTTTCCCCATAAGCGAGGCCGAAGGGGCTCGAACAAATCCGCTTTCGCGGATTTCCATAGGGGCGCTGCCCCTCTGGCCCTCCTTCGGCGGTCACCCCGACGACTTGGGGGAGCTTCTCCCCCAAACCCCCTCGGGTTCGAGCCAATTTATTTTTAAAACAAAAAAGACCGCTGGAAAAAAGGCGGCCTTTTTGTTTCAAGCGAGGCCGAAGGGGCTCGAACCCTCAACCTTCGGATCGACAGTCCGACGCTCTAGCCAATTGAGCTACGGCCCCGACATCCTGCAACAACCGCTAAATATAACCGCTTTGGGCGCAATTGTCAAGCCTTTCAATCAAAATAGACTGATTAGCGTCCACACAGCCTTTTTACTCCGGAGCTTCCGAGCAGCACCACCTGCTTAGCAATGCTTTTGCAGACATGTAGCGGCGAAAATCGTATCGGAACCAGTTCCGGGAGCCCAAAGTCGGTGCATGCCGTAAAATCATCGCCGAGGATTTTTATCTTTCCCGACTCGGTGCAGCCGAAGCCCATCCGACGCGCCGTTCTGATAATAGCAACATCGTCCGCCTCGATATTAACCAGCTTGCAGCAGGTAATCTCACACGCGACAGCATCGGTTCCGGCTAATATATAGCCGAGCGGTCGCGCCCTGCCGGTTATCGGACCGCCGCCATCCATTACCGTAACCGCGTCGATAACTGTCACAACGGGATTTACAAACCTGAATATATCCAGCAGCAATTCGCAGAACTCATTTGCGCTTTTGCCTCTCGCGAAATGCCACATCGCTTTTCTCTTTCCGCTGACACACCCGAACATATTCTTTACAGCAAAGGTGGCCGTCAACTGCTGATGCGATTTGAGTTTCGGCAAATTTATAATCACATCGGCATCCAGCGCCACAGAACTTATCCCCACTTTCGGGTTTCGCTCGCTCAGGTAACAACTTTTTGGCTTGTTCAGCTCTTTTACGGGCACAGACAAATTCTTAAGGGCCTCATCCAGCTTAAGTGTCTTCACACACCTAAAGACATCTCCCCACGCCGGCGAATCTGCAACGAAAGGCTTTGCGCCGAAATCTTTCAAAAGTCTTGCTGTCTCGATGATAATCGCAGGGTCCGTCTGAGTCGCGCAACGCCGGGGCTTGGGGGCGATGAAGTTCGGCTTCAACAAAACACTGTCGCCGTGTTTTACGAACTTTTCCAAACCGCCGAGAAGCTCAAAATGCCTTTGTAAGCAACCGGCGATTCTTTCTCTGTCGTAATCGCTGCATCGCGTCAGTGTAACAGTCGAATATTCCATATCTGGCTTTTCGTATCTCGCAGTTGACATCAGCAGCTAACGGTTCAATCAACTATGTCTGCGCAAACCAGCAAATAGGTTCTGGCCGCTGCTTCACGACCAGCCCCGCTAAAAAACACTCCCCCCAGTGTTGTCTCGTCCCTCAAATACTTCTGTGGCCCTAACAGAATAAAATCACCCGGACTCATTTCCAGTTTGAAGCCGACAGCCGTGAAAAACAAGTCGCTGGATTTTTCCCTGTCATCCGGCAGCTGGACCGGCTGCGATATCGCCGGTGAAAAAACCGGCTCCGCATTGACCTCGCAAACCCCTCTCAACCCTGAGAGCTTTTCTGCCTTGATTCGCAGCGCGACTATTCCAGGTCCGATGGTCGACCCCTCCCGCGAACCCCTACCCGAAATATAGTAGATGTCTTTTTCCTTCATCAGAGCCGCAACAACAAGGTCATCCGGCTCACCCGGCGTCAGCAGCAGAACCACGGTCTTTACCACCCTTGCGCCGGCGCTATCCAACTGCTCGGAGATTTTGTCCCATATCGCAGCCTGCCCCACACCAATCGAAAATGAGTTCGCCTTGAAAGCGTAGGTGTCATTAAACTGCACCGGCTTTGTGTAAAGCATCGGCCAAATGGCATCCAAAGCGCTGATGTTTTCAGCCGGCAGTTCCAGAATATATACCTTAAAGTTTATCGTCTTGAGCAACTGGGCCCCGCCCTGACCTTTGCTCGCAGCGGGAGCCAAATCGCCAATCCTGATACCCTCCCAGACCGGCTTTCCCTTTTTGCCCTCGCCGCAGCCCACCACTAAAACAATCGCGAACCCGAAAGCTATGTTCAGGAAAAACCGACTCATAACGAAAACATTAACAACTGCACGCCGCATTGTCAATATATCACAGATGCCACCTGTTCTCGAACATCTCTCAGAGCCGGGGCGTCAGCGACCAGCAGCTACAAAATAGTAAATAGTTAATATCGCAGACCTGCCTCCGGCGGAATAAATTGATTCTACCTGCCCTTTACAATCTTTGTGCCAACCTGTATGATAATTCCTGCGTCGCCGATGTAGCTCAACGGTAGAGCACGGCTTTCGTAAAGCCGGGGTTGTGGGTCCGAATCCCACCATCGGCTGTGTAATTTTTTAAGGTGGATACATTTCATTTCATTTGGGTAAATTTTCAGACACTATGCTGATGAGGCGAAACGTGAGCAATGTAGAAGAAGCGGTTGAGGTTTTTAAGGAAGGTTTGTCATGTTCACAGGCGGTTTTAGGGGCTTATTGCAAGCAATTCGGCCTGGATAAGAAAACGGCATATAAAATCGGCAGCGGCTTCGGCGGCGGTATGCACCTGGACCAAACCTGCGGAGCGGTAACAGGCGCGTTTATGGTCATCGGATTAAAATATGGCAGAACCAAGACTAATGATGTCGAGGCCAAGATGAAAACGGTCGAGGCGGTGAGAGAATTTGCCAAAAAGTTTAAGGTACGTCACGGTTCTATTGGCTGTACAGAACTTATAGGTTGTAATATCAGTACTCTGGAAGGTTATGAAGAAGCGAAGAAAAAAGATTTGTTTAAACAGGTATGCCCTGAGTTTGTAAGATCGGCAGCAGAGATTCTGAATGAGGTTCTCGGTTGACGTTAGCGATTATGGCAAACGTACTTAATGACAAATTCGAGTCGCTTAAACAAATCCTGAAGGAGTTAGGCAACATTGTTGTTGCTTACTCCGGCGGTGTTGACAGCACCTTTTTGTTGAAGATAGCATCCGATACACTCGGCCCTGAAAATGTCCTCGCCTGCATCGCGGCAGGACCATCGCTGCCCAAAAGCCAATACAAAAAGGCAACCGAAACGGCCAAAAGCTTCGGCGTCGAGCTCCAAACGATTGGGCAAACCGAATTGACCAACACATCCTATTCAGCCAACAAAGCCGACCGCTGTTTCCACTGCAAATCGCACCTGTACACAATCCTCACCGAACTTGCCAAAAAGAGAAATTTCAACCGTGTTATTTGCGGCTGCAATTTTGACGACAAAGACGATTTCCGTCCCGGCAATCGAGCAGCCAAAATCTTCAATGTCCGCTGCCCTTTAATGGAGGCCGAATTAACCAAAAACGACATCCGCCGGTTAAGCCGCCAGCTTAATTTACCCACAGCCGAATTGCCGGCCTCGCCGTGCCTCGCTTCCAGAATAAGCTACGGCCTCGAAATCACAGAGCAAAGGCTAAAGCAAATCGAAGATGCGGAAGAATTTTTGAAAAGCTTAGGCCTAATTGAATTTCGTGTCCGCCACCACGATACAATTGCACGAATCGAGGTTCATCCGGAGGATTTCAAAAAAATTTCAGCCGAGCCGAATCGCTCGAAGATTATCAAAAAACTCAAATCACTCGGCTTCAAATACATAACCCTCGACCTCCAGGGCTTCCGAACCGGCTCACTAAATGAAACGTTATCTGAAGAGGAAAAGCAAAAAAGTCTGTAAGTGTCCTACAGATAGGTCGGATTGCCTGCCCGTCAAAAAGAAAATCAGTATGCTGCCCCAAGCCCCAGCCCTTCCGTAATGAAGACAACTTCATGCTCCCTACAATAGCGGCATAGGTTGGATGCGTTGGTTGGCCAGATAGTCATTGCTTACCTGAGACAAATTACTGCGAGTGATTCTCTCCACGAGTTTGGTCTACCGCATTCTTGTCCAGGTTCTGCCATCGTAATGGAGAATTATGCCCTTAGCGCCAACTGCAAATACATTGGTGCGATTAGTGCCCGACACAGAAAATAGATCCTGTTTGGTTCCAGACTCCATTCTGCGCCAGCCCCGACCATCGAAGTTCAGAATCAAGCCGTTATCACCCACAACAAACAGGAATAGGGGTAATGAAGGACCACCAGTGGAACTGAATGGTAAGCCCACATCTGTCAACCTGATACCCCAGATCGACCTGAATGCTGAGGATTCGGCAATTCCCCACCGCTGCCACTCCATGCCGTCGTACCGAAGAATCGCAGGCTCGGATGTGACCGCAAAGGCATTCTCCCCATCATCCGACCAAATCGAAGTCACCATCTCAAGTGAGTGGACAGGTGCAGTATAGAGACCGTTTGAGTGGTTGAGGCGTTTCTTCTGAACTGTATCCTTCCACCCCATTCGGTCGAACTCTAGCAATGTCCCCTTTGTCCCTGCTGCAAAAGCCCTATCGGGGTCAACAGCGCAAACCGAGAAGAGCACGAACGGACGGACTTCCGGTCTTAGACCCTCTGTTGGGGCCTTCTCCCACCTCTGGCCATTGAAATACAGAATTGTCGGACGAAAGCCGACTGCAAAAGCCCCACCGGTGTCATCACCTGAGACCGACATCAACGTTTCGCTCACAGGACTGTCCATTTGGGTCCATGCAGTTCCATCGTAGTGAAGTATGACTCCATCGTCACCGACCGCGAAAACATCGCGCCTGCTGTTGCCACCGACTCCATTGAGGTTTTTTACAGTCGGACTAGGCATTTGCTTCCATGTGGAACCGTCGAAATGCAGAATGGTACCTCTATCTCCGACCGCGACTGTGTAATTGTCATTGCTGACGTAGACAGACAGTAGTTTTTCTCGTCGTCCACAACCACATGCCGCAAAAAAGATGAAAAGCAAGGTTACAGCGTGAAAAAACAGTCCATTTCTTATGCCATTTGTAGAACACAGATTATAATAGGCCATAACCTGCCCCTTAAAAACTAGGAACAGCTACCTGTTTTTCTCTTAACGGGGCGCAAAACAAAGATTGCAGGGCTCCGGTTTCATGTATTATTGTGTGAATTGTCGGCAAAAGCAAGAAAAAACAAGAGAGTCCCTTCCACGGTTATGCGATGGGTAAAGGGCCTGCAGTGACGAGTTTCTTACGTGCCGAATCAATAGTTAAGTATTGGCCCTATTTGCGTCGGTTCGTCCTTGGACGGCGTTTGCCATCGTAGTCTAAAGATACAATCAACAACGGCTCGACAACCGACCAGGAGTCATCCGGTTCAACCACGATAATCCGACGTTTACCAACAGCCACCATCTCCGGATGCGGTACAGCCAGCGACCGGCCATCTGCCAGACGAATACTGAAAGACTGAAATGGCCGGTGTAGCAGGGCTTCACGAATACCTTGCAGGTCCATTTATCAGTTCCTGTATGCAATAAACTTCCACTTTGTTTCGTATATTATTATGAGGATTGCCGGAAAAAGCAAGAAAAAATAAGAAAAGCAAAAAAATCCTTGAATTGATTTCTATCTGCCGGCTATTGACCAACAACTAATTTGTCAATCCTGCTATTGCTGCGCCGATAAGTGTCGCGTTTTCCACACTGACGAGTTCGTAGTATCTCTGTTTTCCGGTCACTAAAAATTCCTGCAGATATTTTTCAACCCCCTCCTTCAGCCCTTTGAGGCTATAGAAGGTTGTGCCCTCAGCTACGATGCAGACAGGCCTGTCGGGCCTATCGCCTTTACCGGATTTCAGTACCGCTGCCGAGAGATTAATCGCCGTCAGCTTGGCCGCACGCTCGACAATTGCCTTAACCAGCAACTCGGTCATCGCCTTATCATAGTTACTTGTCTCAGCCAGAGCCTCTCCCAACAAATGACACTGAGCAGATGGGCCCGCAAGATAGTCGCTTATTTGCTTTGTATCCAGATGTTTAATGCCTCGCAATTTCTCCGCCACAACTGAAGAGAATAACTGCTCATTAACCGCCGTCCGAATCACTTCCAGACACAAAGGTCCAAGATACGCCCCGGATATCATTTTCTCAAACGTGTAAACACCAGGATTGTTGGTACGGCTATCGAACTGCTCATCAATCCGACCTCGCGGTGCCCTGCAAAAACCACCCGACTCGACATTTATCACTTGGCTCTTTGCAGGGTCGAGTTTAGTCCTTTTAGTAATATTGGAGTTTTTTTCGATATAACACGTATTGGTGCCGGTACCGAGGATAAAGCCTACATAGCTACCATAATTTTTCGCTTCAAAGCCGGCCATGCCCGCCAGCAGCGTAGTAACCGTGTCGTTTAGAACAACCACCCTTTTTCTTTTTGTACCTGCCTTGCGAGAAATCGCAGTAGAGAGGTTTTCGCCAACCATTTGCCCGACAACCGCCGGGGCCTTTATTTCCTTTGAAAAATGGGTTAGTTTACCGTCCCTGCTCGGCTGTATATCACACGGATAAGAAAAGCAAAAGCCGATTTTCTCGCCGACGTTGACAATGTCCTTAACGTATTCTGCTAAAGTCTCAAAAAATTCATCTTTACCAACTTGACTGTCAACGCCGGGCATTTTGCCTTTACGCACATTCTCGATTACAGCCTTGCCACACTCATTGAAGTAAACCGTCCCAGCCCTGAAATTCGTTCCCCCAGCATCTATAACAATGACTTGTTCGTTTCTCGGCACTTTTTTATCAGTATCAATATAAGTTGGAATCATCGCCAGCGAGCTTTCCTGCCCCGCCAATCCTTTTTCCATCTCATCGAGGAAAACCTCGCAGCTCTGCTGCATATCGATATCATTATGGTGCATTCCGTAGGATTTCAAAAATTCCGAAAACTTCTGTGTTATGTCACTCATAAATCCAAACTCTACGCGCTATAGTTATCTCAGGTTTTAAGTCTTACGTCGGTGGTCTTTTCTAATCTGAGTATCCGTCCGGATTTCGCGTGTGCCACTGCCACGCAGTCGAGATGATTTCCTCTAACTCGGGGAATTTGGTTTCCCAGCCAAGCTCTTTTTTTGCCTTTGTTGCATCGGATGTTAATACCGGCGGGTCGCCCGGCCGACGCTCCGTCTCTGTTACCTTGAAGTTTTTGCCTGAAACCTTCCCGACGGCCTCGATTACCTCTCTTACCGAATAACCTTTGCCGTTACCCAGGTTGTAGATAAGTTCCGTTGCCTCTTGAAGCTTATTCAGCGCCAGCAGATGCGCCCTGCACAAATCCTCGATATGGATGTAATCGCGAATGCAGGTGCCGTCCGGCGTGGGATAATCCGTCCCATAGATTTTCACATCGCTGCATTTGCCCATCGCCGCTTTGATAGTCAGCGGGATAAGATGCGATTCCGGCCGATGGTCCTCACCAAGCCTGCAGCCATTGCCCGCACCGCACGCATTGAAATATCTAAGAGCTGCATACCGCAGCTTTCCCGCCTCGCTTTGATAGCGACACATCTTCTCAATCGCAAGCTTTGTTTCCCCATAAGGATTGACCGGTTTCTTCGGCGAATATTCTGTAACCGGCACCTTTTCAGGTGCTCCATACACCGCTGCCGTACTGCTGAATATAAATTTCTCCACCCCCGCCGCTTCCATCGCCGACAGCAGGCTCTGTGTGTTGCAGACATTGTTATGGTAGTACTTAAGCGGCTCCTGCACCGATTCACCGACCTCGATAAAAGCAGCAAAGTGCATTACGGCATCGATTCTCTTTTGCTTCAGCGTCTCAACGAGCAGTTCGAAATCGCCCAAATCCCCCTCGACGAACTGTGCCTGGCCGACCGCCGCCCTGTGCCCCCTGCTTAGATTATCGAAGACAATCGGCTTATGACCTTCCGCCGCCAGCATCGCCGTCATATTACTGCCGATGTAACCCGCACCGCCACAGACCAGCACCAGCATAACTCATTTTCCTTTCTGCAGCCTTGCTATCTTTTTTTCAATCCGTTTGAGAATCTCTGTCTCCAGCAGCCCATCTCGCCCCAAATCCACCCACGCCATAAGTCTCCTTTGCCCCTTGTCGAGCTTTAGCTTCTGCAGCTCTGGGCTGCTCGTGGAAAACATCTCATAGCTTCGCCCCCTGCCGCGCAGCACACGCTCAGGCAGGTTCAATCTCTGCACATTCACCTTGCAGCCGATGCACAGCCGCCCTTCTTCTTGGCTCACATCCATTTCCGCAATCCTTCGAATACTGTGCAGGTTCGCCTCCGCTTTGTTGAAGGCACCGATGTTGTCTTTGCGCCAGAACTCGAAAAACTGTGCTCCGGATAGGGGCCTGGTCCTTATCAACCCCTGCTCGCTGTCACTTTTCTCGATGCTAAAATGCATCCCACCCAGAACATCCTCAGCTATCTGCATTGCCCTGGCCTTATCCAAATCTCCCACACAGATTTGCTCCACCGTCTCGAACTGTTGCTGTTTGGCACAGCCTCCCAAAACCCAGAGAACCACACATACCGTAAATGATAACGATTTGACTTTGTTCATCTTCCACCCACTTATTCTTTTAGTTTCTCATTTTTGGCTGATTATACCCCCGATGGACCGGAACCTCAAGAACCAATTGCTTTCCACCAATCACGATTGTATAATACCTATTGGCATAAAAGCCCAAAACCAACAGCATAATCGGAGTTGACGTATGACCGAAGAATATTCCGCCTCTGCAAAAATCTACCCCACCCAGAATCTCGGCAAATTAAGCATCCGTGATATGCTCAATTACTTTATAGAAAAAGGCGCAATGCGGGTCTCCGACCTGCACATCAAAGTCGGCGCCCCGCCGACATACCGCATCGACGGAGACCTCGTAAAACTAAAAGGCTCAAACATCGACGCCGAACTGGCAACGCAGCTTATTTACCCACTCCTGACGAAACACAACCTGCAAAAATATCAAACCGATTACAGCGTCGACAGCTCTTACAGGCTCGGTAATCTGCAGTTTAGAATCAATGTTTTCAAGGAAAACGATGGCATAGCCGCCGCCATCCGTGCATTATCCCTCGACATACCAAAGGTCGAGGAAATCGGATTCCCGAACGACATCTGGCAGGACATCGTCAATCGAAAGCACGGCCTGGTACTTGTAACAGGCATCACCGGCGCGGGAAAATCGACAACAATCGCGTCCCTTATCGACCGCATCAGCGAAAAACGTGCCTGCAGAATCATCACTCTCGAAGACCCAATCGAGTACATCTATCAGCAGAGGTACTCCATCATTTCACAGCGAGAAGTTGGAAAGGATGTGCACAGCTTCGTCGATGGCCTGCGCTCAATGATGCGCGAGGACCCCGACATAATTTTCGTCGGTGAGATGCGCGACCCCGAGACAATCTCGATGACACTAATGGCCGCCGAGACCGGACACCTCGTCTTTTCAACACTACACACAAGAGACACGACCGGCACAATAACTCGTATCCTTGATTATTTCCCGGAAGGCCGGCAGACGGAAGTCTCAAATCAGCTTTCGCTCGGCTTAAGATACGTCATCAGCCAAAAGCTCATCCCTAAAAAAGACGCTACCGGCAGAATCGTCGCTATGGAAATCCTGAACAATAATTATGCCTGTGCAAACCTCATACGTACCGGAAAAATCGAGCAAATCTATTCCCAGCTCCAGACAAAAACAAAGAACAAACCCGATGAAAAGATGACCACGATGGAAAGGCACCTCGCATCGCTGGTAAAGGCTGACAAAGTCGACCTGCTCGAGGCCCAGAAATGGGCCAACAATATCACCAGCTTCGCCGATGCTATGAAGCGCGACTGACAAATTCGCTATGACAATCAAGTTCTACTGCCCAAACTGCGATGCTCTTATCGCATTCGACAGCAAACACATCGGAAAACGCGCACGCTGTCTGACCTGCGGACAAATCTTTATAATCCCTTCTAAAGACGACGAAATACCTGAAAAAATTAAACCTGAACCGGAAAGAACCGACCCCATCCCAGGCTTCTACCACGCTGTCTTTATCGACACCTGGAAAATTTTTATCAACCCCCAAAACGCAACCTCCCTCGTGTTCGTTATTGCGGTAGTCTGCTTCAAATTCTTCCTTGCTCGCGAGATATGCTGTAGCCGCTTGGCATCTCTTATTGCCTGGGGCTGGCTGCTCGGATTTTATCTCAACATCATTTACGAAACCGCCTTTGAAATAGACACTCTTCCTGAGATTTACCTTGGAACAAGCATTACTTTCTTGTGGTATATCATCAAACCGCTTGCAATCTTCTTCTTCACGATGTTTGCTGTGCAACTTCCGTTCATCATTGCGCTTGTTCTGCTGAAAGACAAAGGCCTCACACCTGCGAATATGTGGGATGCGCAAACCGGCTTTCACTTACTTTTGCAGGTTCTATTTATCTTTGGATTGTTTCTCTTCCCAATGGCGGTATTAACTGCCGCGGTAGGCCAGGACTTTACTATGTTGTTAAGGCCTGACTATCTTATCGCCCCCATATTTAGGGCCTTGGTCCCCTATCTAATAGCCGTCGCGTTGCTTGTTCTCGCTTCTGTTCTTGAGACGCAGACCGCCCAGTACGACCAATTACCTTTTACGGCACTTGCTTCCCGGCTGGGCTTAAATCTCGCTGTGCAGCTTTTTGCAATAATCGCTATGCGCTCTATAGGCCTATTCTATAGACACTACTCCTGCTACCTCCGGT
>Ga0315545_1004528_pt1 | contig 11447 bp, 12 predicted proteins | sample SalMarSW160210MG_FD_203096 | JGI IMG/M metagenome (GOLD analysis project Ga0315545, IMG submission 203096) | Salt marsh sediment microbial communities from the Plum Island Ecosystem LTER, Massachusetts, United States - Salt Marsh Sediment SW1602-10 ...
CGGTAGACCATATTCTAAAATAGTCTGTCTTTTAACCTCCAAATAACCGTTTAAGCATTCATGCTCACAGAAATAAAGACCGGTTATATTTCCTCTAGCATCATCTATTGCCCCATGCAGAGAACATTTTATACCGGGTAGCCATTTATAAGGAGAGGCATCCATTTGTAATAAAAGCCCTTCTTGAGGCTTACGTTCTCTAGTGCGGTGGGGTTTAGGTGGCCGGTGTTTCCTGGGGCTTTTGATACCTTTAGCTTTAAGGATTCTGGATACCGAAGACTGGCTAATGGTAACCCCTTCGTGTTCTCTCAAAAGTTCTGCAAGATGGGTATAATTTACTCCTTTATATTTATTTCTAGCAAGAAAAACAATTTTGTCTCTTATCTCGCCAGGGATAGTATGCTTAGGTTTACGGCCTCTATTTTTGTGGATAACAAACACCTCGCCATCTTTTTTAACACCTGCCTTTAGACGTTTTATCTGGCGTTCGCTAAGGTTTAAAACTTCTGCAGCATCCCTGCTGGTCATCTTATCCTCAATTAGGGATTTGATGACATGAACTCTTACTAATTCTTTTTTGGTCATTAGATATCTCACCTTTTCCATAGTGACATTATTACTGATTAATTTTGAGGTGACAATATCACAGATTAATTACAAAAAAATGAAGGAATATATACAAAAAGTATCCTTTATATGTTAAAATAATAAAGTATATTTCATAATGTATACAATTTATCTTGCATTTTTTCGGATGATATATTATTCTTAGATAAAATAATTCAAATTGTCATAAGGAGGAGAAAAACATTTTCAGGTTTTCTTGAAAGGTGGTGAGGAAACTATTAGGATCTGCAGGTAAATTCGTAGATTTATCATGAAATTTGTGAGAATTTTAGATGAATTTAGCAAAAATCTGCGTAAATATTTTAGGCATAGGTTTTGGATAGAATGCCTTAAAAAGAGGGCTATAAATTTAAAGTATAAACAAAATAACCTAAAAGATCATGGATGAATTTAGTTAATATAATTTTATAAAAAGGAGGAAAGAAAAATGACATTATTTAGAAGAAATTATCTGATAATAAGTTTAGTAATATGCATTATGTTGGTATTTACAATGAGTGGAATGGCTAAAGTAGTTATTAAGTTTGCTCATATCAATAATCCTGGAATGGCTGCCTATGATGCCGCAGTATTTTTTGCCGATAAAGTAAAGGAATTGTCCAATGGTGAAATTGAATGTGAAGTATTTCCTTCAGGGCAATTAGGTGGAGAAAGGGAAATGGTTGAATCCTTAATACTAGGGAATATTCATATCAGTCAACCAAATATTGCCGTTCTGTCTATGAGCTACCCACGAATCACTCTATATCAGATGCCTTTCCTTTTTAAAGATTTTTATCATGCCAAAAGAGTAGCCGAAAGTGAAATCGGGCAACAATTAAACAGGGATTTTGAAGAAGCGACAGGGTTATCGATGGTAATGTATTATACAGAATGCCCAAGAGGTTTGTGTAATAATAAGGGACCCATTTATGAACCTGAGCAACTGAAAGGCCGAAAATTTAGAATTATGGAGAGCGAGTTGTATCGAGACATGTTTGGCGAATTGGGAGTCGGAGCTCTTCCTACCCCATGTTCGGGTACTGAAGTATATAGTGCCTTAGCTACAAATTTAATGGAATTTGCGGAACCACCCATTGATCACTACTACACAAGTAAATGGCATGAAGTGGCAAAATACTTTTCCTTATTAGACCATGTAACCGGATTCAAGGCTGTTGTGATGAATAAAGTCTGGTTTGATAGTTTAGCAAAAGAACATCAAGATATTATTAAGGAAGCCTTTAAGCAGACTGAAAAATTCGAGAATGACTTAAGCGATACACAACAACAAGAGATTTTGGATCAGGTAACTTGTAATGGAGTCTATGTCAACCTTGTAAACAAATGTGCTTTCCAAGAAGCTATGAAACCTGTTTATGACAAGTGGACCAAGAAATTAGGAGAGGAATTTGCTACCAAGTTTATTGAAAAAGCCCAGGAATTAGCTAATACCGAGTAACTATATAATATATACGATATAGCTTTTCCTGGATTTTTTAATAAAAGCATAAATTATAGCCCTCTTTCTTGTATGATGAAAGTTTCTTTAAAATAAAGAGATTTAAAATATGGTAAAATAAATTATATTTATTAATTTTAAGGTTTAGTAATCTAAGCAGTAAGTTAAAAAAAATATTTGTAATCAAACAGGCGGTATTGGAAAAAAATGGAAAGACTAAAAGGAATAAAAAATATTTTACTTCAGGCTGAGACTAAATTTACCTTGATTTTGTTAATACTATTACTATCGATTGTTATTATTGAAGTCATATTAAGATATTTAAGATTACCTTTATATTGGTCCGAAGAAATTTCTCGCTATCTTTTTATATGGATGGTTATGTTTGGATGTATCGTTGGAGTTGAAAAAAAAACGCACTTTCGGGTTGATTTTATTATTCGCTCCGTAAATAAAAAATATAAACGATTAGCATTCATTCTTAGTAATTTAGTGGCTGTTTTGTTTGTATCATCCATGTTTTATGAAGGGATTATCCTCTGCATTAAAACACAGAGAGCAACTTCTCCTGCTTTAGGAATACCTCAGTATTATACCTATCTGGCTATTCCTATTGCTGCATTATTGATGTTAGTTCATCTGCTTATTCAAATTTATGAGAAGCTATTCTTTGAAAGGAATTTAGATTAAATGGTTTTTTATATGCTTATTTTTATATTTTTAATGGTGTTGTTAGGAATTCCTATTGTTTTTAGTTTTGGATTTGGAAGTCTAATTTATTGCTTATTAACCAATATTAATCCCATTATTATTCCTCAAAGAGTTTTTGGATCTTTAGATAGTTTTACTTTTTTGGCTATACCTTTTTTCTTATTGGTGGGTAATCTAATGAATATATCAGGTGTAACCAGAAAAATATTAAATTTAGCACGCAGCTTGGTGGGACATGTTAAAGGTGGCTTAGGACATACCAACGTGGTTGCAAGTATGTTGTTTGCCGGTCTTTCCGGTTCCGCAGTTGCAGATGCAGCAGGACTGGGCATAGTTGAGATGGAGATGATGCGTAAAGGTGGATATGATGATGATTTTAGCGCTTCAATTACTTTAGCTTCCTCGATTATTGGACCTATTATACCGCCAAGCATTATTATGGTTATTTATGGAATGGTTGCAACCGTATCGATAGGAAGGATGCTTTTAGCCGGTTTATTTCCCGGTATTGTCATGGGATTATGCTTAATGATTATGGTCTATATTATGGCTCATAAAAGAAATTATCCTCGGGACAAATGGGGGGGACTAAAAAATATTGTTTTTGCCTTTAAAGCAGCATTGTTGCCGTTATTGACACCTATAATTATTATTGCAGGGATTACCAGCGGAATATTTACTCCAACAGAGGCAGGAGCGGTTGCAGTAGTTTATACTTTAATTTTGGGAATCTTTATCTTTAAGGAGATTAAATGGCCGAACTTAAAAAGCGCCTTATTGAATACAGCTATGACAACCGCACTTATTGGATTTATTTTAGCAGTTAGCGGAATATTTTCATGGATTATTACTTTTGAAGGAGTTCCTCGAGATCTGGTAAACTTAATTACTTCAATTACTTCAAATAAGCTAGTAATTCTTTTATTAATTAATATTGCAGTAATAATTTTAGGTTGCTTTATTGATGCAGCCCCATTGATTATTGTATTAGTTCCGGTATTGTTACCATTATTACAAATTTTGAATATTGATTTGATTCATTTCGGAATCATTATTTGTATTAATGCTATGATTGGCACGATTACTCCCCCAGTAGGAACTTGCCTATATGCCGTATCATCAATATCTGGATTACCTGTCGATAAATTAACGAAAGGAGTATTACCCTTTTTATTAATGTTGATAATTGCTTTGTTGATTGTTACATTTGTACCGCAAGTAAGTTTATTTCTACCTCGATTAATTCTGGGCTAAAAGGAAAAACATTAAATCTAACTTTGTTAATTAATTATGTATTCTTGAAAGACTTAAAAAATCTATAAAGAAACATCAAAATATTTGAACTTTTTAGGTAAAAGATCTAAAAAAAGCAGATAGAATAAGGTAGAAACATATTAAGAATGTTTTAAAAAAATTTTATAACTTAGGGGGTAGAAAATATTAAAATGGGAAAGACGATTGCAGAGAAAATTATATCATCTCACGCTGAACAGGATTCATTTGAGCAGGGTGAGATCATTAATGTTAAAGTTGATTTTGCTTTTGCGAATGATGTCACCGGGCCTTTTGCTATAAAGTGTTTTGAGGATGTTGGTAAAGAGGAGGTATTTGATAGTGAAAAAATAGGATTTTTCTTGGATCATTTTATGCCTAGTAAAGATATTAAATCAGCAACACAATCTAAATTCGTAAAGGAGTTTGTAGAGCGATATGGTATAAAAAATTTTTTCCATAGCGGAACAGGAGGTATAGAGCATTCATTATTGCCTGAAAAAGGTTTTGTAAAGCCCGGAAATTTAATTGTTGGGGCAGATTCTCACACAACAACAGCAGGAGCCCTAGGTGCTTTTGCGATTGGAGTAGGAAGCACTGATTTGGGTATCGTAATGGCGTTGGGAAAGACTTGGATGAAAGTACCCAAGATAATAAAAATAATCTATAATGGAAAACTCAATCCCTGGATTAGCGGTAAAGATTTAATTCTCTATACCATTTCAAAGATTGGCGTAGATGGAGCAACATATAAGGTTTTAGAATTTAGCGGAGAGGTTATAAAGAATCTTTCTATTGCCAGTAGATTTACTATTTGTAATATGGCAGCTGAAGCCGGCGCAAAATCAGGAATTATTGAACCCGATGAAGAGACAATAAGGTATTTGAAAGGAAAATGTGATAATAATTATAAAATGTACAAAAGCGATAAGGATGCCAATTATGAGAAAATTATTGAATACGATGTTAGCAATATTGAACCACAAGTTGCTTTCCCTTCTTCCCCTGAAAATTGTAGGCCTATTAGTGAGGTAGGCGATATCCTTATTGATCAATCTGTGATAGGTTCTTGTACTAATGGAAGAATAGAAGATCTACGGATAGCTGCATCTATCTTAAAGGGCAGAAAAGCGCATTTAAACGTTAGGTTATTTATTATTCCCTCTACTCAGGAAGTATATTCTCAAGCATTAAAAGAAGGTTTAATTGATATTTTTATTGCAGCAAATGCCATTGTGTCTCCTCCCACATGTGGACCCTGTATAGGTGGACATATGGGGGTATTGGCTGACGGAGAAAGGGCGATTTCTACTACCAATAGGAATTTTGTAGGGAGAATGGGTCATCCCAATAGTGAAGTTTTCTTGTCTAATCCGGCGATTGCAGCTGCTTCAGCAATTATTGGAAAAATTGTCAGTCCAGAGGAGGTAAATTAAGATGATATCTAAGGGAAATATTTGGAAGTTTGGGAAAAATATCAATACTGACGTGATAATGCCTGCTCGGTACATTAATGTTTCTGACCCTAAAGAATTAAGCCTGCATTGCATGGAAGATATTGATTCAGATTTTATGAAAAATATTTCTGAAGGAGATATAATTGTTGCGGAAGAAAATTTTGGATGCGGTAGTTCCCGAGAACATGCACCGGTTTCAATTAAAGCTGCCGGTATATCATGTATTATTGCAAAATCGTTTGCTAGGATTTTTTATCGAAATGCCATTAATATCGGTCTTCCGATTTTGGAAATGGATGATTTTGTGGATGAATGCACAACAGGAGATATTGTAAGGGTGGATTTATTAGAAGGAGTAGTAAAAGATTTAACAAAAAATAAAACGTATAAGACCACACCATTTCCCAGGTTTATTCGGGATCGGGATATTGTCTATGCAGGTGGATTGAAGAATTATATCAAAGAAACAGGAGACCTTTAAAATATGTCTTTGATATTATTTTACTTAAATTGATTATATATATTCGATTTTTCCAAGATTAAAAAATCGAAAAAATCAGAAAGCGGGAAGTTTAAGCGGTGGCGAAATGCAAATGTTAGAGATGGGAAGAACCCTTCTTTTAGATCCCAAACTAATTTTATTAGATGAACCATCATTGGGATTGTCTCCTTTTTTAGTAAAAGAAGTTTTTTCATTGATTGTAAAGATAAATCAGTACAATCATACTGCAATATTAATGGTTGAACAAAATGCAGAACAAAGTTTAAGAATTTCGCATTATGCATATGTTTTAGAGGAAGGATTAAATAAGTATGAAGGTCCTGCTGAAATGATTCGGACAGATAAGAAAGTTAAAAAATTATATTTAGGTGGATAATTTTAAATGGGGTGATTAAATTATGCCTGATATTAAAAAAATAAAAGATTTAGCGTCAAATGTTATGAATTCATTTTGTCTGAATGAAAAAATTGCCCTTGTTGTTGGGGGAAACAAAGGTCTAGGACAATCCATGGCTTTAGCTTTAGCTGGTGCAGGAGCTAATGTGTGTGTTGTCGGGAGAGGTCCTAACGGTCTTTTAGAAACAACAGAAGCTATTAAGAAACTTGGACAAAAAAGTATATATTTTGCTGCTGATGTCACCATGGAAAAGCAGGTTAAAAGTATGGTGAATTATGTTATGGATACATTTGGTCATATTGATATTTTAATCAATAGCCAGGGAGCAAATTATCTTCAGGAAGCGGCCGAATTTAATACAAACCAATGGCAAAAAATAATGGATGTGAATATAAAATCTGTATTTCTGTGTTGTAAACATGTTGGAAAGATTATGATAAAAAATAAAAAAGGGAAGATAATTAATATATCCTCAGTGCGAAGTTTTCAAGGTCGGTCAAAAGATTTAGCTTATGCTCCCAGTAAAGGTGCAGTAAATCAGCTTACCAGATCATTGGCAATTGAGTGGGGTCATCAGGGAATAAATGTGAATGCTATTGCTCCCGCTTTTACGGTTACCGCGATTTCAGAACCTTTTTTAAAGGATAAAAAGAATCATGCCTGGGCAATTAGTCGAATACCAATGAAAAGACTGGGTAAATTAGAAGATATTTCAGGGCCGGTTATTTTTTTGGCATCGGAAGCATCCAATTTTATAAATGGGCATATACTGGTGGTTGATGGCGGGTGGCTTGCCGCATAAAAAATAATAAAGTATATTTCATAATGTATACAATTTATCTTGCATTTTTTCGGATAATATATTATTATTAGATAAAATCATTCAAATTATTATAAGGAGGAGAAAATGACTATTGATACAAAATTAGAAAAAAAATTAAAAAATTTAACTATTGAAAGCAAACTCTTAACCATGAAAATGTTTCACGAAAGTGGTCAAGGAGGACACTATGGTGGTTCTTTTTCTTCAGCGGAATTTCTTACAGTATTGTATAACGGGATTTTAAAGATTGACCCAAAAAATCCCAAGTGGGAAGAAAGAGATCATTTTATCCTGAGCAAAGGTCACGTTTGTGGACTTTTTGTGGCAGTGCTTGCATTAAGGGGATTTTTAGTTAGAGAAATACTTGCTACTTACGATGAACTGGACAGCTCTATTGGTATGCATACGACACTTAAGATACCCGGTTGTGAGTTTGCAGCAGGTTCATTAGGTCATGGTTTATCTGCAGGTGTAGGAGCCGCTTTAGCAAAAAAGTTGGATAAGATACCTTCCAGAGTATTTGTACATATGGGAGACGGAGAAATTGATGAAGGGTCTGTGTGGGAAGCAGCCATGTCAGCAGGCAAGTACAAACTGGATAATCTTATTGCTACCATTGATCGTAATAGGCTGAGTATGGAAGGTGATACTGAATCTACTATGCCTCTTGAACCATTAGAGGATAAATGGAGAAGTTTTGGTTGGGCTGTAAAAACAGTAGATGGTCATAATATAGCAGAACTATATGATGTTTTAAGTTCCTTGCCTTTGGCAGAGAATAAGCCTTCTTGTATTATTGTAAAATCTGTTAAGGGAAAAGGGATTCCTTCTATGGAAGGTAATTTTAAATACCATTATACTAAAATAAGCAATGAAGATTATCAGGAATATTATGAACTTTTAGAAAAATCTAAATCCAAATATTAATAATTTTAAAAATTGCAAGAGGAGTAAATTTAATATGAAGAAAATAGACTATAAAAAATATAAAGGATTAACTGGGAGAGATATTCAAAGAAAAGTTCTAGTTGATATCGGTGAAATAGAACCAAAAACTGTTGTTTTAGGAGCAGATGCTATTGCTTCAGGAGGAGGTAATCTATTTAAAGAGCGATTTCCAGAAAGAACTTTTGATTTCGGTCTCGCTGAGCCAAATATGATAGGGACCGCTGCGGGTTTTGCTATGTTAGGTAAGATACCAATTTGCATAATTTATGGATTTTTAGTTGCTAGAGTAGCAGAACAAATAAGAAATGACTTATGTTACAACAAGAAAAATGTAAAAATATTATGTCAAACTGCAACTTTTGATTTAGCTTCTGGAGGAGTCACTCACCAGGCAGTAGAAGATGTTTCATTTTTACGAAATATTGCCAATATGACTATTATCCAACCTGCAACTCCACTTGAAGCGGTTGCTGCCGCATATCAAGGAATTTTAGAACATGAAGGCCCTGTATATCTGCGCTTTTCGCGAACCCTTAAAGAAGAGCTATACTCCCCTGATGATTATGAATTTCAAATAGGTAAAGCTATTACCTTACAGGATGGCCAGGATGTTACTTTAATTGCCACTGGTAACTCGGTACATATTGCCAAAAGAGCAGCAGATGTTTTGGGAAGCAAAGGTATCAGTGTGCGATTGGTGAATATGCATACCATTAAACCTATTGATGAAGAGGTTATTATAAAAGCTTCCGAAGAAACAAAAGGGATCGTAACCGTAGAAGATACGAATGCATCCGGTAGCTTGGGAGCTGCAGTTTGTAGTGTTGTTTGCCAGAATAATCCTGTAAAAGTGAAAAACGTGTCTTTCCCTGATGATCGTTTTTCTGTTATTGGCCCTTCCGCTAATGCCCTCAATGAGTATTTTGGGATTACGGCAGAAAATGTGATTAAAAAAGCAGAACAAATACTTGCTTAAGTAAAATTTAAGATTTATAAAAGAATATATTTGGGGGGAATAATAAAAATGTCAAATGGTTTTTTAGAAAGTATTTTTGGCTTAAAAAATAAAGTTGCCTTGATTGTTGGCGGAGGCGGTGAACTGGGGAAAGCCATGGCTTTAGGACTTGCCAAAGCGGGAGCTGATGTAGCTATTGCTGATATTAATTCTAAAGCAGCCAAGGAAGTCAGTGAAGAGATTCTGGCTTTAAACAGACAAAGCATTGATCTGGAAGTGGATGTTACCAATTCCGAAATGGTCAACAGTATGACTGATAATGTAATAGATAAATTTGGTCATATCGATATCCTTGTCAATAGTGCAGGTGTTTCCCGACATATTCCTGCTCATGAAATGACGGATGAAGATTGGGAAACCGTGATTAAAATCAATTTAAATGGTACATTTTTTTGCTGCCGAGCAGTCGGAATTCATATGATCAAAAAAAAAGGGGGAAGTATTATTAATATAGCTTCCATGTCGGGAACTATTACCAATAAGGATAGTTACAATGCTTCTTATTGTGCTTCAAAGGGCGGCGTAAAAATGCTTACTAAACAATTAGCTGAACAGTGGGCAAGATATAATATTAGAGTTAATTCTATATCCCCTGGTTATATGAGAACACCTTTATCTATTCCAATAATTGATCAGCCTGATTTTAAAAAATTTATTGAAACAGTTAGCCCAATGAAGCGAGCGGGCATGCCTGATGAATTAATGGGATTGGCTATATATCTAGCATCAGATGCGTCTAGTTTTGTTACCGGAGAGGACGTTATTATTGATGGCGGATGGACTATTGTGTAATAAAAACTTATAATTGTTTCTTTATATCATATTGAAATCTTTTCGAATTTCAATAAAGAAATAGTTGTAATTTCATTTGAAAAGATTACAGGGAATTAATGGGAAATAATTTATTAACCCGAAGGGCAGAATACCACAGGCTTGCCCGTGGATGAATGAATAGGCGGTGATATATTACAATGTACTTATGGAAATTAGACTATCAGGACATAGTGCATATCGCACCGAATATCATATAGTATGGGTATCCAAGTATCGCCGCCGTATCCTAAATCCTGGTCTACGAAGGTACTTAAGAAAACTTTTTCCCAAAATTATAAGAAGTCTACCCGGCTGTGAGATCATAGAATACAATATCCAGATAGATCATATTCATATGGTGATGATAATACCACCCAAATATAAAGTGTCCATGAAATTATTGAACACTTTCAGAATGTTTTTGATAAGATGCTCTTTCGACCCCAGTATTTTAAAGACTTTGCTTATCTTTACCGGGAAGCTAAAATTTTCGAAAAATATCATGATCAAAATCATCATTACAGTACCTTAGGTGGTCTTACTCCAAACCAAAAGTGTTCTGGAAATATCAAGCTTTTACCTGCTTCTTTTAAGCTTTCTAATAAGCTTACTATTTGTCCAGGATCTGTACACCTTATCCGTTTTATCTGTAGTGATCGTATTCTAGATATCTTTGGAGAAAAGTACGTTATGCCAGGTGAAGTGGAGTATGAATATGTCTGGGCTACTATTGATACTGCCAAAGAGAAATTGTTTATATACCATGATTCTAAGTTAGTAGTAAAATATCCTTATCCTTTATCAAAAAGCTCTATTGATTTATCAAGGTTCGATCTCTTCTAGAGTTCACTAGGTCTGTATATTTCATTATCATTAGGAGTTCACGATGTCTATATACTTAAAGTGAACCTCCCCCGCTTTACTGGACACTAAGTTAAGAGCTATAATTAAATAAATGGAGGTTCAAAAGATATGGAAGGAAGTCGAAGGGTATACAGTGAAGAATTTAAGAAAAATGCAGTTGGGCATAGTTTGACATCAGAAAAATCAGTTGAAGAAGTTGCCCAAGACCTGGGGATAGCCCATAGCAATCTAAGGAGATGGCGTGCTCAATACCGAAAAAACGGAGAGTTGGCCTTCCCCGGAAATGGTAAGCAAAAGTTTACTCCTCAAGAAGAGGAAATCAGAAGGCTAAAAAAAGAACTTTATGATGTCAGCCAGGAGCGAGACATCTTAAAAAAAGCTTTGGCCATCTTCACCAAAAAACCGTAGAAAAATTTCGGTTTATCCGGGAACATGCTGACACCTTCCGTGTCACGAAGATGTGCCAGGCACTTAATGTTTCCCGGTCTGGGTATTATTATTTGATCAAATATCCCAATAGTCAAAGAAGGATAGAAGATATGAAATTAAAGCAGAAGATAGTGGAAATACACCATCG
>Ga0315545_1004529_pt1 | contig 11444 bp, 9 predicted proteins | sample SalMarSW160210MG_FD_203096 | JGI IMG/M metagenome (GOLD analysis project Ga0315545, IMG submission 203096) | Salt marsh sediment microbial communities from the Plum Island Ecosystem LTER, Massachusetts, United States - Salt Marsh Sediment SW1602-10 ...
AGATTCAATAAGCGGGTGCAGGAGGCTCGTATTTTAGCTGAAGTTCGCCGGCGTAGATTTTATGAGAAACCTAGTGAGGAACGGAAGAAAAAAGAGGCAGCCAAGAGACGGAAGAGTTCTAGGTAGCTAGAATGGCGCTGAGGGACAACATAAGGGAATCACTCCAGAAGGCACTTAAGCGGCAAGAGAGAACACAAATTTCCATATTAAGACTACTGCTTTCTGAGATAAAGAATGCTGAGATTGCTCAGCAAAAGCCCGCCGATGATAATAAAGTGCTCGATATCATTACTAAGCAAGTGAAGCGCCATCGAGAGAGCATCGAGGCTTTTAAGCAAGGGCATCGCAGTGACCTCGTAGCCAAGGAAGAAGTAGAATTGGGCATTCTTATGGACTACCTTCCTAAACAAATGAGTCATGAGGAAATTCTGGCTACAGCACAGCAAGTAATCACTGGGGTTGGAGCTAAAGGACCGAGTGACAAAGGCAGAGTCATGTCTCAGCTTATGCCGCAGCTTAAGGGTAAAGCTGATGGCAAAGAAGTAAGCGACGTAGTTTCACAATTGCTTGCTACTATTTGAATTCATAAGGGCCAGTTAGAAAATATTTCAGAGGGTTACGGCAATTCTCTTTCTCGTTTTCTTGATTGTTTACGGTGGTAGATTTCTTTGTGTATCCCATATTTTGGCAGCTACAATGCGCAGCGCCTCGCTTACTTGCATCTGAGATTCCCCTACCTTCTCCTCCACCTTAAACAACCACAACCCCTCAATTTCACAAGCCATCCCCTGGTTTGAATCGCCAGCCGCGTTCCTCATAAACAAACTTGGATATTCGCTCACGGTATTTTTAAATTAGTAACTTAATGGCATAAATGGTGGTAAAATAGTGCTGCCATTCTTTTTTATTGAGTATGAGATTCGGGATTATTATTTTCCCAGGCACTTGGAGTGACCGGGATTGCTACTATGCCCTTCACGATGTGCTGGGGCAAGAAGCTAGTTACATCTGGCATAAAGAGACTGAATTATCCGGCTATGATTGCATCATCCTCCCTGGGGGGTTTTCCTACGGTGATTACCTTAGGGTAGGGGCTATAGCTCGTTTTTCTCCCATCATAACAACGGTGGAGCAATTTGCTCACAATGGAGGACTAGTTATTGGCATTTGCAACGGTTTTCAGATTCTTTGCGAAGCTGGGCTTCTACCTGGAATACTATTGCCCAGCAGCCATTTGCAATACCGCTGCCAATGGGTCAATCTTAGAGTGGAGGACAATTCTTCATCTTTTACTTCCAGGTGTGGGAAAGGACAAGTTTTGAAAATTCCTATTTCTCATTACGAAGGCAACTACTACGCTGATGAGGCTACTATAGAGAAACTGGAAAGTAATCATCAGGTTGTTTTTCGCTATTCTACTCCCTCGGGCAAGGTGACCGAGGAGGCCAACCCCAATGGTTCTTTATACAATATCGCTGGCATTGCCAACAAAGAGGGCAATGTATTGGGCATGATGCCTCATCCTGAGCGAGCCTGTGAATCACTTCTTGGTAGTACAGATGGCAATTTAATTTGGGAGTCGATTATTGAATATTTCCAAAAAAAACCTGGATAAAGTTGCTTTAAGCGAAAAAGAGTATGGGCTTATTGTCCAGCAGTTAGGGAGAGAGCCCACCGAGGTGGAGTTGGGCATGTTCGGCTCCTTATGGAGTGAGCATTGTGGCTATAAGCACTCCAAGCCTTTGCTTAAGCTTTTACCCTCCCGAAGCAAGCATGTCTTAATTGGTCCCGGCGAAGAGAATGCCGGGGTGGTGGATATCGGAGATGGGCAAGTAGTAGTGATGAAAATGGAGTCCCACAACCATCCTTCAGTAATTGAGCCTTATCAAGGAGCAGCTACCGGCGTAGGCGGCATTGTGCGCGATGTCTTTACTATGGGTGCTAGACCCATAGCCTTGCTTAACTCCCTTCGGTTTGGCCCTTTAACTGAAGCGCATAATCGCTATTTATTTAATGGAGTTGTCGGAGGCATTGCTGGCTATGGAAATTGCTTGGGAATACCCGATGTTGGTGGGGAAGTCTTTTTTGCCGATTGTTACTCGTCTAACTTGCTGGTTAATGCCCTGTGTTTGGGTATTGCTAATAAAGATAGGCTAGTCAGAGCCAAGGCTAGTGGTGCAGGTAACCTGCTAATGTTAGTAGGAGCCGATACCGGGCGTGATGGGATTTATGGTGCTTCTGGCCTAGCTTCGCGAGCTTTCGAGGAAGAGTTAGAGCTAAGGCCGACAGTTCAGGTTGGCAACCCTTTTCTGGAGAAGCTGCTCATTGAAGCCTGTCTTGAATTAGCTCAGACTGACTGGATTGTGGGCATGCAAGATTTGGGAGCTGCTGGACTGACCAGTGCTGTTGTAGAATCTGTTGCTAAAGGTGGGGGAGGGGTGGAAATAGATGTGAATAAGGTGTCTCGCCGTGAGGAGGACATGGCTCCTTACGAAGTAATGCTCTCAGAATCACAAGAGAGAATGCTAGTGGTTGTGAGGAAAGGTTATGAGGATAAGGTAAAAAGCTTGCTCGACCATTGGGAACTCCACTCCGATATTATTGGCCAGGTTACCGACAGCGGTCTAGCCGTGGTTAAAGAAGGAGAAGAAGTTGTCGCTGAAGCTCCAGTGAATTTATTAGTCTCTCCACCCCTTTATCGGCCACGGAATAAAAAGCCAGCATGGCTTGGAGAACTTCAATCCTTTGACATGTGCGATGTCCCCGATATTAAGTTAAGACAATGTAATTCCATTCTGCTTCGCCTGCTGGCTTCTCCCAATATTGCCAGCAAGGAGTGGGTTTACCGCCAGTATGACCATCAAGTGATGGATAATACTGTGGTTCTTCCCGGCAGTGATGCTGCGGTTTTACGCATTAAGGGCACTACGAAGGGAATTTCGTTAACTAGCGATGGCAATGGACGATACTGCTACCTCGACCCTTATTTAGGTGGCGTCATCGCTGTAGCGGAGGCTGCTCGTAACTTGGTCTGCAGTGGTGCTGAACCTTTAGCCATTACCGACTGTCTCAACTTTGGCAATCCCGAAAAAGAGGATGTCTATTATCAATTGAATGAATGTATTAAAGGTATAGCCCGAGCCTGCCGGGGATTGAGAATTCCAGTTATAAGTGGCAATGTTAGCCTTTATAATGAAACCAAAGGTGAAGCTATTTATCCCACTCCGGTTATGGGTATGGTAGGGATTATGGACGATGTCAATAGGCATTGTACCATATCTTTTAAAGATGAAGGCGATTTAGTGTTTCTGCTAGGTCCTACCCTGAGTGGCGGCAAGGAGTCTCTTGGTGGCAGTGAATATCTGGAGCTGGTGCATGGCTTGGTAAAAGGCAAGCTTGCTATTGACTTACCACTAGAAAAGAGAGTTCAGCAGTGTTGTCTGGAGGCCATAAAGCGTGGAATTGTTAAATCAGCTCATGATTGCTCTGAGGGTGGGTTGGCAGTAGCCATTGCAGAAAGTTGTGTCGCTGGCAGCGTTGGTTTTAGAGGTGAAGATTGGAAAATATCAGAAAGACTGGACTCTGCCTTTTTCGGGGAGCGCCAATCACAGATTGTGGTAACAATATCACCTAATTCAATAACCAAATTGAACGCAATAGCTAGAAGGTGGCAAGTACCATTAACTTGGCTAGGGAAAGTTGGGGGCAGGTGCCTAGTGGTGGAAGGTTATATTGATTTACCCTTGGTTAAAGTAGAAAAGGCCTGGCGTTATGGCCTTAAACAGCTATTAATTTAGAAGGCCCTTTTTAAAAAAGCACCTAAAGAAATTTCAAGGAAATGGCTGAAGTTTATCCACTTCGAGGCATACGATACAATAAGGGAATAGTTGGGGAGGTAGCTCGGGTCATCTGCCCTCCTTATGACATCATTGCTCCTGAGGAGCAAAAGCTTTACTATGAAAGAAGTGATTACAATGCTATTCGCTTGGAGTTGCAACCAGAGCAACCCGAAGATAACGCCACAAATAACAAGTATAGTAGAGCAGGTGTTACTTTACAGCAATGGCTAAAGCAAGGGGTTCTCAAAGTTGATGAACATCCAGCCCTTTATCTCCATGATCATTATTTCGCTTACTTGGGAGAAGAGAGGAGACGCCGTGGGTTAATAGCTCGCGTCAGGCTAGAACCATGGGGCAGTGGCATATATCCCCATGAGGAAACATATCCTAAAGCTAAGGATGATCGCTTACAGTTAACGCGAGCTTGCCAAGCTAACTTTAGTCCGCTGCTTTCCCTATACCAGGATCCTGAACAAAAAGTTGCCCCAATATTAGCTGAGGCATCTCAAGCTAAGCCCATAATCGAGATAGATTATTCTGGTGAAAGACATATCGTCTGGGCGATAACTCATCCAAAATTTCAACAAGACATAAGTCAGCGTCTCTCCAGTCAAGCTCTTTATATAGCTGATGGCCATCACAGATATGAAACAGCATTAGCTTATCAGAAGGAGAGGGCACGTCCCTCGCCAGATAAAGGGTGGGGTGAGAAGGGCATTCCCATAACTGGCAAGGAGGCCTTTAATTACGTAATGATGACCTTGGTTGACTTTTCTGATCCTGGGCTGGTTGTGCTTCCTATTCATAGATTGGTGCGTGGTATAGCGCCCTCCGTCTTAGCGAAACTGAGAAATCAACTTGAGGATTTTTTTGTCCTTGAGGCTGTTCCATTAACTGAGGACTTGCTCCCTCCCCGCGGTTGCAAGCAAAGCGAAGCGATTTCTAAGGAGATTAACGGGGCAATTTGGGCAGTCTTAGGCTTGGAGCCTGGATGCCTGGTGTTTCTAAAACAATGTCAGGATGTTTCTCTTGGAGCTATGATGCCTAGTAACCGTTCCCAAGTCTATAGAGAGTTTAGCACTAGCCTCCTCAATCATATTGTTCTGAGAAAAATGTTGGGGCTTGTGCAGGGTTGTGAAAACGTTGCTTACACTGTTAACATGACCGAGGCTTATCGGCAGGTAAGGGAAGGGAAATACCAACTAGCCTTCTTGTTAAATGCCACGCAGCCAGAAATGGTCAAGGCTATCGCTGATGCCAAAGACAGGATGCCACGCAAATCGACTTACTTCTATCCTAAGCCCCCCGCCGGGTTAATTATCAATTCTCTAGAAGATGTAAAGGTTAAACACTACTAGAGTTTTACTGCCTTAGCAGTGTAAATGCCAGGAAGGGACAGGATTTCTTGTAGTTGCTCTTCGGCGAGTGGTTCGTCCAGAGCTAAAATCATGAGTGCTTGTCCCCGCAGTTTAAGTCGGGATAAGTGCATGGAACTGATATTGATATCGGCTTTACCAGTTATATTACCAATGGCACCAACGAGCCCAGGACGGTCAAGATGATTACAGAAGAGGAAATAGCCACCTGTAGGCACTATGTCCATCCAGAAGTCATTAACCTGGGCGATGTGGGTTTCATTGTCTCTAACTGTGCCCGATATTGTGGTAGTTCCTATACTGGTATTGATTTCCAGGGTAAGCAAATTAGAATAGTTCTGACAGGTGGTCTGTTTTTCCTCGCTGATCTTCAAGCCACGTTGAGTGGCGATGAAACCAACATTAACCAAATTGATCCTTTCTTCACTTGCTTGTTGTAACAAACCGCTGATGACCGCTGTCCCAATAGGGTTACAATCATAGTTGGTAGCTTCACCACAATACTTGATGTGTACAGAACCTATTTGTCCCTCCAGTAATTGACTGGCAAGGCTACCAATGGTTGAAGCTACTTTTATGAAGGGTATTAATTCGGAAGAAATGTATGGAGCATTAACAGCATACTTGCTGAATTGCCCTTGGAGCACGGCCAGAACTTGCTCAGCCACATCTCTGGCAACATTGGTCTGGGCTTCAACTGTAGAAGCACCCAAGTGAGGAGTGACAATTATTTTATCCTCTTTAAACAGAGGACTATCTGTTACCGGCTCTTTGCTAAAGACATCAAAGGCAGCGCCAGCTATTTTTCCCTGCTCGATTGCTGTAACCACTGCTTTCTCATCAACCAGTCCACCTCGAGCACAATTTATAATCCTAACCTTTGGTTTTACTTTGGCTAACTCCTTAGCGCCAATTAATTTCTTGGTAGCTGCTGTTAGTGGCACGTGAAGGGTAATAAAATCAGCCTCTCTAAGAAGCTGCTCCAGGGAAACCAAGGTTACTTTGAGGTGATGGGCATAGTCTGCCGAGACGAATGGGTCGCAGGCGATAACACGCATTTCAAAAGCTTGGGCGCGTTTGGCTACTTCAGAGCCCACATTACCCATGCCGATAATGCCCAAGATTTTATTTCTGAGTTCAGTGCCAACTAATTCTCCTCTTTGCCATTTGCCTGATTTGAGCCGGCTATCTGCTTGAGGCACATTACGTGCCAGGGCAAGCATAAGAGCAATGGTATGTTCTGCTGCAGATACGGTATTGCCTGTAGGGGCGTTAACCACAACTATGCCTTTTCTGGTAGCAGCATCAACATCAATATTATCTATGCCCACCCCTGCTCGGCCAATCACCTTGAGTTTCTCCCCGGATTCAATAATCTCTGCTGATACTTGAGTTTGACTACGCACAATCAAGGCATCGTAATCGCTAATTATGGCCTTGAGTTGCCCCGGCTCCAGGTTAGTCTTGATATCGACTTGGGCGTAACCATACAGGGATTGTATCCCTTCTTCAACGATTGGATCAGAGACTAGAATTTTCATGCTATCCTTATCGCCTTGCTTGTGGCAAAATTTTGCTTAATGCCTCCAATACCAGCCCGATATCCTCGTCATACACAAGACCGAGGTGGCCTATACGGAATATCTTGCCTGACAGCTTTCTCTGGCCTCCAGCAATAACTACATCATGCTCATCCCTGAGCATTTGAATTAATTTAGGGACATCAATTTTATCAAAGACATTCACTGCGGTTACCGTGTTAGAAGCACAGTCTTCTTCAGGAAAAAGGGATAGCCCCAGTGATTTTACTCCATCTCTGGTTATTTGGGCTACTCTGGCATGCCTGGCGAATATATTGGCCAGTCCTTCATTTAGCATCAAATCTAAGGTGGCACCTAGGGCATAGCAGTTGGAAACAGCCGGTGTCCAAGGAGTCTGCCCTATTTTCAGATAATCTCTGGCTCGGGCAAAATCCCAGTAAAAGCGTGGCATTTTAGCTTGAGCGTGAGCTTGCCACGCCTTTTCACTTACGCTAACCATGGCTAGCCCGGGGGGTATCATCCAGCCTTTTTGGGAGCCAGTGACGACTACATCGCAATGCCAGTCATCGGCAGGCAAATTGATACAGCCCAGGCTGCTTACTGCGTCAGCTAGAAGGAGTTTATCGAATTTCTTCACTATAGCGCTTATTCCAGCAAGATTATTAGTCACCCCTGTGGACGTTTCATTGTGAGTCACCAGCACTGCCTTGATGTCGCTGTCTGCCCTTAATGCGTTGTCCACCGCATCAAGGTCAACCTGCTTCCCCCATTCAGTGTTGAGGCGGGTGACTTCTGCGCCATATTGTACAGCAATATCAGCAAAGCGGTCACCGAAAACTCCATTGGACGTAGATAAAACCTTATCACCCGGCGATAGTGTATTGACGATAGCTGCCTCCAGGCCTCCGGTGCCTGAAGCGGTGAGTAAAAAAACATCCCCCTTCGTCTGAAATACTTGTTTTAGTTTCTCTGTTATCGAGTTGATAATTTTGCCAAATTCTTTCCCTCGATGATTTATCATTTGCTTGCTCATAGCTTCGAGAGCTTGAGGTGGGCAAGGTGTTGGTCCTGGAATACGTAATTGCATTTTTAAACTCCTTTATGGTTTATCTAATAGCTATTTTAACAAAGCAGCGTTTTCCTATCTTGAGAATGCTGCCCTGGTGAGCATTAATAATGGTACTGCTTACTTTATTGTCATCTAGCTCGATTGCTTCTTGGGCAAGCAGGCGCTTCAGTTCACTTTTGCTCTTAACTAGTCCCTCTTTGACTAGTGTTGGAGCGATGTCAAGCTGGTATAGTTCATCTCCAATATATTTAGCGGCAAAAACATACTCAGGAATCTCCTCTGGTACCTCTTTTCTTTGGAATACTCTAGTGAAATTCTCTTCTGCCTCATCCGCTGCCTGCTCACCATGGAACTGTTTTACGATTTCATGAGCCAATTGTTTTTTAATGTTCATTGGGTTGACTGAGCGAGTTCTCAACTGCTCCTTAAACTCGGCAATCCTTTCCTCGGGAACGTCAGTCACTAACTCAAAATAATCAATAATAAGGAAATCAGGGACGGACATTACCTTGCCGCACATTTCCGTAGAAGGTTCGTCAATGCCTATTTGATTACCCAAGCTCTTGCTCATCTTCTGGCTGCCATCGGTGCCAACGAGAAGGGGAACGAGGAAAACTTGTTGGGGAGTTTGTCCCATAATTTGCTGTAGCTCTCTGCCTAAAAGGCAATTAAATTTCTGGTCGGTGCCGCCAAATTCGACATCCGCTTGGATGGCTACTGAGTCATATGCTTGAAGTAAAGGATAAAGCATTTCTGTTAGAGAGATAGGGTTGCCAGAGCTATACCTTTTGTTGAAATCCTCTCTAGCAAGAAGTTGTGCTATAGTAAATTTACTGGTAAGTTTAATCACTTCGTCTAAGGTGAATTTATTATACCATTCGCTTTGCCATCTCACCTCTGTTTTATCCTTGTCTACCACTTTGAAGAATTGTTGCAAATAGGTTTGAGCATTAGCTTCCACCTCTTGCAAGGAAAGCATAGGGCGAGTAGTTGACTGAGCACTTGGGTCACCGATTCGTGCTGTCCAGTCACCAACTATGAGAGTGACCTTATGCCCTAGGTCTTGAAACTGACGCAGCTTTCTCAAGCCAACCACATGTCCTAAGTGAATATCAGGAGCGCTGGGGTCGAAGCCTTGCTTCAGGTTCAAAATCCTCCCTGATTCCAGTAGCTTTATTAGTTCAGGCTCAACGATGGTTTCAGCTACCCCTCGCTTTAATATGGAGTTAAATCCAGGGTCAGTCATTTCAAATCATTAGCAGACCCTTCGCTTTGCTCAGGGCTTCTACCTTTCGAATATCCTTCCCGATTTGTGCTCTGAGTTTCTCGGGGGAGGTGAAACGTAACTCTTCCCTTAACTTCTGCACAAATTCTATCCTAATCTCTTTGCCGTATAAATCTCCTTCATAATTTAATAAGTGAGTTTCTACCCATTTCGCATCTTCCTCAAAGGTAGGGCGAGTGCCAACATTGGTCGCTGAAGCAAATTGCTTGCCACCTACTCGAGTGACAGTAGCATAAACCCCGTTGCCAGGCAATGCTTGTTGAGCTGGTATATCTAAGTTGGCAGTGGGAAACCCCAAAGCCCAACCACGTTTATCTGCGGTGATAACCTTGCCCACAAGGTAGAAACGATGCCCCATCAAGTTTTCTACCTTTATCATATTACCTTGAGCTAGCGCTTGGCGAATAAGAGTACTACTTACTATTTCACCGTCAACTGTAAAGGGAGCTATAGTTTCTACGCTAAACCCCATTTCCTGTCCTAGCGAGCGAAGTAGGTTAACATTGCCCTCCCGCCCTTTTCCTAAAGTGGAGTCAGGGCCCATCATAAGACCGCGCATCCTGAGATATTTTTTAAGTAACGAGATGAACTGCCTCGCACCTAGTTGTGACACCTCTGGAGTAAAAGATAGCACAGCGACTAGATTTATACCCAGTTCCTGAAGAGACTTGACCCTGTTTTTCAAATTGCTCAGCCAGGGTAGTTGATTATGCGGGTGTAGTACCGATTGTGGATGGGGATCAAAGGTGACTACTCCGCTAAGTAAATCTTCCTCCTTAGCTCGCTGTATCAAGTTTTTTAACAGGTAGCAATGCCCCAAGTGGATACCATCAAAGACACCGATGGTAAGGAGTGTTTCCCTTTGGGGAACCAAACTAGCTAGCTCTTGCGTAATGCCCATGTAGCTCAGGGTTTAACTTTTGCGCTAGGAATAGCTAATTTTCTACCTGCAGCTTGAGCAACAGGTGCCAATTGAGACATAAGTTCTTGGAAGTTATCAAAGGTGAGCGATTGTGCTCCATCTGCAAGCGCTAGGTCAGGGTTAGGGTGGACTTCTATCATCAGTCCATCTGCTCCTGCAGCTGTTGCCGCTAATGCTAGTGGAGTCACTAAATACCATTTGCCTGTGGCATGGCTGGGGTCAGCAATGATGGGTAGGTGGCTAACTCTCTTGATAACGGGGATGGCGCTGATGTCCATAGTATTACGAGTGGAAGGTTCAAAGGTTCTAATGCCGCGCTCACAGAGGATAAGTTGCTCATTCCCTTGAGCTAGGATATATTCAGCAGCTAATAACCATTCTTGGATGGTGGATGACAAGCCTCGCTTGAGCATTACCGGTTTCTTTAGCTTTCCCACTTCATCAAGCAAAATGAAGTTTTGCATATTTCGCGCCCCAACCTGGAGTATATCAGCATAGCTGGATACTAATTCGACGTCACTTGGTGCCATTACCTCAGTTATGACTGGCATGCCAGTTTCCTCACGCGCTTTCGCCAGCATTTCAAGCCCCTTTATGCCTAATCCCCGAAACTGGTATGGCGATGTACGTGGCTTAAATGCGCCGCCACGCAGTATATTGGCACCACTTGCCTTAACCTCCCGAGCTGTAGCTAAAAGTTGCTCCTCAGTTTCTACTGCGCAAGGCCCAGCTATGACAACTATTTTATCACCGCCGATGGAGAGGTCATTTATTTTGACTACGGTGTTCTGAGGGTGAAACTCTCGACTGGCAAGTTTATAAGGCTTGCCAATAGGGATAACATCCTCTACTCCAGGGAGCAATTGAAGCATATCCTGAATTTCAGCTAAGGCTTGCCCTACTACACCAATAATAGTATGTTCCACGCCTTGCGATATATGTGCCTTCAATCCTGATTCTTTGATTCGCCTGGCAACCCCGTTTATTTCGTCTTGACTAGAGCTAGCTTTCATGACTACAATCATTTCCTGCCTCCCAATTGATGCCGATGTTTCTCCTTTAACCCTTTTGCCTCTCCCGAGTAAACATGTGTGATTCCCTCGGGGCTTTTTTCAGTATTTGCTAGCATCAAAATTCTCAAGCAGTGTGGTAAACTGCCGGGAACATTCATTTCATGCGTGCAAAGCAAGGCAAGCTGCTGCGGCCACCCTAACTCTCGTGTCGCTGCCGCAGGGAACTCAGCATTTAAGTCTGATGTAGTGGTAAAAATTATAGTAGCTATATCGTCAACTTCAATTCCATTAGCCTGTACCATTTCCTCAAGCAGCCCCTTAGTCGCAGCTATAATGCTCTCTTTATTATTCTCTGGAACTGTAATGGCACCCCTGATGCCACGGCACCACATTTTAATA
>Ga0315545_1004531_pt1 | contig 11443 bp, 10 predicted proteins | sample SalMarSW160210MG_FD_203096 | JGI IMG/M metagenome (GOLD analysis project Ga0315545, IMG submission 203096) | Salt marsh sediment microbial communities from the Plum Island Ecosystem LTER, Massachusetts, United States - Salt Marsh Sediment SW1602-10 ...
GGGCGAGAAGAGGGATTGTTCTTTGTCCAGAGAGACGCAGGATCTTTGCCGAAAGTAGTGTTTTGGAAAATCTGCGTATTGGTGGTTACCTGGCCTCGCCATCCCAAGCAAAAGAGAGTTTAGAATATGTCTTCAGGATATTCCCAGCCCTGGAAAAGATTAAGAAAAGGGAGGGGGGTTTTTTAAGTGGGGGAGAGCAGCAGATGCTGGCCATTGGCCGGGCACTCATGGCCCAACCCAATCTGTTGCTTCTGGATGAACCGCTTCTTGGTCTGAGCCCCCTGATCCAAGTCTTGCTAGTTCGTTCAATCAAAGAGATTCGTGATGAAAGGGGGATCTCCATTATCGTGACCGAGCAGTATGCTCGACCGGTTCTACCCATCGTGGATTATGCATTCATTCTTGAAAATGGGGCTGCGGTCATGGAGGGAACTCGAGAGCAGCTACTGGGCAACCCAGATATCCGCTCCGCATACTTTGGGATCTGAGAATGGTGTCTGTTAAATTACCTGTGGAATTTCAGATAGGTTCTACTGACCACTGACAACGGACAATTGACATGAGGAGGAGTTCTATAGATCATGAATATAAACCATGAAGCATGGGAAAAGGATTCGACTTTTAGCAGGTTCGACGGGATGTGTGAGCGCTATCCAGACCGAACCGCAATCCTTTACCTGGGAGAGCGATTTTCGTACTCACATCTGAAGGTGTTGAGTGAACGCTTTGCCGGTTCCCTGGTTGACATGGATGTCAAGAAGGGCGACCGGGTCATGATCTATATCTCCAACTGTATCCAGTGGATTATCGCCTTTCTCGGTATCCAGAAGATTGGTGCAGTGATTGTACCGGTCTCTCCAATCTACACCTCTTTTGAGATTGAATATATGATCAACGACTCCGGCACTGAGACGATCATTTGCCTGGACACAAACTTTTGCTATGTAAAGGAGGTCTTTGCAAACACAGGGCTCAAGCGGGCCATTGTCACCAATCTGGTGGATCTTCTTCCCTTTTGGAAAAGGTATTTGGGGGTACTCTTTGACAAGATTCCCCACGGCAAAGTGGACCGAGACAGACGGGTGTATTCCTTCAGATCCCTTTTAAAGCATTCACCCCTGAAATCACCGGTAGAGCTGGATCCCTGGAATGATCTCTCCTACATCCTTTATACTGGAGGTACTACCGGTTTTCCAAAAGGTGTGCCGGGCAATCACATTGGCATGACATCCTATGTCAATGATGTGACGGAAGACGTGGCAGGAGGTCATCTAAAGGAAGGAGAGGATGTGTATATAGCGGTCAATCCCCTTTTCCATATTATGGCACTTGGGCTTTTTATGTCTATCGGGCTTAACAAAGGCAATGCCACATTACTTATGCCGGTACCCCAGGTAGATGCCATTCTTGAAACCATAGAGCGTCATAGGGCACGCTGGCTTTTAGGTGTCCCTGCACTTTACCGAATGATACTGGAAAATGACCGCCTCGATTACTACGACTTGAGTTCCTTGACTTATTGCTATTGTGGAGGGGATGTTTTACCCGCCGAGGTCTTTAACCGGTGGAGGGAGCGATTTGGAGTACCTATTTATCAGGTTTATGGATCTACAGAGGCCGGCCATGTTACCTACAGCCGGATAGACAAAGATCCAAAGGCCAATACTATTGGACTTCCCATAAAGAGCAGAGAATGCATTGTTGTGGATCCGGAAACACTGAAACCTGTTCCGCCTGGAGAGAGTGGGGAGCTTTTGGTCACCTCACCGTATACAGTGAAGGAATATTGGAATAAACCTGAGGAAACAGAATATTCCTACGTAAGGCTCAATGAAAAGATATATTACCGGATGAGCGATTTTGTCTTTCAGGATACTGATGGGCAACTGGTGTATGTGGAGCGGTCAGCAGATATCATTAAGCATAAGGGATACAGGGTCTCAGCCTCAGAGGTGGAAGCCATACTCCAAGATCATGTCACGGTCATCGGTGCCTGTGTTATCGGGGTTCCAGACCCTAAGGTTGGGGAAAGGATCAAGGCAATCGTGGTGCTCAAAGAGGATGCAAGAGGTGTGGGTGGCTCTGAGTTGACTAAATGGTGTAGAGAAAGACTTGCTCCTTATAAGGTCCCTCAATATATAGAGTTTAGAGATATGCTTCCGAAATCCAAGGTAGGAAAGCTCTTAAGGAGAGAGGTAAGGGATGAGGAGCGAAGAAGAATTGAAAAGAAGGAAGCGTAATCTTATGTGAACCATTTTTTACAGCGATTATAGTGCATAATATCACTATAGGTATTGTTTTACCTAACTATTTATTTTCACTAGTATATAATTTATGGTCTTTAAATGGAAACAGGCAAGACCTAGGTCATTGTGAAACATAACCTATTAATTTTTTAGCTTATTCCCTGCCCATGGAATAATCTTTCATCATTACTGAATAGGGCTTGCTTTTTAAAATTGAAATAAAGCTTTTTTCTCCATTTTGTGTGTCCCTATTCCATAGGGTGAAATATGGGTATCTTTTTGATTATGTCGGGTGAGGGTGTTTCCTTATAAGGTCCCCCAGTATATTGAATTCAGAGACATGTTGCCTAAATCAAAGGTGGGAAAGTTTTTAAGAAGAGAATTAAGGGATGAAGAGAAGAGGAAAGTGGAGAAGGAATAAGGCCTATATTTTTACAGACAATTTATATTCTTCTTAAAGCCTATTCCCAGTCTTTCGAACCGCTGTTGTCTTCCCCCCAGATAATATCCCACCTTAATGGGTGCGCTAATTCGTGGATTGTGGAGCCTTTTATCTCAAGGTCTTCCAATGACAGTGACCCACCGTTTCTTTTTTGACATGGTCTAAAAAATAAAAGTTTTCAGGCATCTATAAATTTGGAGATACTATCAAACTTCTGCATGTAAATTTTTTTAATAATTCAGAAAGGATTTTTGGTCTTAAAAGAAATAGTATTCCCGAGCCAAGAAAACGGAGTCTTTCAATAGGAGAGTCAATACTTAGAAAGAATACTTGGGCTTTAGAGTCCAAAGATGCTATCAGGAAGCTTCATTAGGATTAAAATGAAGGCTCTCTTTAGCATCTTGCCGGCTCCGCGCTTTTTCATTTAACACTAGTCTCTGTTCTGGCTTTTAAATCTGCGATTTGGACTGGCCCCCATCGACATTTATGCAGGCTCCTGTCACCCAGCTGGCCCGGTTCGACGCCAGAAAAGTTACCACAGCTGCTACTTCCTCGGGCTTACCAAAACGTCTGAAAGGAATATTTGTCTCCACAAAGGCCTTAATGCCTTCTGGATCTGCCTTAAGACGCTGCTCCCAACTGCCTCCTGGAAAGAGGATAGATCCAGGGGCTACAGTATTTACCCGGATATTTTGCTTGGCCGCTTCCTGGGCAAGATTGGAGGTCATGCTGATCATGGCGGCTTTGGCGGCATTGTAGGAAATAGGACCGCCGATCTCACGTCCGAAGATGGAGGAGATATTGACAATGCTCCCACTCCCACGATGCTCCATTATCGGAATAGCCGCTCGAGAGACTCTGACCGCCGAAAAAAAACATAGGTTGAAGACATGGAGCCACTCTTCGTCACTGATCTCTGTGAACCGGGTCAAAATTGATCCCCCAACATTATTAATCAGAATATCGAAACCACCGAAGTGTTCCTGGGCCGTTTCCACGAAACGCTCCGCCTCGCCTTCCTTGGTAAGATCTACAATAACGCTCTCCACCCTTACGCCTTTTGCCCTGATCTCTTCGGCAGCGGCTCTAAGTCGCTTGCCATTGCGGGCGCATATACAAAGATGTGAACCTTCCTCTCCCAGTGACAGGGCTATATGATAGCCGATACCTCTGCTTGCCCCGGTGACTAATGCAACTTTATCTTGTAAGCCAAGCTCCATTACCTATATTCTCCTTTCTTCCAAATATCTTGAAATATCTAGTCTGAACCCTGAAAAAGGCTCAACTATTAGCATCGATTCTCCATATGTATTCAGATCTCCCTAGAACAGTATCCCAGCACTAAAGGGCCGTCAAAGCACAGAGTATAGGCTATAATCTCCGCAGTGATCAGGAAGTTAACCAGATGAGCTCCCATAAGATGATCTTTGAAAATATGGGAAGCTCCAAAAAGCGCCATCAATAGTTGGGCAATACCATCATTGTATGATAAGAACTGAATTTTCGAAGGAAGGATAATAAGAAAAACTTGTCTTTGTGTCATTATTTGTTGTATTCCAGCAATTCTTTAACTCCTTTGATTATTGCCTGCTCATCGGGAATGACGAAGTCCTCCAATATGGGGGCGAAAGGAACGGGGGTATTAAGTGCAGCAACTCTTATTATGGGCGCGTCTAAGTCATATAGGGCTTTCTCTGCTACGACGGCTGCAATTTCTGCTCCATATCCAGCCCGCTTGCACGCCTCCTGAACAATAACCAGTCTCCCTGTTTTTTCTACAGATTGGAGGATTGCCTTTTCATCAAGGGGTACCAATGTCATTGGATCAATCAACTCAGCTTCAATTCCGTCTTGAGCCAGCTTTTCGGCAGCATTAAGCGCCCTTATGACCATCCGTGATGTGGCCACGATCGTTACGTCTTTTCCCTGCCTTTTAATATCAGCTTTCCCTATGGGGATCAGATACTCTTCATCCGGAACAGGTCCCTTCTCATTATACAGAAGTTTGTGCTCAATGAAGATTATAGGATCGTCATCGCGAATGCATGCCTTGATGAGTCCTTTGACATCGTAAGGGGTGGAAGGCATTACTACCTTTAGTCCGGGGACATGGCAAAACCATGCCTCAAGACTCTGGGCATGCTGTGGTGCGGATGACCTTCCTGCTCCCCCTTGAGTCCGAATGACCAGTGATGCTTTAGCTTTTCCCCCGAACATATAGCGGACCTTGGCGATCTGGTTTACAATCTGATCCATGCCTATAGTAGTAAAATCGATATACATGTATTCTGCCACCGGCCTCATTCCCAGTAAAGCCGCTCCTAATGATACTCCGGCAATGGCTGCCTCCGAAATAGGTGTGTTTCTTATACGATCAGGACCAAATTCCTCCAAAAGCCCCTGGGTTACCTTATAACTTCCTCCAAACTCAGCAATGTCTTCACCTAAAAGAAAGACACGTTCATCTCTCTGCATTTCCTCCCTTAAGCCCTCCCTTAGGGCTTCCCGATACGTGATCTCTCGCATTGTATTCCCCCCGACTAAGGTATGTATTTATCCAGATAAACATCTTCAAGGGCTTCTTCGGGCTGGGGATCTTTGCTATTTTGTGCAAAGATAACCGCTTCCTCGATCTCTCTACGAATCCTGTCATCTATGCCTTTTAGTTTCTCATCAGTGGCAATCCCCATAGCCACAAGTTTTTTGCGAAGAATCACCAATGGATCCTTCTTCTTCCATTCCTCGACCTCTTCTTTTTTACGGTAACTGGTGCCTGGATCCCCAACGTAATGCCCTAGAAAACGATACGTTTTACATTCCACAAGAGTCGCCCCCTCACTCCTTCTTGCTCTTTCAACTGCCTGGTAGACGGATTCGTAAACGGCCAGAACGTCATTTCCGTCCACCGTAACCCCGGGAATTCCGTAACCTTCCGCTCGGATAGATATATCTTTGACTTTCTGGTGACTAGCTTGCGGTGTTGACTCTGCATAAAGGTTATTATGGCAGACGAAGATGGAGGGCAGGTTCCAGATTGCAGCAAGATTGAGGGCTTCATGGAAAGAACCAGTATTAGAGGCGCCATCTCCAAAAAAGCAGACACAGACGCGATCATTCCTCTGTAAAAGGCATGCCAAGGCAGCCCCATTAATGATGGGGAGTCCACTACCAACAATTCCCGTAGCCCCAAGGATTCCCAAATCCAGATCCGCAATGTGCATTGAACCGCCTTTTCCTCTACAGTACCCTGTCTCTTTTCCAAAGAGTTCTGCCATCATCCTATCGACTCGAGCGCCTTTTGCAATAATATCTCCATGACCTCTATGGGTGCTGATTATATAGTCATCATCTTTCAAAGCAGAACAGGCGCCTACAGAAACAGCCTCTTGGCCAATTGAAGAATGGATAAATCCAGGTAATAGTCCTTTATAAAAAAGCTCTACCGCCTTCTCTTCAAAAAGCCGAATTAATTTCATCTTATGGTATAAATCAATTAATTTTTCTTTTGAAAGCATTGTTCCATTACCCCCTCGAATGACCATTTTGGTAAATTTTAGGGACATACTTTACCAGTCCGTACCTATTGTCCTGCTCAACCAGATTAGGTTTGATAAAGATATGGTCATCCCCCTTTAGGCCTTCAAGGCCATTACAAAAAGAAAGACCTGCTTTAACGAATCAGGAGACCAAACATACCGTTTAACGGCAACAACCGATTTATTCATCTTTAATAGTGTTTTTCTTGGAAACAAGATAATTTTGGCAGTATTGATTTAAGAGGCCTTTGCCCGTTCATCCACAACCCTCTTTGCCTTAAACATGGTCCTTTCTAAGGTACCAGACTCTACCAGATCCAGTCCTGGGGTTACCTCCATCTCCTCGCGAAATGCCGTTTTAACCGTAGACTTAAACGCCTCGGTATCCACCTCTTTGCTCATGTATTCGGCGATTACCGTGATAACATCGATTCCGGTTTTTTCATCAGTGGTGATTCTGATCCTGAATTCATCACCCAATTCCTCAAAGCTCCGGATCACCTTCTCCACCTGAACGGGGTAGAAGTTGGCCCCCTTGTATATAATCATATCATCCGACCTACCCAGAATTCCCCCTTCTGAGCGTGCGTGGGTTCGACCACAGGCGCATTTTTCGGTTGCTACCCGGGCCAGATCACCGGTCCAGTACCGCAACATCGGTGTTGCCTCTCTGGTCAGGTGCGTGAGCACTAATGCCCCGACCTCCCCAGGAGCACATGGCTTGTTGGTGGCAGGATCGATGATTTCAACTATCAAATGGTCTTCGACCCAGTGGATCCCTGTTTTTTCTTCACACTCCGAGGCACAGGTGGGACCAATCTCTGCTAGACCATAGTAGTCAGAGGCCTCTATTCCCAACCTGGTCTCGATCTTTGCCCTGGTCGGGGGCACCTCTGCCCCTCCTTCACCACCAAAGCAGCCGATTCGTAAGGGTATATCCGATGGGGCTATGCCCCTTTGGTTCATTCTCTCAGCGATATAGAGGGCAAAAGAGGGGGTAGAGAGCAATACAGTGGAGCCCGGATTGATCAAATAATCGACTTGTCTTTCAGCCATCGAGGCCCCTATCGGTAAAACAAAGCACCCCATGGCCTTAGCCGCATAATGGCAAGACATGCCAGCTACCCAGAGTCCATAACTAAATCCATTTTGTACAATATCCCCAGGACGGGTGCCGAAGTTCCACAAGGTTCTCATTGTCCACTGAGTAATATTTTCTACATCTTTTTCTGTCCAGATCGTATTCACAGGGACACCGGTTGTCCCTGTTGATGGATGAAGCTCCCTCCAATCCTTTTGGGGAGCAACCACATACCTTCCAAAAGGTGGATGGGCTATTTGTTCGTCTCTGAGCTCTTGTTTGGTAACCGGCGGAATCTTAAGCACATCATCGAGTGAGCGAATATCCTCTGGCTTCAGGCCAATTTTATCAAACCGATCGCGATAAAACTCTGAGAGTTCATAGCATCGTTTTACCTGCCATTTTAGTCTATCAAGCTGTAGTGTTTCTAACCTCTCCCGGTCCATAGTCTCAATATCTTTATTGTAGTATTTAGTAAATTCAGATGATTTTGATGAAACCATGATTACCTCCATATAGTTCAATGATGATCGTTAGACTGCAAGATACTTTTTCACTATCTCCTCATTTTCCAATATGTTTTTCATTTCATCCTGATATCGAATGGTTCCTTTCTCTATTATATACCCCTTATCAGCAGTTTTTCGACAGAAGCGCACATTTTGGTCGGCCAGAAACACCGTTACCCCAGTATCCCTAATCTCCCTTATGGCCTTAGCTAGTGCTGCCACCATTAATGGAGCTAGCCCCTCTGAGGGTTCATCAATTAGAACTAAGGCAGGATTAGTCATCAGGGCCCGACCTAAGGCCAACATCTTCTGCTCCCCACCGCTTAAAAACCCGCCCTTTCTGGTTCTCACATCCCTCAAGACCGGAAAAAGATTGTAGACCCTCTCAACTGACCAATCTCCATTTTTTCTCTTGCTCAGGTGGCCAGCCAGCAAGAGGTTCTCCTCAGTGGTCAGGTCAGGAAATATCCGCCGGTCATCAGGAGCATAGCCAATCCCCAAGGCTGCAACTTGAAAGGGTAATTTCCCAACGATCTCAATCCCTAAAAGCTTGATACTTCCCGATCTGGGGGGAGTAAGCCCCATTACACTCCTCAAGGTAGTTGTCTTACCTGCCCCATTTCGGCCTAAAAGGGCAACCACCTCTCCTTTGTCCACCTCCAAAGAGACTCCATCTAAGACCAGACTTTGCCCGTAAAAGGTAACTATATCGTTTACCTCTAATACCATGGCCGTTATACCTCCTCCCCAAGATAGATTTCCACGACCTCATTATTTTGTCGAATATCGTCTGGCTTCCCCTGTGCAAGAATCTCTCCTTTATTCATCACGATAATCCACTCTGAAAGAGCGAAGATCACATCCATGTCATGCTCGATAATAACAAAGGTAGTACTCCCCTCTGCGGCAAGTTTCTTGATGAGCTCAAGTATTGAGGCCCTTTCCACTGGATTCATGCCGGATGAGGGCTCATCAAGAAAACAAATCTCCGGCTGAGAGGCGATTGCCATGCCCATTTCAAGGGCCCTCTGATCACCATGGGAGAGCTCCCCAGCAGGCCTATCTCTCTTATCCCAGAGGGAGAGTTGCACCAATAATTTTCCCGACTCCTCCATCACATCCCGATAACGGGAGACATCATGAAACCATTTCAGGTTCTTGCCCAAGAGCGGGAAAAGGGGAAGCTCGACATTCTGGTGGACGGTTAACATGGGAAATATATTCATTATCTGAAAGGATCGGGTTATACCATGCTTCACCCTTTGGTCAGGGGTAAGGGAGGTGATATCCTTGTCTTTAAAAAAAACCTTGCCCCGGTCAGGAGCTAATGCCCCTGTCAAAAGGTTGATGGCTGTCGTCTTGCCTGCCCCATTAGGACCGATGATAGAGGTGATTATGCCAGATGTAATTTTCAGATCTACGGTATCTATTGCTCTAAACTTGCCAAAGTTTTTTGTGAGACCTTCTGTTTTTAGAATTACCTCACCCATTTCTACTCCTTGTCGTAAGAGCTATTTCAGACGAGGTGATAGGTATGCGTGAAATGCACCCATTACGCCTCCCCTAAAGGCTAAGACCAAGATAATTATTATAGTGCCCAGGACGAGCATCCAGTTCATGGTAAGACGTACAACAATATCCTTTACCAAGAAGTATATCACTGACCCTACTATCGGGCCGCCAAAATTATACATACCTCCTAAGAGGGTTGCGATGATCGGATCGGTAGATGTAATCCAGTGAGAGGTGGATGGCGTTATGGTTTGTTCTAAAGGGGTCAAAAGAGCTCCTCCCAGACCAGCATATACTCCAGCAATCGTAAAGCAGATCAGACGACTTTTTCTTACAGAAATACCAACGAAGGAAACCCTGGTTTCGCTGTCCCGAATCCCTTGAAAGATCAACCCCAGAGGAGAACGAAGGATTCGATAAAGGAGATAGATGGCGATCAGTGTTGCCACAATGGCAAAGTAATAGTAAGCGGGAATAGTCTCCATCTTGATGTTGAAAAGATAGAAGAAGTTCAGCGAGGCCCTCGGCACACCAACCAAACCATCATCTCCGCCGGTAAACGCGACCCACTTCTGGGCCAAAGAGAAGATCATCATGCCAAAGGCGAGGGTAATCATTGCAAAATATATGGCGGTATGCCTTACGCAAAAAAAACCTAAAATGAGGGCAACAATGGCTGCAACAGCCACCCCTATGATGATTCCAGGTAAAAGGGATGCACCGGCCAGTAATACCTTACCGCAGGCATAGGCACCACAGGCATAAAACCCGGCTTGCCCAAAAGAAAGGAGTCCGGTATTGCCCAGAAGAAGATTAACACTATATGAAAGGAGGCATAGGATAGCTATCCGCATCACCATATATAAGATGTAATCACCAGAGAAAAGAGGAAGGGTAAAAAGGAAAATAATAAGAGCACCTAACCAACACAACTTAAACCAGCGGCTCTTGATGTGTGAAGCGAGGGTATCTCCTAGCCCACTCATATTTCACCCCCAAATAATCCTTGCGGCCGAATAATCAAAACAACAGCCATTATGAGATACAGCACAAAAAGCTCTATAAACGGAACATACAAGGTGCAGATTGAGCTTATAACCCCAATAATTAAAGCACCAATAAAGGCACCTTTTAGACTCCCTAAGCCCCCTATCACAGTGACCACAAATGCCTGGATAATGATCGCTCCGCCTACCCCTGAGTCGCATACCCTGATCGGGGTGCTCAGGGCACCACCGATCGCAGCCAATAGGGCTGCAAATACAAAGGCAGCGGTAAAGAGCGAGGGAATATTGATGCCGATAGCATTGGCCATTTCTCTCTGCGAGGCAGCGGCCCTCAACTTCATTCCCCACCAGGTTTTGTGTAATATAGCCCAGATAATGAGACCTACCGCAATACCGGCAAATATAATAAAGAGATTATAAATAGGGAAGGGCCTGCCAACGATAGGAATAGTTCCCTGGAATAGACTTGGCATGGCGGGAATGATAAGCATGGTCCCCCAGATCATCTTTGTGAGGTTATCAAAGACAAGAATGAATGCAAAGGTCAGGATTAGCTGAAACTCGATGGGCTGGTCATAAAGCCGGCGTAAAAAAAATCGCTCCATCAAAAAACCGATAATACCTGCACCTATCAAGGCGAAGACCAAGGAAAGCCAAAAATTGAGACCTAAGACTTGAAAAGAGGTGAAGGCAAAATAAGCACCCACCATATATAAGGAACCATGGGCAACGTTTAAGATCCCGCATACCCCAAAGGCAACGGTTAACCCAGCGGCGACCAACCACAGAAACATGGCTGAACTAAGGCCGTTTAGCGCCTGAAAAATAAAATTGCTCATTCTGTGCCTCTTGATTGAGCTTAACTTTCAAAATATAGAGTGGAATCTGTTCTGATTCCACTCTATAAGGCGACTAAAGTGCTACGGGAGTTTGTAGTCAGGAGGATTGCGGAAATATTTTTCCCATGGCACTACCACAAGGTTACTAAGTACACATTGGCATAAATACGATGACGTATTAAGCTTGCATTTCTGACTTATCTAGGGCATAATGTCTCCTCTGAGAGGAGGAAATTATGCCAAGAATAAGCCCATATAAGATCCTATTGAG
>Ga0315545_1004533_pt1 | contig 11441 bp, 12 predicted proteins | sample SalMarSW160210MG_FD_203096 | JGI IMG/M metagenome (GOLD analysis project Ga0315545, IMG submission 203096) | Salt marsh sediment microbial communities from the Plum Island Ecosystem LTER, Massachusetts, United States - Salt Marsh Sediment SW1602-10 ...
AGGTTCAAACTGCATGTAGAGGAGAAACTAACGGTGTTAAGAAGGATGGATTAAATTTTGAGTGGAACAAACCATTTCAAACTCTTCTTGAAGTCGGACTTGATAAACTGATTCCTCAAATAGAAAAACAAGATAAGTCAAAAAACTTTTGGCCTACAGACTTACATCTTCATAACTCACAAGAGTCCGTGTGAGGACTGAGCGGGCATGGTTTCTCTCCGCAGGAGAGGAGAGCGAAGTCCGAACGGGAGCTGATTTTCCTCGCTGGGGAAAATTTGCGTGCTGACGATCCCCCACCCTCACCTTTCACTGATAAAGAGATGCATTCCTTTTTCCTTTCGCTTGTCCAAGCGTTTATTTTCTGCTATCTTGATTTCCCTCGAAAAAAATGACCGACATGGTAATTGTCAAGCCAATACCGTTAAAAGGCATAAAGCGAAAAAAGGTTCTCTATATCCCCTTTGACAGTACGGACAAGGTTATCCTCAATTCCTTCAAAAAACTGGTGTTAAGAGAGCGGAATTTGGGTTACGGTCATATCTTCCTTCTCGAAGATAGGATCATCCTCTATCAATCAGTCGGAGCACCCGCTGCAGTTCTAGCTCTGGAGTCCCTCATCGCCTCTGGGACCAAGGAGGTCATCATTCTGGGAATCTGTGGATCTCTGAATTCCCGATGGCATATCTGCGACGCTGCCATAATCACCAAGGCTTTCTCTGAGGAGGGGACATCCAGACATTATTTTCCAAGAAGAAAAATTTTTCATCCTTCGCCCGATCTGAAAGAAATTTTGAAAAACAAACTTCGCAAGAAAAATCTACCGTTTGACACAGGGGATCTGGTTTCCACAGATGCACCTTTCAGAGAAACCAAGGCCTGGCTGGCCCGGATGCAGGACAAAGGGATAGATTTTGTGGACATGGAAACCTCGGCGGTCTTTGCCCTCGCCGAATACCGCCAGATTGAAGCCTCGGCTCTGATGATCATCAGTGACGAACTTTACCATAAGGAATGGAAACTGGGTTTCTTTTATTCCAGATTAAAAGACAGAATGAAAGACTATTTCCTTCCCTTCATCCTTTAGCCCTCTCAACAACTGCTTTTTTGTTTACGCTATTTTGCATATAATTCCTGAAGAGTATGGTTCAAAGGAGTCTGAGATGAAGCCTAAAGTCCTCGTAACCCGAAAAATCCTTTTCGAAGCTCTCGATTATCTGAAGGAATATACAGATTATGAAATCGGCAGCCTGAGGAGGGATCTCACAAAAAAAGAAATGTTGAAAAAAATCAAGAACAAGGAAGGCCTGCTCAGCCAACTGGCAGATGAAATCGACAAACAGGTGATCGATGCCTCCCCTTCACTTCGGATCATTGCCAATTGTGCGGTGGGATACAATAACATCGACGTCGATTACGCCAAGAAAAAAGGAGTGCTGGTGACCAACACTCCGGGAGTCCTGACCGAAACGACCGCTGATCTCACTTGGACGCTTATCCTGGCTGTTGCCCGGAGAATTCCTCAGGCAGATAAATTCGTCCGCGAAAAGAAATTCAAAGGATGGAAAATCGACCTCTTTTTGGGAAAGGAGGTCACAGGAAAACGGCTGGGGATCATAGGCATGGGAAGAATCGGAAGAGCCGTGGCCATAAGGGCTCAGGCATTCTCCATGGACATTGTCTATACTGACCCTACCAGATTAAGCCCTGAGGAGGAAAAACAGTACAGAGCCAAAAGACTCCCTCTGGAAGAACTACTTTCCACATCCGACATTGTCACCATCCACACACCGCTTTCCACAGAAACCCATCACCTGATATCCCGCGAAAAGATTAACCTGATGAAGAAGGAAGCCATACTCATCAATGCTGCTCGGGGACCAATCGTGGATGAGGAAGCTCTAATAGATGCTCTGGAGACCGAGCGCATTTGGGGGGCGGGTCTGGATGTCTATGAGAGAGAACCGGAGATTGAGGCGAAACTCCTCTCTCTGGATAATGCTGTCCTCCTTCCTCATATCGGCAGCGCCACCTATGAGACCCGTCTCAAGATGTCCATGATAGCTGCCCGCAACCTGGTTCAGGGTTTGAGAGGGGAAAAGCCAGACAATCTGGTCTATTAGATGCGTTTCTTCTTCAAAAAGAGAGGCTCGTTCATGCTTCCGGAACGATAGCCTTCAAGATCTAGGGTGATGTAGACATATCCCCATTTCTTAAAATTCTGGATAATCTTTTCTTTCATACCCTTCTCCAACAACTTGGAAAAATCTTGTTGGGCTATCTCGATTCGAGCTATTTGATCATGGTGTCTGACTCTAAACTGGGAGAATCCCAGCTTTCGCAGATATTCTTCGGCTCGGTCTATCTGCTTCAGGCTTCGGGGATCAATCTCGGTATAGTAGGGAAACCGGGAGGAAAGACAGGCAAAAGAGGGTTTCTGCCAGGTAGGCAAACCTAATTTAAAGGAAAGCTGTCTGATCTCACTCTTGACCAGGCCCACTTCCTTAAGCGGTGAGCGCACACCCAGCTCATCGACTGCCTCAAGCCCCGGCCTGAAGTCTTCGGTATCTTCATAATTTGACCCGTCCAGCACATATGGAATTCCCTCGGATTGGGCGATTTCTTTAAGCTTGGAGAACAGTTCCTTTTTGCAATAATAGCACCTCTGAGGAGGATTACGGGAAAAATCAGGATTATCAAGCTCATGTGTTTCAATCACCTTGTAGCGGACATTCAATTCTGCAGCCAGCTTGAGGGCTTCTTCCCTTTCCCGCTGGGGATAGGTCGCAGAGCTGGCGATCACGGCCAGCACATCCTCTCCCAGAACATCTTGGGCCACCTTCAAAAGAAAGGTACTGTCCACCCCACCTGAGAAAGCCACCAGCACCCTTCCCATTTTTCGGAGCAGCCTTTTCAGGTTACTGTATTTTTGCAATGTTTCTTCTGACATATCTGTGATATTTGTGGGTTTTCCCATGATAGTCTTTTTATGTCCGGTTTCTTTCTCTGACAAAATGCTGGACTTCCTTAACGAATTCTGGAACGATCTTCTCCTCCTTCAATCGCCTGAGGAGTTTGCCCTTCTTGAATACCACTCCAACTCCCCTGCCACAGGCCAAGCCGATATCAGCTTCTTTGGCTTCGCCTGGACCGTTGACCATGCACCCCATAAGGGCCACTTCGATATCATCCTCTATGGAGGCAAGCTTTCTCTCTATCTCTGTGACAATGTTCAAAAAATCCACTTCACAACGGCCACAGATGGGGCAGGAAACAAAACGTATTCCTCGTTGACGGAGGCCCAGGCTGGAAAGGATCAGATAACCCACTCGAACCTCTTCCTCTGGCGGAGCTGTCAGAGAAACCCGGATGGTATCTGCCAGTCCCTTGTTGAGAAGAAGGCCTAATCCCACCGATGATTTCACCGTTCCGCTCAGAAAACCACCGGCCTCTGTTATCCCCGCGTGGAAAGGATAATCAACCGCTTCGGCCATGAGCTCGAAGGCCCTCACTGTGCGGAAAACATCCGAAGCTTTGAGAGAGATCTTTATCAGGTCAAAATCCAAATCCTCCAGGATCCTCACATGGCGTAAGGCACTCTCCATCATGGCCTCTGGTGTAGCCCCTTGGTATTTTTGAAGCAGATCCCTCTCCAACGAGCCCGAGTTGACGCCAATCCGGATGGGTATACTCCTTTCTTTGGCCGCCTTGACCACCTGTTTTACCTTTTCCTTTGACCCGATGTTGCCGGGATTAATACGCAGGCCCTCGATCCCTTTTTCCAGAGCAGCCAGAGCCAGCCTGTGATCGAAATGGATATCTGCCACGAGCGGTATGCTCACATTCTTCTTGATCTCCTGGAGAACCCCCACTGCTTCCCGGTCCGGGATGGCCAGGCGTACCAGCTCACAGCCAGCCGCTTCCAGACTTTTTATCTGGGAAATGGTGGCCTCCTTGTCCCGGGTATCGGTCTTGGTCATGGATTGGACAGAAATCGGAGCCCCTCCACCAACAGCCACATTTCCAATCTTTATCTGCCTAGTCTTTCGCCTCGTAATCTTGGGATAGGGTTTAAGGTAAAGAGAAGCCTCGGAGCAAGGGTAATTCTGTTTGTTTCTTTTCATGCTCGATATTATTTTAACAGATACCACAAGAAAATCGGAATCCTAAAAAGCTTGATTGTAAACAGGCCATACAGACGCAGATTTACCAGGGCAAGAAGCTTTGCCAGCCATTGGGAAGTCTCTTTTGGACATCGTTGAGGATGACAAAAATGATCAAGAAGATGAAAATGGCAAAGCCGATCTTCATCACGATCTGTTTGAGTTTAGGGCTGAAATCCTTGCGAAAAATTCCCTCCAAGGCAAGCACAAAGATCTGTCCCCCATCCAGCACAGGGATAGGAATCAGATTGACGATACCCAGTTGAAGGCTGATAAAAGCGATCCAGACCAGCATGGCCATCAGCCCCTGGCGAAAAGCCGCATAGGAGACGTTGGCAATCTCGATGGGCCCTCCTAGCTGACGGGTGGAAGCCTCCCCGACTATCAAATCCTTGACGAAGTTGACCACCAGGAAGACTAGCTGCACATTCTGCTCAATGCTTCTATCTATAGCCTGGAAAAAGCTGAATTTTTTCTCCACATTTTTTGGGCCATGATAAATGCCTATCTCCCCGATATCCCCTTTACGGCGAGGAGTCAGTTGAAGACTCAGGGTCCTTCCATCCCGTTTGATCAAGAACTCGAGCTGTTTTCCCGGGCTTTTTTGGATAACTTCGATAAACTGATAATAGTAGGCAGGTTCCCCGTTAACGGTCAGGATTATATCCCCCGGCTTAAGCCCTGCCTTTTCCGCCGGGGAATGAGGCTCAACGCTCATCACCTGGGTCATTATTTTCCCGAAGAAGCCCGCATACCCCATTTCATACCTGGTCTTGCTCTCCGTAGTGAGCTTCACCATGAGGATTTCATGGTCTCTTTTTATTCCCAGAGTTAATGTTTTTTTAGGCTTTGTGCCCACGGCCAGTTCCACATCTGCCCAGGTCTCTGTCTTCTTGTTGTTGATACTAAGAATTTCATCATCGATCTTGAGGTTGGCTAACTCTGCTGGGGAGCCTGGCTCAATCCAGCCGATCACAGGCTTCTTCTCCTGGTATTCAGGAACAGTCACCCCGACCATGTTGATAAAAGAAACCAACACCACTGCCAGGACGATATTCATCACCGACCCCATGACCAAAACCAGAAATCTCTGCCAGCGCTTCTTGGCCATGAAATCGCGAGGGTCGATCTTGGTCAGGCCAACTGTTTCCTGTCCGGCATAGGCATCCTCGCCGGAGAACTTGACATAACCTCCCATGGGGATCAGGCTGACTCTGTAATCGGTCTCCCCCTTCTTTATGCCAAAAAGCCGTTTCCCATAACCCCAAGAAAACACTTCTACTTTTATCCCTACCAGTTTGGCCATGAAGAAATGGCCAAATTCATGGACAAAGACTAACACGCCAAAAACAATGGCAAAAGCAAACAATGTTCCGATGATTGATCCCATTTTAATACCTTTGTTTTAAGAGATTCATGCTGCGCTGCCTTGTTTCCCGGTCCACGTCAAAGATATCCTCCAGACTCGTAACTTCTCTTTTCCGATGGTTTTCGATAATCTCTGCCACTATTGTGTAGATATCCAGAAAACGTATTTTTCGATCCCGGAAGGCCTCGACAGCCACTTCATTGGATGCATTCAAGACCACAGGAACGCTCTGCCCTTCCTCCAGAGCATGCCGGGCAAGGCCAAGAAGGGGAAACTTCTCAGCATCCGCCTTATAAAACTCCAGGACTCCAACCTGGGAAAGATTCAACGAAGGCAAAAGTGCCTCCTCTCTCTCGGGATAGGTCAAGGCAAAGAGGATAGGAATCTTCATGTCTGTGGGGCTGAGCAGGGCCAGCACAGAGCCATCTTTCATTTCCACAAGTGAGTGGACAATGCTCTGGGGATGAATCAGAATGTCAAGCTGCTGAGCCGGAACGCCGAAAAGCCAACGGGCTTCTATAAGCTCCAGTCCCTTGTTCATCAAGGTTGCAGAATCGATGGTCACCTTTTCTCCCATCTTCCAGCGCGGATGCTCCAGGGCTTCCTCCAGCGTCTTGTTCTTCATCTCCTCAAGGGGAGTGTGAAAAAAGGGGCCCCCTGAAGCGGTGAGGATGATCTTCCTGATGTTCTCCCTGCTCTCTCTCATCAAGCACTGAAAGATCCCGTTGTGTTCGCTGTCAACAGGGATGATCTCCGATCCAGAATTTCGTGCCTCATCCTGAATCAAAGGACCAGCCGCCACCATGGACTCTTTGTTAGCCAGAGCCACTCTTTTTCCTGCCTTGACAGCAGCAAGAGTCGGCCTTAAGCCCTTGATCCCAGTGATGGCAGAGACGACGATATCGTTCTCCTCAAAGCGGGCAACTTCCTCTGCTCCTCTCTCCCCAAATACAATCTTCACCGCAAGATCCTTGCACAACCTCTTTAGCTCATCGGCCTCCTTTTCTTTCTCCGCAGAGACAATTTTAGGCTTGAATTTCTCAATCTGCTTGTGAAGAAGACGGATATTTCGTCCCGCAGCCAGGCCCACTACTCTGAACCTGCGGTTGAAGCGCTCTGCTACCTGGAGAGTGCTTCGACCGATGGAGCCCGTGGCTCCAAGTATCGCAATATTCTTCATTTCTCTAGAAAAGGGGAACTGTTCCCCTCTTTATAATCCTTTTTATACCCACAAATAGCTGATGAAATAGTAGAAAAATGGCGTAGCCAGCAGGAGACTGTCCATTCTGTCCAAAAAGCCGCCGTGTCCCAAGAGAAGATGGGAAGAATCCTTCACTCCTGCCGCTCTTTTGAATAGAGACTCCAGAGGATCGCTGATCTGAGCCACCGCATGGACAAAAAAGCCGCAGAGGATGGCTTTCCAGAGCACAATCTCAGGGAGGAGAACAATCTGAGCTGCCACAGCTCCCATGCAGGCAAAAAGAATACCTCCAAAGCTTCCTTCCCATGTTTTGCGCGGACTTGCAATGGGAAAGAATTTCATGCGTCCTAACAGCTTACCCAGAATATACGCGCCCGTATCTCCCAGGAAGACAACCGATAGAAGAAAATATATTGAAAAAGCTCCCCTCTCCTCCCTCAACAGATAAAAATAATTGAGGGTGAAACTAACATAGATAACACCCAGCAATGTGATGGCAACGGAAGAGGGAAAAGAGGGAAGCTTCTCGACTTTGTTGACGGTGAGGACATAATAGAAGCCAATGAGCAGGAGGCAGGCTAAAAGAGCAAGCCCCAGAGGAATTTCCTGGAAAAAAAAGGAAGAGCTTATCACTAAAGCCAACGGAATCCCGACAACAAACTGGGGCATAAGTTTTCTCTTACGCGAGAGATTATAAAACTCCACGAGAGTGACAAGAATCAATATTTGCAAGACCACAAAAAATCCGATGCGGGGAAGATACTGGACACAGAGAATGACGAAAACAAGAAGGATGAGAGCGATAGGCAATCTTCTCTGTAGACTCATTTGGCGAAAATAAAAGTCAAAGGGATTTACTCGCTTCCTCTATGGGGATGAATATCTCCGAACCTCCTTTCTCTTTTCTGGTAATCCACAACAGCCTGAAGCAGGTGTTTTTTACGGAAATCGGGCCAGTATTCCGGAGTGATCCAGATCTCCGAATAAGCAATCTGCCACAGAAGAAAGTTTGATACGCGCTGCTCTCCGCTGGTGCGGATCAGAAGGTCAGGATCGGGTATCTCTGCGGTGTAGAGATACCCGGAGAATTTTTCCTCATCAAAACTCTCTGCATCAAAGTCTCTTTCTTTGAGTACTTTCTTTATACCATCGACAATCTCGGTCCGTCCTCCATAGTTGAGTGCCAGGACAATAGTCATCCGGTCGTTGTCCTTGGTGAGCTCCTCGACTCTGTCGAGCTCTTTCTGCACTGAAATAGGAATGCCCTCTCTCTGTCCGATCACCATGAGACGGAATCTATTCTCGAGTAAAACTTTATCCTGTTTCTTCAGATACTCCTCCAGAAGCCTCCATAAGGTGGCCACTTCCCTCCTGGGTCTCTTCCAGTTTTCCTTGGAAAAGGCGTAGAGAGTAATATATTTGATTCCCAGGCGAGCACAGGTTTCCACTACTTCCCGCACAGATTCTGCTCCTGCACGGTGGCCTTCAACACGGGGCAGACTCCTCATTTTTGCCCACCGGCCGTTGCCGTCCATAATCACGGCCACATGCCGGGGAAGCTTTGAGAAGTCAATCTTCTGGACAAGCTGACCTTCCTCACTGCCTGGTTCGATGAATCCTTCTAAGCCATCTTGCATTCCCCAATTATAGGAGCCTGAGGGAGAATTGTCAAAAACTATAGACCTGGGTTGCGGGATTTGGTAATCTATTCAGTCAAGGAAAAAGAGTTAAAAATGTGCTTAGGAATTCCGGCTAAAGTAGTGGAAGTCGAACCTTCCAGGGAAGGCAAAGTGGACTATCTGGGCACCAAAGTCAAAACAAACTTCTCCCTTCTCGACGATGTTAAGGTTGGAGACTGGGTGATCATCCATGCAGGGTTCGCCATCTCCAAACTGGAAGAAGAAGAAGCCCAGGAAACCCTGGCTCTTCTCAGGGAACTGGCGGAGCATCAATAATTCAGCCAAAAATATTCTGTTTTTATAACTCAAGGTAAGACTTTCCGCAAGGATGGATAGAAACCGACGCTTTTATTAGCTATCACGAAAATGGAGATGCGAAAGCAAGCACCTACAAATTCTCAACAGTCAGGTAAGCTGATGAGAAAGTCATCCACAGGCGAGCGGGCATGGTTCCTCGAAGAGGAGAGCGAGCCGAGGAATAAGCGAATTTTCCTGGCTGGGGAAAATTCGCGGGCTGACGAATCAGCTTACCTGACTATTCCCAAAATCATCACGGAAATGGAGATAGCTCCAAGAAGCAAGAACCTTTGAAATGAAAAAATTCACTCCTGAGCAGACCGCCAGGCAACTGAGGGATAAGAAAGTCATCCAGGCTCTTCTCAAAGAAATAGAGACCAGAACCAGAGCACTCCCCGCCCCTGTCCATATAATGGAGGTCTGCGGCACACACACCATGACCGTCCACAAGTATGGCCTGAAGAACATGCTCAGGCAAGCAGGAGTGGAAATGCTCTCTGGGCCCGGATGTCCTGTATGCATCACACCCAACGAACTCCACGAGGCGGCCATTGGTCTGGTTACAAACAGGGAGGACCTCTTTCTTGCCACGTTCGGCGATATGACCAGGGTACCCACCGAGATAGGCTCTCTTCAAACAGTCGTCCCTGCTGGTGGTTCCATGGTAAAGATCGTCTATTCACCCATGGAAAGCCTGCAACTTGCCAGAGAAAATCCAGAGAAAGAAGTTATCTTTTTTGGTGTCGGTTTTGAAACCACTATCCCTTCTATTGCCCTGACCGCAAAGAAAGCCCATGCAGAGGGGGTACAGAATTATTCAGTGCTTTCGGCTTTCTGGCTGATCCCTCCTCCCCTGAGGGCGATTGTGGAGGCCAAGGATACCTCAATCGACGGCTTTCTCTATCCGGGGCATGTGAGTGCCATTATCGGAGAAAAGCCATACCGGTTCATTGCTGAAGAGTTCGGCATCCCGGGAGCTATAACGGGCTTTGAACCGGGGGATATCCTTCTTGCCATCCTTTCCATCCTGGAACAGATGGATAAGGGAAAGCCCACAGTTGCTAATGAATACCTGAGGGTGGTCAGGCCTTCGGGAAATCCTTCCGCTCAGACAGTGATCCATGACATGCTGAAGGTAAAGGACTCCCACTGGCGCGGTCTGGGTCTCATCCCGCAGAGCGGATTGAGATTAAAAAAGAGGTATGCTCGCTACGATGCAGAAGTCAAATTCAACCTGAATATAAAAGCAGGAAAGGGAGATCTTCCCGGATGTCGCTGTGGAGAGGTTCTGCGGGGAAAAATCAGCCCCATCCAGTGCCCGCTTTTTGCCAAGAAATGCACCCCTGAATCGCCTTACGGCCCCTGTATGGTTTCATATGAGGGTGCATGCCTCGCCTTCTTCAAGTATGAGAGATGAAACAGGGCCCTAAAAGCATGATAAGGAGCAAAGAAATGAAAGGCAGGATAATGAAAAAGGTCAGTTTGGAACTGGGAAGCGGCGGAAAGCTGATGAGGGACTTCATCGCCCAGAACATCGTCAAAACCTTCAACAATCCTTTCCTGGAAGAGCTGTCCGATTCAGCCCATCTTCCCCGCCAAATTGCCTTCACCACGGATAGCTATGTAGTTGACCCCATATTCTTTCCCGGCGGAGACATCGGGAGCCTATCAATAAACGGCACAGTCAATGACTTGGTGGTCTCAGGGGCCTTGCCCCAATATATCTCTCTTTCTCTCATCTTAGAGGAAGGTTTATCCTGGGACGATCTGGAAAAAATCCTCCGTTCTGTAAAAAGGGCAGCCAGAAAGGCAGAAGTGGAGATCGCCACCGGCGACACCAAGGTGGTCCGTTACGGCCAGGGAGATAAAATCTACATCACCACCTCAGGTGTCGGCATCACCATTACCAAGCCGGCCATAAAAAAAATTCGCGCTGGTGATAAAATCATACTCACCGGAACGCTGGGCGAACACAGCCTGGCAGTGATGCTGGCCAGAGGAGATTTCGGCCTGGAGGCAAAGGTCAAAAGCGATTGCGCTCCCCTTAATTTCCTCCTCCCTCTCTGGAAGAAAGGAGTCCTGTGGATGAGGGATATCACCCGGGGAGGCCTGGCCACTGTGCTTTATGAACTTGCCGAGAAAATCCCCTATGCTATCCTCATCGAAGAAGAAAACATCCCTCTTTCTCGCGCGGTAAGAGCAGCAAGCGAGCTGCTGGGGATCGATCCCCTCTATCTTGCCTGTGAAGGAAGGGCCGTGCTGGTGGTACCCCGAAAAAAGGCGGATGTCATGCTCGAAGACGTCCGGAGGGACAAACTGGGTAAGAGAGCCATGCTTATCGGCCAGATCGATGATAAAATGGGAAGCCCAGGCGAGCTTCTTCTTTCCACCTTATCAGGAGGGCTGAGACTGCTTGAACCTTTGACCTCAGAACTGCTGCCCAGAATCTGCTGAAGCATTTCCATTCCCGTGATAGCCAATGATGAAGGATATAATCAGTCGCAGCGTCGGTTCCCTTCCATCCTCGCCAAGACCCTCCCACCCTCCACTATGGGCTTCGGATGGAAGGAAACCGCCACCTCACTACCTAACTGGATGAAACATCTTTATTCATCACGGGAATGGAAATGCGAAAATAGTCACCGACAAACTCTCAACAGTCAGGTAAGCTGATGAGGAAGCCATCCGCAGGCGAGCGGGCATGGTTCCTCGAAGAGGAGAGCGAGCCGAGGAAT
>Ga0315545_1004534_pt1 | contig 11440 bp, 10 predicted proteins | sample SalMarSW160210MG_FD_203096 | JGI IMG/M metagenome (GOLD analysis project Ga0315545, IMG submission 203096) | Salt marsh sediment microbial communities from the Plum Island Ecosystem LTER, Massachusetts, United States - Salt Marsh Sediment SW1602-10 ...
TCGGCCTTCGCACCTGGCCGGGGCGACGGCCGGGCGGTCAGCACGGACAATATGCCCGAGATTCCGCCGATCCTCGTGGCCCGGATGCGGCTTGCGCGCGATCAGGAGGGGTGAGCAGAACGGGCCGAGCGGCCGAATCCATGAACAAGAGGCCCGCGATGGCGTATAATCCCACTGGATGGCGCTTTGTCGCCGATCAGTGAAGCACGGTACCTGGAAGAGGACGGTTCAGATGACGTTGCGATTCCCCTGGATGGCGTTGTTGGTAGTGACTGCGGCCGCATTCTGCTTCGTGGGCGGCTGCAACACCGATGAGACCGACGACGTCACGACCGATGAGGCACCCGGCGTAGACATCACCGGCTCGTGGACGGGCACGTTCACGACGGCGGACGCCGAGGGCGACTTCAACTTCACCATGACGATGGACGCCAACGGCGAGGTCGAGGGGATCAACACCCGGCTGGGCCGGTTCACGGGCGACGTGGCAGGCAACCGCTTCACGATCGACGCGACCGACTTCTTCGCCGTCATCTCCCCGAACGGCCAGTCCATGACCGGCACCTTCACAGACAGCGAAACCGGCGACCCCGCCAGCCTCGTGGTGACGAAGGACTAGGGCGGGCGCTCCTCAGAACTCGTTGGGGAATATCGGTTTCTCGCCGGCTCTCTTCGAAGCTCGAGCGAATTCGTACGCGGCGCTGTACTGCTGGCTCACAACGTCCCAGTTGACGACGTTGTCGAGGTAACACTTCAGGTTCTCGCCCAGCTCCATGCGGAGCTGTTCGTTGCAGGCGAGCTCGACGACGTGGTCGCGCAGCATCTCCCTGGTCGTGAACAGCAGCCCGCCGCGGGACTCGAGCGTCTGGGCCGTCAGCCCCTCCATCGGCGCTGTAGTCACGTACGGCTTATTGAGCGAGATGATTCGGGCCAGCGTGCCCGACTGCGTCTCGTCTACGCTCGGGAGCACGACGAAGTCGCACACGGCCATCATCTTGTAGTAGATGTCGCCGCGCGGTTCGAACTCGTAGTAGTGGGCGATCCCCTTCTGCTCGAGCGTCAGCGCCTGCGCCTTCCAGGTCTCGTAGTCGCGCTTGTGGTGGGGGTCGCGCATCATGCCGGCGGCGAGCAGGTCCCAGTCCTCGCCGGTGCGCTCGAGGATCTCGTTGTGGATCTCCTCCCACATCGAGAGCAGGATGTCCCAGCGCTTGTTCGACTGGATCCAGCCGACCATGCCGACGATCCGGTCCGACAGCGTCGGCACTTTGTCGAGGCCGAGCTCGGCGCGCAGCGCGGGCACTTCGTGCAGGCCCCAGCGCTTGTCGCTGCGGGCGCCGTGGGGGACGACCATGACGTTGGTCGGCACCCGCCACCCGCGGCCGGCGAACGTCCAGGGCAAGCGCCATTTCTGGTAGTGGCACTTGAACAGCACCACGTCGGCGCGCTGGCAGAGCTTGTAGACGAAGTTGGCCTCGTGCTCGTCGAGCCGCCCGTGCACGGTGTGCGGCTCCACGACGATCGGGAAATCGCCGATCGCCTCGAGCATGTTGAGGAAGCCCTCGTTGCCGTCGCCGACGCCGCGGTCGTCGTAGTACTCGTACAAGCCGTACTCGTGCTGGATGTGGACGGCGTACGGCTTGAGCCGCGCGATCTCCTTGGCCACCGGCTTCCACCAGTCCGGCCTGTCGATCTGCATGACCGGGATCACGCCGTCGCCGCTGCCGTCGGTGTGGCTGATGACAACGACGTCGCGGTCGGGGTCGAGTTTCCGGATGAACTCGCGTGCCTCCTCGCAGAACGTGGCGATCCCGCACAGCCGGGGTGGGTAACTCGAGATCATCACGATGGGTCGGCGGCCGTTGCGCGAGGCGGCCTTTCGCGCGACCGAGCCCGCCTTTCGCGTGCGCGAGCCGGTCCCTCGCGGGCGCGCGTCTGAAGCCATGCTGTGCTCTCCTAAGCTGACACTTTCTCTGGCTTTTCCAGGCTCAGTCTAGTCAATGACAGCAGTGCCAGCAAGAAGGCAATGGTCGACTCGGCGCCTCGGTTCCGACTCGCCCCCGAGGGGTCGAGGCCGTCGGCAACGGCACCGGTGCGGCTATCGTAGAGCACCACGCCCAGCCGGTTGCGCCCGAAGAACCAGTCGAAGCAGTGCTGCGCGTGGGTCAGGTAGCGTTCCTTGCCAGTGATCTCGTAGGCCGTCGCGCAGGCGACGGTGAGGTAGCCGGCCTCGATCGGCTGCTGGCCGAAGATGGCCCGCGTGCCACCCTTGACCCACCAGCCTTCGTTGCCCACGAAATCGAAGCAGGCCCTGTTCCACTGGTTGCGGATCAGGAAGCCGAGGCTCTCGAGCGCGCATTCGAGCGCGGCCTCGTCGCCCGTCAGGCTGTAGGCCGACAGCAACGCCTGGCACAGGATGGCGTTCCCGTAGGCGACGATGTCCTCGAACCAGTGCCACTGGTCGTCGCGGTTGACCATGTAGAGCTGGACGAGGCTGTTGGCCATTTGCTCGAAATGGTGGCGCAGTACGTGGGCGTTCTCGAAGCGCCGGAGGATGTCGGCAAACCCGCACATCGTGTAGGCTTTCGCGCGCGGTGAGTCGAGCCGGTCCAGGTGCGGTGCGGCCCGCTCGAGCATGTGCGCCGCCCGCGCGCGGAGGGCACTGTCCCCGCTATGGCCCAGCACGGCGCCGAGCCCCCAGAGGGCACGCCCGAAGGTGTCCTGGCTGCCGCGCTCGTCGAGGAAGCGTCCGCGCGCGTCCATAAAGTTGTGGAAGAAGCCGTCGGCGGTCTGCGCACTCTCGAGGAAGCCGAGGTAGCCGCTGACCAGCTCGCCCAGCTCGTCGGCGTGGTAGTCCTGGGCCCGGCAGAGGGCGACGAGCGCGCGGCCCACGTCGTCGGTGCTGTAGCCGTGGCGAAGGTCCGGCGTGCCGCCGCGAGCGTGCTGGATGACGCCGTTTTCGTCGGTGAGCGCCAACAAATGGTTCAGGTTCACCTTGGGCAATTGGGGCTGGCCCGTCAGAATCGTCTCGGTCGCGTGCGCCAGCACGAGCTCGCGCCGCTCCTCGAGCACGTGCTCGAACTCGGCCACGTAGCGGTGGCCGACTTCGCGCCAGACCATCCGGCGGCCGAAGGCGTAGGTCTTGGCGCGAAGCTGGTCGCGCAGCCCCTTGTCGCCGAGAAGGCGCCGGATCGCATGGGTCAGTCCGTAGGTGTCGCCGAAGTCGACGAGCACGCCCCGGCCGTCCGCGAGCAGCTCCTCGGCGTACCAGTACGGTGTCGAGATGATCGCTTTGCCCATCGCGACCGCGTAGGCGAGCGTGCCGCTCGCGATCTGCTCGCGGTTCATGTACGGGGTCAGGTAGATGTCGGCCGCCGACAGGAACTGGAGCAGCTCGTCGAACTCGACAAACCGGTCGTGGAAGATCACGTTCGACTCGAGGCCCAGGTCGCGCACCTTCTGCTTGAGGTACATGCGGTAGCCCTCGCCCGAGTGGCGACGCACCTCCGGGTGCGTGGCGCCGAGCACGATGTACGCGAGTTGCGGGAAGCGCTCGACCACCGGCGGGAGCGCCACGAGCGCGTTCTCGATCCCCTTGTTCGGGCTGAGCAGGCCGAAGGTCAGAATCACCGGGCGGCCGGCGACGCCGAACTGGGCCTTGTGCATATCGGGGTCGCTGAACGGCACATCGGGCGTGCCGTGGTGGATGAGCACCATCTGCGACTCCGGCACGCTGTAGACGTCGCGCAAGATCCTGAGTGCCCGCTCGCTCATGACGATCAGCCGGTCCGACCACCGGATCAGGTCGAACATCGACCGGCGGTAGGCCGGCGTCGGCTTTTCGAGCACGGTGTGGAGCGTGGTCACGACCGGCTTGCGCACCTCGCCCAGCAGCTCGCCCAGGTGGCTGCCGGCCTCGCCGCCGAAGATGCCGAACTCGTGCTGCAGACAGACGACGTCGGCATCGGAGCTGTTGATCGCGCGGCACACGCGGCGGTAGTCGTCCAGGCAGTCCTGCTGGATCTCGAACGTCACCGCGTCAGGGTAGTCGTATCCCTCAGCGGTGTTGTTCATGGCGACGACGTCGAGGTTCCCGGCTGGGACGTGCCGGGCAACAGCGTTGTACAGGTCGGTCGTGAAGGTGGCGATCCCGCACTTGCGGGGAAGGAAGTTGCCTACGAAGACAGCTTGAATACGAGCGCTTCCTGAGGAGGCCGGTCTGTCCATGCGTCTCTCACCCTCTCCTGAGTGTCCTCGCCGCGGCAGCCATGCGTCCGGCCGCGAGATAATTCACCGTCGGCCGCATAGCCCCGAACCCTCGGGCGCATCACCAGCTCAGGCTGGGAAGCTGACCCCTCCTCCCGTTGCCTACGCGGCCAGCTTCCCGTCGAGTCCTGCGTTTGCCCGCTGCTCGACGTGCGCAGCAGCGGGACACTCAAACGCCAAACTCGCGGCGTGAAATCGCTACTGATCCAAACGCGAACGACGGGGCCCAGGTTTCCGGGCTTTGAGGCCCAGTTGATGCCCCCGGACCCTCCGCGATAGTCTCAGATCCTGCCACCGCTCCTTTTGAGTTACATGCACGTGCGCGGATGCGCCTTGAGCCGACACCCGGTCTGCGCAGCCTGCACCCGGGGCAGGGGTGGGAGCCTACGGTGTGAACCAATCTCCGGGATCCAGCGCCTGCACAAGAAGCACGATCAATGCCTGACTCAGGCCGCCTCCACCATAGCGACTCGAGAACGGCTTTGTCAAGCAAAAAGCAGGGTCGCTGCTCTCGTCCCAGCCCGGTTCTGATAAACCGGGTTCATCCCGCTCTCTCAGGACGAGAAGACTGCAAAGCGCTTTGTTCAACAGGTGCACACGCAAGGCCGGCTGCGTTTGCACCGCATCTGCGCGGATTGCGGGTATGAGTTGCGCGCTTGGCGGCCGGAGCGCTACGATAGGCCAAGGCGCGGTTGCCCCTCGATGGTTGTCAGGAGGAGGACGGCATGAAGATCGTCATGGAGAAAGTCACGCCCGACAAGCTCGCCCGGTATCTGGAGAACAAGGCGCTGCGCGTGTTCGGCATCACGCCGATCTCCGAGGGCTACAAGCCCAACAAGGAAGACGAGATGATCGCCCAGTACAACGTCGAGATCTTCGTCTTGGGCGAGCTGCGCAACACGTTCCTCAAGCTGCTCGAGGGGCAATCGGCCGGCTGAACGCGGCTCGCCTTTCCGGCCATCCCCACGCCTCCCGCGCGCCCGCTGAGTCTGCCCGCCGCAAGGCCATGTCAGGCCCGTGGAACTCCTTGCCCCGGTGCGCGTTTTACAATGAAGGAGAGAGGCGATCCCAAGATCGGACGCCATTGGGGTGGCGAGAAGGCGCCACGGGGTGGCGAGAAGGCGCCACCGGGTGGCGGGAAGGACCTGGAGCGATGACAAGTCTGAAGCTGTCGCCAACGATCCGCACCGGCGCCGTGATGCGCGCGGTGCCGGGCTTCGACCGGATCCTGCGGCGCGAGCGGCAGTTCAATCTCCTGCGGATCATCAACGAATTGCCGCGTGCCAGGAGCACGTCGTGGCTTACGGTGTGCCGTATCGCGGGCTTGACCGAGATCGAGATCAGCCTGCTCAACGAGGTGCTTCGCGAAGCCGCAGCAAGCTCTTCCCGCGCTGCATGAGCCAGCCAGAGGGCGTTCCGTCCTCAACCGGGGATCACTATCTTCCTGGCCGAGATCACCTCAGCGTGGCTGCCGATCGGCAGGGGCGTGCTCGACTTCGTGTAGAACGCCAGGCCCTTGTACGAGGTCAGATACTGGTGCTTCCTGCTGAAGACTCCGCACTCGGCCACGACGACGAGCGGATTCTCGCACCTGCTCAGCACCGAGAGGAACTCGCGCGGCTCCATGCGCACCAGCACGCCGGACGCCTTGATCGCGTTGGCGATCGCTGCCGCAGCGGCAGCGCTTCCCGCGGCCGCACCGTTCGTCATGATGGCACCTTCCCGTGCTCGATGAAGTCGTGGGCGTAGCGCTCGCGCAGGACGCGCTTGAGCGCCTTCTGGGTGACCCCTTGCGGCATCTCGCCTTTGGGGATGATGTGGATTCTGCGTGGGGCCTTGTACGGCGCGATACGCTGGCGGCACCACTCGAGCACGTCGTCCTCTGCGCACTGCAGGCTGTTGATCAGCTCGACGATGCCGATCGGCACTTCCCCCTTGTCCGGATGCGGGACGCCGACGACGACGACGCGCGCGACGGCCGGGTGCTCGGCGACCGCTTCCTCGACCTCGCGTGCGAAGATCGAGTAGCCGCCGCACTTGATCACGTCCTTGGTCCGGCCGACGAACTCGATGAGCCCGGCAGGCATCCGGCGCGCGAGGTCGCCCGTGCGCAGCCACCCGTTGGGCGTGAGCGTCGCCCGCGTCGCCTCCGCGTCCTTCCAGTAGCCCTCTGTGACGCCGGGCCCCTTGATGAGGCACTCGCCGACGCGGCCCCAGCGGACGGCTCGGCCGCGGCCGTCCTGGATGCGCACGCGATACGGCGGCACGGGCATGCACAGCTTGGCCCGCCCCGGCAGGAACGGCGCGTCGAGGCCGAACAGCGCCATGCCGCCGAGCTCGACCATGCCGTAGGCGTTCATGAAGAGCGGCCGGCCGAACCGGTGTCCGAACAGCTTGAAAAGCCCCCCGTAGCGGCGCAGCCGGCGCCGGACCTCGATCGGCAGGTAGTCGCTCGAGCAGATCCAGATCCGGATGCTCTCGAGCTTCTCGCGGGGCGGGTTCGCTTCGAGCAGCCTAGTGAACATCGTCGGCACGCCGATGAGGACGCTCACCTTGTAGTGATCGATCGCGGCGATCGCGCGCTCGGCGTCGAAGTGCGTCATGAACCGCCCGCGCACGCCGGCCACGAGGCCGTAGAGCACCGTGCTGATCGTCATGATGTGGGCCCAAGGCAGGGCGATGAGCGCCAGGTCGCGCCGGCTCACGAATGGCGAGTACATGGCCGCGATCGCCAGGCCGCCGAGCAGTGCCCGGCTCGAAAGCATCGCACCCTTCGGGAAGCCCGTCGTGCCCGAGGTGTGGAAGATGGCCACCGTGTCGCGCGGACTGAGCGGGGCGGGCGTCACCGGTCCGGCGTCGAGGTAGTCGGGCGAGACGCGGCTGAAGCCGCTCAAGCGCGGCGTGCCGTGCTCGGCCTGAACCCAGCGCTCGACGGGCAGCGCATCGAGCGAGCCGATCTTCTCGGTGAACAGCGCCGTGTCGGTCACAAGCACCCTCGCGCCGCAGTGCGCGAGCAGCTTCGCCAGCTCGGCACGCTGGAGCATCGGGTTGAGCGGCACAACGATGCCGCCGGCACGGATCGCGCCGAGGAAGTAGCGGAAGTAGCGGACGTCGTTCGTCTTGTAGATCGCGACCAGATCGCCCCTGCGCAGCCCAACCTCCTCGACGAGGAACCGGGCGATTGCGTTGATCTCGCGGTACAGGTCGCGGTACCGCTGCATCGGCTCGGGCCGACCGTTTAGGCCGACGAGGTCGTCGTGGTAGCTCACCTCCCGGTCGCCCAGGATCGGCAGCAGCTCGTCGGGCAGCGTCGCGAGCGTCAGCCGCTTGTTGCGTGCGAGGCGCAGTCGCTCGAGCATGCTCAGGCCGCCTCCGGCGTCAGGGTCACGGGCCGCTTCCCCCAGTCCGAGTCGAGGCAGTAGCGGAACAGCTTCTCAAGGTACCCGGTCACGTTCGGTGCGCGGATGCCTGCCGGCCCGAGCAGGGCGCGCGCGTGCGTCGTGTCGTAGGCGGTCTGCATGCGGAAGTACGGCAGATAGAGCCGACCGCTGCGGAGCACGCGCCGCCGCTTGCCCCAGACGGTTGCGTACATGATCGGGCGCAGCACGGCGAGGAAGAACCCCGGGTCGAAGAACCGCGGCGGCGCAATGCCGAAGAACTCGGAGGCGAACGTGCCGATCTGGCGGATCGTTGCGCTCCCCTCCGGGCCCGCGCACAGGTGCACGCATCGGCCGATCGCTTTCTCATCGAGCGCAAGCTGGACGACGGCGTCGGCGACGAAGTCGACGGGCACGATGTCGACCACGGCGTCCGGGTAGCCCGGCACCGTGCGCCAGCGGTGCTTGGCGTAGACCTTGAGCGGCCAGTAGATGGTCTTGAAGCTCGTCGTGATGCCGGTGTGCGAATCGCCGACGATGATGCTCGGCCGCGCGATCACGGTCGGCACATCGTCCATGTGCGCGCGCACCAGCTTCTCGGCCTCGCACTTGGTCCGTTCGTACGTGTTGCGGAAGCCCTGGCCGACGTCGAGCTCGTCCTCACGCGCGAGGCCCGCGCGCGTGCCGGCGACGAACGCGGTGCCGATGTACGTGAAGCCCCTCAAGGATCCACCACGCTGCGCGTTCTCGACGAGGGCCAGCACCCTCCTCGTGCCGCCGACGTTGATCCGGCGCGCCTGCTCGAGCGGATGGTCGAAGCGGACCGTGGCGGCCGAGTGGATCACGTGTGTCGTTCCGTCGGCGAGCGACTCGTAGACGCGCTCCGTCAGCCCGAAGCGCTCGGCCGTCAGGTCGGCTGCATGCACGTCAATGCGATCGCGGAGACCGTCACGCTGCGGTTGTGGGAAAAGCCCCGTCAAGAGCGTCTCCACGCGGGCTTGAGCCGACTCCCCCTCGCGCTCGCGCACGAGCAGAGCGAACCGCGCCTGCGGCAGCCGCACGACGAGCCGCCCCAGCACCTCGCGGCCCAGGAACCCCGTCGCACCCGTTATAAGAACCCGCTCAGCCACGCCTGTTTTTCGCCATGCCGTCGTCTTCAGGTCTGAACCAACAGGATAACCGAGAGCCCGGTTCCATTCAAGCCCGTCGAAGGCGCGGAGCACAAACGCCGGCGGCACAGAAAAGCGGTGACTGCGGCGGCTCCGGGCGTAGACTTGTCGTATGGAACCGACGAACACAGAGGTGCGGCTGCCGCGCATCCTCGTGCTGCGGGGCGGGGCGATCGGCGACTTCGTGGTGACGTTGCCCGTGCTCCAGTGGCTGCGGCTCGCCGGGCCGGGTGTCGTGATCGACCTGGCGTGTCACGCGCGCGTGGCGCCGTTGGCGGGTGGACTCGTGTCGCAGTGGCGCGAGATCGACAGCGCCGTCTTCCTGCCGCTGCACCGCGAGACGCCCGTCGGGGAGGAGGCGATCAGGAGCTTCGTTGGCAGTCACGATTCGGTCATCTCGTTCCTGGGCGCGACCACGACGCCCGCCGAGCGCCTCCGCGAGCTGGTCGGCGAGCGCGCGGTCTGCCTCGACCCGGTGCCGGCTTCGAACACGCGCCACGTGACTGACTTCTTCTTCGACCAGATGCGCACCGCCGGACTGCCGGCGCCGGGCCCTGAGGAGTCGGCCCACATCCTTCCCGTCATCGAGGTCGAAGCACGCAAGCGCCGGCAAGCCCGCGCTCTGCTCGATGGGCATGGCCTGAAACATGACCGGGCGCTCGTCGCCGTCCATCCCGGCAGCGGTTCTCTGGATAAGAACACGCCGACCAAGGTCCTCGCCGAAATCTGTCAGTGGCTGGCTGAAGCGCTCGAGGATGCGGCCGTGTTCGTCGTCAAGGGCGAGGCGGACGAGGGCGCTGTCGCACGCCTGGTTGACCAGCTCGGGATGCCGTTGCCCGTGGTCGAGACGCCCGACCTGGCCGTGCTGGCGGGCGCACTCGCCGAGTGCACGCTGTTCGTGGGGCACGACTCGGGGATCTCGCACATCGCCGCGGCGGTCGGCGCTCCGACGGTGGCGGTGTTCGTCTCGACCGACCCGCAGGTGTGGGGGCCGCGCGGGCCGCACGTTGCCGTCGCTGAGCCAACGGCGGAGTCGATCCGTAGCGCGGCATCGTCGCTTGCGCGATGATAGGGCGTCTTCGCAAACGGGACCCTCTCAGCAAGGAGAGAGTCCTCAGAAGGCAAGGTTCGCAGCAGCAAACTAGCGGTGCCGGCGCCTGAGCAAGGCAAGCAGCCCCACCGCGGCAACAAGCAGCAGCGACGGCTCGGGGATGACGCTTAGCTCGAACGCCATGTCCTTGTTCTCGAGGAGAAACCAGAACGGGATGGGGTCGGGACCCCAGTGCTGGACGGCGTTGTCCTGCCAGAGCGAGTCCGCTTCGTGCCAGCCCCACTGGATTTCCGGATCCTCGTGGACGGCCTGGATCTTGATCCAGTAGATTGTGCCGTCGAGGGTGCCGTCATCGTCGATATCGACCGGGTCGGCCAAGGGATCTTGTTCGAACGGGATCGGCAGGACGCAGTTGTACTGCCAGACGTTTTCCTGCGCGCCGTAGACGTGGGTGATCGTGCCGAAGTAGGTCTCGTTCACGAGCCCCATGTCGATCAACTCCTCGTAGAGCAGATCACCCGGGTGACTCCATGGAATGAGTTCATCGGCCGGCACGTTGGTGTAGAACTCGATGTTGAAGCCGGTGATGATCCCCGGCGGGTTGCCACTCCCCAGCGTGGGGTCATCGAAGTCATTGCTGCTCTTGTACGGCCATAGGCCGCCCGAATCATAGTACGAGCCCCACCAATGCACATCGATCACGGCGAGCGGCGTGTCGCACAGAAAATCGTCGGCCGTCATCGACGGCACGACGGTCTCGCTCGACCAGTCGTAGCCGTACTCGGTCATGTCGGGCAGTTGTGACCACTTGACCGGGAAGACGGGCTCGGAGCCGGCAGGCAACACCAACAGAAGTGACGCAAAGGCTGCGAGCCCCCAGCATAAAGGCTTCGCAAACATGGGTATAATCCCCCTTTATTGGCCCGAATAATACGAAAGCCGCTCACAAATGTCAAGAGACAAAGTTACGAAAAGTCACTGCGCTGAGCTGTTGTCACAAGGCGCGCGTTGGTGGACAGATATGAAGTAGCCCTCGTGCATGGGGCGTTCCTAAGTGACGAAACCGGCTTCGCTCAGGCTACGCGGAGACACCGACAGCCCGCGGGAGGGTGAGATCACGAGGAAGGGTGAGGGGAGCAACGGCGCCCGTGGAGGCAGAAAAACGCCCCGTCGCCAAGCGGCGGGGCGCCAGTTAAGCAAGCGTTAATAACGTGAGATGCTAAGCTTTCCTTCCTCTCCGGAGAAGCGCCAGGAGCGCCCCGCCGACGCCGAGGATCAGGAACGTCCCCGGCTCCGGGATGAGGGGCGTGATCTCGATGCCGTCGGTTTCCTTCTTCCTGAGGAAGGACGTCGTAAACGGATCGGCTTCGCTTCCGTTATTGAGCACGTTGTCCATGGTGAGGTCCACCTTGGTGGCATGGCCCGTGTAGCCGAGCCCCTGGATGTAGTCGTCCAAGCTGACGTAGAGGACGCCCTGCCATGGCACGCCGCTCTGGACACCATCGTCGGCCAGATTCCAGTCACCGTCCGAGGGTGAGAAGGTGGTGCTCACGACCAGGGTGGGGACGTTCTCGGCCACC
>Ga0315545_1004535_pt1 | contig 11435 bp, 17 predicted proteins | sample SalMarSW160210MG_FD_203096 | JGI IMG/M metagenome (GOLD analysis project Ga0315545, IMG submission 203096) | Salt marsh sediment microbial communities from the Plum Island Ecosystem LTER, Massachusetts, United States - Salt Marsh Sediment SW1602-10 ...
ATAGACCCTCAGAACTAACAATTTTTGAGATTCTTTGATAAAATATGCCCGATCTTTTAATAAAAGGAGTTACAGATGAAGAAATTTTATTAATGCTTCACGAAAACTGTTGGCGCAGAATGGAAACTGACCTTTTTGAGACATGAAATGATAAAATACTAAGTTAATATGACAAAAATTGAAAACGCTAACGCCAGGGAATTTATTCAAGCGCTGAGTCCAAGAAATGCAGAATTTGTAGCGAATCAGTGCGCGGCTGACCTACAGATGACCAGAAGAGCTAGATTAAAAGATTCATCAGCCATTGAATTTGTTCAGGGCGAAAGGGAATTCGTAGACAGAGTTTTGGCAGCAGAGTTATTTCCTGATTACCCAGAACCTTTTCTTGAAATTGCTAAGGATGAGGCGGATGGACACGATGTGCTCAGGAAAAAACACCCATTATCAACATCAACAAAAAGGATTTCTGCTGAACTATATACCATGCAAAATTTACCAGAATTGTGTAGATTTAGAGCATGGAGCTACCACTTTACCGCGTGAGAGGGGTTTGCCAGAGGTGATCGAGTGGCTGCTTGACCAAAATATTGTGCCCACCGACGCAAATTGCAGAATAATCCTAGAACAGAAAAAGGCTTAACCGGCTAACCAACCGCCGTCAACATACAAAACCGTGCCAGTGATATAATCAGCTTCGTCAGAGGCGAGAAAAACGGCGGCAGCGCCAATATCTTTGGGTTGACCGAATCTTTTTTTGGCTAAACGAGCCATCATTCCCTCCTTGGTTTTTTCGTCTTGCAACATCTCTTTAGTCATATCACTTTCAATCACCCCCGGAGCAATGGCATTGACATTAATCCCCTTTGGACCCAGTTCAATGGCCATTGTCTCAGTTAAAGCCACTACCCCACCCTTAGAGGCGGTGTAATGGGCAATATTGTTGAAACCAATCCCCACTCCACCAGAAGCAATGGAGGCAAGGTTGATAATTCTTCCCCCAGGACTCATTAATTTGATGGCTTCTTTAGCACACAAAAACTGACCTTTAAGATTAACGCTGAGAATTTGGTCCCAATCAGCTTCGGTGATTTGTTCAAAAGGGGTGAATTTCAAAATGCCGGCATTATTAACCAAAATATTTAAACTCCCCCATTGGTTTTTAATCTCATTAAACATTTTGGTCACTGCACTGGTATCAGCCACATCGGCTTGAATAGCCAAAGCCTCATGCCCCATTTTTTTAACTTCAAAAACGACTTGTTCTGCCTCTTCTGTTCTGGAGTGATAATTGATGACCACATCCGCTCCTTGTTTAGCCAAAGCTAAAACAATGCCTCGGCCAATCCCCCGAGAACCACCAGTAACTAGAGCTTTTTTATTAGATAAGTCAAACATTAAGTCTCCTTTCTCCTTAATTAATCCTATCAGCTTGACAAATTCTTGGCAACTATGACACCATTAATAGTAATGAAAAAGCTGCTCATGCTCTTGATTTGGTTTCCTTCAGCCTTAGTTACTTTAACCATCAGTCTTATTTTTTACTCTTACCGTTATGCTTATCTTCAAAAAAAAAGCCAGCTTAATTTAGGAGGTTTTAATATTTTTGCCCAAGTCTTGGGTTTTTCTTATGATCTGGAAGAAGAAAAAGTCAAAGCTTATCTAACCAAGTATCATTCGCCGATGAAATCAAGCGCTGGCAGTTTGGTCAAATCGGCCAAAAGTTATCAGATTGACCCTTTTTTAATCGTGGCTATTGCCCAATGCGAGACTAATTTGGGCAAAAAATCTCCTCCGGATTGTTATAACCCTTTTGGTTTAGGCATTTATGGTAAAAGAACCATTTGCTTTAATAACTGGGAAGAAAGTTTTGAACTAATGGCCAAAACTTTGAGGAAAAAATATTTTGATTATGGCCTAGATACGCCCGAAAAAATTATGGAGAAATACTGCCCGGCCAGTATTGAAAATGCTGATGGTCATTGGGCCAAATGCGTCATCAGATTTAAAACCGAAGCCGAAAATACCATCCTATAATATCCCACTTGACACGTTATAAGACTTATGCTATTCTACTAAACAGATCCATTGGTAGACCTCACCGGGCTTACTGATGGATTTTTTTTACCCGCAGAAATCAGTTATAGGACGATTTGTTAAAACAAAGGCGATGTTATAACGTGATTAATAATTTGCCTCTTGCTGATTAAAAGTCTAGAATTAACTTGTGTTTGACCTAAGACAATCTTTAGCTATTTTAATAGGTAAATTCATTCTTTTCTTTTTAGAAAAAGTCAATTTTGGCGGAGGCACGGCCGCGCCTGGTTTGCTGGCTTTAAAAATTGATTCTCAGCTTTTAAAAAAACTAAGCCAAAATCTTAAATTTTCCTTGGTTGTTTCCGGCACTAACGGTAAGACGACTACCTCGAGGATGTTGGCCTCTGTTTTAAAATCGGCCGGAATCCCCTATTTCCATAACCGCACCGGGTCCAATCTTTTAAGAGGAATAACTTCTGAATTAATCAAATGGTCTAGTTTAAGAGGAAATTTAGAAAACAAAATTGGCCTTTGGGAAGTAGATGAAGCAGTTTTACCCGAAGCTATTAGTCAACTTAAGCCGAAAATAGTGATTCTGACCAATCTCTTTCGTGACCAGCTCGATAGATATGGCGAAATAGATACTTTAGCCAAAAAATGGAAACAGGCCTTAAAAGGACTAGCGGAAACAGCCACCGTTATTATTAATAGCGATGATCCCACCGTAGCTTCTTTAGGAAAAGATCTTAAGACTCAAGTGATTTATTATGGGATTAAGGATAAATCTCTTGGTTCTCAGACTTTATCTCATGCTTCTGATGCGACCGCCTGTCCTTATTGTCTCAGGCCTTTAAAGTATCTGAGTTGTTTTGTTTCTCATTTAGGTCGTTATCAATGTTTAAGCTGCGGTCAAATTCAACCTAAAACTCAAATTTTTTGTTCTGAGGCGGTGATTGAGCCGGAAAACTTGAAAATTAAAATAAATGGCCAGCTAATAAAGGTGAAACTTTCGGGTATTTATAATGTCTATAATGTTTTGGCCAGTTTTGCTACGGCCAAGGCTTTAAAGATAGATATTAAAAAAGTGGTTGAGGGTTTTCAGAACTTTCAACCGGCCTTTGGCAGATTTGAAGCAATCCAATTAGCTGGGGGTAAGAATTTGAAGATTCTTTTGGTCAAAAACCCAACCGGTTTTAACCAAGTATTAAAAACTTTAATTCGTTTGGCTGAGAATAAGAAAGTTGCCTTGTTAATTGCCTTAAATGACTTGATTGCCGACGGTCGTGATGTTTCTTGGATTTGGGATGTAGATATGGAGATGCTGCGCCAATTACACTTGGAAGCACTTATTGTTTCTGGCACCAGGGGATATGATATGGGGCTACGACTTAAACACGCAAATTTCCAATTTCCAATTTCCAATTTCCAAATAGAAGAAAAATTGAAGACAGCAGTAGAAAAAATAATTAATCAGAATAATAAAGATTTATATATTTTGCCTACCTATACCGCTATGTTAGAAATCAGAAAGATATTAAATAAAATGGGCCTGGTTCACAAAACCTGGGAAGACTAGGAAAAAATTAACCTAATTAACCTAATTTCTCGTCCAGAGGACGATCATCCTTTGGTTGATAATTGACCTAAATAATTACCAAACACCAATTAGAAAATTTTAAACATGAGGAAATTTGTGCTTATTTAGAATAATTAGAGCAATTAGAATAATTAGAAATTCATGATAGTACATATCTGTCATCTTTATCCAGATTTGCTCAATATCTACGGTGACCGAGGGAATATTATAACCCTGGTTAATCGTTGCCAATGGCGAGGAATTGAAGTCAAGGTCGCCCCGATTTCTATTGGCCATAGGCTAATGGCTAATAAGTATGATTTATATTTTGGTGGTGGTGGTCAGGATAGACAACAGTTAATTGTCAGTCAGGATTTGCAAAAAAAGGCCTTGGTTTTAAAAAAAGAAGCAGCAAGAGGAGTACCAATGTTAACTATTTGCGGTACCTATCAGCTTTTCGGCCACTATTTTAAAACCCATGAGAATACTAAAATCCCGGGCATTTCTATATTTGACGCTTACACCATTGCCTCTTATAAAAGAAAAATCGGCAACGTTGTTGTTAGACTTAATAAATCGCTTAATACTGGCTACTGGCTACTGGCTACTAAATTAGTTGGTTTTGAGAATCACTCTGGCAATACCTTCATTTCTCAAGGTGTTAAGAGACTAACACCTCTAAGGTGTGATAATCTTAACACCTCAACTTTACCTTTAGGTAAAGTGGTCAAGGGCTTTGGCAATAATGGAAAGGATAAAACCGAAGGAGCAGTTTATAAAAACGTCATTGGCACTTATCTTCATGGTCCGGTTTTACCGAAAAATCCCCATTTGGCTGATTGGCTAATTAAAACTGCCCTAGAGATAAAGTATCAAAAAGAAATTAATCTAGAACCACTTGATGATTCTTTGGAATGGCAAGCTCATAAAGCAGTTTTGCAAAAGTCTTGCTAAATAAGCCAATTTTTATTAAAATTACTCATATTTATTATAAGAAAAAAATAATAAAAAAATGGCTGAAGAAAAAATACAACAAGAGTTAACTGATGCTTGGATAAATCTGTCTCAAGCAGTTGTCGAAAATCTAGAAAGAAAGACAGGAAGAGGAGGGCCTTTTACCGAAGAAGAAATAGGTTTGCTGTTTCGAATTAATGCCTTAGAAGCAGTCGAACAAGCAGGCTTACCGCCCGAAACGGCGATACTATAACTTTGTTTCTAAATTAGAGAATTGAAATAAAACAAGCTAGCGGGCCAGAGTGCTGGAATTGCCTGTCCTCCGAAGCACCCTGAATAAAACACGGCTGAATAAGCCGAGTGCAATATCAAGGGCGGAGGAGGAGTAGACATTTCCGCCAAAGGCGGAAAGAATAACTTTATGCCAGGGTGCTGGAATTGGTAGACAGGCACGGCTTAGAACCGTGTGGTCGTAAGACTGTGAGAGTTCGAGCCTCTCCCCTGGCACTTCTGTAAAGCAGAATTGTAAAGTTAATAGTAAAGTTTTTTGTCAAGTGTAAACCTTTACCTTATCTGATAGTAGCTTTTTTTAGTACTCCCCTTTTTCTCTAAAAGACCTTTGTCAACCAAACCTTTTAAAAGATTGTGGGCTTGCTGGCGGGAAACTTTTAAAATCTTGACTAAATCTGAAGAAATAACTTGTTTTCTTTTATTAATAATTTCTAAAACTTCTTTTTCTTTGCTGGTGGGTCTTTTTTCAATATCCAGAGTCAGCATTGCCTCTTTATTGCTGCTTAAGGCGCTTTGTAAGGAGTATTTAACACCATCAGTAAAATATTCCAGCCATTGAGTTTTATCTCCTGAATCAGCGGTGTGAAGGGCATCTGAGTATTGGATTCGATCAATATCATAATAATCATCAAGAATAAAATATTTGTTGATCCAATACTGGTTTTGTAAAAAGATAAGGGCAGTTAAAAGCCGGCAAACCCGACCATTGCCGTCTAAGAAAGGATGGATGTAGACAAATTGATGATGAAAAATACCGGCTTTAACGGAGATGGGTAATTGACTTTCTTTAATATTCCAGTCGCAAATTTCCTCCAGGGCCTTTTTTATTTTTTCTTTTTGATGATAAGGGGGTTCGTGCTTGATTTCTAAAGAAGCAGCTTCTTTACTTTGACCCGTATATTTGCCGATGACTACTTTTTTGTTTCTAATCTGGCCGGCAATTTGATCTTTGACACCAGTTAAAAGATCTAAATGAATATCTTTAATCAATTCTAGATCAATATTTTTTTTAAGATACGAGTTTAAATTTTGAAGAATGGCAAAATAGTTTTTGACCTCTTTTTCATCTCGGTTAATAGGTACTCGATCGTCAAGTAAAAGATTAGTAACTTCACGTAAAGATAAAGGATTTCCTTCAATGCTGTTGGAGACATAAGAAGACTGGATAAGATTGTCTCTTTGCAAATTGAGTTCTAGTTTTTGGGGGATTTTTAAACCCTCTATTTGCCCGTAAAGTCTTTCTATTTGAGCAATATTAGATAAAAGTTTCTGGGAAAGAGTGTATTTAGGTTGGAACATAATTATATTATACAAAGATTGTAAATAATTGTAAAGTCTTTTGTCAAGTTAATGGTAAACCTTTTTTATGTCTTTATTGATCTTAAGTTTTTGTCTTGGTAGAATAATAAGGGTCAAATGAAAGCCGCTATAGTTCAATGGACAGAGTAGCTGTCTTCCCCGCCTGCAAAAGCTATTGCGGAGGAAATGCCTCCGTAGCTCAGGGGATAGAGCGACTGTCTTCTAAACAGTAGGTCGGAGGTCCGAATCCTCCCGGAGGCACAATAGCTCTAGCAATTGCGGGCAGGTAAACAGCAGATGAAGGTTCGATTCCTTCTAGCGGCACAAAACAAATTATAGATTTTTGATCATGTAGGTGTTTTTAAGGTGGTAGCCCAATTTACGATAGTATTCTCTTACCCCTACTCCACTAATGACCGCTATTTTTTTAAGACCCAGATTTTTAGTTATTTCCTCTGCTTTTTTAACTAATTTTTTTCCCAAACCTTCATGTTGAACTGCCTTTTTGTCAGTTTGACCAATAGGTAAAGATTCGCCGTAAGCGTGGAGTTCACGAATAATCGCACCAGCTTGGGAAATTCTTAATCTAAGCAAGGCATATAATCTGTTGTGTTTATCAACATATTGAAGAAAATACTCCATCCCGCCAGAGGCGGAATAATTCCTAATTCCTAATTTCAAATTTCTAATTCTTTTCGAGCGGATTTCGCGACAGCGAATACATTGACACTTGAACTGGCGTTTTTTTAGCTCGGCCTGAAGGATTTGACGAATATTGGAGAGCTTATTGCCGGCGGCAATATTACCTACGGGAATGTCCCGGCCTAAACGATTAATTCTCACCCACGGAGGCACAATTTGCTTAATTTTTATTAATAAATTAATCAATTGCCTGTCAGTATAAGGTTTATACTTCTTCTTTTTGAACCAATGATAAAGTTGGGCCTGATAAGTAACCACACAAGGGTAGATTTTAATCATGTCTGGTTTAAAGCGATGGTCAGTAAAAATAGTTTTAAACATTTGCAGATCTTTTTGAAGATTGCTCCCCGGTAAGTTAGGCATCAAGTGATAGCAGATTTTAAAACCGGCGTCTTTAAGTAATTTGGTGGCTTGAATGGTGGCCTTAACTCCGTGCCCCCTTTTAACTTTTTTAAGAATAGAATCATAAATTGATTGGACCCCGATTTCTACTCTGGTAGCTCCTAATTGCCTCATCCATCTGATTTCTTTTTGATTGATTTGGTCAGGCCTGGTTTCCAAAGTAATACCAATAATTCTGTTTTTGGCCGTTTCATTGAGAAGTTGTAATTGTTCTAACTGTTTTAATGTTCTAACTGTTTGAGGTCTTTTTTGGCCATTGGCAGCTGAAAAACAGTGAGCAATAAAATTTAGTTGGTATTTTTTGGGTAAAGCAGAGAATGTTCCTCCTAAGACGATCAACTCTATTTTTTCCGTACTGTGGCCAGTTTGCTGCAATTGTTTTAATCTTCTTTTGACTTGTAGGTAAGGATCCCAGTCAGCCATTTGGGCGCGCATTACCGCCGGCTCATCGTCCAAATAACTTTTAGGCATATCTTTTTGAGTCGGACAATAAACACATTGACCAGGGCAGAAATAAGGTTTAGTCATCACCGCCACCGGAACAATGCCTGAAAGAGAACGGACCTTTTTAAGCCTAAGAGCTGTTTCTAGTTTTTTACTAGGGAGGACTTGGTTTTGTTTAACTAATTTTTTGTAGGCGGCCAAAATTTGGCTGTTTTTAACAAAAAAGCCGGTTTTTTTGGCCCACTGACGTTTAAACCCTGCTATAATATCAGGAGTTAAACTTTTTTGCTTTAATAAACTAAAAACTAGCTTTTTCATTTGCTATAGGTGTATAGGGTATAACACCTTAGAGGTGTTAATCTCTTAACACGTCGACCTTGAATGGATAAGATATTAAAAAAGACGCAAGCAGATTATAACACTATTAGCCAGCATTTTTCTGAGAAAAGAAGGTATATTTGGCAAGAGATTAAGCCCTTTTTGAAATATGTCAGACCAGGCAAAAAAGTTTTGGACCTTGGTTGCGGCAATGCTAGACTATATAAGGAACTGAAGGGTAAAAAGATTAATTATCTAGGAATTGATTTTTCTCAAGAACTTTTAAAGATTGCTCAAAAAGAAAATCCTCGGGCTCATTTTAAATATGGCGATATTACTGAGGTTAAGACTTGGAAAAACTTGAATAATTTTGATGTTTGTTGCTCGATTGCCGTGTTCCATAATTTGTATAAGAGAGATTTACAGTTAAAAGTGTTAGAACAGATAAAAAGGGCGTTAAAACCTGGAGGGATTTTAATTATCACGGTTTGGAATTTATGGCAAAAAAGTTTTTGGCCATTACATTTAAAACAGTTACGCTGGAAAACTAAAAATGGTTTTAAATTAAAATGGTTATTAGTCCCCTATCGAATGGCAGATAAAAGGGGAAAGCTAATAAAAAAAGTTAATCGTTTTTGTTATGCTTTTACACCCTGGGAGCTAGAGAAAATTATTAAAGAGTCTGGGTTTAAAATAATAGAGAAAAAATTAGGCAGAAACCTTTGTTTTAGCTGTAAAAAGCAGGTATAATTTAATTATGAAATTTTTTGATAGACCATTAAAGAAAGGCGAAATTAATAATCTAAATAAGAATTGTGGTGCATACATTAAAGTTACGGTTGACATAGAAAAACACTGGTTAGTTGCTGGTGGCGAGCTACACGCTGACGGAGAAAAAATCCTTTTGGAAAAAGGCAGTCGACAAGATGATATTTGGGGTGGAGGGATTAATTTAAAGGAGCGGATGATTGACACGACGGCCGTTTTAAATATTAGACCAAGATTAAATAACCCTTCGTTAGAAATTTTAGATGCAAAAATTAGGGACGGCTTAGTCAAGATAATTAAAGAATTTTTCAAGCACCTATGAACCTAGATAAAAATTCTAAAAAAGCAGATGAAATAGCTAATCTCTACCGAGCGGCCTTATATCTGGGTTTGGGTAAAAAAGAGATGGCTTTAGATTTTTTGAAAAAAGCCAAAGCAGAAAGTATTATTAAACCTTGGGATTTAAAAAATCACCAAAAACAGCTTTTTTGGGCAGAGAAAATTTTGGATCAATATCATTTACAACGCTTCAAATTTAGCTAAAAAATTGGTAAAATAAGTTGAATTTGGTGGAACGTAATCCCGATGTTCATCGGGAAACGTTCCTAACCACGTTAATTTTGCTAAATAAAATTTTACGTGGTGGCTGTAGCTCAATGGTAGAGCGCTGACCTGTGGAGTCAGAAGTTGCGGGTTCGATCCCCGTCAGCCACCCAGCCATTTTTTTCTCAAGAAAGTTATATATTAATTTTTTTATAGCTAGAACTCAGTATCAGTAGTAGTAAGTTCATGGCATAATGTTGCAAATGCAAATTGAGGAGAGAGGTTGTCTATACAATTTTTTCAGTTCGTCTGATTAATCTTAGTGCACATCCCGGTGGGCCCGTAGATACTTTTCAAGAAGCCATAGAGAAGATGTATGAATTAACTGGTGGTCTCCCCGAGGAATTTGATCCTTCAGTAGTTGTTGAAAGGGAACAGATTGTTGACGGAGAGGGACAAGTTGTTTTTTCATGTTCTAATCCAGAGGACGCTTTAATTTTACATCAAATAAGAGAATTACCTAACGGTTTTTTTGACATTGAAATCATTAAACCTGTAACTCAAAATGAATAGTTTTTACCTTCAGCAACGGAAATGAGTTTTTAAATCAAAAGAAAGACTTTCTAAAATCAAATTATGTGTAGCCCAATAGCAATTAGAACAAGTGGTTGCATTTTAGAAGCATATGCGATGCAAAAAGAACACCCGGGCCAAGTGGTATGGGTTTTTAATGCAGGGAAGCCTAGAAGAGAAACACACGCCTATCTCATTGAAGAAAGTACAGGTGAGGTATTAAATTTAGAAGATAAAGGTTATTATGGTTATAGGCACTATAGTCAAGATGAATTACTCGCCCTAGTTGACGCTGGAGAAGCGAGAATTTTACCACCTTTTTAAACTACAAAAATATCCTTTTACTGGAAAGTATACCCACAACACAAGTTATATTCCCTACCTGTGCCACGCCAAAACCGGCAGCTCGATATTCTGGATTTTCTAAAACCTCCCTGTGGGGAGGAGAGTTTTCCCAGCAGGAAACAGCCATATCAACATTACCAGGTGATGAAAAAGAAAAACCTTGGTTTTGCCCCTCTGTATCTACAAGAATAACCTCTCCCCTAATTTCATTAAATTCCATTTTTTCTGTACAACCTGGTTGGCTATCACTGCGAAAATGAGAAAAAGGCTCTCTACCTTCAGCCATTTCTTGGGCTCTTTCTTGGGCAATTCTGGCCATCTCTGGCTCATATCCAAGAAGAAAGGCCTGGGTATTAGCTCTCAACTGATTAATTCTATTTATAATCTCCATAATAGGAATAGGAGCAATTATATCATTAATAGACCAAAATTTGCTTTATTAAGGTATAATTAATGTCTATGAGTGAAGAAATTGAATTGCAATGGCATCATTGTGAGAAGTTTATTCCATTGGCACAAATGACATTTTTTATCCCAGCAAACTGGATTGCTAAAGACCTAGTAAGGGCAATAGCTGGAAATGAGGAATATCATCTTGATGACCCTGAAGTTAGACAAGAAAGAATAGAAGCTACCAAAGCAGTTATTATAGCTGCGCGTCATGGGAGAATTAAACATATCCCAGACGGTGAAGCTGATATAATATGTAGGGTTTGTAGAAATGATACTTGCAGTATTGAAAGATAGAGTTTCAACTTCGAACTCCGCTTGCCAAGAGTATGTCAAGAGAGATCGCGTATGTTTTCGAGGCTATCTACAGTAGTTTGGAACCCGTCAGGGTTAAGTTCACAACCTTCGCATGATAATACTCGACCTTCTGCCTTAAGGGTTATTGTTACCGCTTGTTTGTCACCTTTAGGAAAACACCAATTTACTTGTTCTTGTACATCCAAAACTGGCATGAATAAATCAGCACCCAGGGGACTTCCCTTTGCACTTGAGCAAACATCATTTACTCTCACTTCTTTCTGAAAGGTTAATGAGAACATAGGCGTATTATAGGGTAAAGTTGAAAAATAGCCACTAGAAATGTTAAAATTGTGGCTATGTATCAATCAAAATGTAAGAAATGTAACGGAAAAAAGTTTTGGAAGGTCAGAAGGGGTAAATTTAGGTGTAAAAATTG
>Ga0315545_1004538_pt1 | contig 11430 bp, 11 predicted proteins | sample SalMarSW160210MG_FD_203096 | JGI IMG/M metagenome (GOLD analysis project Ga0315545, IMG submission 203096) | Salt marsh sediment microbial communities from the Plum Island Ecosystem LTER, Massachusetts, United States - Salt Marsh Sediment SW1602-10 ...
GGTAAGTTAAGATTTATAGTTCACTTGATCCTTTAAGACAAAAAGAAGGGAATCGATAAAAGATTGGATAGCTTCTGGGAAGATTGAGAGTGAAAATAGCAAGGTATAAAACCATCACTCAACCTCTAAATGTTGAGATTGAGTGATTTATGAAACGGTTTTTGAGGAGAGGGCAAATGATCCTTATTGGGAATTTATTAAGTGGAGCAATAGGTGGAATAATAGTTTTTTTCCTTATGATTATCCGTGATGGGATAATCCAAAAAAGGAAATTCCTAGGAATTTTAAAGGGAGAGATAGAGCAAAATATAGAATTCTTACAAAGCAACAGAACAGAAGGGAAAAAGTTATATTTCCGTGAAGACGGATGGCTTGCATTTAGAAACCAAGGTGGCTTTAATTTTATATCTCGTCGCTTATATAACTCTCTTGTAAAACATTATACTATTCTTTACGAGTTAAATGGGTTGATTAAGAAGAGCAGAGAATTTGAGGATAAAAATTCAAAGAAAGAGATGGAAGAGTATGAGGAGATATTCGAACAGAATCTGAAGTGCCTTCAGAGTGGAATAGAAAAGGAAAGATGGTGGAAATTATAAAGAAAAGTAGGAAACATAAATATAAAAGGCTATTACCTGACCTCTAAGGTCTCGAAATAGAGGTGTTTATAGAGGTGGTTTGAGAGAAAGGAGAGGATAAAGGAAGGTGATTTTTTAAAAGATTCAACATTAGGCTGAGTTAGGAGAGGAGGTGTGAAATGTCTATAGTGTCTATAGTTTTGAATATAGTTTTTGGATTCATAACTGCTGGTTTATTGGTTGCTCTAAAGTATGAATACGATAAAAAAACTAGGCTGGAGCAGAGATTGTATGGCGACAGACGGGCTCTTTATGGTATTTATTTAGAAATGCTTAGTGATGTATTGAGAGAAAGTAAAAAGCAGCAATTTAAGCCAACAAAGAAGTTAGAAGAGTTTATGGGAAAATTTAAGTTTATGATGATGTTGAATAGCTCTGATGAGGTCTATAGATCGTTTGCAGACTATACACAGAAAGCTTTTAAGGGAGAAAAGCTTTCTCCTGAAGAGATGGGAAGACTGTTTTTAGCATTTAGGAAAGACACTTTGGGTGAAACTGGTTTGACTCCTAAAGAAGTTCTCAGCACTTTCATAACTGATATAGAGAAGTTGAAATAATACAGAGACCAAAGGATATTATATAATTGAAAATAAGAAGTGAAGGGGGTGAGAATTTTGGAGACGGTAAACATAGCAAATTCGTTTATTGCTGCTTGTACTACTGTGATAGCTGCTTCTACGATAGTTTATACTGTGGTGACTACCAGACTTTTAAGACAACAGAAGAATTCTTTTGTAATTGATATGGCTATTAGAACAGTGCAGTATGGCTGGCGGTTAGCAAAAGAAAGGGAAGGCAAGGAGACGAAAGAGGAAGCTGTAAATAATTGGGTTATGCCTTATTTTAAAGGTACATCTGCAGCGATTAAGGATATTGATGAGGGACTGGCAGCGGAATTTGAAAAGTCCTTGGATGGTTTTATTGAAGAGGCAATGAAGTGGAGTAATTAAGTTCACTGATAAGAATAAAATTGGAGAGATACAAAAAACCATTGCCCTAGTCAAAATCTTGCGTCTCGAGGCTCCTATGGACCTATTTTGAAAAATTAGAATAGAGTAATGTACCCTACTTTTACAAATGACGTAAATTAGAGGAAATTAGGAGGTTTGTAACGAAGGAGTATCAGGTATCTGCAGAAATAGAATTGGGTAAGAATCGATTAATTGAGTTTAAGTGCCCATTTGAAATTTCATCCTCTGATAATCAAATCAAGAACATAAAGGTAAATTCGGAGGCCAGGAAAATCGTTGTGAATTACACTATTCTGGCTGATTCTGATCAGGAGGCAGAAGAGAGAGCACTCTTGCAGTTGAATTATTCAGCAGATCGTATCTCGTTCAAAGAAAACATTCCCATAAAAGATAAGAAAATCACCGGTATTAGTAGCCAAAAGACAGAGGGATCAAATATAAGTGTAGAAGTGGCAGCCTTTGTGAGGCTCAAAGGGGATCTTAGTGTAAAAAAGTCTCTTAGTGAGAAATCAATAAATCAATTAAAAAAATTTCTTGAAAAGCCTCTAAACTCCCAAACAGAAGATTATTTGATGATGTACAGACAAGCATTATCGGAAGAAAGTATAGTTTCTAGATTCTTCTTGCTCTACAGAATATTGGAGAAGATTATTGGAAAACCTAAAATAGATAAATGGATAGAGATTGTAGAACCCAATGTTTTAAAAGTTAAAAATCGGGACGCGAAGGACATCACCATTTATACACATCTCAGGAATAATATCCATCCTAAACAGGCTGAGTTCCCCTACAAGGAAATCTCCAATAATGTCCATAGATTAACAGATTTAACTAGAAAGGCAATTGAGGAGAAATTGGCGTAAGCCGTTGTCTATTCTTGATGACCCGGAATCTTCAAATATTTCAAAACTCCTCTCAAGTCACAAGCACAGGAAAGTAACTAAAGAAAATTCCACAACAACCCTAAAGAGACACACTTTAAACCTGAGGAGATTCTTGTTATATTTACCAAGATCGCGCTGTGGGGAAATAATAGAGAAAAGCAGGAAGGGGAGTGAATCCTCAAAACGAAAGAAACTATCCGAATTCCCACTAAGGGGGCATCTAAGTTTGTGCCGGGGAAAGGTTTGAGGGCGAGGATGAAGTGTAGGAGGTAGTAGTTGGCTACGCAAAGAAAATATCAGGAAAAATACGCAACGATCTCTACAAATTTAGAAAAGAAAGTAGAAAATGAGCTATTTCCAGCAGCTTTTAGTATTTGCAATAGAATTGAAAAAGAAGGCAAGGAAGAATTTAAGACACGCTTAAACCAATTCATATCAACAAAATACCCACTTCGAAAATGTGTAGTTTTGAGGAATGAACCGTCAAAGTGTCCTATTCCATTATGCTGGATTGCAGAAGGCCCTACTTGGCCAGAATTTCTATTACCAGAGATAAATGCTGTGTATTCTATGTTGATGGATACTTATATAGAATCTTTAAATATTCCAGAGGATCCTGACGAAGAAATTACCTTTAGGGAAAATCCTCTCAATCTCATGAATCGAAAATTGAAAACTAAGGGTACCCAGAATTTTATTATCGAAGCTTTTGAAAAATCTCAAATTCTCAGACCGCGTACTTCCATCATCAAAGATATTTTATGGATACACAATAAAGGTAAATACACATTATCAGTTCTACCTTTGATTATTCAAATTGAAGGGATTTTACATGATTTGGCCTATCACTTTAAGTGGAAATTCGAGAAAGAAGAAATGTATAGGGGTGAGGCCGCAAAGGTCTGGGCTATTATTAGAAAATTAGGTGATGAACCTTTTGAGAATGCTCTAAGAGGCTTTTATACACGAGAAGCCGCTTCTGCCGAAGACTCTCCAAGAAATCTTATTCTTCATGGTCGCTCTCTAGATTATGGGGAAAACCATAAGCTATCAACAGTTTTATTTCTTATTTTGATATATCTTATTGCCTTTTCTCAAATGAAAATTCAAGGGAGGGTCACTATTGAATAAAATAAGTGAGAGGTGAGACCTCACCTCACGAAAAAACTGGCAAGGGTTTTCTATAGATACTGAGACGTATATTAAAATGTAGAGATACTCTTTTTAACTTCTGTGACTAACGCAAAAATTTGGCGAAAAATCGTCAGAAATCTACTGTGGAGGCGTCGGAACGGAAAATTCGCTTTCGCTCTTTCTCTCCCGACTGGTTATTTTTCCTCACCCCTCGGTACGCTCAGGGCTCGGCTTCGCCCTTTTTTGCCAAAAGGTAGAATTTTCTGAATAACTTCGGAGTTTCTGCTCAGACTTCGCCTTCGTAGAGAAAATCGGTGTCCGAGGTCCTCACCGAACTGGCTATAACTAGCTAAAATTTTAAAAATAAACCCCATTTAAGGAGCTTAAAGATAGAGAGGGTGTTTGATTTTTGGTTCACTTCAGAGGAAAAATACAGCATTCAAAGACCAGAGAGTATCCTAGAGTCATCCGGTAAACACCAAAGGATGATGGGCATCGCGGTCTTTTAGATAAAAAAAACCAATATTTTACTTTCTTTCTCTTTTTTGCTAAAATTAAATCGTAACTTTTGCGCAAATAGTGGCTAAAATCTCAAAAAAATGAAATATTGCTCCTTCTTACCTTCAATTAACGAAGGGAAGGAGCATCTGAGCTGATAATTTCTTCTCAGTAGCACGAATCAGGGCTTGAGCATAGATACTGGTTTCAGGGAAAAGAGTAGCGGGCATATCGATCTCCAATGGCTTCAGCCGCGCAGGAACTCGCATGGCTTGCTCAACAAACTCTCTGATTCCTATCCGGGCCAAGGGAGTACCAGCAAAAATTTCACGTCTTGCCCAGTTCATGAAATTGTGAGCCAAGAGGCCTAATACTAAGGTAAACTGAATTCCATAGAAGTTGCGAACCCGGAAATGTTTGAGGTTAAGAACGTTCTTTCCTGTTTTAATAAAAGCTTCAATTGTCTGACGAGCATTGTAGAGCTTGAGGAGTCCAATGGGATCTTTTAGTCTCTCTGGAACAGTAGTAATCAAGTGGAAATATTGAAAAACCTGGGGCTTGGCAGTTTTGGTCCGTCCAAGGATAACCCGAACCGGATATGGACATCCTGGCAGTTTAATAATGCCAAGTTCAGCAACAGAAATAATGGGGTTAAATCGGATCCACTGATTCTCTAGCACTTCCTTGGCTAAGACACGGGCGGTATGAGGTGAAAATCCTTTGAAGAGAAAATCATATCCTAACTCGCTAAGAAACATAACATTCTCAATAGTACCAAATCCAGCATCTCCACGGATAAGAATACCTCGGCGAGGATTGTGTTGTCTGAGAATATCAAAAGATTGGGAAATCTTTAGAACCTGAGTTGCCTGTTCTCGCAAGATTTCTGCTCGGGTACGGAGCTTCTTAGATCTTCGCTCCAGTATACTTCGGCGCTGAAATTTACGTGCACGGGAGGCTTCCTCTTCTCGCCTTCGAGCACGATCCTCAAGTATCTTAGCCTGGGTTAACAACAACTGAGTACGAGTTCTATATTTAACTAAAGAGTTAGGAGGAGAACCTACTCGTTTCTCAATGAGCACGAGTAGCTCAGTCAATTTAGTGGCACAATGAGCACTACCAGGATCAAGCAGTCCACCGAATACTTCACCAAATTCTCCTCCAGTATAGGGACAGGTAAGTTTGTAACCTTTACCCTTCTCTTTTTGCATAAATCCGAAAGTAGCTCTTTCATAAGTTCTGCTACTTGGACTGACCGGCAGACCAGTCATATCAACATCTACTGTAAGCCATTCATTCGGTGGATGTCGCCGGGCAAGACTTTGTTCACAGAAGAGCGTCTGGAATATCTTCTCCAGTTGGAGCAGATTCTCAGGAGTAATTCGATGAAGGACTTCGCTGACTCGGGATTGATCGGCAAACTGTTTCTGACACCAAGCTGCCGCTGCCAACTTATCAGGTACAAGGCGATTATTGACGGTTTTTATGTCTGGACAACCGGCGATCATGGAAACAAAGAGTTCTATGATCTTCTCAACTGGGGTATGATGAACGGTTTTCATCTTGATTTTGAGATGCTCTTTAAAGAGGTCAATGAGTCCAATCTTTTGAGCATAGTGGCCAGTGGGAACAAGAAATCCGGTGATAGAGAAGTCATCAAAATTGGCCAGCTCGTAATATTGTATGATGCTGTCCATTGGCCTACCTCCTTTGAAAAAATGATGAGATAGAGCCATTGTACAGCAAAGCGCTCTACGTGCATAGACAAAATGAGGATAATCATCAAAGTAAATCCGTGGATAGTGAGGATAATAGCTGTAAGTCCCATAAACACAGGAATTGTACTTAAACATAACTACCCTTATTTCATTTTTTTGAGATTTTAGCCACTATTTGCGCAAAAGTTACGTAAATAGATCAACTTATCCTTACTTTATTCTCAAAGACCTAAAAGAGGGCTTAAGGCACCAGCCCTCTTGAAGGATAAGTGAAGAGCCCGGTTATCCTAGGTCCTCCTCTTTTAGGCTCTTGGGTAGGAGAAGGTTTTAAAGTAGGGAGGGTTGACCTATCTGGGAAGTTTCGAAGGAAGCTGAAAGTGCCTAACTTTCCAGAGAGTTTATGAAAAAGAAAAAACAAAAATAGTGGGATATATCTCGTCGTTAAGAAAAAAGATGCCAAAGATGCGGCAAGAAAATAAAGATGGGAAGATACTGCTACTGGTGTGGGAAGAAGTTAGGGTTGTGGTAGAACGAGTAAGAATTAAATAAAATTAGAAAAGGATTTTCTATGGATGCTGATGTTATTATAGTTGGTGGCGGTCCGGCTGGTTTAGCTGCTGCCGAAAAAATAGCACAAGAGAATAGAAAGGTAATAGTACTTGAAAAAAATCCTCAAATTGGTTATCCAGTCCATACTACTGGAGGAAGTTGGATAAGAGATATGCGAGTTTTAGGTATCCCTGAAAATTTATATCACTCAGTGACAAGATGCAGATTTATCTCACCTAATAATGAAGTGGTTATTTCTTACCCACACGAAGAGGCTTGTGTTATAGATGTACGTGGAGTCTACCAGTTTCTAGCTAAAAGAGCAACAATAGCCGGGGCTCACATTAAGTTAAAAACTACGGTTTTGGATCCAATCATACAAGATAATTATGTTAAGGGAATAAAAGCCCGCGTTGATGATAAAAATTTCAACTTATATTCGAAAATCGTGATAGATGCTAGTGGAGTAGGTGCGATTATAGCTCAAAAGATAGGATTGCGAAGTAAATTAACACGATTTGGCTTAGGTGCTGAGTATGAATTGTATGCACCTAGTTGTAATCCAGAAGAAAGTGTTATTATTCTAGATGACCGAATAGCCCCGTGCGGATACGGCTGGATAGTCCCGTGCGGAAATAACAGAGTTAGGGTAGGTATAGCTATAATTCATCCTGACAATATGGATAACCCGAGGCTTTATCTAGATAAATTAGTTCAAGGCGACCATAGATTTAAAGTTCTTTTTCGCAATGCTGAACTGATAGAATATCATTTTGGAGCGATACCATCTGCTGGAGTAAATAAGAAATTTGTTGGGAATGGTTCAATGGTAGTTGGTGATGCGGCAGGACAGTCTTCCCCATTAATTGGAGAGGGTATTCGATATGTCATTTACGCAGGTTACTTAGCCGGCGATATAGCAGTGGAAGCCATAAGAAAATCAAATTATTCGGAACAATTTTTATCTAAATATGAGAAGTTATGGAGAAAACAATACGAGAGGAATCATAAAATAGCGTACAGAATTAATAAAAAAATTGTTACCTTCTCGGGGGAAAAATGGGATCGATATCTAAATTATCTAAAGAATATGACACCCAAGCAACTTGCCAAATTTTTGCGATGTGAATTTGGAATTCGGTGGGCTCTCAGTATACTCTTTCGAAACCCCAAATTAAGTAAAGTTGTCTTATGTGGGGGGATTAAAGATTTTTTTAGGATTAAAGGGGAATATCTTGGGAAGAGAAATAAGTAATCTTAATATAGATAAATACAGAATATGGTGGGAATGGGCTCCAAGGTCTTTATCTTCTTTACCGGATTGGATTATATCACTATTATTGACTATTTTTCTTTTTTCTATCGGGCTTTTAGTAGCAATAATTTGGAAATTTTACCTTTTATATATAAACTCTGTTTCAGTCTATATTGGGCTTTTTGGGATCTTTTATGCTTTTACCTTTGCGAGAATACAAAGTTCCTCGCTCAAGAATGTTTTTTTGAAAATAAGACCAATCTTTGGTGCATCTAGCGAGGAATATCTTAAATTACTAGATAAATGGTTTTCTCGGCTGTGCAATAACAAACTTAATTTTATATTATCATCCATTGTTATTATTAGTGCTTTCGGATTTGGCAATATCTTTTGGTCAAATGCTTTATCAAATAAGTTTCTGAGATTTATGTGGTTTATGGAAAAAGGATGGTATCAAACCCCATTGTTTCCTAAATTATTAATTTTAGATCTATTGGGAGTCTTTGTATTTTCTCTAATTGCTACTGGAGCTCGAATATTTTTTCTTTATATTCCCTTTACGAGAGAATTTTCCAAACTTAAAATCGTTGTTTCTCCTAGATTGGCAAGTATCAGATTCAGAAATTTATCTAATTTCAATTTGTTAAATTTTTTCCATTGGTCAATATGTGTATGCCTGATTATTATTTCGTTTTCGCAATTTCTTAATATCAATATCATATCTGTCGGAATTGTTATTCTATTAACTTCCATTGGGGCTTTAGCTTTCATCGTTCCGCAATATTGTTTCAATAAAAATATTAGAAGTGAGAAAGAAAGATTAATTAACCAGCTAACACAAATTTATCGAACTTCTATAAATAGCAGTTCCGCAAATCTAAATCAACTGGAACTCCTTTATTTACTAGATAGAATCTCGGAAGAAATATATACTACAAAAGTAGGGATCTACGATTTTTCTTCTATATTAAAATTAACAGGTACTTTCTTAATACCAATTGTTACAGCATTGCTACGAATGAAAGGTTGGATTTGAACTCATACTAAAATAAAAATAAATCAGCTGATTCCTTTATCTCCCAGCAGCCCCAACTCCCTTTTTACTTCTTGCTCTTTTCCTCTTCACCCACCCCAAGAGGAAAAATAAAAGGTCATCTGACGGAGAGAGCCTTTTTAATTGTTCAACTTTTTAAAGAACTACCTATCCGAGAAGCTCTTTTAGCTTCTCTTTTGGAAGATTATCCGGCTGAAACCTCTTCTCCCCCAGCCTGATTAATTTCACATAAACTTGAGAAACCAACCTGACCAGAGCATCTTGACTGGTGGATCTACCAGCTTCATCTATATTAAACATCAAAGCTAACCACCATTTTTACCTACAGCCTCGACAATCAGCTTCTCTTGTTCATGACTCATTGATGTCCCCACCAATGCCACCACATAAGGGTAGGCACTAACGGTAAGATTTTTAAGGTAGGGAGCTCTGTAATGTAGAATCATAGAGGATTGGAGGGGATCTTGCGGTAAAATTTGACGTTCAAAAACAAAGCTGTTATTATATCAACAGCCATACCAAGCCTCAAAGAAAGAAATTAGAACAAAATTAACCTTGATAATGGGGGAGAACTCTGCTCTCTCTGATCCTAATGCCAATCGTACTCGGCAGGCTCTTAAGAAGCTCGATTTTTTAATTGTTCAAGATATTTTTCCCACTGAGACGACAGAGTATGCTGATGTTGTTTTGCCGGCTGCCTGTTTTGCTGAAAAAGATGGAACTTTTACTAATACAGAAAGACGGGTGCAAAAGCTCAATAAGGCTTTTGATCCTCCTGGTGAAGCAAAGGCAGACTGGAAGATAGTCTCTGAGCTAGCAGCCAAATTTGGGTATAAGATGGAATATAATTCTCCGGCAGAAGTGATGAATGAGATAACCTCCCTTACACCTATATACGGGGGGATGAAATATGAGAGATTAAATGAAGAAGGCTTGCAATGGCCCTGTCCAGATGATAAGCACCCGGGGACGAGATTTTTGCATAAGGATAAATTTTCCCGAGGATTAGGTAAATTCCATTCTACTCCTTACAGGGAGCCTGTAGAACTACCGGATGAGGAATATCCGTTTATTTTATCTACAGGGAGAGTCCTTTTCCATTGGCACACAGGGACAATGACCCGAAGAGTAAGAGCTCTGGAGGAAATATATCCAGAGGGACTGGTAGAAATCCATCCTCAGGATGCAGAGAAGATCGGTCTTACCCCCGATGAGCTGGTGGAGGTGAGTTCCCGACGAGGCAAGGTAGTGGCAAAAGCAAAGATTACCGAAAAATCCCCTCCTGGCACAGTTTTTATGACCTTTCACTTTAAAGAGTCAGCAGCCAATCTTTTAACTATCGACGCCCTGGACCCTATTGCCAAAATCCCTGAATATAAGGTATGCGCAGTAAAGGTACAAAGGGTAAGTCAGTGAGAAAAGTTTTTGTTAGGCTATGAGTAGGATAAAGCTTCCGGCAAAGACTCTCCTCAAGGAGGAGAAAATTAAAAAGGATCTGTCGACTGTCCTTCCCCTGGGTCTAAGGGACTTACCACGTCGTTCTTCCCATCCCCCAGGGTGACTTTAAGCTGGGGAGAAGCTAGGCCAAAAGGAAGACTGTTAGCTAAATTTTAACTTTTCTGTTGACAAAATCCCATAATTAGATTAACGTATAAAATGTAATTATAAATCGGAATTATACCCTTGACAAACCTTTATTTTGGTGTATACTTAAAGTAACCTTGCTATACAACAATATTACCTGGTGCCGGCGTTCACCTGTTATTCGTAGCAACTGTAGATGGACACATGCAGCTCTGCTGCGAATAATAAGGAGGTGAAACCTATGACAAACATAAGTCTCATCAAGGCCAGAATCCGTGCGAAATCACGGGCGCTTCGACTCAAGTTGGAGCAGGAAGCCAAACGCCGAGTACGACTTATTGAGCTTCGGCTCAAGAGCCGTGTAAGGTAGTAGTTTCTCTAGCCAAGTCGGCACCAGGGCAATATCTCTAAATAGGAGAATTAAATGGCATCCAAAGAGAAGAAACCAGACAAGCCAAAAAAGAAAGCCCCAAAACAAAAGATTCCACAGCCGAAGCCTAGTCGCTTACATATTATAGAGGAAGCTGACAAAACCAAACAAGTATCCGACTAAGAGTTATTATTATCAAGCCCAGAAATAATATGTAAGTACATGTATTGAACCAACGAGCCTTGTAGCTTATTCGCTTCTCGTTTTGTCTGAACGCACCTGAGTCCTTGTTTGGTACGCCACCGATATCTTCGATTGTCTGTTTATATATATCCTCAATTTCCTTACCCTCATTCAATTCCTCTATCAAGACCTGGGGGCTTGGACTAAAGAGCCAACCTTGCGTTCTATATGCTTTGAATAACAAGCCAAGCGAAACAACTAAGAAAAACATACCTATACAGAATAGGATAATATTTACATGTGGATAGAGTTCCAAGCACAGAATGAGAAGTAACGCATTAAATCCAGCAACTATACTGATTTTTGTATCAATGCGCTCCTTGGTTCGTAGTTGTTCAAACAGACCTTCCCTAAGAATTTGATGTACAGCAATTATTGTTTCTTTTGTCATTCATAATCACCTCCTATATGTAACGACATATTTAATTGCGTATATTTAGATTTATGATATGATGGGAGTAACCATTTTTAAGGAGGTTATTCCCAATGAGAAAATTCATAATTCCGGATGTGGAAACGTTTATTGCGGCCA
>Ga0315545_1004539_pt1 | contig 11430 bp, 11 predicted proteins | sample SalMarSW160210MG_FD_203096 | JGI IMG/M metagenome (GOLD analysis project Ga0315545, IMG submission 203096) | Salt marsh sediment microbial communities from the Plum Island Ecosystem LTER, Massachusetts, United States - Salt Marsh Sediment SW1602-10 ...
ATAATTTTGAATTTTAAACTGTCATTTTTCTTTTTAATTTTTAATTTTTAAATTATCCTTAGGCGGGATTAATTAGATTTGCTGGAGATTTTTTGTTTAAAATTACCTTCTACGGAAATAAGTTCAAAAGGCGGCTTGCAATTAGGGAAAAGATTTTTATATTTAGTTATATGTTTGATAAATCGGGAGATAGTTAAAATGAATATAATAGGAGGCCTTGCTAAGGGGCATAAGATTTACGCTCCCGATAATATAAGGCCCACAAGAGGGAAAGTCAGGGAAGCTCTTTTTTCAATGATAGACGTAAATGGTAGGGCTTTTCTGGACTTATTCGCCGGCTCCGGGGCAGTCGGTATTGAAGCATTATCCAGGGGAGCGGTGAAGGTTGTTTTTGTCGAGCGGTCAAGAAAAGCCGCAACCTACATAAAAAGAAATTTAGAAAAAACTAAACTTGAGGGGAAAATTATAAACAAATCCGTCTCCTCTACTTTAGATAAATTCGAGGACACCTTTGATTTCGTTTTTATGGATCCCCCATATAAGACAGATTTAATCATGAAAACTTTAAAAAAAATCGACGTTGTTTTAAAAAACGACTCAACAATTATTGTTGAGTGTCCGTCGAATGAGGAGTTCGAGTATAATGGGTTTAAAATCATTAAAAGTAAAATTTACGGCGATACTTCTCTTACTTTTCTGAAAAAATGAAAACGGCAATATACCCCGGGACATTTGATCCTATTACAAACGGTCATATAGACATCGTTAAGCGAGCCTTAAAAATCTTTGACCATCTGACTATAGTGGTGGCGGAGCATTATGCAAAGGATTTACTGTTTTCCGCGGAAGAGCGAAAAGAATTATGCGAAATAGCGGCAAAAGACATGCCCAACGTTGAGGTCCAAATTTGGCAGGGTCTTTTAGCAGAATATGTCAAAATAAATAAAGCAGATGCGGTTGTAAGAGGAATGAGAGTTCTTTCCGATTTCGAGTATGAATTTCAGATGGGCATGATGAACAGGAAGCTTTCTATGGACATTGAGATTATATATTTTTTCCCCGATGAAAAATATATATTTCTCTCTTCAAGCGCAGTAAAAGAAATAGCTCTTCTTGATGGCGACATATCGGATCTCGTTCCCGAGGAAATCGGAAAGAGATTAAAGGTACGTCTTTTAAGTAACCCTTCCCGTGAGTAAAAAAATAAGTTTATATCATCTCTCAATGGAAGTAAAGGGTGGAAGAGGCGGTGACGGACTGGTGGGTTTCAGTCATTTACCGAAACAGCCCAGAGGCGGTCCGGATGGAGGGGATGGAGGGAAGGGAGGAGACGTCTATTTTGAAGCTTCAGAAAAATATCATTCTTTTGAACATCTTCATAAAGATTATTTTTTTAAAGCAGAAGACGGAAACCCCGGCGGAAAAAATAAAAGACACGGAAAAAACGGTAAGGATTTAACAGTATATGTTCCACCTGGAACAACCATTTGCGAAAAAGACAAAAAAGATCCCTTGGCCGATTTGATATCAGACGGGCAAAAAACCAAAGTCGCAAAAGGCGGAAGAGGCGGTGGAGGTAATATACATTTCGCCACTTCCACTAACCAGGCTCCGAGAATCGCAACAAAGGGCAAAGAAGGGATTATGAAAACTCTTAATTTGACATTCAGTCCTAAAGCAGATATTGCTGTAATAGGACCGCCGAATTCCGGAAAATCTTCCTTGATAGCCTGCATTACAGGAAACTCACCTAAAATAGCCGGTTATCCTTTTACTACGAAAAGACCGCGTTTGTGGACTTATACACATAATTTCTCAAGATATGTTTTTCTGGATACTCCACCTCTAATCCCCGAAGCGGCGGAAGAAATTAAAATACTCTTGAGGAGAGCACAAACCCTCTTAATTGTTCTTGATAGTACACAGCTTTATAAGACAGCTGAAATAAAACTAATAATAAAAGAATTTGAAGATTATTTCGACATAGACCCAAGCAGGGAAATCGCTTATGTATTAACAAAAACAGATCAGCCTAAAGCAAAAAAAGTTATTGTTACTCGCCACCCTGTTTTTCCCGTGTCATTTAAAAAAGAAGAGGGCATCCAGGAATTGAAAAAGTTCCTCTTTTTTGGAGAAAAATAGCCACATAAATAGTTATAAGTCACCAGTCATAAGTCTCTAGGCAAAACTGTAAATATTATTAGTGTGAATTAGCGTTTCGGGTTTCGAGTTTCGAGTAAAAAAACAACAAAAATAAAATCTTTGTGTTCTTTGTGTCTTTGTGTGGGATATTAATTCTTCGGGGTTGTGGTGAGGTTCTGACTTCTGTCTCCTGGTTTCTGAATTCTCCCTTCATCATTGCGAAAATTGCTTTACCTTACTATAATTCGCATATGATAAAAGAAACAAATCTTCTGAAATTATCCAACATAAAAATGAAATCTGCGAGATTAAGAAAAATAATGACCGAAAACAAAGACATTCTCGGAAAGAAAAAATGCATTGAAATATTAATTGATAAAAAAAACATAAAAGAAGAAGAGGTTTTAAAATCCAATGAGCCTCATCTTCTTGAAAAACAACTTCGTATCCTACAACAAAAAAATGTTAGAATGCTTACTATTCTAGACAAAGACTATCCTCTGAATTTGTTAAACTTAGATGATTCCCCACCTATCCTGTATTGCAGAGGAAAACTTTTGCCGGAAGACTCCAATGCCATCTCAATAGTAGGTACAAGAAGAGCAACGGAATATGGTAGGGCTGTCGCAAGAGTTCTGGGAAAGAAACTTTCCGAATTGGGAATTACTATAATAAGCGGCATGGCAAATGGAATAGATACTCAGGCTCACATTGGCGCGCTTGAGGCAGGAGGGCGAACCCTGGCTATCATGGGGACCGGTATTGATTTAATTTATCCTGCTTCCAATAGAAATCTTGCCACAAAGATAGTGAAGCACGGAGCATTAATAACGGAACTGCCTCCGCTTTCTCGTGCCCTTCCATATCATTTCCCGGCGAGGAACAGAATCATAAGCGGTTTATCCAAAGCTGTTGTCGCGGTTGAAGCTCCTTTCAAAAGTGGAGTTTTTTCGACTGTCAGGTGGGCGCTTGAATACGGAAGAGACGTGTATGCCCTACCCGGAGACATAAATAGAAAGGTTTCGGAAGGAACAAATAAACTTATAAAAACTGGCGCAATCCCTTTGACAAGCTACAAAGATATTTTGGAAAACACCGAGCTTAAAATAAAAGAAGAAAAAGAAAAGGATATCAAAGAAATTCCCGACTTGAGCGAACAGGAAGAGACAGTATATAAGGCTCTTGAGATAAAACCAAAAAGCACGGATGTTTTGGCGGGTGAAACCGGACTGAAACCTCAGATCATTATGACCGCAATGGCATTGCTTGAATTAAAAGGTCTTTCAAGGGAAGTTTCGGGAAAAAGATTTATAAGAGAGGAAGCATGATTGGAATAATCGATATCGGAAACACAAATTATCACTGCGGAATATTTGAAAACAATTTCCTGAAAAGAAAAAAAAGTACTGACAAAACCTCTGAGGTAAAGAAATTCTTCTCCAAGGTTGAACAAATTCTCTGCATATCGGTTGTTCCCGTAAAGAAAAAGTTAATAGAAGAAATTCTCGACTCTAATATGATTCCGTTTCCATCAAATCTTGTTCAATTAAATTATGAATCAAAGCCTGGCGAAGACCGGTTAGCTAATGGACTCGGGGCAAAGGCACATATAGGACTGTCTGCTATTGTTGTAGACTGCGGAAGCACTATTACAATTGACTCGTACAGCGAACCGTCCGGACCAAACTTTTTGGTGAAATTCGAAGGAGGGGCAATACTACCTGGTTTGATTCCGTATTTTTCCTCTGTTTCAAACGCAGGAAAACTTCTACCAAGCATCAGCCCTGAAATTCAGGATAAATTGGGAAAAAACACAGAAGAATGTATTAAATTAGGCGCATATGGAAGTCTCGTCGGAGGAATAAAAGAAATTTTGCAAATATTAGATTACAAAAATAAAAATTTAATATTCACAGGCGGAGATGGTAAATTCTTCTCTGAATATTTCAAAAGCAAATATGATTCAAACCTTACTTTAAAGGGAGGATTAATTGCCTACAACGAAATCTCCTGAAGAGACAATGCAACTGGCTGAAAATCTAGTAAGAGAAATAAAGTCTCCCGTATGTATAGCACTTTTCGGCGAACTCGGAGCGGGAAAAACGGTTTTCGTTAAAGGTCTTGCAAAAGGTCTTGGGATAAAAGACATTATAAAAAGCCCCACTTTTGTTCTCATGCGTTCGTATTCCGGACGAATGAAATTATACCATATCGATCTTTACCGCATAAAAAAATGTGAAGAATTTCTACCCTTTGAGGAAACTTTAATGAATGACGGTATTACCGCCATAGAATGGGCTGATAGAGCAGCAGATTTTCTCCCCGACAAGAGAGTTGAAGTTTGTTTTAAAATACTTTCAAGCGACAAGAGAAAAATCATAATAAATGATTATAGGGATTGATTGTAGCAGCAAAGAAGGTGGTCTCGCCACGGATGAGAAGACTTTTTATCCTCTTGAATGGGTGGAAGATATTACGGCTAAAATAGATGAACTGGGCATAAATAGCAAAGATATTGAAAAAATATTAATCACTAACGGACCAGGATCCTTTACTTCTTTGCGGGTTGGACTTGTAACAGCTCAGGGTTTGGCTTTGCCTTACCACATACCAATTTTAGCATACTCGACTTTTCTCGCTATGGTAGAGGGAGCTCCTTCTGGTAATTTACTTCCTTTGATCCCTGCAAGAAGCAACGTTGTATACGCAGCTCATTACAAGAAAACAAAAAATAGTGTAGAAGAAATTTTTAAAGACAAGATTTTTCGAATGGAAGATGTAACAGATTATCTCAAAAACAATCTAAAAAATTCAAATCCTATTATATTCGGAGAAGGCGCAGAAACGAACAGAGATTTTTTGAATAAAAAAGGTCATTCAGTTTCATCTTATCCTAATACTACTCTGGCTTGTAACTTGTTCACCCTATATAAAAATAAAGCTGATTGCATAATTAACCCTAAGGGTCCTTTATATCTGGCAAGATCAGCCGCAATAAGAAAAAGAACCGAAGCTGAAATCGAAATCAGGGAAATGACAGAAGAAGACGTGAAGAACATTTTAGAAATTGAACAAGATGTTTTTCCTGACCCATGGACCTATGAGGTATTTTATACTCATTTTCTTTCAGATTCCTGCATAACAGTAGTAGCGGTGCTTTCGGGTGCTGTTGTAGGATATCTAATTGGCTGCCAGGAAGACAGTAAGTTTCACTTGAGAAACATTGCTGTTTCGCGCATGCACTGGAGAAAAGGCTTTGGCACAAAACTTTTGTCTTATCTGTTGGAAAGAATTAAAGAAAACCCAGGAATTCATTCATGTTACCTTGAGCATCGTGTAAAGAACGAAAGTGCTTTTGAACTTTATAAGTCTTTAGGATTTACTTTCAAGGGAATAAAAAAAGATTACTACAAAAAAGGCGAAGACGCGGTGATTATGGGAATTAAATGTTGATAACATAGAAAAATGAATCAAACCAATAAATTTCGCTTATTTCTATTTCTATATTTTTTAACTTTATACATAATAACAATCCAGGGAATCCAATCAGGAGACAACGTTTTTCATTATGAGAGGGCTCAAAATATCCTAAAAAACCGCTCGTTTTCAATGCCTGAAGGAAAATATGATTTTAACAAGCAACCGTGGCTGCGATGCTGGATGAAAGAGGGCAAAGATGGTAGGATTTACCTTATCCTTCCGGATGGTCTCTCTATAGCCTCTCTTCCGTTCACTTTTTTCGGAAACTTAATAGAAAAAACTGGGAATTATGCTATGTATGAAGATAAAAGGAATAAAGCCTGGGCTAGCGGTGAACCTACAAGAATGATTTACTATTTAAATATATTGCCGTCTGCTTTTTTTTCGGTCGTTATGAACTCTTTATTTATGGCACTAACGGTACTTATTTTCTTTAATTTCTGTTATTTGCTGACAAACTCTCTAAAAAAGTCTTTTATTTCATCTCTCCTTCTGGGTAATGCGACAATTCTATGGGTTTACTCAAGCAGTTTTTGGACTCAACCAATTGTTACTTTTTGTATATTTACGGCGTTTTATTTTCTTTTTAAATTCAACAGTGAAAATGATATAAAATATTTGTTATTAGCGGGTTTTTTTGCCGGATATTCTTATATAAGTAGATTTGCGAGTCTTTTATCCTTACCTTTCTTTATTTTTTATTTAATTAGCTTACGATGGAAAGAGAAAAAAACCGTCGTCAAAAACCTTGTTTTCTTCTCAATCCCTCTCTTCATTATTCTTTTTATACAAATGTACTGGAATTTCTATCGTTTTGGGTCGTCCTTCGATTCAGGATTTAACAGACTGTTCTTATCAAGCAAATTTTTAATTCCATATTTAACTAGTTTCCTTTTCAGTCTAAGCAGAAGTATATTGGTTTTCTCTCCTCCTTTGATATTAGGAATATTCGGGTTAAAAAAATTTTTTAAAGAACAAAAATTGGAATTCTTAATTATTGCTGGTATTTCCTCCTTTTTTCTTATCTTCTATAGTTTGTTCGGATTCGGTATTAGTATTACAGGAACCGCTTGGGGACCCAGATATCTGGTTCCGATAACACCTTTTTTATTGCTCCCCGTTTGTTTTTTTGTTGACGAGGTCAAATGGAGGAGAATGCTAACTTATTCAGCATTGGCAACCGGTTTTTTTATACAACTTATAATGGTTCTGCAACCTCTTCAAGGGGAAGCGATAAGCAAATATTATGGGGATTTAAAAGGCGTAATAGGTACGCCCTTTCTAAAAACAGAAATAATTCCTCAAGCAAAAATGCTGGTTAAAGGAGGTTTCCACCTCTGGATGTTTGATAGTGTCCCCAAACTAATTATTGGTCTTATTCTTTTAGGCATAAGCCTTTATTCTCTATGGTATTGTATCTCTGAAGTCAGAAAATTTGTAGAAGAACAAACAATCTCTGCTTAATTAAAATCAAATTACTATTCTTGTCAGGTTAAGTAAAATTTTGAAATGTAATAATAAAGAAGAAGATTTCTGTGTTCTCTGTGGTGTTTTTTTGATTCATTTCTTTGAATTTTGATTTGTAATTTTGCTTTTTGATATTTAAATTTTACATTTTAGCGGCTTTGCTAAATTAGAGTAGAAGTTGAAATTTTTGATTGAGAGTTAAAACCTATAATTCTGAAAATTTTTAAAATGGGTGTCCGAAGTTAAGATATATTTTTCCTCTGTTTTCTGGATAAGTTTCTTCCATTGCTCTTGCATAATCAAGACGGATTACGCCTATGGGAGAGTTGTATCCTATACCGAAACCCACACCTGTATTGAAATCATTTAATTCGATATCAGACGGATCCATCCAGAGGGATCCGAAGTCCGCAAAAATTATTGCATATAACCTACCATAGACAGGCATTCGGAGTTCAAGATTAAATAACAATTCATCTAGCCCGCTCCTGCGATCCGGTCTTGCATCGGGAAATCCAATAGAAGCTTCCTTATATCCCCTAAGTGAACCATACCCCCCCATTTCCAGACGAACATCCGGACTGATGTCTTCCGGGTTTCCTCTTGGAAAAGTAACCATAGCTCTTGATCTCTGGGCAATTATTAAGCGAAGAGGCAACGGATAGTAAGAGGCAAAATCCAGATTCAATCTGTCGAAGTGGTTATCGCCTCCTAAAATTCCTCCGGCGTAATCGTATTGCATAAGCAAGCGTAACCCTTTACTCGGATTAAGAAGATTATTTCTTTTATCAAATAAAAATCTCCCCGAAACCTTATTTGTAATACTAATTGTGTCAGCCTGTATTTTGGCTCTTCTGTATTCATAGGGGAAAGAAATAACGGAAAAAGGACCAATTTCTCTCTCAAGCACAAACTCGAAAGAAAAATCAGATTCAAATTCTCTCCTTTTCAGAGCCGGTGATGTTATTAAATTAAAACCTGTTCCTAATAGATAAGGTTCTCTGTATGTTAATCTATAATTTTGCTCCCATTCCTTAAAAATCAAACCTCCGGCTTCTTCATAAAATTCCGGAGTCCCTTTGAATGATAAATCAACAATTAATCTTTGAAGGTTTCCGAAGAGATCTAAATCACCCCACCTGAAATTAAATATAGCTTTACCGGGAGACTCATATCCAAGACCAACTTGGAAAAAACGAGATTTTTCTTCTCTTAAAATAAAAGTAATATCTACGGAATCGCTACGAACTTTTTCTTCATGTACATTCACATCAGAAAACATCTCGGTTCTGTAAAGATTGCTTTGCGAAAGATAAACTTTTGAAGGTTGGTAAACATCACCTGTTTGTACCTTTAGTTCACGGCTTACAACCTTACTTCGTACTTCTTTCAATCCTTTAATCTCAACTTTCCTGACATATATTTTTCTCCCTTCAACGATTGTTATTTTAAGGTAAATGCTATTTTTGTCTCCTCCTCCGTTCAAAAAACTTCTTTCTATTGTTATAGACGCGTCGGCAAAGCCTTTTTCAGCGTAATTGTTGGATAGAATATACTTGCCTGCGTCTATAGTAGCTTCGTCGTAATAGCTCCCCTCCTCTACTGATAATTTAGCTTTTATATAATCATGTGGAAAAATTTCATTCCCTGTAATTTCAACACTGTCTACTTTACTCCGAACACCTTCAAAAATATGATAGGTGATCACAAAGCCGTTTTTATCTTCAAGGAAATCTCCTTCTCTCTTTATAACTCTCATATCGAAAAAACCTCTACTCCTGTAATAACTAACTATTCTGTTCGGAGATTCCCTTAAGAATTGTTCTATATACTGATCTCCCTCTTTTATCGGAAGTACCTCCCTCAATCTCTTATCGCTGGCGAAATGGTTCCCTTCAAAATTTATTTTCAATACTCTACTTTCTCCGTTTTGCAGGACCTGGCTCGCGCAACCATAAAGGAAAGAAATAAGGAGCAGCGTAAAAACAGCGGATTGTATAACACATGACTTTCTGCGCAAAGAAGCTGAGTATTCGATTGTGAAATTCTCAATTAAACGCATTAAAAAACCCTCACTATTAGAAATGTTTCATTTGAATTAATTAAAAGATAAAATCTAAAGAACTTAAATACAGTTTACTTTTTCTCGCTTACAAGCAACTCATTTAACTCTTCAGGATTAGGAGAAATACGAGAGGCGTCTTTATGAGTAATAACCTCTTCTCCAATTAGTTCAACGAGCGACTTATTTAGTGTTTTCATCCCTTCTTTTGTTCTTGTCTGCATAATTGAATATAACTGGTGGGTTTTTCCTTCTCTGACCAATTTCCTAACTGCCGCAATCGAAACAAGAGTTTCGGTAACTGCGATCAGTCCACCTTTTTTTCTGTTTTTAATCAAGTCTTGCGAAATGATTCCAAGCAAGTTAGCTGATAATTGGAGTCTAACCTGCCTTCTCTGGTGTGGGGGAAAAATGTTTATGATTCTGTCAATTGTCTGAATAGCGCTTCTTGTATGTAAGCTTGAAAGTACTAAGTGTCCTGTTTCTGCTGCTGTTATAGTTATCTGTATGGACTCTCTGTCTCTCATTTCTCCTACCACAATAACGTCTGGGTCTTGACGAAGGGCGAACTTTACCGCAGCAGCGAAGGAATGAGTATCATAACCTACCGCTCTCTGGTCTATAACTGCTTTCTTGTCTTCGTATATGAATTCGATAGGATCTTCCACAGTTATTATGTGGGATGTTTTTCTTGTGTTTATATATTCAACAATGGAAGCCATTGTGGTTGATTTTCCGCATCCGGAAGGGCCCGTAATAAGCAGTAAACCTCTTGGCTTCACTGCGAACTCTTCTAAAACTTTTGGCAGTTTTAGACTGGTCAGATCCGGGATTTCAGCCGGGATCAAACGAAAAACTATCCCCGATGTTCGTCTTTGCATGAATACATTTACTCTGAATCGAGAAAGTCCGGGAACATTGACCGCAAGATCCATCTCCTTATTATTTTCGAATTGTTCCAATTGTTTGCGAGACATAACGCTACTGGCTACACCCCTAATGTCTTCTTCGGTAAGTGTATCATGGTTTTCCAGTCTGACCAATTCCCGATCTTTCCTTATGATGGGGACTGCATCAACCTTAAGAATAAGGTCAGAAACGCCATCTTTTTTCATTTTACTTAGAAGATTTCCAATATTCAAAGACATTTTAGCCTCTCGCTAAAGAAGACTCAAACATTTTTGGATTGGAAGCCTTGGAAAGAGCTTCTTCATATTCAACCTGTCCCCTTAGGTAAAGCTCTTTTAAAAAATCGTCCAGCAATTTCATTCCAAATTGTCCGCCTGATTTTATTATGTTGTAAATTTGTTCGACCTTTCCTTCTCTAATGGCATTAGATACGCCCTTGGTCCCAATAAGTATCTCAAAAGCAGCAATTCTTCCTTCTTGATCAGATCTCCTGAGTAAAGTCTGAGAAACTACGGCTCGGATTGTCGAAGCAAATTGGACGCGAATTTGATGTTGATGTTCAGGTTCAAAAACGTCCACTATTCTATCGACGGTCTGAGGTGCATCAGGAGTATGAAGGGTAGCAAAAACAAGAGACCCCATTTCTGCTGCGTTGAGAGCTCTCTCTATTGTTTCTCTATCTCTCATTTCCCCTACCATTATAACGTCCGGGGTCTGCCTCATAACTCTTTTTAAGGCTTCTTCAAAGGAAATCGTATCCACTCCGATAGCTCTTTGTTCGATTATGCTCTTCTTGTCTTCAAAAACATATTCAATCGGATCTTCGATTGTAATTATGTGTTTCTTTTCCGTAAGATTTATTTCTTCTATTATTGCAGAGAGGGTTGTGGACTTACCGGAACCAGTTGGTCCTGTTATCAGTACAAAACCGTGAGAAGAGAGAGCAATTTTCTTCAATATCTCAGGTAGCTTCCATTCTTCTATTGTTTTAACTTTTATAGGGATAACTCTTACTGCGACCCCCATCTTCCCTCTTTGAAGAAAAACATTCAACCTGAATCTGGCGGACCCTTTAAGTTCATAAGAAATATCAAGTTCCCATTCTTTCTTAAAGCGTTCTTTTTGTTCCTCGTTTATAATTTCGAATACCATATCCTGGATGTCTTCGGAAGAAAAGGGTTGATATCCCTTTAATCTTCTTAAGCCTCCTTGCACCCTTACTATAGGAGGTTCATCTGCTTTAATATGAAGATCAGACCCTTCAAGTTTTAAAACTTCGCCTAAGTATTCTTCTATCTTATTGCTCATTTTTCTCTTTGCCTAACTTACACCCGAAAGGATTCGAACCTTCAACCTTCCCGGCCGGAGCG
>Ga0315545_1004540_pt1 | contig 11429 bp, 10 predicted proteins | sample SalMarSW160210MG_FD_203096 | JGI IMG/M metagenome (GOLD analysis project Ga0315545, IMG submission 203096) | Salt marsh sediment microbial communities from the Plum Island Ecosystem LTER, Massachusetts, United States - Salt Marsh Sediment SW1602-10 ...
CTTCCAGCTAACATTGATTATACACTTTTATATTACCCGTAGCAAGGCCAATTTCTATGGAACCGATACAATCCCACAGAACCAACGTTGAGTCATATCGACCTTGGCATTTCGCGTGAACGACATTGCACAATCTGAATTTAGGTTTGCTAAATATATTCTTAGCAAGCACTAATGTTCAAAAGGACAAGACAGGAAACACCGTATTGCGACCGAGAAAACAATCCTGATGATGAATTAGTCGGAGTACTTAAGTTCAAACTCGGCTGAAAGTCGTTTGCCTGTGGGGCACATGAAGGTGGCCTGCAGTATGTAACTTTGGCCAGCCTGTGGCTGCACATCCAGATCGAACTGATAAGCCCTCAAAAAATCTCGCCAGTATCGGTTATTCTCAGCAGGATCGGTTAAATCTATGTCAGGCCAAATGGCTACTCTTTTGCCTTTAGGCTCGGCTGAACGCTGTAGATGCCCATACAACTCAAAACGAAACACGCCAGGGAACTTCTTTTGACAGCCAAACGAGTCGAGCAGACTCAAATAGACACTTAGCTTCGGCTGATCCTGAGTGTTCTGTGCCCGGCGAAATTCAGTCAGCGGCATAATGTCAATCTTCACGGGCGCATAAACAGTGTATACGGAAATGTCAGGGCCCTTATCAGGTTTAGAAATCTGCTCGGTGACAGGCGACAGCCAACGACAGCCGACCACAAGCAGAACAAACAAGACCAGTAATATCCTCAAGACGACAATAGATATGCTCATTGGCTACAAATCCTCATTAAGCATGTGACCGAGGCGATATTTTTTCGTCCGCAGATAATCGATGTTGTGTTTTGTTGGCTCGGCCCTTAGTGGTATCTGCTCGACTATCTCTATACCGTAGACCTCAAGACGGCTTATCTTTTTAGGGTTATTAGTTAGTATTCTTATCTTCCTCAATCCGAGATCGCGGCAGATTTGAGCACCGATTCCATAATCCCGCCTGTCAGCCATAAAACCAAGGCGCAGATTTGCATCAACAGTATCAAGGCCCTGCTCCTGAAGTTTGTAGGCTCGGAGTTTGTCCCTAAGGCCGATGCCCCTTCCCTCCTGACGTAGATAGATCAAAGCTCCCTTTCCAGCCTGCTCAATCATCTTCATCGCCGTTATTAACTGGTAACCACACTCACATCGCTGTGAATGAAACAGATCGCCGGTCACGCATTCCGAGTGCACTCTTGCCAAGACAGGTTCGCTATGTTCTATAACCTGGCCGTTTCCATCAAGGTCACCAACTCCACCTTTGCACAATGCCAGATGTGGCTCAGGCGAAGTTGTACTCTCGTAACCAATCAACTTAAACTCACCATAGTCTGTGGGTAGATTCACACACTCGACACGTTTTATCTGGCTTTCACGCTGGAGACGGTATTCAATCAGCTTAGCGATGGAAACAATCTTGAGCTTGTGTTTTTCGCAGAATTTTAGAAGCTCCGGCACCCGTGCCATAGAGCCGTCGTCATTCATAATCTCGCAGATGACACTAGCAGGCTTCAGCCCAGCCAGCCGCATCAGGTCAACCGCACCTTCGGTCTGGCCTGCCCTGACCAGCACACCACCTTTCCTGACGCGAAGTGGGAATATGTGGCCCGGCCGAACCATGTCACTTGGCTTTGCATCATCGGTAATTGCTACCTGAATCGTCCTGGCCCTGTCAGCGACACTGATACCGGTAGTTACGCCTTCCGCTGCATCGATGCTAACCGTAAATGCCGTGTTGAACTTGGCAGTGTTTTCAATCGTTTGCGGATAAAGACCGAGCGAATCACATTTTTCTGCCGTAAGAGGCAAACAAATAAGACCCCGCCCAAATTTGGCCATGAAGTTAATAATCTCCGGCGTCACCTTTTCCGCGGCGCAGACAAGATCGCCCTCATTTTCGCGGTCCTCGGCATCCACAAGGACAATCATTTTGCCCTGGCGAAGGTCTTCAATCGCCTCTGGAATTTCACTAAATTGCACTGCCATACTCTCTCGCCGCGCAACCCCGCCTCAAAGGCGGGGCTAAATATTTAGCCCCACGTTTTACGTGGGGTCTACATTTGTCAAGGATTTGCCCGCTCATATTCTTCAATATAGCGACTTCCGTTTCGAATGTAAATAAGGGTTGCAAGAATGGCGGTCCCGGCTGCAGACCACCACAAAAATCGCAGGAACCAGATCCAGCCGGACAACAGGCGCGAGACCTCCGGAGCAATCAGAATTCCAGCTACCATCGACAATTGCAATGTCGTGGCAAGCTTGCCAATAAAAACCGGCGCAATGCGAATCTGCCCTGTGATAAGATAAAGGATCGTAAAGCCGATTAGCAAAAATAAATCCTTACCAATTATCAGAACGACAACAGTCGGTGGTATCAAAAAGCCTTCTACACGCGCACGCTGCGAGACCAGCAACAGACAGGCTGAAGTAACGAGCAATTTATCGGCAATCGGGTCCAAAAAGGCACCGAGTTTTGTGACCTGCCTTTTCCTGCGAGCAAGATAACCATCCAACCCATCACTGATCGCCATAAACAGATAGACAGCCACAGCACCATATCGTACCAAGTCGCGCATAATCGGCGTAAGCTCAGGATCGTTCATCTTAAGCATACAACTGACAAAAGGAATTATCAGCAATATTCGTAAAATAGTGATCCGAGTGGCCCAACTTAACTTCATCGCAGGCTCTCCTTCAGCAACTGCTTTCCAGACACTGTGCTGTTGACGATCGGCTTGCCCTTCAAAATCTGCACAAAGTACAGGTAAGTTATAATAACCACCCTCTCGTCGAGTCTACTTTCTTAGCTTGTGGTAATGTTAAACAACTTAATCAAATTTGGCAACAGAATACAGGCTGGAAGAGCAAACGGATAAAAGAACATAAGTGCACAAGAACATGCGACTAAAAGAATACGTGGCTTATGCTCTTAGAACTTTTTACCCTTGGAAGGCCTGTTCACGGATCATGGGCCCCCGGCTCCCTTAGATAACATTTTGCTATGTTATTTTCTTGATGTGAATCGTGGCCCTGATACAATTTCATTTGATAAATTCGGGAAAAGGAAAATGGCCGTTTTGAATGTTAATATTGACCACGTTGCTACCGTCAGGCAGGCCAGGCTGACTGATGAGCCGGACCCTGTCTGGGCGGCAGTGCAATGCCAGTTGGCAGGCGCTAATGGAATAACTGTCCATTTGCGTCAGGATAGACGCCATATAAATGACCGTGATGTTAGACTATTGAAAGAAACCGTCGCCTGCAAGCTGAACCTTGAAATGTGCATGGCTGAGCCCATTGTTAAAATAGCCGAGGAAATTAAACCTGACCAGGTAACACTCGTTCCAGAAAAAAGAGCTGAATTGACGACCGAGGGTGGGCTGGATTGTGTAAAACAAAAAAAACGTCTCGCCGAAGTCGCTAAAAGAATGCACAAAAAAGGCATATTAGTCAGCACATTTATCGCGCCGGAACACGAGCAGATAATTACCTCAGCTAAAGCAGGCTGTAACGCTGTTGAGCTGCACACAGGCATGTACGCGAATGCCAAAGGCGAACGAGCTATTAAAAGAAGATTAACCGAATTGGAAGCCGGTAAGAACCTCGCGATTGAAAATAAACTCGTAGTCCACGCAGGTCATGGATTGACTTATCGCAATATCGCTGATGTCGCACGTATCAAAGGCCTATGCGAATTCAACATCGGGCACAGTATTGTGGCAAGGTCGATTTTTGTCGGCATGAAGCAGGCAACTGCCGAGATGATAGATCTGATAAACAAGTATAGTTCGTTGTTGTGAGTTCTTTGTTCATCGACAGACAATCATGAGCCATAAACAACAAGCGACGAGCGAACAACTACGAACAATGAACCACGAACAACGAACTATGAACGAATGAATGAGGAGAGCAAGATGTTTACCGGGGCAATGGTAGCGTTGGTTACGCCTCTTCAGGATGGCGAGGTTGATTTTAAGACTCTGGATGAACTTATTGATTTCCAGGTAGAACACGGTATTGACGCAATAGTGCCTGTAGGCACGACCGGTGAATCGCCGACCTTAAGTCATGAAGAACACAAAAAGGTCATCGAAAGAATTATTAAAACCGTAGGTGGAGCAGTCCCGGTAATCGCTGGGGCCGGCTCAAACAGTACCGCAGAGGCTATTGAATTAACCGCCTTTTCAAAAAAAGTCGGCGCAGACGCCACCTTGCAAGTGTGTCCATACTACAACAAACCCACACAAGAAGGTTTTTATCAACATTTCAAAGCGATAGCCGAGGAGGTGAATCTGCCGATTGTACTATACAACATTCCAGGCCGATGCGCAGCCGGATTGACCCCAGAGACAGTTGCCCGCCTGGCTGAAATCGAAAATATAGTAGCAATAAAAGAGGCAACCGGCAGCCTAGACCAAGCCAGCGAAATCGCAATGCGCTGCGATATAACCATTATCTCAGGTGATGACTCAATGACCTTGCCTCTGGCATCGGTTGGTGGCAAGGGTGTCATTAGTGTCATAGCAAACATAGTACCCGCGGATGTCAAGGCAATGACTGATTTGATCCTGGAAGGCGACCTGGTCTCTGCAAGACAGTGGCATAAAAAGCTATTTTCCCTAAGTAAAAGCATGCTGACTCTGGCAACGAATCCAATACCCATAAAGGCAGCAATGGCATTGCTGGATATGGCCTCGGAGGAATTGCGACTGCCATTGACACCACTGGAAGAAAGCAGAAGGCAAATCTTACACCAGGCGCTTGTGGACTACGGCTTACTTAGCTGAAAGTCTTAGAAGTTGAGCAGGTTTGCGTTTCCCGAAAAACTTGAAGAGTGGCCGAGACCATTTCGCTGACAGAGTGATTTTCTCTGACATATTGCTGGGCCTGTCTGGCGAGCTGTCTGGCGGATTCACGCTTATCAAGTAAGTTCTGCAAAGTAGCCCGCACGCTAACTTCATCTTCGGGGTTGAAAACCACAGCGGTTCTTTCGGGAATGATAAGGTCGTCAACTCCCCCTTTACAAGCCGCGATAGCAGCCCCGACACTCATCGCCTCCAAAAGCATAGGATTAAATCTATAAACGGGCTGCGGCTGGATAAATATATCACCGGATGCAACGACTGAGCGCCAAGGTTGCAATCTCGGAATAATTGTTACAGACTGCGAGAGGTTAAGTTCAGATAACAATTTCCACAATTTTCCTTCTGCCGGCCCTTCACCCATAACAGCGAGTAAAAATTCATATCCATCTATTATCAAACTACGCGCCGCGGAAAACACATTTTGAAAATCAGTGACACTTTTAAGAGGATGAGCTATTACTATACTTGTTAGGTGAGAAGGTTCGGAGAAACATACGATGTCGTCGCCTGTGAATGTACCGACATTTATCTGAATAATTCGGTCGGCAAAATGGGGATGAAGGTGCGTAAAATTGGCTGCAATAGTTGCAGCCGGCACAATGACACGTGCGCAGCGATCCAATGAAATCGAGAGCCTTGTCCACGGCTTGCGCAGGAAACTGACCATCAATGTATAAGGCAGATCCAACTGACGAGCTATCCACCTTACAAGCGATGCTTTAGTCTCACACAGACAATGTAAAATACTCGGCCGAAACTTATCGAGCTGCTCAATAAGAATGCTCCCATTTAGATGCCTCACCAATGGCAGATCGATGGTTGAATCCCTAATAATATCAGCCGTACCGGAGACAACCGAATCCACGCTGGTGCGAGTTGGACAGACCAAAGCTGTAGGAACCGACTCATCCGCCAAGCCAACCAGCAGGTGCTCCAAGAAGATTGAATATTCAGCAAGCATGTGTGCTGATACAATAATAGCCGGCCTGGGCGACTTTCCTGTTAGCGTCTGGGCTTGCGATTGAGTTTCGTTCCTACTCATCCAGAAACTGCAGAAAAATATCCAATATTACCTGCCTAGGAACAACATCTTAGGCTTTGCTTCCTTTATCATAGCGGTACATCTTACAATAAGGCAGCATTTTCAGCCATTGTGAAAATACTCAATACAAATTCCGTCCTAAGATAGTTCATTCGTATAGGCAACCATAGAAGGGACTGGAATTCCGAGAAAGAGATTGTTGTTATAAGCCATATTTGAACTTGCGATTACCTGTATATAGGCTATACTTGAGGCGAGATTATGGTTTTTCTGCGAGAAAATCGGCTTGGGGAGTCGTTCGTTCCGTCTCGTGTGTATTAACTGCATTATAAAATTGGACTTATCAACAACTAACTAAGGCAAGACAGTTATGGGAAAACTCATTGTAGTCGCAAATCGGCTACCGCTCAGTATCACAAGGCGGGAAGGACAATATCACTTCCGCCCCAGTCCGGGCGGCCTTGCGACCGGTTTGTCATCACTGCCGGAGTCTTTCGAGCGTATCTGGATAGGTTGGCCGGGTATAACAAGCGAAAAACTAAGCCCTGAGGATAAAACAAAAATCGGGGATAGACTTACCAGCGAAAACTGCGTGCCAGTCTTCATGACCCAAAGACAAATAGAACACTTTTATCTGGGATTCTGCAATAAGACCATTTGGCCTCTCTTCCATTACTTTCCCGTCCGTACGTTCTTCGAGGAACGTTACTGGACATCGTACCAACAGGTCAATGAGATATTCTGCGATAAGGTGATGAATATTGCCAAAAGTGGAGATTACGTATGGATTCACGACTACCAATTGATGTTGCTTCCCCAACTACTCAGAAATAGACTTGCGGATTTACAGATCGGTTTCTTCTTGCACATACCATGGCCTTCGTTCGAGCTGTTTCGCCTATTGCCGTGGCGTGAGGAGATTCTAAACGGCTTACTCGGAGCTGACCTGATAGGATTCCACGCCTACGATTATGTTCGACACTTTCTCAGTAGCGTCTGTAGAATAATGGGCCTTGAACAAACCTTAGGAAAAATCAGCGTTTCAAACCGGGTTGTAAAAGCAGATGCTTTTCCTATGGGTATAAATTATAATAAATACTCCGAGGCTATAAATGATGTAAAAGTCAAGAAAGAAGCAGAAAGAATACGAGAAAAAGTTGGTAACTGCAAAATCATCATCTCAGCAGACAGACTAGATTATACCAAAGGAATAATCCAGCGTTTGGAAGCATTCGATTTATTCTTATCAGAGAATCCAGATTATAAGGGCCGTGTCACACTCGTTATGGTTGCCGTTCCCTCACGAACAGGAGTTGAAGACTACAAAATACTAAGGAACAGACTTGAGCAGCTTGTAGGACGAGTCAATGGTGAACACGGTACAATCGGTTATATGCCAGTCTGGTATCTGTACCGATTTTTGCCTTTTGAGAAACTTGCAGCACTGTATAACGTAGCTGATGTAGCCTTAGTAACACCCTTGAGAGACGGAATGAATCTAATAGCAAAGGAATTCATCGCATCAAAAAAAGATGGTAAAGGTGTATTGATATTAAGCGAAATGACCGGTGCTGCAGGTGAGCTGGGAGAAGCCTTGATAGTCAATGCCAATAACAAAGCAGAAATTGTAAATGCTATCAAACAGGCTCTTGAAATGTCCACAATTGAACAGATTGAACGCAATAGATTGATGCAGGAAAGACTTCGACGTTATGACGTCGCCAGATGGAGCAGTGATTTTCTAAATACATTATGCAAGGTGAAGAAAACACAACAAGAACTTTCGGTCCGGAGGCTGTCAGACATCTCACGACAAAAACTAGTCAGCAATTACCTCAAAAGTCGTAAAAGACTTCTTTTGCTTGACTATGACGGCACACTTGTTGGGTTCAAAGGCAAACCCGCAAATGCAGGGCCAGATGGGGAAATCATCTCTTTGCTTAAGACTCTATCAAAAGAGCCTAAGAACAACATAGCGATAATAAGCGGTCGGGACAAAACAACGTTATCAGAATGGCTGGGAGCTCTGAACGTGGCCCTAGTCGCCGAACACGGGGCCTGGATAAAAGAAAAGGGAAAAGACTGGCAGTGTATGGAGTCTTTCAGTACCGACTGGAAAGCCGCAGTCAGGCCCATCCTTGAGCTTTACTCTGATCGAACACCTGGTTCTACAGTCGAAGAAAAGGACTTCTCACTGGTCTGGCACTATCGCAGAGCGAACGTTGAACTGGCCCACGTTAGAACTCAGGAACTCAGGGATACTCTGCTGGGCCTGATAGAAAATCTTGGTGTAGGTGTATGCGAAGGCAACAAAATACTGGAAATAAGGAATCTCGGCGTAAACAAAGGCCGAGCCGCTGAGTTGTTCGCGAGGGAAAATTGGGACTTTATGCTGGCGGTGGGTGATGATTATACCGATGAAGAAATGTTCACGGCCTTGCCAGAACCTGCGTACTCTATAAGAGTAGGCTTAAGTATTTCAAAAGCTAAGTTCAACGTAGATACCGTGAGTGATGTCAGATCGTTGCTCAGAGAATTAGCAGGAGAGGGGCATGCTCAGCCTTGAAAATTTTCGGACTATTGTTCCAGATGAGACATTAGCAGAGATTTACGCCCGAGCAAGAAGGCTCTATGGCAAACACATCGTACACATTAACTCCACCTACCAAGGCGGCGGCGTCGCCGAAATCCTATATTCTCTCGTACTTCTAATGAATGACGTCGGCATCGACACAGGCTGGAGAATCCTACACGGAAGCCCAGACTTCTTCAATATTACCAAAAAGTTCCATAACGCCCTTCAAGGAGCGAGCCTGAATCTATCGGAACAAAAGAAACGTCTGTATCTTCAAGTAAATGAGAACTTTGCCAGATTTACACATCTGAACCATGACTGCGTAATAGTACATGATCCTCAGCCGTTAGCGCTGATAAAGTACTACAGAAAGCGCCAGCCATGGATATGGCGTTGCCATATAGACCTGACCGACCCACACAAGGGATTGTGGGATTTCCTAAAGGGCTTTTTACTAAAGTACGACCAGATCGTTGTATCAAGCGAAAAATATTTCAAGGATGATTTGCCCATCGACCAAAGGCTTATGCCGCCAGCGGTCAATCCACTAACGTTAAAAAACAGGGAATTGGATGAAAAAACAATACTCAAATATGTAAAAAAGGCTGGGATTCCTACAGATAAACCGATCATTACTCAGGTCTCCCGACTGGACCCGTGGAAAAACCCGGAAGGCGTGCTGGATGTTTTCAAACTGGTTAAAGAGAAGGTCGATTGCCGCTTGGTTTTTCTCTATAACCTGGCCAGTGACGACCCAGAAGGTGTACAAATCTACACCAGAATGCAAAAAAAAACCAAGAAACTAAAAGACAATGGGGATGTTCTATTTGTTCTGGGCAATAATGATATCCTCGTAAACTCCGTACAAAGATTTTCAAGCGTAATAATCCAAAAGTCAATAAAGGAAGGTTTTTGTCTGGCAGTCACCGAGGCCCTCTGGAAAGGTACACCTGTCGTTGCCTCCAATGTTGGGGGCATACCGGTTCAAATTAAGGATGGCAAGAATGGTTTCTTGCTCGAACCAAAAGACACAGAAGGATTTGCAGAGAGAATTGTCCACATCCTGAAGAATCCTGATGATGGCAAAAGGCTGGGGGAAAACGCCAAGGAAACCGTCCGACAGAAGTTCCTGATAACCCGGCTGCTTTCCGATTATCTGGATATGCTCAATTCCATAGTTGGTTAAATGGTGATTGGTAAAATGGCAATTAGCTACAAGTCACCAATTACCAGTTACCAATTACTAATCTATTTTCTGTCCTAAGGGTCACCATACTCTACTGAGATTGTTTACTTTTAACCTGTTCAGCAAGCTCGGCAAGACGATATTCAATCTCCAGCAGCTTTTCACGGGTATTTAACTCAGACCGCTGTATAAAAGCCCGTATCATAAAAACGGCTGCCATAACCAGAAAGAAAAGCAGAGATACAAGCATATGAATACCTGTGATCGGATCCGGCAAACTTCCCGAAAATACGAGAACTATGCTTCCCACAATTACAATAAAAGCCCAGCCAAGTCCTGCTGAGGCCATCTCATCATCTTTCAAATTAATGGTGCCTTTTTTAAGAGTCCATGCTGACATACAGGCAATAACCAAGCCAAAAACAGCACCCAGCATCCAGCTAAAACGTCCCCATAAGGGAAATTCCTTTGGCACAATCACCGCCAGTGTACCAAAAAGACCGGCAAAGCCTAAACCCATAATCAGCCCAATAATGTGAGACAATTTTGTCCAGCCGGTTAGTTTCTTTTCAATCATTGCTTTCACCTGCCTTTCATATTCCTGCCAGTACACAGGGTCTGGCTTCTCAATATCCAGCAATCTGTCACGAAATGTTGTGTCAAATTCACGCATACTTCTATTCCTTCTCTTCGAGGATATTTTTCAAAGCACGCTTGGCGTAATAAAGTCGCGATCTGACCGTGCCGGATGGAATCGCCAACACCTCGGCAATCTCTTCGACACGCAGATCCTGCAAGAAAAAAAGGGTCATAACCTCCCTATGATGTAATGACAACCTGCCAAGGCCGTAATGAATCTGTTCGGCGTCTTCGAGACTAAGATCGACCTTATCATCTTCAACATCGCAGATGTCTTCGTTCTGCCCCAGCAGGATTTCTCTGTTATATCGTCTTCGCAAATGGCTGATCGCTGTGTTTCTGGCGATGCTATATAGCCAGGCAGGTAATCTCCGTGGCTCACGCAACTTCCCGATGCCACCAAGGACTTTTACCCATGTTTCTTGCAGAATCTGCCAGACATCCTGTTCATCATCGACCAGTCTATGAATGTAATAGAACAGCCGTTTCTCCCAGTTCCGAACAAGCTCTTCCAAAGCCCCTTTCCGGCCCTGGCGGCATCGAAGAACTAAAAGTTCATAATATATCGCCTCTTTTTTGGTCAACTAATGCTTCTCCTTTTGCCTCCTGCTCCGCCTTGCGGCGGAAGACACAGGGGCAGGGACTCATTTATTATAGTCGCATCAGCATATCGACAAGTTCAATAGCACTTTTTTTTTCGCAACTATACTTTTTGCCCGAATGCGTGCCTTCTATAATATCGTCGTGCAAACGGCAGCAAAACGCTAAGTCGCTGATTTTGCAGCTTTTAAGCCTGTGGGGATTGTGTGATTTGCTTTGTAAGCGCGCCCAATAACGCATCCATTTGGGGATCGGATTCTTTGACATGGTTTATCTTATTACAGGCGTGCATAACTGTTGTATGATCTCGGCCACCCAGATGACCACCTATTTCTTCTAGGCTATGCTTGGTAAGATTCCTGGCCAAATACATGCAAATCTGGCGAGGCTCAGTTATGCTTTGGTTGCGCTTCTTGCTCTGCAGGTCGGCCAGTCGTACATCAAAGTGTCTTGTAACGACTTCGATTATGTCAGTAATCTTGGTGTGCTTAGTGGCCAACC
>Ga0315545_1004542_pt1 | contig 11427 bp, 15 predicted proteins | sample SalMarSW160210MG_FD_203096 | JGI IMG/M metagenome (GOLD analysis project Ga0315545, IMG submission 203096) | Salt marsh sediment microbial communities from the Plum Island Ecosystem LTER, Massachusetts, United States - Salt Marsh Sediment SW1602-10 ...
TATCGGGCGGGTCTGCACAATGTAAATATTGCCGTTTTCCGTGGCCCACTCGACATCCTGCGGGAAATCGTAATGCTTTTCCAGAGTTACCCCGATTTTCGCCAGTTGAATTATTTCGGCGTCGGTTATTTTTTGTCGCGCCTGCTCTTCTTTTGTCAGGTCGATTTTGATATTGTCCGACTTGCCGTGAGAGCCCTCTTTCTTAACGAGCTTCCATTCCTGTTTCTTGATTTGCTTTTCCAGGATTTTCATATCCTTTTTGCCGACCGAGTAATGGTCCGGGGTAACGTCGCCGGAGACAATCATCTCACCCAGTCCCAGGACGGCCTCGATGGTAATCTTTCCCTTATTGCTGGTGGTGGGTTCTACGGTGAACATGACACCGGCGGCCTCGGACTGTACCATCCGCTGTACCGGCACGGCGATGCCGACGATGAAATGGTCGAAGCCCTGCTCCTGACGGTAGTAGATGGCCCGCGCCCCGAAGAGCGAGGCCCAGCATTCCTGCACGGCCCGCACCACCGCCTTCTCCCCCTCGATATTGAGGAAGGTGGCCTGCTGGCCGGCGAAGGAGGCCTCCGGCAGGTCTTCGGCGGTGGCCGAGGAGCGCACCGCGACCAGCCCCTTACCCATCTTAATGTAGGCCTTTTCGATTTCCCGGGCGGTTTCCGGGGGCATGGGGGCGCCGCTTACCAGCTTCTGCACTTCGGCGGCGGTGTCCTGGAGCTGCCTGCTATCCTGAACGTCAACGGGGGAAAGGAGGGCCTTGATTTTACCCTGGATGCCGGACTTTTCAATGAAATCGAAGTATGCCGCGGCCGTGACGATAAAGCCCGGGGGTACGGGGATGCCAGCATTGGTCATCTCTCCCAGGTTGGCCCCCTTGCCCCCCACTATAGCGATGTCCTGCTTGGTTACCTCGTTAAACCACACAACGGCTTTCTGACCCTTCTTCATTCATACCTCCGTTTTCGTTGGGATTTGCCAGGACTTGGCGACTTTCAATTATAGCATATTTCATCATATTATTTGTCAACTCCGGCCCCGGCGGCGGTTTCCAAATTTCATTTGACACGCCTGTTTATTGGGTTTAGAATTAAGATTACATCGGTTGAGAAAAGGGTGAGGTGTACCCGCTATGATTGAAATGACCATTGACAGCATCCGCGTCAGCCTGATGAACTACCAGCGTGTGGTGATATTGAAGGAAAAAATGAGCGACCGCTACCTCCCCATCTGGATAGGCCCGGCAGAGGCGGACGCCATTGCTGTGAAGCTCCAGGGCGTCACCGTATCCCGCCCCCTGACCCACGACCTCTTGAGCTCCATCGTCGATACCCTGGGGGCCGCCGTCAACTCCATCATCGTCAACGACCTCAAGAACGATACGTTCTACGCCAAGATAATCCTGGAGCTGGACGGGAAACAGGTCGAGGTGGACTCGCGCCCCTCCGACGCCCTGGCCCTGGCGGTGCGGACGGCGGTGCCCATCTTCGCCGAGGAATCGGTGCTGGATAAGGCCGGCATTCTCCTCGACGGCGAGACGGGCAAGCCCATCTTCGAGGAAGGTGAGGCGAGCGAGGGCAAGCGCGGCCGTGTCATCGATGAGGACATGAAGAAGAAGATGAGCGCCTTCTACGACTTCATCAACACCCTCGATCTGGACGATTTCGACAAACGCAAGTCATAAATGAACGAGAGCCTGATCAAGCGATTGATTGCCTCGATAAAGTGTGCCTCCTGCGGGCAGAACTACGACGAAGGCCACATCCACATCATCGAGCACCGCGACGAGCTGTGGTTCCTCAAGGTCGCCTGCCCGTCCTGCCGGGTAAGCTGCCTGGTGGCGGCCATCATCCGCGGGGACAATACCCCCGAGATTGTCACCGACCTTACGACTGAGGAGCTCAAGAAATTCAAAGACCTCAAGGAAATCGGCGAGGAAGACCTGCTGGAGATGCACCGTTTCCTCAAGGACTTCGACGGGGACTTCCCCGGGCTCTTCCGCCGTGAATAACGCCGCCGGTTGGCAGGGATAAACCGCGCGCGACACATCAGGGAGGAACGAAGATGGCCATTGACGGGACCTATCAAATAGAAGTGGACACGCCGATGGGGAAACAGGCCGCCAAACTCACCCTCAAGACCTCCGGCGGCGCCCTCAGCGGCACTATCGAGGACAGCTTCGGGAAGCACGAGTTCGGCGGCGGCCAGGCCAAGGGTGACCAGGTCGCCTGGGGTATGGAGATTGAAAGCCCGATGGGGAAGATGCAGCTTGACTATACGGGCAAGGTAACCGGCGACAGCATCTCCGGTGATGTCAAGGTAGGCAGTTTCGGCACGTCGCCCTTCAAAGGCCAGCGCGCCTGACCGCCGGCAATCCTCGTACCTGCGTACTATATCTAAGGATATAATTTGGCTTGACCTGGGGCATCCCTTTCTGGTATCATGCTCAGGGTCAGGAATATCGAGGCCGTATGAACAGGTGGGTAGCGGCACTGAGGCTGACCGGGGTCGGGTTTTACATCGCTGCCTGCATCTTACTGGGTATTTACGGCGGCCTCTGGCTGGACGGTAAGCTAAACACCAAGCCCATTTTAATGATATTAGGGTTACTTCTGGGGCTAACGGTGGCTTTTTACGGCGTGTATCGTATGATTCGACCCCTCATGTATAACCGACAAGACCGGGAGAACCGCTAGTGACGCAGCCAAAGAAGCGTGGCTGTCTCGGCTGTTCTTTCCCCGTTTTCATCATCATCGCCGTTATCTCCCTGGCCTTCGTCGTCATCGGTTTCCTCTCCGGCTCGCTGGGCCGGGAGATGTTCCCCAGTATCAGTATGCCCTCCTGGCTCGTCCCGGAGGCCCCCCATCCGGACCTGGCGGCCTCGGTACAGTTTCACATCGGGCCCCTGCCCATCACCAATACCATCCTGGCCACCTGGATTACCGTCGTCGTGCTGGTGCTGGGCAGCTGGCTGATTACCCGCCGCCTGAAGCTCATCCCGGGCCGCCTGCAGATGCTCTTCGAGGCCGCCCTCGGCTGGGTCTACGACCTCTGCGTCAGCGTCGCCGGGGAGACCAACGGCCGCAAGTTTTTCCCCGTCATCGCCACCATCTTTCTCTTCGTGCTCTTTAACGCCTGGCTCTCGCTCCTGCCGGGTTTCGGGATTCATTTCCCCATCGGCGGCTATGAGTACGAGCCGCTGCGGGGCGCCAACACCGACCTCAACACCCCCCTGGCCATCGCCCTGGTCTCGTTCTTTTTTGTGGCCTATTTCGGGCTCAAGGAGGCCCGCCTGGGCTTCATCCGACAGTATATCAACCTCGGCGGGCTCTTCCGCTCTATCGGCCAGGTATTCAAGGGCAAGGTCAAGTCCGGGATGTCCGGCATTTTCTCCGGGGCGGTGGACGCCTTCGTGGGCGGGCTGGAACTCCTGAGTATGTTCATCCGCATTATCTCTTTCACCTTCCGTCTCTTCGGCAACATGACGGCCGGGGAGATACTACTGCTCATCGCCGTTTTCCTGGTGCCGATAGTGCTGGCCCTGCCGTTTTACGGGCTGGAGTTGCTGGTCGGTTTCGTGCAGGCCTTTATCTTCAGCGGCCTGACGCTGGTGTTCGTCACCATGGCGGTAACACCGCACGGGCAAGAAGCAAGTTAAATAATTTATTATAAAGACAGGAATTACTCTAAGGAGGCAAACATGGACGCAGAAGCAATGAGAATGCTGGCAGCAGGACTGGCCATCGGCCTGGGTGCCCTGGGGCCGGGTATCGGCATCGGCATCCTGGGCTACGGGGCCATGCAGGGTCTGGCGCGCAATCCCGAGGCCCGCGGCCCCATCATGACCAACATGCTTATCGCCATCGCCATGGCGGAGGCCATCGGCATCTACGCCCTGATTATCGCCATTATTCTGGGTCTGCTCGGATAAGGGAGAAGGGGGTAAGTTATGGACCACGAAGGATTGCCCAATTTCATATCCGCCATCATCGCGGCGGTGATACTGGGGGCGCTGGTGATTGCCGGCATCCTGGTGCACGCCGTGTTGACCATGTAGTCTTTACGGGTGTTCATCTGTAATTTCAGGAACACCCGGAGGATGGTGGTTTTCAGGCATGCTAGGGGGTTAAAATGGATGCTGTTGCTGAGCTGGGAATAAACTGGCCGACGCTGGTGACGCAGGTGGTGACCGTCATCGTCCTGCTGATACTGCTGCGCCTGGTGGCCTACAAGCCCATCATGCGCATGCTCGACGAGCGCTCCAAGCGCATTAAGGAGAGCATGGAGCAGGCCGAGTCCGTCAAGGAGCAGTCGGAGCGCGCCGAGGAAGAGGTAAAGAAACAGCTGGAGGCGGCCAGCCGCGAGGGGCAGGATAGAATCGCCCGGGCGGTCAAGGCCGGGGAGGACGTGAGGCAGAAGGCGCTGGAAGACGCCCGCAAGGAGGCGGAAACCCTGGTCAACCGGGCCCGCGGCGATATACAGCGGGAGCGCGACGACGCCATCAGCGAGGTACGCCGCGAGTTCGCCGACCTGACGGTGCTGGCGGCGGGCAAGGTCATCGAGAGCTCGCTGGACAAGGAAAAGCACCGCAAGCTCATCGATAAGGTGCTGGAAGAAAGCCCGACTCTGAAAAAGAAGAAATAGCCTTTTTACACGGGAAGATAATATGCCGAAGCAAGTTTACGGGCGGCGCTACGCTCAAGCGGTATTCGAGCTGGCGCTGGAGAAAAAGGAACTGGAGCGGTGGCAGGCCGACCTTGATAAGATTACGGCCGCTACGGCCGATGCCACCTTTCTGGCCGCCCTGGAGAGCCCCAAAATCAAGCCCGCGGACAAGGCCCGGCTGCTCAAGGAGCGGCTGGAGGGCATCGGCAAGCTCCCCATGAACCTGGTGATGCTGCTCGTCAGCCGGGGCATCGTCGGGGCGGTGGGGGATATCGCCGCGGAGTACCGTCGCCTGGTGGACGCCTACCACGGCATCCAGAAGGCCGACGTGACCACCGCCGTCCCGCTGGACGAAAAGGACAAAGAAAAACTGGCCGTCCGGCTGGGCGAGCTGGTGAGCACCAGGGTGACGCTTGAGGCCGGGGTGGACCCGGGAATCCTGGGCGGCATTGTCGCCCGCGTCGGCGGGCGGCTCCTCGACGGCAGCACCCGCTCCAAGCTGGCCGCCCTGAAAAAAGACCTGGTCGGCGGGGGAGGCAAGCGGTAATCAGAAGTTATTGATTTTATAAAGCGGAAAAGGAGGTCGTGTTCGGTTCTGGCTGAGGCATACAATCATCTGTCATTGCGAGCGAAGCGAAGCAATCTCTATCATTGGTCTTAGAGATTGCCGCGGGCTTCGCCCTCGCAATGACACGGAGGCAAAGACCAGACGAAACAGGACCCAAAGGAGGTAGCTCAGGTGGCAACGAGAGGCGAAGATATCGTATCCATTATCAAACAGCAGATTGAGCAGTTCGGCACGGCGGTAACGATGGTGGACGTCGGCACCGTTATCGAGGTCGGCGACGGCATCGCCCGCATTCACGGGCTGGCCTCGGCCAAGTACAACGAGCTGCTGGCCTTCCCCGATGATATTATCGGCATCGCCCTGAACCTGGAGGAGGACAGCGTCTCCGCCGTCATCCTGGGCGATTACACCGGCATCAAAGAAGGCGACGAGGTGAAATGCACCGGGCGCATCGCCGAGGTGCCCGTCGGCGAGGCCCTCATCGGGCGCGTCGTCGACCCCCTGGGCCGCCCCATCGACGGCAAGGGGAACATCAAGACGGATAAGGTAAGGCCCCTGGAGCGGGTCGCCCCCAACGTGGTGCTGCGCGCCTCGGTGGACACGCCGGTGCAGACCGGCATCAAGGCCGTGGACAGCATGTTCCCCATCGGCCGCGGCCAGCGCGAGCTTATCATCGGCGACCGCTCCACCGGCAAGACCGCCATCGCCCTGGACGCCATTATCAACCAGAAAGGCGGCGACCTCATCTGCATCTACGTGGCCGTCGGCCAGAAGGTATCCCAGGTGGCCCGCGTCGTGGCCACGCTGGCCCAGCACGGCGCCATGGAGCACGCCATCGTCGTGGCCGCCTCCGCCTCCGACTCGGTAGCCCTGCAGTACCTGGCCCCCTACGCCGGCTGCGCCATGGGCGAGGAGTTTATGGAGGCCGGCAAGGACGTCCTCATTATCTACGACGACCTCTCCAAGCACGCCTGGGCCTACCGGCAGCTCTCGCTGCTGCTGCGCCGCCCGCCCGGCCGCGAGGCCTACCCCGGCGATGTCTTCTACCTGCACTCGCGCCTCCTGGAGCGGTCGGCCAAGTACAATAAGGAATCGGGCGGCGGCTCGATGACGGCCCTCCCCATCATCGAGACACAGGCCGGTGACGTGTCCGCCTATATACCCACCAACGTCATCTCCATCACCGATGGCCAGCTCTACCTGGAGAGCGACCTCTTCAACGCCGGCATCAAACCCGCCATGAACGTGGGCATCTCGGTCTCCCGCGTCGGCTCCAAGGCGCAGACGCCGGCCATGAAAAAGGTGGCCGGGCGCCTCAAGCTGGACATGGGGCAGTTCCGCGAGGTGGCCGCTTTCGCGCAGTTCGGCACGTCCGAGCTGGATAAGGCCACCCGGGCGCAGCTGGAGCGCGGCCAGCGTATCCAGGAGGTGCTCAAGCAGGCCCAGTTCGTGCCGGTGCCGCTGGAAAACCAGGTAATGATTCTCTACGCCGTCATCAACGGCCACCTGGACGACATCCCCATCGGCAAGGTGAGCGCCTTCGAGGCGGAGTTCTACCGGCACATGGAGGCCAGCTACGCCGAGGTAGGCAAGGCCATCGCCAAGACCAGAGACCTCGACGAAAAGAGCGAGGAGACCCTGAAAAAGGCCATTACGGAATTTAAGCAGGGGTTCGCCAAGGAGTAAGGGATAAGCCACCGATGCCGCGAGGGCGGCCAGGGTGGGAATAGATGACTTCGATAGGGGCAAGGGGGGGAGGATAAGAAATGGAAGAAGAACGAATCGCCTACTGCGGTATTGTGTGTGCTGAATGCGGCGCATATATCGCTACCATGGAAAACGATGATAAGCTGCGGCAGGCGCAGGCGGAAAAGTGGGCTAAACAGTACAATATTCCCGTGATGAAAGCCTCTGATGTTAACTGCACCGGCTGTGATTCCCAGGGTGTTAGAATGGGTCATTGCGCCGTATGCCAGATACGCACGTGCGCCAAAGAAAAAGGCTTGAAAAACTGCGGGTATTGTCTAAACTACCCGTGTGCCCAACTAGAGTTCGTTATCAGGCACTATCCGGTCGCCAGAGAGAGACTAGATGCTGTCAAGAAGGGGATAAATTAAAACATGCCCGATATTCGTAAAGTACGCCGCCGCATCAAGGGCGTCCAGAACATCGCCAAGATAACCCGGGCGATGGAGATGATTGCCGCCTCCAAGATGCGCAAGGCCCAGGAGCGCGGCCTGGCGGGCCGGCCCTACTCGGAGAAAATCGAGCAGGTCATCGCCGACCTGGCCGCCCTGCCCGATATCGGCCTGCGCCACCCCCTGCTGGTGCGGCGCCCGGTGGAAAGGATAACCGTGGTGCACATCACGCCCGACCGCGGCCTCTGCGGCGGCCTCAACGCCAACCTCAACCGGCGCCTGGGCACCTTCATCACCGGGGAGCCCAAGCCGGTCAGCGTCATCACGGTGGGGCGCAAGGGACGCGATTTCGCGGCGCGCTACGGCGTCGATAGCATGGCCGAGTTCAGCGGCCTGGGCGATAATCCCCCCTTCCTGGATACCCTCCCCATCTCCCATATCATCATCGACGATTATACCCGGGGCGTCATCGACATGGTCTACGTCCTCTACGCCGGTTTCATCTCCACCCTCGTGCAGAAGCCCGTCCTCAAGCAGCTCCTGCCGGTGGAGCCGGCGGTCATCCCCACCGCCCAGAACGTGGACTATATCTACGAGCCCGGCGCCGAGGACGTGCTGGGGGGGCTGCTGCCCCGCTTCGTGGAGATGGAGATTTACCACGCCATACTGGAGTCCATCGCCAGCGAGCAGTCGGCCCGGATGGTAGCCATGCGCAACGCCACCGACAGCGCCAACGAGCTCATCGGCGACCTGACCCTGCTTTATAACAAGGCCCGTCAGGAGGCCATCACCACCGACCTCCTGGATATCATCGGCGGCGTGGTGGCCCTGGAGGGATAACAAAAAAGGAGAAAAACTTAATTGTCATTGCGAGCGTAGCGAAGCAATCTGCCTGAAGGAATAACGGATTGCTTCGGGCTTCGCCCTCGCAATGACGGGACGGTGAGGTTGCTATGGCTAAGGGAAAAGTGGTTCAGGTAATCGGTACGGTGGTGGACATCGAGTTCCCGCCCGACGAGCTTCCGGCGCTCTTTAACGCCGTCGAGATCGAGTCCGGCGGCGGCAAGATTATCCTGGAGGTGCAGGACCACCTGGGGAATAACTGGGTGCGCTGCCTGGCCCTCTCCCCCACCGACGGCCTGGCACGCGGCGCCGTGGCCGTGGATACCGGGGCCTCCCTCAAGGTGCCGGTGGGCAAGGGCACGCTGGGGCGCCTCTTCGACGTGATGGGAACCGCCCTGGACAACCTGGGCGAGGTCAAGGCCGCCGACCGCTGGCCGATACACCGCCCCGCCCCCACCTTCGACGAGCAGGAGACCTCCACCCAGGTGCTGGAGACGGGGCTCAAGGTCGTCGACCTCATCGTCCCCTTCACCAAGGGCGGTAAAATCGGCGCCTACGGCGGGGCCGGTGTCGGCAAGACGGTCATCATCCAGGAGCTTATCCGCAACATCGCCGCGGTGCACGGCGGCTTCTCCGTCTTCACCGGCATCGGCGAGCGCTCCCGCGAGGGCAACGACCTCTGGAACGAGATGAAAGAGGCCGGGGTCATGGACAAGATGACCATGGTCTTCGGCCAGATGAACGAGCCGCCCGGCGTACGCCTGCGGGTGGGGCTGACCGGGCTGACCATGGCCGAGTACTTCCGCGACGAGGAGCACCAGGACGTCCTGCTCTTTATCGATAACATCTACCGCTATACCCTGGCCGGCATGGAGGTATCGGCGCTGCTGGGGCGCATGCCCTCGGCGGTGGGCTACCAGCCCACCCTGGCTACGGAGATGGGCGAGCTGCAGGAACGTATCGCCTCCACCAAGAAGGGCTCGATTACGTCGTTCCAGGCCATCTACGTCCCCGCCGACGACTACACCGACCCCGGCGTGGTGACCACCTTCGGCCACCTCGACGCCGTGGTGGCCCTGGAGCGCTCCATCGCCGAGCAGGGGCTCTACCCCGCCGTCGACCCGCTGACCTCCACCTCGCGCATCCTCGACCCCAACATCGTCGGCGAGGAGCACTACCGCGTCGCCCGCGAGGTGCAGCGCGTCCTCCAGCGCTATAAGGATTTACAGGACATCATCGCCATCCTCGGCATCGAGGAGCTGAGCGAGGAAGATAAGCTATCGGTATCCCGGGCGCGGCGCATCCAGCGGTTCCTCTCCCAGCCGATGTTCGTCACCGAGGTCTTTACCGGCCGGCCCGGCAAGTACGTGAAAATAGAGGATACCGTGCGCGGCTTCGCCGAAATCCTGGAAGGCAAGTACGACGACCTGCCGGAGCAGGCGTTCTACATGGTGGGCGGCATCGAGGAAGTAGCCGAGGCCGCCGAGAAACTGGGAGCGGAGGCCAATGCCTAGTCTCAAGCTGGATATCGTCACCGCCGAGCGCGTCGTCTACTCCGAGGAAGTGGACGCCGTCATCGCCCCCGGCGCCGAAGGGCAGCTGGGCATACTGCCCCACCACGCCCCGCTGATGACCATCCTCACCGCCGGCGAGCTGGTGGTGCGCAAGGGCGGGGCGGAAGACTCGCTGGCCATCTCCGGCGGCTTTCTGGAGGTGCGCCCCGACCGCGTCATCGTCCTGGCGGACAGCGCCGAGCGGGCCGAGGAAATAGATACCGAGCGCGCCGAGGCAGCTAAAAAACGTGCCGAGCAGAGAATTACCGAAAAGCCCGCCGATGCCGATATCGCCCGGAGCGAGGCGGCCCTGCGGCGCGCCATCGCGCGCCTTTCCGTAGCCGAGAAGATAAAGAGGCGCCGGAAGCTGTAAAGGCGTTACCGGCCTGAGGCTATCTTTAGCCTAAATACCCGCCGCCTTGATGACCTCCGGTACCAGCTCGTCCCACCCCAGGGGCATGATGTGCACCCCCTGGCATAAGGGCCTCACCTGCCGGATAATCCCGGCCGTAATCTCCACGGCCTTCTTCTTGCGGTCGTCTTTGGGCGTCGCGGCCATCTCATCAATGATGCTGTCGGGGACATTGATACCGGCCACATTCTCGTTCATGAACTTGGCCATAGTGGCGCTCTTGAGGATGACGAAGCCGGCGATAACCGGCACGTTGAACCCCGCTATCTGATTCATGAAGCTCTCGAACTTATCCGGCTCGTAGACGGCCTGGGTCTGGAAGAAGCGGGCGCCGGCCTCTATCTTCTTTTTCATCTTGATAATTTGAGGCTCGACCGGCTCCAGGGCCGGGGTCACCACCGCCCCCAGGAAAAGGCTCGGGCTGCTATCGAGCTCATGGCCCGACATATCGTGCCCATCATTAAGCGTGCTGGCCGCCTTGAGCAGCTGCACGGAATCCAGATCGTAAACGGGCTTGGCCTCGGTGTGGTCACCCATGATGGGATGGTCGCCGGTAAGGCACAGGACGTTTTCGATACCCAGCGCCCAGGCGCTGAGCAGGTCCGACTGGAGGGCCAGCCGGTTCCGGTCGCGGCAGGTAAGCTGGAAAATCGGCTCCAGATGCCGCTCGACCAGCATTCTAGAAACGCCCAGCGAGCCTACCCGCAGCACCGCGCTCTGCTGGTCGGTTACGTTGATGGCGGTCACATAGTCCCGTAATGTCTCCGCGTCATGGAGACAGTTATCGATATTGGCGCCCTTCGGCGGCCCGATTTCCCCGGTAACCACGAAATTTCCGCTGGCCAGCTTCTCTTTTAGGTTACTCATTAATCCTTCTGCTCCTTACTTATAAAGTATGCCTGCCTAATCCTCCCGGGAAATGGTGCAGTCCCCCGCCAGCGACTTGAAGGTCGCCGCCGCGCCGGCCATGGTCAGGGAGCGGGGGCGGCTCCACCGGGAGTTATTCTTGGGCTCCTGGTAGACCGCCATATCCTCCAGCTTGCCGAGCTCCTTGAGCCGGTCGTAGATAAGCTGCCAGCCGCAGTCCCGTGTCCGGTCCACCTCGCACTTGCCGTTCTTGGCGCCGCCGCAGGGGCCATTGAGCAGGCTCTTGGCACAGAGCGTCACCGGGCAAAGGCCACCGGTGCTTTCGACAATACAATCGCCGCACAGGGAGCAATATTCGGTGATAAAGTCATCCGT
>Ga0315545_1004543_pt1 | contig 11425 bp, 8 predicted proteins | sample SalMarSW160210MG_FD_203096 | JGI IMG/M metagenome (GOLD analysis project Ga0315545, IMG submission 203096) | Salt marsh sediment microbial communities from the Plum Island Ecosystem LTER, Massachusetts, United States - Salt Marsh Sediment SW1602-10 ...
TATCTGTATTAACGAACTTCGAGAAGGCACTTTCTTTGCCCGTTTGAATCTTGACGCACAGGAAATCGACTCACGTCCCAGTGATGCAATTGCATTAGCCGTCCGTTACGGTGCACCTATTTATGTCTCCGAGAAAGTGATGGCCGAAGCCTCTTTCCTTTCCGAAGGCGAAGAAGGAGAAAAAGGTATTTCTTCGGCTGCAAAATCCGAACAAACAGAAACATCGAAAACTCCGCTATCTAAACTTGAGCAGTTAGAACAGCAGCTTGCCGAAGCAATAACCAGAGAAAATTATGAAAAAGCTGCACAGATTCGTGATGAAATCAAACAGTTGCAGGCACGTAATTCATAACGACATCAATTTCATTCTTACATATCTTAACAAGTCGCTCATTTTTATTAATCTACCATGGAGGATATTGCCTTGAAACAGATATCGACTTTCATTTTGTTGATTGCTGCGTTCGAATTCATTATTCCGGGTACAAATGCGGTTGCAGCATCGGCTGCAGAAGATTCCGCTCAAGTCTCTCAACTTATTGCACAGGGAAATGAATTCGCAGAAAAAATGTTCGATAATAAAAAAGCTCTTGAAAAATATAACGCAGCGCTTTCTCTATCACCGGATAATTATGAGATCCTCTGGCGGTTGAGCCGTACGTATGTCGATATTGGCGAACATCTTGCAAATAATACCGAAGAAGAGAAACAAAAACAATTAGAGTATTACGAAAAATCATTGGAATATGCCAAGAAAGCTATCGCTGCCAATTCAGACGGAGCAATGGGATATACACGCGAAGCAATAGCAAACGGACGTATTGCCCTTTTCTGCGGCATCTGGGAATCCATTGACCTCGTGGAACAGACAAAAGCTGATTGTGAAAAAGCAATTTCACTGGATCCGGCAGAACCGACAGCATATTATGTCCTTGGACGGACAAATGCAAAAGTATGCGAAAAACCGAGAATTATCAGGTGGCCCATCGGACTCGGCTGGGCAAATATGGATGATGCGGTAAAAAATTACGAAAAATCAATCGAACTACGTCCCAACTTTATTATGTACCGGCTCGATTGTGCCCGCGCTTACATCGATATGGATGAATACGAAAAAGCACGTGAACACTTAACTAAGATTGCCACCCTGCCTGATGAAGATGAAGATGACGACACATTTAGAAAAGAAGCAGTAGAATTATTGGAAAAAATTAAGGATGAATGATAAGCTGCATTGAGCGCAGCTGGCCGATTTAAACATTTTTATTTCCCGGTATTCACAAAAAAATACCGGGTTTTTTATAATTACTGCATATTAAAAGACTGAATATACACGGTAATATTATATATGAATATCTTTCGTATCATTACATACTGTTTTTTTGTTCTTTTCATTTGTTACCTCACATATTCTCTCGCAACAAGTTACCAGGAAAATAACACCCGTAGTCAAGTATCCTTCGTTATCTGGATTATTGACACGGTAGATCTTTTCATCCATGAAACGGGACACCTCATATTTAGTATTTTGGGAAAATTCATGGAATTTCTTGGCGGCTCCTTATTTCAGGTGATCATTCCAGTCTCAGCTGTTATTGTTTTCGGCCGATCAAATCCGGAATCAATTCCCTTCACCTTGTATTGGACGGGTCAAAGTACGGTAAATGTCTCCGTTTATATCGGCGATGCCCCTTATCAGCGCCTGCAGTTAATCTCGCGCGGCGCAATACATGACTGGCGATGGATATTGAATCACGCAGGAATGATGGAATACGCCGGCGATATCGCCTTTATCGTTAATGCATTCGGTCTTTTCTTATGCTGCACCGGCATAGGTATAGGTATTTATTTTATCATAAAAGAATGCATCAGTTTATTCTCGCCAGTCTCCGAACACATAAATTAAATCTTCTTAATTGCGATTTTTTATCTCTTTTTCATTAAAAACGAGTGCAATCGCTCTCCTATCAAAATAAAGTAATCAAACTATTGAATAATGCCTTGACTATTTAGTAAATATATTTATATTACCTTAATAAGTAAAGCTATAAGATTTATATACTTTAATAAATATATTCAATCAGCGGAGAGAATTAAGTGAAAAAAATCGAGGCAATTATCCGCCCGCATACTGTTGACAATATCAGAGAAGCTCTTATTGAGGCTGGATTCCGAGGAATTACTCTATCTGAAGTCAAAGGATTTGGCAGGCAAAGGGGGCATACAGAAGTCTACCGCGGAGCTGAATATTTAGTAGACTTCTTGCCGAAAATAAAACTGGAAATTGTTGTTGCGGATAAAATGGTAGAAAAAACAGTTTCAATCATCATAAAACATTCAAAATCCGGTAAGGTAGGCGATGGTAAAATCTTTATATATGCAGTAGATGAAGCAATACGTGTCCGAACAGAAGAGACGGGAGAAGATGCACTATGAGAATAGATACTGGTGATACGACATGGATTTTAATTTCCACAGCACTGGTAATGTTAATGATGCCGGGACTTTCGCTTTTTTACGGAGGAATGGTAAGGCAAAAGAATGTCCTTGGAACCATTATGCAGAGTTTCGTCGCTTTAGGCCTTGTTACGGTGCAATTATTGAGTGTTTTTGTGGCAATTGCATATGCTTTTAGTATTACATGGATTATTCTTAAAGTTCTCGATCGATTAATGGGATTGAGAGTTCCTCAAGAAGAAGAAGTAGAAGAATTGGACCTCAGCCAGCATGGTGAAAGCAGGTATATATTCTGAAAAACATATTCCAACATATTAAACAAAATTACGAAAAAGAAATCACTAAGATTCTTGACCTTCATCGCTCCGGTGCCGGAGGCATTCGTATTGCCCTTGAATTGACAAAACGTCAAGATAGATTTCTGCAGTCTATTTATAAACATGTCACAGATGGCTCAACACATCTGACCGTTGCGGCCCTCGGCGGATATGGAAGAAAGGAATTATGCTTTAACTCCGATATCGATATAATGTTACTTACAGAAAGCGAAGGACAGGAAACGTCTTTAATCAATACTATTCAAATATTTTTGCATAATCTTATGGACGCCGGACTAAATATCGGCCATTGTGTCAGAAGCATCCCAGAATGCATTAATCTCAATGCAGAGGATATCGAATCCCGGATGTCGCTCTTGGAAGCACGGTTTATCTGCGGGAATAAAAAACTTTTTAAGAAATTTATTTCCGCCATTCAGGAAAGAATAAAGAGTGGAGATAAAATATCCTTTATACATCAAATATCTGAAAAAACATTTCTCCGTCATAATAAGTATGGAAGCACATCCAAATTATTGGAGCCAAACATCAAGAACAGTGCCGGCGGGCTCCGTGATATTCACACGGCATTTTGGGTAATGTGCGGAACAGGTTTAATATGCAGGTTAAATAATCCCGGAAAAAACGAGACTGCTATACTTAGCTTATTAAAATCGGCAGTACTTAAAGAGCAATTCACTCCGTCATTTCTGCGGGAGGTGCGAAACGCTTTTGATTTTCTTCTCCGAGTCCGGAATGAAATGCATATTCAATCCGATTCATTACATGATACATTGGAATTCGGCATTCAGCCGAATATCGCCTCCAATTTATGCTATCGTTCACGTGATAAAAGAAGAAAAGTTGAATTGTTTATGCAGGATTACTACAAAGCCTCGCGTTCTGCTGCGGTATTATGTTCACATGTTATTAATTCAGCTCGAATCAGATGGCTGGATCTCAACAATGAAATAAAAATACCAAAACCGCATGGTCCATTTATTCTTCGCAATAAACGAATTGATTTGGCAAAGTGCGGTATTCCCATCTCCAGTGAATTACTTTTACAGGCTTTATTGCTTAGAAACGAAAGGAATATTGAATTTTCTTTTCGGTTTGAAGAATCAATCTGCCGCCATCTTAATCTCATCAAACCGTTAAAAGATAAAAAAAATACTGACTTATTTAGACTGCTTTTACACCGTCCGAACGCAGTCGGAAATTCAATACGGAAGATAAACGAACTCGGACTGCTCGAAAAGTGGATTCCCGAATGGAAACCAATGGCTTCTTTCTTCCAGCACAATCAATATCATTTTTATACTGCGGACGAACACACGGTGATTATGCTTACTAATGCCGAACTTCTTGATCAATCAAATTCTTCATTTGGAAAAGTTTTTCGATCATTACCCAGAAGAGATACACTATATCTCAGTTGCCTGCTTCATGATATTGCCAAACCGGTGCACATCGGCAGGCATGAAATAAAAGGAACCTCAATTGCAAAACGCGTTCTCCGGCGGCTTCAATATGATGACGTCATTGAAGATGTATTATTCCTGATCCGGCATCATCTGTTGATGGAACAAATCGCATTTAGAAGAGATCTGAGCGATCCCCATACGATTATCGATTTTGCAAAGGTGTTCGATCGTGTTGAATTACTCGATTACCTCTATGTACTCACGTATGCCGACTTATCAGCTGTAAACCCTAATGTATTGACGGAATGGAAAAAACTTCTATTAAGGGATTTATATGTAAAAACTCGGGCAATTCTTGTAGAAGAATTGACAAGCCAACAGATTCATTCTTTGACAATACGGCAAACAGAACAAAAAAAGGACGATATTTTAAGAGCACTCGTTAATATATTTCCGCATGAAGCTGTGGAAAAACATATGGAATTATTATCAGATCCTTCATATCTGTCGGCTTTCAAACCTGAAGAAATAGCTGCTCATGTCAATACAAATCATCTGAACGATAAGGTTACGACGCTATTCCATCATTATGGCCGTTATTCTGAAATAACATTCATTTCCAAAGATGCAAAAGGAATACTTTCAAAACTGTGCGGAGTCTTGACAGCCAACGATGCGAATATTCATGACGCTCAAGTATTTACACGCCGGGACGGCCTGATTATAGATAAATTTAGCGTATCAGACTTCGTTTCCCATAATGAAATTTCTGTAGAAGTCTGCGAAAAAATTTCTCACGATATACAGGAAGTAATTGCCAAACGCATTGATATCACTCATTTGATCGAGCGGCATCGCATGCGATGGAAGCGGAAAGAAAAACCGTTAAATCCAAATATACGATGCAAAGTTATCTTTAGAAATCATCCGAGATATACGCTTATGGATATTTATGCTCCCGATACGCTGGGTTTCCTTTACCGGATAACGGAAACTATTTCTCAGCTTGGGCTGAATATTGCTTTCGCAAAAATCTCAACCCGCGTTGACGGAATTATAGACTCGTTTTATATTTTAAACAGTAACGGCAAGAAATTAAGGACGTCCGCTGAAAAAAGAGCAATAAAGGATAAAATTCTCGCTTCTATCAATCGCATAACCGCATCGGAACTGGTCGCAGCACAAAAAGATTGATTATACAATTATCACGCTTAAACATCATAGTATAATGCTGAAATGAAAAATAATATATCTAAATGGATAAAAACTCAGGTTAAAAAAGCCGGAGCAAAAGGGATTGTTTTCGGATTAAGCGGCGGTATCGACTCGGCTGTTGCAGCAGCGCTTTGTAAACTTGCTTGTTCTGAAAATATTAGGATTAATTATGCCTTGCGAGAGCCAATCTGAAGATGAGTATTTTGCAAAAATGGTTGCTCTTTCTCTGAACATAAAAACGGAATAATTAGTTTTGGACAACGTATACGGTGCCTTTAAAAAGTTGCTGCCCGGAAATAGTGATATAAAACATTACGGGAATATTAAATCCCGACTAAGGACGATAAGTCTATACTATTATGCAGGTATAAATAAATATTTAGTAGCCGGGACGGGGAATAAAACAGAGATATCCTTAGGATATTTTACAAAATGGGGTGACGGTGCATGCGACATTCTTCCATTAGCAGACTTATATAAAAGCGACGTAAAAATGCCGGCAGCAGAATTAAAGATACCGCAGGAAATTATCGATAGAAAACCCACTGCGGGACTGTGGAAAGGCCAGACAGATGAAGAAGAAATCGGCATCTCGTATAACGATATGGATTACATCATCGATTCCATAAATGATAACAGTAAACTAAGAAAAATAAATAAAGCAAGAATTGATAAACTTAGGCAAATGATAATAAATTCTGAACATAAAAGAAATCCAATATCCATTTATAAAATACGGAGCAACTATTATGAGTAATGAATCACTTCAACCAATCGGACTAAGTTTTTATAATTTTCAATCCGCATTGAATCAGAACGGAGAAAATTTACAGAATTATCTTAATGATAATTATTTCCAGAAGTGGATGGGAGACAATTTATACCATGTGCTTGCTTTACGTACGACTTTGGTTAATTCAATGCATAGCTTTTTGACAAATTACGGGCTTTTTAATATAGAGCGGGTATCTTTAAGCCCAATTACCGATCCGCTCGCCCATGATGTTGAACATTCTCCGTCGATTTCATATAAGGGACATTCGTACAAAACAACTCATTCCATGATTTATTCAAAATTTTTGGCATGTATGAATCAAAAAATAAAAGGAATTTTTGTTGACTCGCCGAATATACGTCTGGAAATCGAAAGCCCCGTAGGAAAGCAAAGAGGAAAATACATAATTGATTTTTCGCAGATGGATATTGAAATCAGAAGAAACCGGAATATTCAGATAGATGAATATAAAAAAGCAACCGGCAAAGTTACAAAAATCCTTAATGAAGATTTTGAAGAAGCTTTGCTCTTTTTTGAAAAATTGCTGATTTATTCCATGACGGAATTAAATAATAAAAATGAATCCGACTTAAGGGCACTCGATATCGCAATAGAAATACCAAAATCTCCATTTCCTCGATTTAAAAAAGACGACATTTCGAACAAATACGGGAATAAAGAATACGAAAAAAAAGTAGGCGAAAATGTCGATTCTCAATTTTTCTGGATAACGGGATTAATGCGCGAAAATTACGATCTAATCTATCCGTATCTATTAGAAAATGGAAGCAAGATTCCTATGTCAGAATTTACATCAGATATGATATTTAATTATGATATCTGCACCAAGTCTTTAAATAGGAAGGATAATAAATACGGCATGTCTTGTGAAATATTATCGGGTGCAATCAGAGAATGGCTTTATGAACCGATCATCGAACGCTTAATAGAAAATAAAGTTCTGCTTTCTCGTCCGAAAATCACAAATGGAAATATGGAAAACATCAATGAAATGGGTGGATACGGACCGTTTCTGATGGCCGTAAATTCAAAAGACAAAAACGGAAATTCTACCTTTCCCGATACATTCGGCGGAGGAATAGGAATAGAAAGAACGCTGTACACTTTATGCTTAAACGAAAAAGTAAAAATAATTGACGATGTAACAATGTTTGGGAAAAATCCTGATTCACATCCAATTTATATGTTTTAATGATTCCCAGGAAAGAAATTGACAGTTATGATTATGCATACATTTAAAGACTATCCGCTGTACGATCCAAAAAACGAACATGATGCATGCGGTATCGGATTTATTGTAAACATTAATGCAGAACGTTCACACGATATTATTTTGAATGGTATCAAAATATTGGCAAACCTATCTCATCGCGGCGCAAGCGGTTCCGATCCGAACACCGGAGACGGTGCTGGTATTACAATCCAAATACCTCACAAATATTTTACGCAGGAATGCGAAAAAATCGGCTTTGCTCTGCCGCAGGAAGGCGAGTACGGAGTGGGAATGATGTTTCTGCCTGTTGAACCTCAGCAGCGATTTCAGTGCGAAGCCGTCGTAGAAAAAATAACGCAAGAAGAAGGATTGACAGTAGCAGGTTGGCGCGATACGCCGGTGGATGCCGACGCAATCGGGCGCGTTGCACGCGTTTCCCAGCCGTACATCGAACAGATTTTTATTCGCAGTGCTGATGGAATGACGCGGGAAGAATTTGATCGAAAATTATATATCATACGAAAACAAGCAGAAGCGGAAATAGCCGTATCAGACATTAAAGATAAAAATTATTTCTATATTCCGTCAATGTCTTCCCGGACAATAGTGTATAAAGGATTATTATTAGCTCCGCAGATAGCGAGGTTTTACAAAGAACTTTCGGAGCCTGACACAATGAGTGCACTTTGCATGGTTCATCAGCGGTTTTCAACTAATACATTCCCAAGCTGGCGGTTAGCGCATCCGTTCAGGTACCTTTGCCATAACGGGGAAATAAATACGCTGCGCGGTAATGTCAACTGGATGTATGCACGCCAATCCGTTTATAAATCAAAAGTATTTGAAAGTGATATTGAAAAACTTTATCCGGTTATTCAGCATAATGTGAGTGATTCAGCCGCGTTGGATAATGCTGCAGAACTAATTATGTTAAGCGGCCGCAGTCTGCCTCATACTATGACAATGCTGATTCCGGAAGCATGGGATGCTGCGACTTCCATGCCGCCGGAAAAGCGGGCATTTTATGAGTATCATGCTTCCTTGATGGAGCCCTGGGACGGACCGGCTGCCGTAGCTTTCACAGACGGTAAAATTATCGGTGCAACACTAGATCGCAACGGACTTCGCCCTGCGAGGTATACCGTTACAAACGACAGCGTCCTTATCATGGCTTCCGAAACAGGCGTATTGGACATTCAGCCGGAGAATATCAAATGCAAGGGATCTCTTGAACCGGGCAAAATGCTTCTTGTCGATCTCAATGAAAAACGTATTATTCCGGATGAAGAGATAAAAACGAGTCTTGCGAAGCGTCAGCCGTATGCAAAATGGATTCAGGAGAACCAAATTCTATTGGAAAAACTTCCTGAACCGCCGCGTGAATTCGGTTTCAGCCCGAAGGACTTAATTAAGCGGCAGCGTTTATTCGGGTATTACGATGAAGACATCCGGATGATTATTACACCTATGGTTGTAAACGGAGAAGAGCCGATTGGTTCGATGGGTTCGGATGTACCTCTTGCATGTTTGTCCGATAAACCTCAATTACTGTTCAATTACTTCAAACAGAATTTTGCACAGGTTACAAATCCGCCGATTGACTCAATCCGCGAAGAATTTGTAATGTCTTTGACGAGTTATATTGGAACAGAAGGCAACTTGTTGGAAGAAGCTCCGCAGCAATGTCACACACTAAAACTTCCATATCCGATTTTAACTAATCGTGACCTGGAAAAAATGCGCCGTGTGTCGCAGGGCGATTTTCTTGCAATAATGCTTTCAATGCTGTACCGCGTTAAAGGCGGCGAGAAGGAACTTGAACGTGCACTTGAAGGTCTTTGCAGGCATGCATCGCTCGCTATTAAATCGGGATATTCAATAATTATTCTTTCCGATCGCGGCGTTGACGAAGAATACGCGCCGATTCCAAGTCTACTGGCATTGACGGCAGTACATAATTATTTAGTTAGGGAAAAAACCCGTACGCGTGCAGCTTTGGTCATCGAATCCGGTGAACCGCGCGAAGTGATGCACTATTGCTTATTAATAGGATTCGGCGCGAGCGCGATAAATCCCTATCTCGCAATCGAGACTATTGAAGGACTTGTGAACAGGAAACATTTACCTGAAGGAATGACATTCGAGAAAGCTCTGTATAATTATTTGAAAGCAGCAAACAAGGGGCTGTTAAAAACCATGTCCAAAATGGGAATCTCGACTTTGCAGAGTTATCGCGGTGCGCAGGTTTTTGAGGCAGTCGGTTTGGAAAAAAAAATTATCGACAAGTATTTTTCAGGTATTGCGACAAGGATTGGAGGCATAGGTTTAGATGTTCTGGCAAAAGAAGTAAAGATGAAACACGATTATGCGTTTAAGAAAATCACCAATGCAGATACGGAGCTCGAACTGGGCGGCAATTATCAATTTCGTATTAATGGTGAAAGGCATATGATCAATCCTATAACCATTACAAAGCTCCAGCAAGCGGTAAGATTATCAAATTATGAAAGCTATAAGGAATATTCTCAGCAGTTAAACGATCAAAGCAAAAATTTGTATAATTTACGCGGGCTTATGGAGTTTAAAAAAGGGACACGCAGTGTCCGGCTTGAAGAAGTGGAGCCTGCAAAAGAAATTGTCAAGAGGTTTGTAACCGGAGCAATGTCCTACGGCTCAATAAGTAAAGAAGCCCACGAAACGCTTGCCGTTGCAATGAACCGCGTCGGAGGCAAATCCAACACCGGTGAAGGCGGCGAAGAAGAAGTACGTTTTAAACCGGATGCCGATGGAAAAGCACGCCGCAGCGCAATCAAACAAATTGCTTCCGGCCGATTCGGTGTATCGGTAAATTATCTTGTAAATGCGGATGAAATTCAAATTAAAATTGCGCAGGGTGCAAAACCGGGCGAAGGCGGGCAGCTGCCCGGTCATAAGGTAGATTCCATCATAGCGCGGACGCGGCATTCAATTCCGGGTGTCCAGCTTATTTCACCGCCTCCGCATCATGATATTTATTCAATTGAAGACCTCTCGCAGTTGATTTATGATATGAAAAATGTCAATCCTCATGCACGGATTTCAGTAAAACTTGTTTCAGAAAACGGAGTCGGCACGGTTGCCGCCGGCGTTGCAAAGGCACACGCGGATGCGATTCTTATCAGCGGTGATTCGGGCGGTACAGGCGCTTCACCTTTATCATCCATAATGCACGCCGGTATCCCCTGGGAAATTGGACTTGCTGAAACACAACAGGTGTTGGTACTGAATGATTTGCGAGGCCGTGTTCGATTGCAAACCGATGGTAAACTTCAAACAGGACGCGATGTTGCAATCGCCGCATTGCTGGGAGCCGAAGAATTCGGTTTTGCCACAATGCCGTTGATTTCAATGGGATGTATTATGATGCGTAAATGCCACCTTAATACCTGCCCTGTAGGAATTGCTACGCAGAATCCGGATCTACGTGCAAAGTTTCAAGGCACGCCGGAAAATGTAATCAACTTCTTTTTCTTTGTAGCTGAAGAATTACGTGAGATTATGGCTCAGCTTGGATTTAGAACTGTTGATGAAATGATTGGCCGTGTGGATATGCTTGAAACATGCAAGACAATCGGACACTGGAAAGCTAAATCCGTTGACCTGTCTTTTGTACTTCATAGTCCTTCGGCACCTTCAAGATTCAGCAGGCGTTTCCAGACTCTGCAGGATCATGGCCTGAACGATGTGCTCGACATTCAATTGATTGAAAAAGCAAAAGATGCCCTTGAAAAACAGAAACCAATAGAATTTTCCATGCCGATTCGAAATGTGCACCGGTCGGCCGGAGCAATGTTAAGCGGTGAAGTTGCAAGGCGATACGGTTCTGCCGGATTATCAGATGATACAATTAAAATATTTTTAAACGGATCTGCAGGACAAAGCTTCGGCGCATTTCTCGCAAAAGGCATTACGATTTATCTTGAAGGCGATGCTAATGATTATGTAGGAAAAGGCCTTTCAG
>Ga0315545_1004550_pt1 | contig 11409 bp, 11 predicted proteins | sample SalMarSW160210MG_FD_203096 | JGI IMG/M metagenome (GOLD analysis project Ga0315545, IMG submission 203096) | Salt marsh sediment microbial communities from the Plum Island Ecosystem LTER, Massachusetts, United States - Salt Marsh Sediment SW1602-10 ...
GCCAAGCCTTTTCGAGAGCCTTTCTTTTTCGAGTCTCAATGTAAGGGCCTGTGCGAGAGAGATAGGAAGCGGCATAAGCGAAGGGGTTTCTCTGCAGGCGAAACCGAACATAATACCCTGGTCACCAGCGCCCTGCTCTTTATGCAGGCCTTTACCAACGTCGACGCCCTGAGCGATGTCCGGGCTTTGCTTTTCGATATTAACAAGGACCGAGCAGCTTTTATAGTCGAATCCCATTTCGGGGTCGGTATAACCAATTTTTTTGATTGTGTCGCGGACGACGTCGGGGATATTGACGACGGCTTTGGATGTTATTTCGCCGGCAACGAGGACCATCGATGTTTTGACCATTGTTTCGCAGGCGACCCTGCTCGATTTATCCTGAGCGAGCATTGCGTCAAGGATTGAGTCGGATATGCAGTCGGCGATTTTGTCGGGGTGGCCCATAGTTACCGATTCGCTTGTAAAGAGGTATCTATTAGTATCGCAATGAGGATTGGTAAACTTGAGTCTTTTTGTCATTTTCGATTCGACCTTTCAAAAAAGCTGCTATCCGAAAAGATAAAAAAGTAATTTTAGTAAATTATCAGCTTCTGTCAAACTTAAAATTGCAGGGGAATTGCCAAACAAGTATTAAAGCCGTTAAAGTTATTTTCTATCGTTCAGTATCCAGTCGTAGGTTGAGAATTTGACAGTGTAGTTTTGAAGTTTAAGGTAGTTAACCTGCTGTTCGTTGAGATATCCGGTGAGGAAATTCAGAACCGCTCTAACCTCAGCCGTCTGGTCTTTGAACCATTTGTCAGTTTTATATTTATCGAGGAAATATCGGCCATACCAGCTTGTCGGATGCAGTATTGGATGAAGATATATAACGTTTTTGTCGGTATTGATTGAAAAAGAGCTGGAAGATGACAGGGTTCTTTTAATTTGATTTTCAAGCTGCTGATAGAGAGTTTTACCATAATAAGGCTTATTTAGCAGAGGCGGGCCTGAGCGGCCGCCGTGAAATAGTGCGAAAAATGCTTTCGGCTCGTTAAATCGTTCGTGTAAAAAACGCCTCTCGATACGCTCGAGAGTAAATTCTTCATTCATAATAATGAACTTTTGCTTTTCGATGCCGCCGACTTTTCTGTCGATGTATCTTACACTTTCGGGATGCCACAAGAAAAATCTTGTCAAGGCATCTGATTCAATTGGGTAGTTTTCAATTATTATATTAAGAAGCTGTGTGTTGTAGGCGTTAATCCAGAAGGCGATTTTATCTTCTTTCGGCCAGGATTCATATTCATCCCTGCCCAGGCCCCTGAACTCCTGGAGCAGGTCTCTCAACTCGATTCTTTTTCTCTTGAGATTTTGATAGTCTACAAATCCCGCGACATCGACATAAGTGGTCAGAATGGGAGCACATTTTTCGTGGAAGTCAGCCGGCGGCGGAAAATTCGAGTCGTTAGGCTCGTTCTGGCCTGTTTTTGATATTTGCGGTTCATTCGTTTCGTTCGGCTCTATTTTAATAATTAGAGGTTCGTTCGGCTCCTGTTTCGCTTCCACAGGCTGATTTGGTTCAGGAACTGCTGTTTGTGTCTTCTGTGCGGGCGTATTGTCAGGGTCAACTTGATTATGCTGAACATTATCCGGCTGTCTTTTTGTGTTTTCAGCTCGCGGTACGCTTTGAGTTTTGTGCTCGGAGGACGAGCAGCTGATAATACAGGCCAGGCCGATTAAAGCAAACACAGCAATAAAAATGAACTTATTCATTTTAAAATATCAATTTAACAGACGACAATTTTTTATAAGGAATCCCGTTCATTCGCTGCAATTGAATACAATGGAATATCATCAATATTGTATCTTAACAGAAAGAATCTTATTTTTCAAAAAGTTTTATTTGTGATGACATTTCGTCATATTGTACTGTGTTCAGCATACAAAGCCGACTTTTTGCGTTCTGCCTGCTTTCAGATTTTCCCGATTGCCAGACAAGCGTTGTGTCCGCCGAAACCAAGTGAATTACTTATAGCGATGTCTACCTTTCTTTCCTTGGCTTTCCAGGGCACATAGTCAATCCTGGGGTCGCATTTCGGCTCAATATTATCAAGATTTATAGTAGGGGGGATAATCGATTTTCCAATCACCCTGCAGCAGACAATAAGCTCAACAGCACCGGTGGCTCCGAGAGAATGGCCGAGACAGCTTTTTGTCGAACTAATGGATAAATTGTATGTGTGGTCGCCGAAGACGGACTTTATTGCCATGGCCTCTGCTATGTCATTCAATTGTGTTCCCGTGCCGTGTGCGTTTATATAATCGACTTTTTGTTTTTCGATACAGCCGTCCTCCAATGCCAGCTCCATTGCCATTGCGGCACCCTCGCCATTTTCGAGAGGAGCGGTGATATGATAGCCGTCGTCCGTAGCACCGTAGCCGAGAAATTCCGCATATATTTTTGCGTTACGTTTTTTAGCGTGCTCATATTCTTCGAGAACCAGAATACCCGCTCCTTCTGCGAGAACGAATCCGTCGCGGTCCCTGTCGAAAGGCCTTGAGGCTGCCTGCGGATTATCGTTACGTGTACTAAGTGACTTCGCCGCACAAAACGAAGCGAGCCCTATCGGAGTAAGTGCTGCCTCTGAGCCGCCGGTTATTATTAAATCGGCTCTTCCTGCAACGATGTTGCAGAACGACTCACCTATCGCGTGCGAGCCGGAAGCGCACGCACTCGATATGGCAATGTTCGGACCTTTGAGACCGTAATAGATAGCAATGCTGCCAGCAGCAGCATTACTCATAAGCCTTGGAACACAGAAGGGTGATATCTTTCTTGGCCCTTTTTCGAGCAGCCTTATGTGCTGTTCCTCGATTTCCTTGATTCCTCCAATTCCCGTCCCGACGATGACGCCGCATCGGAAGGGCTCTTCTTTCGAGAAATCAAGTCCGCTGTCCTTGACCGCCTGTATCGCAGCGGCGACCGCAAGCCGGGTAAAGCGGTCCATTCTCTTTGCTTCTCTCTGGTCGATGTACTCCGTTATGTCGAAATCTTTTATTTCACCACCGAAAGTTACGGGATACTGGCTGGCATCGAAATGCTCAATATAGGAGATTCCGCTTTTTCCCTCGCAAAGAGAGTCAAAAAGCGAATCAACCGACTGTCCCAAGGCGGTGACACAGCCCAAGCCTGTAATAACAACCCGTCGCTTACTCATCTTGAAAAAATTTCTTACTGCTCGCTTTTTTTAGACTTCAGAACTTTGGCGACGTAATCGATAGCGGCGCCGACGGTCTGTATTTTTTCGGCTTCTTCGTCGGGTATGCTTGTGTCGAATTCGTCCTCGAATTCCATAACGAGCTCGACGGTATCGAGTGAATCGGCATTTAAATCGTTAATAAAGGAGGTTTCGCGTGTTACTTCGGACCTGTCAACACCCATCTGCTCACAAATAATATCGATTACTTTTTCCTCAATCGCCTTGATATCTACTTCTTCAGCACTCACTTTATTTCTCTCCTTAGTCAAACAGGACTTAAATACTTTGCCTTACAATCGTCTCAACTGCGTATTGGGCGGTAATATACCGGAAAAAAAATTATTTACAAATGTTTTTTTTAATTTTTTATCATATCAAAAGCACCGATTTTCACATTTACATAGCCATACCTCCGTCTATACAAAGGACCTGGCCTGTAATATAGCCTGCATCATCGGATGCCAGAAATGCAACGGCCTTGGCGACGTCGTCAACTGTCCCGAATCTTTTTAATGGTATAAGTTTTTTCGCTGCTTCTTTAACAATATCGGGAAGTTTATCGGTCATTTCGGTGACAATGAAACCCGGAGCGATACAATTTGCGGTGATATTTTTCGAGGCGAACTCACGGGCGACGGTTTTAGTCAGGCCGATAAGGCCGGCTTTGCTGGCTGCGTAGTTCGCCTGTCCCGCGTTTCCCATAATGCCGGAAACAGAGCTGAGAGAAATAATCCGGCCGAACTTAGAACGCATCATCGACTTCACCGCGGTCCTTACGGCGACAAAGGCCGCTCTCAGATTCACCTTTATGACCGCATCAAAATCCTCATCGCTCATCCGTAAAATAAGATTGTCACGGGTGATGCCTGCGTTGTTCACGAGGATGCCTATGCCGTTGTGCTCGGCAGCTAACTGCTCAAGTGTCGATGTGAATTGTTCTGTATTTGTGATATCGACGCACTTTGCGATTACGTCAAAGCCGGCGTCCCTGACAATCTTTTGCAGCTCGTCAAGCTGGTCGGCGTTTATATCAAGACCGGCGACGAGCCGTCCCTGCTTTAACAACTCGAGCACAATTACTCTGCCTATACCCCTTGCAGCTCCGGTTACAACAGCAAGTCTTTGCCCCGACATTTTAAAATCCTCTCTTAAACACTCATTGTCTGTAATAATTCCTGCAGGTTTTGTAATGTACTAACATTGACGACTTTAATCTTTCTGTCAATTCTTTTCATAAGGCCGGTGAGAACTCTGCCCGGGCCGATTTCATAAAACTTCTCTATACCGTCAGCGATAAGTTTCTCCATACACTTTTGCCACAGTATTGGTGAAGTCAACTGTTTGATAAGTCCCTGCCTGATTTGCTCTGACGAGTTATAATACTCAGCGTTTACATTTGCAACAATTTTTATTTCAGCGGGGTCGTTTATCCGGCATTTTTCCAGTGCTATGCTTAATTTTTCTGCGGCTGAAACCATCATATCGGTATGAAAAGCGCCTGCTACAGCGAGCGGGACTGCTTTTATTGCGCCGAGCCCGACAGCGATTTGCTCAGCCCTTTTGCAGGCGTCCCTTGAGCCGCTGACGGCAATCTGGCCTGGACAGTTGAAATTCACCGGCTCAAGCAGCTCACCCTGGGCGGCCTGTTCACAAAGATTCCTTACTTTCTGTTCGTCAAGGCCGATGATGCTTACCATAGAACCGTCAGTTTTCTCGGCTGCTGCCTGCATAGCCTCGCCTCGTTTCTGAACAAGTCTGAGGCAATCGTTAAAATTAATCACACCAGCGGCATAAAGGGCGGTATATTCACCCAGACTAAGACCTGCTGTAACATCCGGTTTAAGAGAATTTGTTCCCTGTTCTGTTCTCAGCACTTCCAAAATAGCGGCAGAAGCGGTAAAGATTGCCGGCTGGGAAATTGTAGTGCTGTTGAGCTGCTCGGCCGGGCCTTCGAAACAGATTTTCTGCAAATCGTAACCGAGCAGGCGGTTTGCCCTGGAAAAGACCTCAGCGGCGGCCGGATAGGCCCCAACGAAACCGCAGCCCATACCGACAACTTGAGCACCCTGACCCGGAAATAAAAAAGCAGTATTCATCGTCTTATCTTCTGTCTGTTAATTAAAAGATTATCAAAATTGTATAACAGCCGCTCCCCAGGTAAGCCCTGCTCCGAAGGCAACAAAAATTACCTTATCACCTTTTTTTATTTTGCCCTTTTTGTAACATTCATCGAAAGCAAGCGGGACAGAAGCGGCTGATGTGTTTCCGTACTCATCTATATTTATGAACATCCTTTCTTTCTTCATACCGAGGCGTTTGGAGGCTGATTCGATGATTCTCGCATTCATCTGGTGCGAGATAATCATAGCGACATCATCAATGGTCAAATTGCACTTATCGAGGCACTCATTTACAGCTTCCACGATTCTGCGCACGGCCTGCTGATAGACCTCTCTTCCGCGAATTTCCATATAGATTTTATTCGGGTCGTCGAGTTTTCTGTCGGCCGGATATAGCGAGCCGTAGGCCCGGCAGTTCAGCGCCTCCCAGTAATTCGGGTCTGAGTACATCGTAGTGTACAGAACACCTTTGTCACCGTCACTGGAACGCTGGAGAATGACAGCGCCTGCGCCATCGCCGAAAAGAATACAGCTTGTCCGGTCTTTGTAATTTGTAATTTTTGTTAAGGTCTCAGCGCCTATAACAAGAATGTTTTCATATCGGCCTTTTTCTATAAATTCCTGTGAAATAGCAATGCAGTATATAAATCCGCTGCAGGCGGCGGCAATATCAAAGGCAAAGGCGTTGACAGCCTTGAGATTTAGCTGGACAAAGCAGGCTGTTGACGGAAAGACCATCTCAGGAGTAATTGTCGCGACCATAATAACGTCGAGGTCCTTCGGCTCCAGCTTTGCGTCAGCAAGCGCTCTTTTTGAAGCCTCTGTTGCCAGGTAAGAGGTGGTTTCGTTGTCAGCGGCAATATGTCTTCTCTTTATTCCGGTCCGGGTAGTAATCCACTCGTCCGAGGTATCGACCATTTTCGTAAAATCCTCATTGGTAAGCACCTTATCCGGAGCAAACGAGCCGCTTCCGGCTATGACCGCTCGATATAGAGGAATTTGCTGCTCAACATCCCTGTTTTGCTTCATTTGCTGACCTTTATAGAAGATTGAGTGAGGCGTTCGATGATTCTCTCATTAACATTTGCATTGTAGAATCTTTTCGAAGCGAGTACGGCGTTTTTAATCGTCCTGCTCGTGCTCGAGCCGTGACATATAATAGCTGTTCCGTTGACGCCGAGCAGGGGGGCTCCGCCGTATTCATTATAGTCGTATTTTTGATAAATTCTCATCATAACGGGTTTGAACTGCATCGCAAGCCGCAGCTTTTCCTGAACAAGCTCGTGTTTTATTGCCCTGAACAGGCCGTCAACGAGACCTTCTGTGAGCTTGAGAATGACGTTGCCGACAAAGCCTTCACAAACGGCCACGTCGCAGATTCCCTTGAAGATGTCCCTGCCCTCGATATTTCCCCTAAAGTTGATTGCAGGGTCGGCTTTTATCATTTCGCGCGCACTTTTTACAATCTCGTTTCCCTTTGCATCTTCCGAGCCGATGCTCATAATACCGACCCTCGGATTTTCTATGCCGAGCACCTTCTTCGCATAAATGCAGCTCATTATCGCATACTGGTAAAGATTTATCGGTTTGCAGGCGATATTTGCGCCGACATCGCAGATGGTGACAGGCCCTTCAAAAGTCGGAAAGATGACAGCGATACCGGGACGGTTGACACCGGGCAGATTTCTCATTCTCATCTGAAATGCGGCGACGCAGGCGCCGGTATTGCCGGCTGAGATTACAGCGTCGGCTTCGTTTCTTTTCGCAAGCTTCGACATCACAGCGATGGAGCTTTTGACCTTTTTTCGAAGCGACTCGATGGGCGGCTCATCCATACCGATGACATCGGGCGCATCTACTATGTGCAGGACGTCCTGACGAGATTTATGCGGAGGGACAAGCGGCTCGATGATTTGCCGCGGGCCGACAAGAATCAGCTCATCGTCCCTGTCGAGCAGCTCAATCGAATCTATGGCACCGGCGACAATTTCTTCCGGTGCATTGTCTCCGCCCATTGCATCAATTGCGATTCTCATTTGTCAGGCGTTCTCCTCCTTGCCGAGCTTTAGGGTTATTGCTGGATTGAGGTAGCCGCAGTTCTGGCAGGCTGCGTGAGGCAGCTTTGCCTGGTCACATTTTTTGCAGATAGAATAGTTAATCGGCTTGAGCCGATGATGGCTTCTCCTTGTTCTTGTTCTCGATTTACTTGTCTTTTTTACCGGAAGCATTTATCAATACTCCATCAATAATGAACTTTTAAGCCCGATTCAAATACCAAAAAATGCTTAAATATTGAATCCGAACAGCTTTGTCAAGTTAAATCTGCTCGTTGGCCTTTAAGGGCAAAAACACATATATCTCATTTTTTTAACTAAACTACAGGTTTCAATAACTTCGATAGCAGCTTTTTCTCGACCTACCGCCCTAAATCCTGATTTCTTTAATTCTTCAATCCTGAAGATTCATATAATAAATTCTAATAGCGTATTTGTCAAAAAGATATCCCTGTTTTACAAAAATTGATAATTTATGGTTGTAAATGAAATCGAAATGTTATAAATGTATTAAAGGCTTGATGCGATAATCGTCTTATAACGGGTAAATGGTCTTGTTTTTTGCCGAATTTTGGGCATAATTGGGCTGATATCTTATGGCACACAGACCAATAAAAAAGTCTTTGTATGAGATAATCGGCGAGGGAAAATTTAAGCCCTTCAGCAGCAAGAGCTTGGAAAAGAAGTCTAAGGAGATATATTCGGAGCTCGAACCGCCTGAAGAAAAGCCGGTTAAAAGCCCAAAGGTCGAAACGCAATGGCCCAGTAGGCCGAAAATGCTCCAGTTTCTAAATGGCAGGCTGGAAACTTCGGTACCTTATACTCTCGTTATTGCTTTCGCACTGGCCTGTATATTGCTGTTTCTGGTCTTTTTCAGGCTCGGCCAACTCTATGAGCAAAAGACTCGGGTCCCGGAAATCGCCCGAACAGACTTAAATTTAGAAAGCTTTCAGGGGCCTCAGGCAAAAACAGAAGAAAATATCGGTAAAGGAAGCGGCGTGACTTACGATGCCGGCAAGCTGCAGGCAGATTCGGTTCAAACAGAGACCGGCTCGAACCACATTGTGATTATGCAGTATCACAACAAAAAGGACCTGGAGCCTGCCAGGAAATATTTCGACGAGAACGGAATCGAAACTGAGATTGAACAGCGTGGAGATTTATATTTTCTGGTTACGAAAAAAGATACGTATAATAATCCGAATAAAGAAGGAACAGATGGTTTTATAGCGAAACAAAAAATAAAAGAAATCGGTGCCGGTTACGAAGCACCGCCGGGCTATGAAAAATTTTTATTTAAGGATCCGTACGGAGAAAAGGTCAGGTAGTTTTAGGAGAAATCTCGAATGTCAGTTGACCGTTCATTAAAAGTTAAAGGAGCACTCAGCAGGCACCGCAACGTCCTCAGCAGAGCCGAGAGAATTGAGGCATTGAAAGAAGAGGAGAAGTGGCAGGAGGACCGGTCCGTATTCGCCTTGCCTAAGGTTGCTCACCGCAAGAGCCACGTCGGAAAAAAGGCAAAGGCCGAAGAGAAAGCCGCTGAAGCAGAAGTTACAGCAGAAGGGCCAGCCGCACCAGCCGAAGGTACGAAAAGCAAAGAGCAATAAGTGATATTTACTTTGTCAATCAAAGCCCCGCCCTATACGGGACTTTTTTTAAATAAACGGCTTGGGCTTTCACAGGAGAAACTCAGCCTATGTCACATAAAAAATCATTTAGAATACATATTTTCTGCTGTCTATTGATAGTATGTATAAATTCATATGCTTCAGAAGAAACAGCGAACTACATAATCGTATTCAAGGACCACCATCAAAAACGCTCAATATTAACAAATTCCGAATTTGCATCGGCCAGGACTTTTAACATTATTCCTGCTATTGCGGCAAAACTCAACTCGAAACAGTTAGAGCAGCTCATCGAAAATCAGAATGTCGCTTATATTGAGCCGGACTATCCAATCTATGCAACAGGCTCTGTCAAAAACATTTATGATTCCTTTGGTTTTGTTGGGAGCCTGTATTCACAGAGTATCCCGTACGGCGTAGAGATGGTTGGAGCAACACAGGTCTGGTCAAAAACCAAAGGTGCCGGAGCGATAGTGGCTGTTCTTGATACAGGGATAAGTATATATCATCCCGACAGGGCAAATATAATAGCATCGGCAAGCTTTGTGACTGACGAAGAAGTCGAGGATTTTGAAGGGCATGGCACTCACACTTCCGGTACGGTGGCTGCCGCCGATAATGATATCGGCGTGGTCGGTGTTGCGCCGCAAGCTGATTTATTGATAGGAAAAGTACTCGATAATGGAGGAGAAGGTTATACGAGCTGGCTGATATCCGGCATAGAATGGGCGGTGGATAATGGGGCTGACGTTATAAGTATGAGCCTCGGTGGTACCGACTATTCCGCATCTCTTGAGACCGCCTGCGACAATGCTTACGCAGAAGGCGTTTTGCTTGTAGCGGCTGCGGGAAACGACGGCAGCAGTACGCTTGAATATCCTGCCGCCTACGATTCTGTAATATCCGTAGCTGCGGTAGATGAAGATAAGGAAATAGCCTACTTTTCGAATTACGGCCCGACAATAGAGCTTTCCGCACCGGGAGTAAACGTTTTTTCAACTGTTCCAGTCGGCTCTGATGCAACCGGCGATGCGATATGGTCTGACACAAGCCATCAATCCAACATTATTGAGGGTACCGCCGCTGGAACAGTTTCCGGCCAGATTTATAATTGCGGCCTGGCAACCGGCGAGGACCCTGAAAACACCTGCCCCGATAGTGTAGCCGGTAATATAGCGCATATCCGACGGGGCGAAATCTATTTTTCCGAAAAGGTCGCACACGCACAGTCGAAAGGCGCAATCGGGGTAATTATTTCAAACAACATCCCCGGCAATTTTCTCGGCACACTCGCAACCGGCAGCCCGCTCGTCGTCGTATCGGTATCACAGGCAGATGGTGATGACCTCGAACCGCTTGCCGAAGAAGGAACAGCCGGAACTGTTTCTGTCATAGCGGACCTTTACGGATATAACAGCGGAACTTCGATGGCTGCTCCGCATGTCTCAGGTGTTGCCGCACTAATATTTGCTGCTCAGGGTTCTATCTCAGCCGAAGACGTGCGTGACATACTAATTAATTCCGCAGAAGACCTGGGCACTCCGGGCTACGATGAAATATTCGGCTACGGCCTGGTCGATGCTAACTCAGCCTTTGATATAATGCAGCCGAGAAACTGTAATGCTGTATGGATCCTCGGATACGGCTATCCATCTGATATCGATATGGACTGTTTTATTGAATACAGCGACTTACAATTGTTGGCAGCCGAATGGCTCAATAGTGATTGCAGCATTAATGAATGGTGCAATGGTGCAGACATCGACCAAAACAATTCAGTATCATTTGCAGATTTCGCACAGCTTGCTTTTATGTGGCTGGCCTGCAACGACCCGGAAGACGCTAATTGCACACCCAACTGGTAAACGGTGGATTGAAAAGATTTTATTCCCGACTCCTATATTGATATTCGGTTGATGTTGCTTCGGGAGTTGCCATTGTAATCGGCATATCGACTGAAATTTTGTGCGAGCTTCGAATAACCTTTGCCAGATTTTCGCATCTGGCGGGAGCCGGCCTTATAATAAGCTCAGGTGTATTGTAGGTCAGGAGGCAAGATTCGTAAAAAAGAGGGTCTTTTTGAGGTAATAAAAACGGCTTATACGAGTTCCCTTTCTCATCGATATAACTTATATAAAGCCTTGTGAAAACTCCGTAGTCTCTTTTACTGCTGAATATAATCCACCTGCTGTTACTTGACCAGCAGTGCCAGGATTCGCTTTCGTCACTGTTTATCTCGAGCCTTTTTGGTACGAACACGCCGGTCTGGTTAGCTGTCTCAAGGTCAATCAGGTATAAATCGCTGCTCTTCTGCCAGGGTGGGAAAAAACCATAATCGAACATGCAGAACGTAAGCCATCGTCCA
>Ga0315545_1004551_pt1 | contig 11408 bp, 14 predicted proteins | sample SalMarSW160210MG_FD_203096 | JGI IMG/M metagenome (GOLD analysis project Ga0315545, IMG submission 203096) | Salt marsh sediment microbial communities from the Plum Island Ecosystem LTER, Massachusetts, United States - Salt Marsh Sediment SW1602-10 ...
GTAAAAATCCTGCAGCCCAGTGTCCATAAAAACCACCAACACCCAGCCCCATAAAAATTCCAGCAGGAATAAAAAACCCTGTATTGTCTTCGTATTTATGTCCAACTTCTTTTTTCTTTTTCATATGATTCTACTGTTCTCATATTTAAAAACCTTTATAAAGTTCTTATTCTTTAGTTTTGAAATTAATATGGAAATGAAAGGGAGAAATTTTAGAGGATGTTTTTAGAAACTTTGAGTATGATTGATGGGGGTGTTAATCCTCTTGGCGGAATAGGAAAGGCAGTTACAGGATTTGCAATTTTACTTTTTTTTATTATATTTGGTTTGTATGTTTATTTGTCTGTTGCTTATTCAAAAATAGGAAAGAAAGCAGGTATAACAAATTCAGGTGTAGCTTGGATGCCTGTTGGTGGATCTTTAGCAGTAATCTTTGAATCTGCAAAAGCACATTGGTGGCCATTTTTAGTAACTGTAATTGGATTTATGTTAGGATATATTATAATGATTTCAACATTAACCTTAGGTCTTTTCGCAATTGTGCTTGCAGGGATTATTCTTGTTGCAACAGCTATTTTTATCTCTGTAATTGGAATAATTTGGCATTGGAAGACATACGAAGCGGCAGGAAGCAAAGGATGGTTTGCAGTAATCCCTTCAATAGCAATGGTATTAGGACTTTTATTAATGTTAGTTTCTCCTGGCTTAAGTTCTATAATTTATTTACTAGGAATAATTTCTCACCTTGTATTCATAGGAATAGCTGCCTGGAGTAAACAATAAATCAAAATTCATTTATTTTTTTCAATTTTTCTTTTTCTTTAAAGAACCGCCCACTCTCCTTTTTCTTTTTGCTCCCTGTCAAGAACACTTCCTTTCTTGTTTATCCTCGGGCGCCCGCTTTCTTTATCTTTTCTTAGCGTGATGTCAAGAGATTTTAACAACTCAAAAATTCCTTTTTCAAAATCCTTGACTTCTCTTGAGTTTCCTTCTACTCCTGCTTCGCCATCAAAGTTTATTATTGAATCAGCAAGGTAAGAGATGAGTAGTAAATCGTGCTCAACAACAAAAGCTGTTTTTTGTTTTTCTATCATTATTTCTTTAATTGCTTTTGCTGACGAGATTCTTTCTTCTACATCAAGGTATGCTGACGGCTCGTCAAAAAAATAAACATCTGCTTCTTTTGCTAAACATCTCGCGATACTGAAACACTGAAGTTCCCCGCCAGATAATTCACTTATTTTTTTCTGTTGAAAAACTCCGAGGTTAAAAAGACTCATCAACTTCTTATTTATCTTTTCTCTTAAACAAATGTCTTTTACTATTTCTTCGTTTTCTGTAAAAAGATATTGTGGTTTGTAACTTATTTTTAAATCCAAATCAATTTTTCCTTCGCTTGTCTGAATTTCCCCCACAAGTGCCCGTATAAAAGTTGTTTTTCCTGTTCTATTTCTTCCAAGAATTCCTACTACATGGTTCTGCTGTATCTCCCCTGCTTTTACCGAAAGTTTAAATCCTGACTCAAATTTAATATTAAAATCAGGCCACTTACTAATTTTTAATCCACTTATTGAAGGATTCTTAGTAAAATTAAAATTAATTTCTTTGTCTCTTATTCTTAAATTTTCTTCTTTTAGAAAACCGTGTAAATAAGAGTTAACGCCGTATTTTGCTGTTTTCAATTCACTGACAAGACCAAATGCCCCCCCACTTCCATAAAAGATGTTAATGTAGTCCACAAGATAATCTAAAACTAATAAATCATGCTCAACAATAATTGTCATTTTGTTTTTTGAAATCTTTTTAATGAAATCTGAAACACGAAGGCGCTCTCCAATATCAAGGTAGGCGAATGGCTCGTCAAAAAAATAAACATCCGAATCTCCAAGTGAAGCCGCAATAATAGCAACTTTCTGAAGTTCACCGCCTGACAACTCGTTTGTTTTGTTTTCAACAATTTGAGAAACATTAAGTTCCATAGCAAGTTTTCTAATTTCCTTTTCATCTCCTCTTTGTTTCAATAAATCAATAACTTTAACATTTGCAGATAATTTAGAAAGATTTTGTGGTTTGTAACTTATTTTCTTGGAGCCAAGACCGGCAAAATAATTTTTTAATCCGCTCCCTTGAAAGTAATTTAAAATTTCTTTTTCTGTTGTCTCCTTACCAAAGTTTATTTTTTCTTGTCCAGATAAAATTTTAATTGCTGTTGATTTCCCAATTCCGTTTCTTCCAAGCAACCCAATAATATTCCCTTGCGATGGTACTGGCAATCCATATAAAGCAAACCCGTTTTCTCCGTAGCGAAAAACTAATTCCTCTTCTTTTATTGAAGGCAAATTAATTACTTCAATCGCTTCAAAAGGACACCTTTTCTGACAAATCCCACAACCGATACAAGTTTTCTCATCTATTTTTACTTTATTTTCAATTAAAACACAACTATCTTTTTCCTTTTTCTCAACAGGACAATATTTTTTGCATTCATGTCCGCAAGCATTAAGTTTGCATTTTTCATTATGTATAATAGCCAGTTTCATAAGAATAAGTTAAGAAAGAAGAGTTTTAAATTTATTTGATTAGCACTTGCTCCCACATTCAGGACAGAATTTTTCCCCTCCCTTAAGCGCCCAGTTGCAATTGTTGCATCTCTTTATATCTTTTCTTTTTTCTATAACTGCCTCGTAGCCCTCGCGACCAGAAAGAATTTTTCCGAGAATTCCTGCTACTTGTTTTTGCCCCTCTCCTTCCTGAAATTTTCTTAAATCAAATCCATCCATAAACAAGAATAATTAAAAGGTTTTATAAAATTATCTTCATTAAAATTATACGCCTGTGTAGCTCAGTCGGCAGAGCATTTGATTCGTAATCAAAGGGTCGTGGGTTCAATCCCCATCACAGGCTTAGTTTCTTCTTAAAATTTTATGGGTAATTTTTTCTTTTATCTTCTTTTTCTCAATTCTTATTGTTACTTTTATTAAAATTATAAATAAAACAGAACCTACCAAGAAAAGTAATAATTGTTGAGATAGGGATAAAATTCCTATATAAGAGAAAATAATCGCCTGAGGCAGAAGCCCTACAATTGTCGTCGTTAAAAAAAGATTTGTTTTAATATTTGTAAGAAGACCCAATGCGTAACTTAGAAGATCTACAGGAGCAATCCACCTCAATAAAATGAGATTTGCAAAATGGTATTCTTTAGGAATTCTTTTTTCAATTCTCTCAATTTTTTTAAGAGGTATAAATTTTCTCAAAAGCGATTTTCCGTATTTTCTTGAAATTGAGAAAGCAATAAAAGAACCTAATGTCCACCCTATCGTGCTAAATAAAGCTCCTGCTTGCCATCCCCAAAGGTTTGAAGCAATTGGAATCAAAGGCATAGCGCTTATCGGAGCAATTACAACAGCAATGACCACAAAGACGATAAATAGAATAATCCCAAAGAAATGATATCCTGAAATAAACCCATTTATATTATCAATATTTTTTTTAACTAAATAGGAAGATAGAATAAACAAAAAGATTATAATTAAAATTGCAAGAAATGCTTTAAACTTGTTTTTCATAATAGCATAAAAATTTAATACTATATTAAGTTAATGGATTTAAGTTCCCTCAAACTTAAAAATAACCTTTTTCTTTTAATCAAATGAATGTAGAAAAAGAAATTTTAAAGACAATAAAAAATTATAATCTTATTGGGAAGAAAGAGAAAGTAGTCGTTGCTTTGTCTGGAGGAAAGGATTCAACTTCTGTTCTTTATATTTTAAAGAAAGTAGGTTTTAATGTTCAGGGGTTGCTCATTGATTTGGGGCTAGGAGAATGGAGTAAAATCCACAACGAAAAAATGACTAAATTTTGCGCTGATTTAAAAGCCCCTCTTGTTATTGTTGATTTGAAAAAAGAAATTGGACATGGAATTTGTTTTATTAAATCTGTTTTAAAAAAGCAAAAAAATCTTACTGGTTGTGCAGTTTGTGGGATTGCAAAGAAATGGATATTAAACAGATGGGCAAAGAAATTTAATGCGGACAAACTTGTTACTGGACACAATCTCGACGACGAAGCACAAAATGTCCTTATGAATTTTCTAAAAGGGAATGTTTTACTTGGGGTTAATTCAGGTCCTGCAACAGGAGGGAAAAAAATTGAAGGATTTGTTCAAAGAGTTAAACCTTTGTTTTTTATTCCAGAATCAGAAATTCTCAAGTATGCTAAAGAAAAGAACTTTGACATCCTTTACGACAAATGTCCTTGTGCTTTCGGAACTTACCGTATTGAAATGCGAAACTGGATTAAAGATTTATCTGACGAGGAAAAACTAAAAATTGTTAAAGGTTTTCAAAAAATCGCTTTCAAATTAAGGAAAGAACATTCTAAAGAAATTTTTAAATGTAGTAATTGTGGAGAGCCGTCAAGAGGAGAGGTTTGCAGTTTTTGTAATATAGTTTCGAGTATATGAGTTTTTATTAAGGGTGGAGTTTTTGTTTGGTTATGGAGATTGAAGTTGATATGAGGGGGAAACTTATTGTTATTGAAGGGACGGATTGTTCGGGGAAGTCGACGCAAATTGATTTGTTGATTGAGAAATTAAAATCAGTTGGGTGCGGAGTTGCTGTTCTTGATTTTCCAAATTATTCGACGCCGACGGGAAAAATTGTGAGGTGGTATCTTGATGGGGAATTTGGGGATGCGAATGAGATTGATGCGAAGATTACTTCGATTTTTTATGCTGAAGATAGGTTTGCATCGAAGGGATTTATTGAGGACGAATTGGCGAAAAATAATGTGACGATTTTGGATAGATATGTTGAGTCTAACATGGGTCATCAGGGCGGGAAGATTAGAAATAGGTACGAGAGGGAGAAGTTTTTTGAGTGGTTGCGAAAATTGGAGTATGGGAATTTTGCTTTGCCTGAGCCGGATGCGGTTGTTTTTCTTTATATGCCTTATGAGATTGGACGCGAGTTAATGAAAACGCGCGAGAGGAAGTCCGAGTTTCATCCAGGGGCGGAGAAATTGGACGGACATGAGGGGAGTGAGGAGCACATGAGAAATGCGGAAGAATCGTATTTGCATTTGGCTGAATTATATGGTTGGATTAAGATTGATTGCGCGCCGGATGGAACGATTAATTCATTAAAGACGCCGGAAGAAATTCATAAGGAGATTTGGAAAAAGTTAGATGGAATTATAAGGGAACGATAGATTGTTAAATATAGTAAACGAAAGTGTATTGTGTATTACAGTAATCTTTAAATAACTTATTAATTTTAATTTTCTTGTCTCCACAACAAATTGTGGAAAAAAGAGGTGCAAGATACTACATCTTGTGTTATAATGTTATGTCCATATTGTAATAATTTAAATACTAAAGTTACTGATAAAAGAGATTATGATTCTATAACTCGAAGGAGGAGGGAATGTCTTAAATGTGGCAAGAGATTCACAACTTATGAAAGAGTTGAGATTGATTTAAATGTTATAAAAAAAAATGGACGCAGAGAGAAGTTCTCAAGAAAAAAACTTTTTGATGGTGTTGCGAAAAGCATTGAAAAAAGACCTTTCACAAGCGAACAAATTGATAAGATAGTAAATGATATAGAATCTAATGTTTATCGTGTAGCAAAAGATAAAGATATTAAAAGTTCAAAGATTGGCGAGATAGTTATGAACAAACTAAAAAAAGCAGACAAGGTTGCTTACATTCGTTTTGCAGCAGTTTATCGTGACTTTGAAGATGTCAATGATTTTAAAGAGGAAATAAAAAAACTTGGATAAAAGATGGTAAATAAAATTAGAAAACGGGACGGGAGTGTAGTTATTTTCCAGAAAAGCAAAATTGCAGATGCAATATGGAAAGCTGTAAAAGCTGTCGGGGGGACTGATAGACAGAGAGTTGAACAGATTGCAGATTTAGTTGTGGGAAGAATAGAGAAAGTTCATGGAGATTATGACATACCGGATGTTGAAGAAGTTCAAGATTTAGTTGAAAAAATTCTAATTGAAGAAGGTCATGCTAAGGTCGCAAAGGCATATATTCTTTACAGAAAGAGCCACGAAGAATTGAGAAACATTAAAGGACTTTTTGATACAATTGAAGCGGTTGAAGATTATATTGGATTGGATGATTGGATGATAAAAGAGAACTCTAATATGGGTTTTTCTCTCCAAGGGCTAAATAATTACATTGCTACAAAAATTATTTCTAATTACTGGATGAGAAGAATTTATCCCGAAGCGATTAGGAAAGCTCACGAAGCAGGAGATTTTCACATTCACGATTTAGGGACTCTCGGAGCCTACTGCGTTGGCTGGGATTTAAAGGATTTATTGAGTGTTGGTTTTAGAGGTGTCAAAGGAAAAGTTGAAAGCAAACCTGCAAAACATCTCAGGACAGCTTTAGGACAGATAATTAATTTCTTCTATACTCTCCAAGGAGAAACTGCTGGTGCACAAGCTTTTTCAAATTTTGATACTCTACTCGCACCTTTCGTCAGATATGATAATCTTGATTACCCCCAAGTAAAACAAGTTATGCAAGAGTTCGCTTTTAATCTCGCAGTTCCTACTAGGGTTGGTTTTCAGTGTATGTCTGAAGACACAGAAATTTTGACTCCCAATGGATGGAAAGATTATAAGGAATTAAAAAAAGGGGATATAATAAAAACATTTAATATTTCAAATAAAATAATAGAAGATAAACCTATAAAAAATCTCTTTATAAGAAAATACTCTGGTTTGATGTATAACTTAAAAAATAGGATTCAGGATCAATTAATTTCTCCAAGGCATCGGATTGTAAGAAAAAAATTTCAATCTGAAGAATATGTCTTGGAAGAAATTGAGAAAGTAAAAGAAAGAAAATCTCCTTTTATAATTCCTATTACTGGAAAAAATAATTTTAAAGAAATTAAAATAAGTGATAACCAGATAAAATTGATGGCATGGATAATCTCCGAGGGGAGAATAGAAAGACCTGAAAAGCGTAGTTTTTGCCATCGAATTAGTATTTATCAGTCTAAAATAAAAAAATTTTCCAACTATAATGAAATAAAAAAACTTCTGGATTATTTTAAAATGAATTATTCAGAATATACTCAAAAAGGGTTGGGGCATCCTGTTAAGAGGATAAGATTAGATGCAGATTCGTCAAAAAAGATTCATAAATGGTTTCAAACTAAAGAAACAATTCATTTAATCCCAAAAATTTTGCTAAATATGGGTGAAAAACAATCAAAATTATTTATTGAGACTTATCTAAAAGCAGAAAGTTTTGAAAATTACAAAATAGCGACTACAGATGTGAATATTTTAGATTCTCTTCAACAGATTTCATTTAATGCAGGATATGGTTCAACAATTCTGACAAGAAGTTCTACTATTGGGAACAAAATTATTTTTGTTTTAAGATTAATTAGGCATAAGGAAACTTACATTAAGAAGGTAGAAGAAGTAAATTATTCTGGGGTTATATGGTGTCCTAATACTAAAAATGAAACTGTAATTGCAAGGAGAAATGGCAAGGTTTTCATAACAGGAAATACACCTTTTACAAACATAACTATGGACTTAAAAGTTCCGGGATATATGAAAGACGAACCTGTTATTGTTGGCGGAGATTTAAAGAGTGAAACTTATAAAGATTTTGAAAAAGAAATGAAAATGATAAACAAGGCTTTTGCAGAAATAATGACTGAAGGTGACGCTTCTGGGCAGGTTTTTACTTTTCCTATTCCAACATATAATATTACAAAAGATTTTGATTGGGAGAACCCTGATTATGATTTGATTTGGGAAATGACAGCAAAGTATGGTATACCTTATTTTTCAAACTTCATAAATTCAGATATGAAACCTGAAGATACAAGAAGTATGTGTTGCAGGCTTCGCCTTGACCAGACAGAATTAAGAAAAAGAGGGGGAGGTTTGTTCGGTGCGAATCCACAGACGGGGAGTATAGGCGTCGTAACAATTAATATGCCTCGTCTTGGTTATGTTTCCATAAATAAGGAAGATTTTATTTCTCGTCTCGACAGACTTATGGAACTTGCAAAAGAGAGCCTTGAGATTAAACGTAAAACAATAGAGCAATTTACAGAAGCAGGACTTTACCCTTATTCAAAATTTTATTTAAGACAGGTATACCAAAGATTTGGAAAATATTGGAAAAATCATTTCGCAACAATTGGATTAATAGGAATGAATGAATCTATTATGAACTTTATGCCAGGAGAAAATATAACAACCCCTAAGGGAAGAAAATTTGCTATTAAAATTCTTGATTTTATGAGAGAACAAATAGGAAGCTATCAGAAAGAAACAGGGAACATATATAATCTTGAAGCTACTCCAGCCGAAGGAGCTACTTATCGTTTCGCTCGTTTAGATAAAAAAAGATTTGGGAAGATTATTGTTGCAAATGAAAAATCAATCCAACAGGGAGCAAAACCTTATTACACAAATTCCTCACAACTTCCAGTAAATTACACTGATGATATATTTGAAGCATTGGATTTGCAGGATGAGTTTCAATGTAAGTATACAGGAGGCACTGTCTTCCATACTTATGTTGGAGAAAGATTAAATAAGGATTCTGTAAAATTAATTGTTAAAAAAATTTCTAATAGTTATCATCTGCCTTATTTTACAATTACCCCTACTTTTTCAGTTTGTCCTGTTCATGGCTACCTTCCAGGGGAACATGAATATTGTCCTAAATGCGACGCAGAAGTTGAAATTCTTGAAAAAGAAAAAGAGGAAAGTGATTTGAAAAAGATAGATGAAGAAAAGACAGAAAAGTTGTATGAAGAATCTCAAATAAATTTAGGAGGTGAAAATGGGACGAACCAAATGTGAGGTTTGGAGCAGAGTTGTAGGATATCTTAGACCTGTTTCTCAATTTAATGAAGGAAAGCAAGCAGAATTTAATGACAGAACTTCATTTTCCTACCCTGATGAAGAAGATTAGTTTTTGGGAGAAACTCCCTTTTTTATTTTAAGATGAAAATCGCAGGACTTCAAAAAACAACACTTATAGATTACCCTTCAAAGATAGCGTGCACAATTTTTTTGTGGGGATGTAATTTTAGATGTGGGTTTTGCCACAATCCTGATTTAGTAATCCGTAATAGAAAAGAAAACTTTCTGAAAGAAAATATACTAAGATTTTTAAAAAAAAGAAAGGGGAAACTTGATGCTATTTGTATTACTGGAGGAGAGCCCTTAGTGAATATTGATACTAACTTTCTGAAAGAAATAAAAGAAATAGGTTATCTTATAAAAATTGATACTAATGGGAGTTTTCCTGAAAAATTAAAAGAGTTAATTGATAAAGGGCTTGTGGATTATATTGCTATGGATATAAAAGGCAGTAAAGAAAATTATTCTAAAATTGCCAGCGTCGAAGTAGATTTAGATAAGATTGAGCAATCAATAAAATTAATTTCAAATTTTCCAAATTACGAATTTAGGACGACGATTATTGAGAGGTTTCATAACACAAAGGAGATTGAAAAAGTAGGAAGATGGCTCAACGAGATTTGCGAGAGGAAACCAAAAAAATATTTTTTACAGGGTTTTAAGAATAAAGGAAATTTTATTGATGGAGGATTTAACAAAGAAAAAGATACAGACGAATCTTATTTAAATGAATTGAAGAAAGTTGCTGAAAAATATTTTGAGAAAGTTGAGGTAAGGATATGATAGGTTTTAGCACAGGTTGTTTGTATAAAAATTTTAATCCGGTGTCAAAAGAGGCAATAGAAATCGTTCGTTCAACAGGATGCAGATGCATTGAACTCTGTGTAGGAAAAGTTGAAAGAATGAGATTATTAAGTTTGTTAGATAAGAAAAATTTTTATGGTTTTGATTATAAAAGTTTACACTTGCCCGATGATGTAAAATATTCTAACAATGAAGAAACCAAGAATTTATTTGATAAAATAATAGATTTACACAAAAGAATTTGTTTTGATAGTGTTGTTTTACATCCTGATTTAGTCCTTTATTGGGATTATATTTGCAATATTGATTTGCCTTTGGCTTTTGAAAATATGGATAACAGAAAAGATTTTGGAAAAAGTGTTGAAGATATGCAGAAAGTTTTTTCAAGGAGGAACTTTGGATTTGTTTTAGATTTAATGCATGCTTTTACAAACGATTCTTCAATGAAATTATCTAAAGAATTTTATAATAATTTTAAAAATAAAATTTGTCATCTTCATTTAAGCGGTTATTTTATTCAGGAAGACGGACAATCACATTCTCCTTTATTTCAAACCAAACAAAAAAATATTTTATTATCTGTTCCTTTAGGTAAACCAGTAGTTATTGAAAGTGTTTTTTCGAATTGTATAAATAAAGATAAGGTTAAGTTTATGAAAGAATGTTTAGATAAAGAATTAAATTACGTTAGGAATTTATTATAATGAATGAAGTTTTTGTCGGGGGAATTTACCAGCATTTTAAGGGAAAAGATAGGTTATATAAAGTAATCGGTATTGCGAGAGATTGCAAGAATCCTGAAAAAGAAATTGTTATTTATAAGCAAATTTACAATAGCAATAAATTCCCCTTCGGGACTTTATGGGCAAGGACTCTTGAAGATTTTTTAGGGTATAAAGAATTTGAAGACGGAACAAAAGTCAAGAGATTTGAGCTCGTTGAGTAGAGAATGAAAAAAATGCATATTATTGGAAAAAATCCAGAAAGTATAGAAAAGCTAAAGATAGAACTTAAGGATAATGGTTTTGATTATGTTGAGGAGACTCTTGATTTGGTAAGGGACATATTTTTATTAAATTGTTCAGGAGAGTTTAGATAGGAATTGGTGTTGCATTCAATAATGTGACAGAAAAACAAAATCCTTTATATTTAAGGGAGAGAGATTTTATTGAGATTGAAATAGTGAGCGGTATCGGAGTTATTGTTGCAGACAACAACCGCGATTTTATCACTTTGGAAGTTGAAGATAAAATAAAAATTAGTTTAATAGATGATGTTGCGAAGAAGGTGGTTTTGAAATAATTTGAAGATTAGCTGAATAATATTTATATACTATTAAAGAATTTATCTAATATGAGAGAAACAATTAATGTTGCGATTATTCATAATGGAAAAATATTGTTAGTAAGAAAAAGACAAAGTTGGTTGCTTCCTGGCGGAAAACCTGAGCCGAACGAATCGGATTTAGAATGTTTGTACAGAGAAGTTAGTGAAGAACTATCAGGAACTCAACTAAAAAACCTAAAATATTATAATGAATTCATAGGAAATACACATATGCAAGAAAGATTTAAAACAAAAGTCTATTTTGCAGATATTAAAGGAGAGTTAGGAAAACCTTCTTCAGAAATTACAGAATGCAAATTTATTGACAACACAAGTGATTATAATTTATCTGA
>Ga0315545_1004552_pt1 | contig 11407 bp, 9 predicted proteins | sample SalMarSW160210MG_FD_203096 | JGI IMG/M metagenome (GOLD analysis project Ga0315545, IMG submission 203096) | Salt marsh sediment microbial communities from the Plum Island Ecosystem LTER, Massachusetts, United States - Salt Marsh Sediment SW1602-10 ...
GATTGAGTGCTCCCCAACCTTAAAACATCTTTTTAATAAAGTTAAAGATGAATGGGTTTTAGTTATATTCGATCCTATATACAATACGAATATCCTGGATCTTTCTCCTAAAGGTTTAATAGAAGATGTTAAATTTGAAAAGGGTGATGGTTTTATCAAATTTCGTTTTAAAGCAAAAGATGATTTTGCAATGGATGCTGTAAGGGATGGCAAGTTGCTAAATATTAAGGTCAAAACATTTAAAGAAAGAACACTTAAAACTATTGTAATAGATCCAGGGCATGGAGGGAAGGACCCCGGAGCAGTTCACGGAAATTACAAAGAAAAAGATATTGTATTAAAGGCTTCAAAGAAAATAGCTTCCAAGCTCACCAAAAATGGTTTTAATGTAATAATGACAAGAACAGAAGATGTCTTTATTCCTTTGAAAGATAGGACAAAAATTGCCGATTCTGCGAAAGCGGACCTCTTTGTTTCAATACACTGTAACGCGGCGCCAAACAAAAGAGCGATGCATGGAGCAGAAACTTATTTTCTCTCGGCCGCGAGAAGTGATTGGGCGAGAACAGTGGAAGCAACAGAAAATTCCGCGATTAAATTCGAAGCAAAAGCGGGTTCCGGCTTGTCTGAACTCGATTATATTTTAAACGACCTGGCTCAAACCCAGTTTCTGGAAGAGTCTCAACAGGCAGGTATCAGTATTCAGGAAAGTATGGTGCAAAAATGCGATCTTTACAATCGGGGATTAAAACAAGCAAACTTTTATGTACTCAGATTAAATTATATGCCCGCTGTATTAGTTGAAATTGCTTTTCTTACACATCCGGAAGACAGGAAACGCCTTATGGATGATGATTTTCTTGATAAAGCTACCGATGCGATCGTGGAAGGAATCCAAGCTTATGCAAAATCTCGATCGTAAAAAATGTTCTATAGGTGTTTTTGATTCAGGGGTTGGGGGTCTTACTGTTGTTAAGGAAATCAGAAAAAAACTGCCGGAAGAATCTATTGTTTATTTCGGAGATAGTGCCAGGGTTCCTTATGGCACAAAATCAAAAGACACGATACTACGTTTTGCGGAAGAAGATATCAATTTTCTTCAAAGTTTCGATGTAAAAGTTATAGTTTCTGCCTGTTTCTCTGTTTCTTCCAATGCGTTAGAGGAACTCAAAAAAGAATTTTCTATACCTATAATAGGAATGATCGACCCCGGCGTTAGAGCTCTTATGAATTCCAGATTTAAGAGGATTGGCGTTATAGGGACCAATGCTACAATAGAAAGCGGAACTTTTGAAATTAAATTAAAGGAAAAATTTAAAGATGTAGAAATTTATTCCGCGGCTTGCCCTCTTTTTGTACCTTTAGCAGAAGAGGGTCGGCTTAAAGGGGAAATTCCGGAATTGGTGGCAAAAGAGTATCTTTCTCCTTTAATAGCACAAAATATCGATGCTTTAATATTCGGATGTACTCATTATCCCTTGCTTTATTCTGTGATAAAAAACGTTGTAGGGGACAAAGTGAAAATTATCGAACCGGGAAAAGAAGTCGCTCTATTACTGGAAAATTTTTTAGAAGATAATTCAATGAGAGCAGAAAAAACGGGGTCTCTTAACATATATCTTTCGGATATACCGAGAAACTTCAGGGAAACAGTTGTTAATTTCCTGGGTGAAGACCCCGGAGAAATCCAACTGGTGAATTTGAAAAACTGCTAATAAACCACAGATTACACAAGATTACCACAAGATTTTTATTATGTTTTATAAATCCCATCCCCTCTCCCCATATTATTCTCACACAAAGACCACAAAGACACAAAGTTTTTATTGTTGTCCAATGTCCAAAGTCCATAGTCCAGTGTCTTTTCTTAACCAATGAACCGACTAAAAAAACTAAATCCGCGGGTACTGGAATCCTAAATTTCGTATAGCCACAGAGGGAACAAAAGGGAAAATTTATGAGTCTTGACAGTAAAAGGGTTTATAGTATATTTTAAAATATATTACGCCTGTAGCTCAACTGGACAGAGCGGCGGACTACGGATCCGCAGGTTGGAGGTTCGAATCCTCTCAGGCGTGTTTATTGACGAAAGAATTTATATGAATAAGGCGGAAGACGAGAAATGGATGCGGGAAGCTTTGAAGGAGGCCGAGAACTCTTTTAGCAATGAAGAGGTTCCCGTCGGGGCTGTTGTAGTAAAAGATGGTATTATTATTGGGAGGGGATGGAATAGAAAAGAAGCACTGAAAGACCCAACCGCACATGCAGAAATTATAGCGATTACAGCGGCTGCTAATTCTTTAGGCGATTGGAGACTGGAAGGCAGTATTTTGTTTTCCACCCTTGAGCCATGTCTTATGTGTGCCGGCGCTATAATTCAAGCACGAGTAAGCAGAGTAGTTTACGGTGCAAAAGACGAAAAATTCGGTGTTTTTGGCTCTGTAATCGATGTAAGAGATAAAAGATGGAACTGGAAATTTGAAGTTGTTTCCGGTGTTTTAAAAGAAGAATCCGCAGCTCTGTTGAAAAAATTTTTTAAAGAGAGGAGGGATGGCTGAGTGGCTGAAAGCGCACGATTCGAAATCGTGTTTTCGCGAAAGCGAAACGGGGGTTCAAATCCCTCTCCCTCCGAGGTAAGTAACTAAAAGGAGAAAAATTTGATTTTATTAATTTTATCTATAGCAATTCAGGATCCGTTACTGGATGAGGTTCTTATAGATTCCCTGAATAAATTTGCTATACCACGTTTTATGAAAAAGCAGACGGAAATATATCAAATGCATCCTGATCATCGCAAATATTTCGGTCCCAAACGCAAGTTTAAAACAGAACAATCTGAAGATCAGCAGATTTTGCAATCATATCGCGCTACGAGATCAGATGGTGTAGATACAATACATGTTGCCGCCATCAGAGTAGAATTCCTGGAGGATACCACTTCCCTTACTACGGGTAACGGCAGATTTAATCTTGCAGGTATAGGCTCTATTTGCGATACAACTTATGACACAACAATGACCGGGACGGATACTCTTGTCGATACCACGATAAGTAGAAGTCTCAGTTATGACCCTCCGCATGATTTAACTTATTTTAACCGGCTAATGGAGTTTTTGCATAATTACTACTACAAAGTTTCTTATGGTAAATTGTGGATTGAATGGACAGTTCTTCCCTATGTGGGAGATTCCGGGTATTCTCTGCCTCATGAGATGAAGTATTACGGAGACTATGAAAATCTGGTTATCGGATTTTTTAAGTTATTACGTGATGCCGTGGAAGTGGCAGATTATGACGCGGATTTTTCTAACTTCGATCAGATTGTGGTCTTTCACGCGGGGTCGGGATTGCAGTCTGATGGAAAGAGAGATTCTCCTTATGATATTGTCGTAGCGCAGGGTGACGGTATGCACGATTTATTCAGTTCATATCTTATTGCTGACGGTGATACCATCGATTCGGGTGTTATCATGCCAGAGACGAGCTTTCAGGATGGCGCCGCCTCTTATCTTCAAGGGACATTGTGCCATGAGTTTGGTCATGCTTTGGGACTCTGGGACTTCTATGATATATCCGGTGAAACCTTGGGTATGGGAGGTTGGGCTCTTATGGGTACCGGTAACTGGAACCTTGGGGGTCTTATACCACCAAGGTTATCTGCCTATAACAAAATCGACCTTGGGTTCGACAAACCTTATACTATAGATAGAACTTCTACTTCCCTTCCGGTAAAATGGTCAGGCAGCACAGATTCAACGGTTCCGAGGATTTATAAAATCCCTATTAACAAGGATGAGTACTTCTTGATTGAAAATAGATATGCTTATATGAATCCCGATACTTTCCATTATGTCAATCCGTGTACTACTAATTTAGATTCTAACGGTTATAGGGTATGGAAAGATAATGTTCTTGTAAATGCCGACGACTATGAATCTTCTCTTCCCTGTGACAATAACTCAGGGGGACTGGCTATCTGGCATATAGACGAGAGAAAGATATCCGCAACGGATACACTAAACATGATAAATGTCGGATTTCCAAAGGGAATCGATATGGAGGAAGCTGACGGTATTCAGGATTTCGAAAAAGATTATTATAAGATTCAAGATTGGACCGCCACATTCTGGGGGTCTCCGTTAGATGTTTTTAGTGGAGAGGGTTTTAACACTGAGTTTTCGGCTACGACAGATCCAAGCACTCACGATAATTTCGGGAACTGGACAGGTATAACCATCTCAAATATTTCTTCTCCCGATACGCTCATGTATTTCGATGTTTCTTTTAATGATATAATTTCCGGTTTTCCTAAAAAATTCGGCGGGAAAATAGATGTTATTTCTCCTCAAAATATCGATGGTTCCATATATATCGGTGATATGTGGGGGAATATTTATAGAACAAACCCTGATGACACGTTATTTAGTATGGTTGAATTTACGGATTCCGTATATGAAGATTCTACATATACCACTCCTTTAATATCTGATATTACAGGAGACGGGGAGTTAGAACTTTTTGATATGACAATAAAAGGAAAGGTTTTTCTCTACGATATCTCTTCCGAGGCTCTCCTGGATTCTCTTTCTGTAACCGGAAAGATATACGGGAATGCTTCGGCTGCGGATATTCTTCCCGGAGGAGGTAAAGAAATACTTTTTGGAACTTCCGCTTCGGAATTGCACTTGCTCAAGTGGGATGGAGACAGTTTGATTGAAGCCGATGGTTTTCCTCTGTATGTTGGAGATTGGCTGGCTTCCACTCCGCTTGTTATAGGAAAATCGATATACGCTTTACCGGAAGATGGGATTCTTATTAAAATATCGAATACGGGTGATATTATTTGGAGGAAAGGAGAAGGGAATGCCTCTTTTTGTTTATCTTCTCCTGTGGCAGGAGATATAGATAGAGACGGAGTTAAAGAGATCCTTTGTTCGGTAAGTTCAAAAAGCATTTTTGCAGTCGACACTGCGGGATTTATCGAATGGGAGAAAAAACTTCCCGCTAAAACATATTTCTCGACACCCGCGCTTGGAGATATCAGTGGAGACGGATATCTGGATGTTGTACTGGCTGATAGCGCGAATATATTCGCTTTGAATAGAAATGGTGTTTTAATCGATAATTTTCCGATAAAAATACACCTCTCTCAGCAGACTCAGTCTTCGATGATTTTATCAGACGTAAGCGGGGATTCTTTGCTCGACATTATATTTGGTTCTCCGGATGGAGGAGTTTTTGCTTATGACGGAGAAGGCGAAAAAGTTGTGGAATTTCCTTTTGCCACCGGGGAAAGGTCGTATTCGACACCTCTGGTTTTCGATATGAACGAAGATGGACGCTCGGAATTATTCATCGGTTCCCGCGACGGATGGTTATACGGCTGGGAAACCGACGGTTATTACAGGAATGACGGATGGAATAGTATTTATTTTAACAATGATCATCAATCGGTCTATCCCGATTCCCTTTTACCTGAAAGTTTCGCTGAAGCGGGAGAATTGACTCTTGAGGAATTCTATATTTATCCTTCTCCCGTTAGAGGAGGCGAAGAAGCTTTTATAAGATTTAGTTTAGGAGCCTCATCTGATAATGTTCTAATTAAAGTTTTTTCGCTTTCAGGTAGACTTATAAGCCAAAAGAGGGTTATGGGAGATCTCGGCCTTAATGATATTCGTATAGACGAGGATCTCACGGGAGTTGCTAACGGTATTTACATAGTGACAATCAATGTTGATGACAGAGTTTTTGATAAGTTAAAATTTGGTTTGCTGAATAAATTTTAGAAGTATAGGTTATGGAGGAGTATTAATGTTATTTCTTACAATTCTTTTTTCAATTACACCTGCAAAAGCGGCTTTCTCTTCTTTTGTTGTTCCCGGTTCCGGAGATTGGTTATTGGGAGATAAAAAAAGAGGCAGTTGTTTTATGCTTGCAGAAGCGGCAATCTGGTTGAATTATTTCAATAATAATAGCCAGGCAAATAAATTAGATTCAAGGTCTAAAAATTTCGCTTCCTTTTATGCTTCTGCTAATAGCGAAAAACCAGATGAAGATTATTTTCGTGCTATGGAAGATTTTTTAACGAACTTGGATTATAATGAAAAAGTTAAAGAAGATGCAAGAAGATTATATCCGGATACTTTTAACATGGAAGCTATGCAGAGGAAAATAGAACAGAGAAAGGAATATATAGCAGAAAACGCTTATACCGGTTCCGATTCCTGGGAATGGCAATCGAAGGAGACCTCGGAGGATTTCAGGGAAATGAGGAGAGAGAAAAGAGCAACCTTACAAACAGCATCTAATATGGTCGGACTTGCTGTTGCCAATAGAGCAGTTAGTTTCTTTACTACTTACCTTTTCGGAAAAAGGGTATCGGTAGAAATTAAACAAAATGAAATTGAAATGGGATTCAGATTTTAATGAAGTTATACAATACGTTAAGTAGAAAAAAAGAAGATTTTAAACCTTTAAAGGACAAAAAAGTGTCTTTTTATTATTGCGGTATGACTCTGCAGGAATCCCCTCATATTGGTCATATCAGGGCGGCGCTGACAGCCGATATTCTCAATCGTTATTTAAAATATCTGGGCTATGATGTCAATTTGATCGTAAATTTTACGGACATCGACGATAAAGTAATTCGTAAGGCAGAAGAAGAGAAAAAAGATTATAGAGAAATAGCCGCGTATTACGAAGAAGAATATAAAAGGGTTGTAAATTGCCTTAACATTCTTCCTCCTTCTTTATATCCGAGGGCAACTCAACACATCGAGGAAATCATCAATCTTGTTCAAAAACTCGAAAAAAAGGGATATGCTTATGAGGAAGATGGAGACGTTTTTTTTAGAGTACGTAAATTCAAGGAATACGGTAAACTTTCCGGTAAAAAAGTAGATGACCTGAAAACCGGAGCAAGGATTCAGGTAAACGAAAAGAAAGAAGACCCTCTTGATTTTGTTTTATGGAAAAAAGCAAAATCTTCTGAACCTTCATGGCTTTCCCCGTGGGGAAAAGGACGACCCGGATGGCATATAGAATGTTCCGCTATGGCGACTTATTATCTGGGAGACACAATAGATATTCACGGAGGCGGCAGTGATCTTATTTTCCCCCACCATGAAAATGAAATAGCGCAGTCTGAAAGCGCTACCGGTAAAACTTTTGCCAGATTTTGGGTTCACAATGAGATGCTCAATATAAAGGGAGAAAAAATGTCTAAGTCTTTATTGAATTTTATCCCTATAAGCGATCTTTTGGAAGAAATAGGACCCAATGTTATCCGGTTATATTTATTACAGGCTCATTATAGAAATCCCATCAGTTACAATCCTGAAATGTTAAAACAAGCTGTTTCCGGATGGGAAAAATTTGTTAATTTTTTGAATATTTCTGAAGGGGTGGAGGGAAAATTATTTTCAAAAACAATCGAAAAGTTCGAAAAACAAATGAACGATGATATTGGCACTCCCGGTGCCCTGGCTCTGGCTTTCGACATGGTTAATAAAGGTCTGCAGGCAACAGAGAAAGATATCGGTTCGTATAGGGAAACATTATCATATATACTCGTAAATTTAGGTTTTAAATTAGAACAAAAAAGCCGGGAACTTAGTCCCGCCATCGAAGAAATAGTTTCTTTGCGGAATTCCTTAAGAGATGAAGGAAATTATGAGATGGCGGACCGGATTAGAATTGTTCTGGATAAATCAGGGATACTAATACAGGATAATCCCGAAGGCAGTATCTGGAGATTGAAGTGAATGGGCGTGAATTAGCTTTGAAAGCTCTAATCGGGTTTGAGAACGAGGGGAAAACAATAAAAGATTTTACCGGAAACGGTAAGAAAGAAAATCCCGACAAAAACATGGGAAAAGCCTATGATTATTTTTACGGAACGATTAAAATGAGAAAACGATTGGATTATATTTTGGATAAACATTTAAAGAATAAAAAACTTAACAGTTTACCTGTACCAATACGAAATATACTAAGAGAAGGAGCTTACGGTCTTCTTTTCAGCAAGGACCCCGCTCATGCGGTCGTAAATGAATCGGTTAAACTCGCGAGAAAATTCGGACACAATGGAACCGCTGGGCTTGTTAACGCGGTCCTCAGGAATCTTCAACCCGTAAGTTACCCAAAAGACAGGACAAAATATCTGGCAACATTTTATTCTTTCCCGGAGTTTTTGGTTCGATTATTGTTGAAGATCTACGGGGATGAAACAGAAGACATATTAAAGGCAAGTAATCTTCCGCCTGTTACTTCAATCAGAGTTAACACCTTGAAAACAACCACTGATGAGGTTTTCAGAAACCTGGAAAAAGAAGGTTTTAAGACAGAGAAGGTTAAAGGAAGAGAAAGAAATCTTTTGACTGAAAGCAAATCTATTTATAGTGAAAGTTTTAAGAAGGGTCTTTTTCAGGTACAGGGGATTACTCAAACTATTAATACAGAAATTCTTAGACCAAAAAAGGGAGAAATTATCCTTGATTTATGTTCTTTTCCCGGAACAAAGAGTACGGGGATAGCGGAAATTATGGAAGATGATGGGATGGTATTGTCAATTGATAAAAAAGACCTAAGTCTGGTAGTTAAAAATGGAGAACGCCTGGGAATAAAAAGTATTTATCCTGTTATAGCGGATGTGCTTAATTTTAGTGTTTCCAGAGCGGATAGAATTCTTTTGGATGCTCCCTGTTCCGGTACGGGAGTTATGGGAAAAAGAGGAGATCTGAGATGGAATTTAAGTATGGAGTCTATAAATAGGCTTGTAGATTTGCAAAGAGATTTAATGAGTTCTGCTGCTAAAAATCTGAAAAGAGGAGGAGTTTTAGTATATTCCACATGTTCTATTCTACCGAGGGAAAATGAAGAGCAGGTGCGATGGTTTTTAGATGAAAATCCTGATTTTAAAGTTGTTGAAAGCGTCGATGATAAAAATCCGTTTATTCAAAATTTGCCCGGCAAGCCTTATTATGACGGAGGATTCGGCGCAGTGCTTATAAGGAGGTAGTTTATGTATTATCAACAGAGTTCTGCTAAAGTGTTTTGGATTGCTTTTGTAACGTCTCTTGTGGTTTCCGCTATAGTTAGCTTTGCTTTTATAAATTTAATACCCAATAATACATCAAGAAACAATGCAAAGGTAACGGTACCGGATGTGGGAAATTTAGAACTGCAGAGAGCAGAGATGATTATGGATGAAAAAGGATTAAAAATAATCGTAGAAGATCAAAAATTTAACCAAACCATAAGAAAAGGAAGGGTAATATATCAAAATCCAATAGCCGGAGAGACCGCAAAAAAAGGCTCGACCGTCAGCGTTGCACTTAGCAAAGGGCCCGAAAAGGGAATGTCAGAAGAAGAAGTTATTGTCCCTTCTGTCATTGGGTTCGATATCAATCAGGCTAAAGTCTATATCGCCGAGAAAGGTCTCAGTGTAGGTGTTGTTGAAAAAGAAGAATCCGAAAAAGCTAAGGATGTTGTATTAAACACAATTCCGGAACCGGGACAGAAAGTGACGGAGGGATTCCCCATAAAACTTATTGTTTCTTCTGGCGGCGGGAAAGTTACTGTTCCTAATCTACGGGGTAAAAGCGAGTATAGTGCCCGATCGATGCTCGAGGAAAAAGGCCTTGAATTGGGGAGTAGAAGGACTACCACAAGCTCGGAACACGCATTCGATATCATTATTTATCAAGATCCCAAAGCAGGTACTACGGTGGAAAGAGGCTCTAAGGTTAATATAACTATAAACCGTGAGGGATAACGTGAAAAAAACTTTTACTTATATATCGGTTGTGTTTGGATCCTTTATTTTAGGGTTTGGGATTTTTTATTATCTAATGCCTGTTATTGTTAGACATAGTAAAACAATAGAGGTTCCTTATCTTAGACATATGAGTGTTGAAAAAGCCAAAACTTTTATTCCCAGCTTAAACCTGAAATATGTTATTGCGGATAGCGTTAACTCAAGTGAGGTGGCTAAAGGACATATAATAAGTAGTGAGCCTGCGTCAAAAGAAGATATAAAGATTGGAGGAGTAATAAAACTTACTGTCAGCAAAGGACCCAGGAAAATGAGATTACCCAATATTATTGGAGTCTCAAAGAAAACCGCTCTTGATTCTCTGGATCTCCTCGGAATAACAAACAGGGTTTTTGTAAATTATCCTGTTCAAGAAAAAAAACTGGATGGTACAATTGTTAAGACAAGACCCGAAATTGAAGATAGCATTGCTGAAGGAAGTATGCTAACCATATATATCGGGACAGAAAAAAGAAAGGTTTTTTTAATGCCTAACTTAAACGGAATGTTATTGGAAGAAGCGGAAAGAGAAATAAGAAGGCGCGGCCTTGTTTTATCGGAGGTCAAAAGAACAACAGGAAACGTGGATGTTGTCATCCAACAATCTCCCGCACCGGGTGTCGAAGTCACTTTCGAAGATAAGGTAAAAATCGTAGTAGGACAGTAAAAAAATTATAAAATTTTTTTATATTAAGGAGGCATAGATGTATAAGGTAAAGGAACTGGATGATTTTAGAAAAGCGGGAGATTTTGTTTTCAAATGGTCGCGGAGCCTAACAGTTGCCAAGAAAATTATTCTTGCTGTGTCTATGGCATGTGTTACGGGTCTGTCGGCACAAGTTAGAATTCCCCTACCCTTTACCCCGGTTCCTATTACAATGCAGACATTCTTCGTTCTCATTGCCGGAGTTCTTCTTGGACGAAGATGGGGAGGATTGAGTCAGATAATATACGTGGGTATCGGTGTATTGGGAATTCCGTGGTTTGCGGGGTCCAGCATTTTTGGCCCCACAGGGGGATATTTGATCGGTTTTATTTTAGCTGCTTTCTTTCTTGGCTATGTAATAGATAAATATGTCCATTTAAGAGATTTTGCTTCTATTCTTTTCCTAATGCTCTTCGCGAGTTTCTTTTTGATATATATTCCTGGATTAATTCAGTTAGGTTTTTATTTTTATATGATTAAAGGTTCTTTTCCCGGACTTATACCTATTCTTTCAATGGGGCTGTTTCCGTTTATTCCAGGTGCCTTAATAAAAATCACTCTTGCCGCAGCTGTTAGTTACAATCTAATTCCCTATGAATCCTCCGGATTAGTTAAGTAGTTAAGTTGTTGAGTAGAACCTTGTGTCCTGCTTCAGATGGAAATTGACAAATGGGTTAATCGGAATAAGTTGGGAAGAGGAGGTGAAGAAATGGGAAAAAGAAGGAGAATCAGCCCAGAAAAGAAGGTAGAACTTTTACGTGAGCACTTAAAGAATGGAATTCCGGTATCAGAGATATGTGAAGAATATGGAATACATCCAAATGTATTCTACAGATGGGAGAAAGAGTTTTTTGAAGGCGGAATAAAGACATTTACGAGGGAGAAAG
>Ga0315545_1004555_pt1 | contig 11404 bp, 9 predicted proteins | sample SalMarSW160210MG_FD_203096 | JGI IMG/M metagenome (GOLD analysis project Ga0315545, IMG submission 203096) | Salt marsh sediment microbial communities from the Plum Island Ecosystem LTER, Massachusetts, United States - Salt Marsh Sediment SW1602-10 ...
TTAAATGTTTCGATATTCTCTTCCACTAAAAATTGAAAGAGGCCTTCCTCACCGAGCCTTCTTACCTGATGGGCTGAATCCGATTCTCTGGGGCCAAGAATACCAAATGATACCCCTGCTTTATTGAGGCCCTTAACAATAGCCATGGCTACCTGTTGTATCTGGGGATCAAAAGAGGCATAGCTGTCAACAAAGTAAAGGACATCTACCTCATCTCCCTCTTCAAGTATCTTGACAGAGACATCATCTAATTCTTTGATCCAATCCGCCCTTTTACTCGGTGGTTTACCAAAGGGATTACCTGTCTTCTCAAATCGTAGCAAGGCATCCTGAAAATCCTTGGGAATCATGCCTGATTCAACCATATATCTCCTTAAATCTACCATCTTATCAATATATTCAATAAAGACCGGGCATTCCTCCTCGCAGGCCCCACAGGTGGTGCATGACCAGATTTCATCAGGGGAAAGGACTTTTCCTATCAGGGAAAGGTTTTGATTGTGTGAATCTGTTTTTCCTTTAAAATTAATGAGAGGATTGTTTTGATAAGCGTAATCCCTGACTTTTAAGGTAAATTCCATAGGTGATAATGGCCGTCCAACTGTATTTGCCGGACAGTTATCGGAACATCGGCCGCATTCCGTGCAGGTGTAAAAGTCGAGAATATGTTTCCAGGTAAAATCCTCTACCTTTTCCACCCCTAATGAATCTAATTCCTCAATATTTTCGATATCCCATCGTGGAGGTTTTATAGAACCCTTTTTGAGCTTTCTAAAAAATACGTTGAAGAGGCCTGTAATGATATGAAAGTGTTTCCCGAGAGGGAGGTAGTTGAGGAAAACCATCAGTGTCAGAATATGAAGCCAATAATTCCACAGAAAGATCAATTGTAACGTATTTTGACTGAGACCATTAAAGAGATACGCGGCAGTATTTGCAGCAGGCAGCCAGAAGGCATTTTTCTCTCCGAGTAGAATGCCGCTTCCATCCATAGCCATATCGGTTATCATGAGAAAACTAATCAGGCCAAGCACTAAATAGGCGTGAAATTTGTGGGCCTTTCCATGCTTAAATTCATATCTGGCAGGTTTCGATATAGCTCTGCGTAATATAGCTGCAATACAGGCAAAAAGGACGATAATTTCAAATATATCCTTAAAAAAAAGATAAAATTCTCCTATGAAGCCTCCCATAAAGGGAAGAATAAATTCGGCCTTTATTCCAAGCCCATAGAGGGTTATTGACCGTAGGGCAAGTATAACAAAGCCCCAAAAGATCATGATATGTAATATGCCAATCCAGAGATAGCGGGGCTGTCGCCACTGGAAAATACCATAGATAATGAGGTCATAGAATCTCTGCCATAATGAATCAAATCGAAGATCCGGTTTGGCAGATCTTAGCAATACATATCTTTTGTAGATAATATAAAAAAAGAGGGCAAGGCCAGCTATTAAAATGAACAATGTGATAACAGAACCAGGGATACCCAGATAATGCTCAAGGGCAGGTTGAATTTTGTGATGCATGTTTTCCTCCTTACAAAACAGATCAAAGGGAAGACGTAATTATGAATGACGGTTCATTTAATATCATAAGCTCCTATGGGGGTCAAGGCCTTTTGATTTTCTTTCAAAAGGTATTGTGAATCTATAAAGTTTTGGAAATGACCACCTTCACGTATAAGAGAAATATTTTTTATTTTACCAATAATTTTTATTAAGGTATAATTAAAGATAATAAATCTCACTCAGCTGCCTTCCTTAAGAGGGGTCTTGAAACAGAAAAAGTGGGTGATATGAGAAAAGAACTCAATAATGATATATATAGAAGGGAATTGTCTGCCCTTATAAAATCCAGTGCTCTTATCAATTCATCGCTCCAGACCACTGATGTACTTAATTTTGCCATGAAGGCAGCAGAGGAGTTTATGGATGCCGAGGCCAGTTCAGTCTATGAGCTTGATATAGAAAAAAAAGATATTATTGTGAGGCTTGCAAGGGGAGAGAAGGGCGGGGTTATTCAGTCCAAGAGATTGAAGCTTGGTGAAGGGATTGCCGGCTGGGTTATCCAAAGCGGAAAACCAATGATGGTAGAAGATGCGCGCAAGGAGCCTATATTTAGCGATCGGTTTGACAGAGAAACGGGCTTTACTACTCAGTCACTTATCTGCGTTCCACTTACTATAAGGGGAAAGACGACAGGGGCTATCCAGGTCATTAATAAAAAAAATGGGCACCCATTTACGCAGGAGGATAGCGAACTTTTAACAGCTCTTGCCCAGCAGATTGCAGTTGCCCTTGACAATGCAAAGCTTTATCATAGGTTAGAAGAAAATTTCCAATTAACTGCAGAGGAACTTAAAATAACTCAACAAAAACTCATTAGATCGGAACGCTCAGCAGCCATAGCCAATCTTGTGCAGGGAGTTGCCCATGAGGTGAGAAACCCTATTATGTCCATAGGTGGTTTTGCAGCGAGGATGAAAGCTGATTTAGAGAAAGATAATAAATTCCAAAAATATCTCGATATCATTCTTAGTGAGACCACCAGGCTCGAGAAACTCGTTCAGGATGTAAAAGAGATTGCAGAAATGCAGACTGCGTATCTGCAACCAGAAAATATGAACAGTCTCTTGTCCAATGTTATGAAGGATTTTTCGCCGATCATAGCCAGGGAATCTATCCATGTAGAAACAGATATTGAAGAGAGTTTGCCTATCATTACCCTGGATAAGGCGCAGATATCAAGGGCGTTAAAAAATATTGTCCAAAATAGCATAGAAGCTTTGCCTACAGCTGGTACTCTTAAGCTTATGGCACGGGCGGTAGATTCTACTATACGGATTGTTGTTGAGGATTTTGGTATAGGCATAGATGAGGATAAGCTTGGTTCCATCCTTGATCCCTTTGTCACTTCCAAGACAACAGGTGCGGGGTTGGGTTTGACTATGGTTTATCAGATTGTCATGAATCACCGAGGGGAAATTGACATCAAAAGCGGAAGTGGCAAAGGAACGATAGTAACCATTGATTTGCCACTAAATCTTCAACCTAAGATGGAGGAATAACATATGAGAGGGAATAGGGGACTGCTGCTCTTGGTAATTGCCCTTATTGCAGGTGGGTTATTGGTATTTTATTATACCTATTTTGGCAGTAAGAGCAAAAAACAACCAACCTTTCAGGAGGAAGAAAAAATAAGGTCTGAAGAGCTTGCAAAAAGCTCTCCAGAGACAAAAGAGATGCTTGCTCAATCGCCACCTCTATCAGCATCTCAGGGAAGACTCGAAGAAGTTGAGAGCAAGGCAATGAAGGTTGAAGATGAATGCCAGAAGATGAAAAAGGACCTTCAGGAGTTTTTCACATATCTTGATACAAAAGACTATATCAGGGAATTAAGAATAGAGGGAGGTACATTCAACCATTTTCTAAAAATCATTCGTGCCTTATCCTTAAATCCTCCTATCCCAGCAGGAGAAGGTTTAAATTATGATATGATTATCAATAATATCTATCATTTTTATAGGGCCTTGGAGTTGAAGGATTTAACACTTATAAAACTGATTTTAAAGAATGAAGCAGATACTATGGAGATTAATTTTGCATTATTTTACAAATGGCTCATGTCGAATGATGAATGTGGTCAAAAGGAGGGGATTCCCCCAACATTGGACACCTTATACAGGTATGCCGGGTTTTTGGTAAATTCTATCGGAGGAAGATCCTATCTATTTCGGAGAGAAACAAGATTGAGACTACTTTTATACTATTACGGTCTGTTGATCATACATGAAGCTGATAAAAAAAAGATGAACAATTTTGGGGTCGACATTACTCCCTTTTTGGAGCCATTAGCTGAAGAGATTGAGAATTATCAATTTCTCTATTTCCGGAAGGAATATGCAGGTAGGTTAATTAATCTTAAGGACTATTACTTAAAGAAAAGGAAAGTTTCTTGAGATTTTTCTAATTCATATCAAGATATGAAAGGGTTGATTCCCAGAATTTTATATCATTTTTTAGTCTCTGATAAAATTTGCTATTGGTAATAGCGATACCACCGATTTCTGCTGAGGCCAGGATAAATTCTATATCTTCTTTATCATACTCCCTTTTCTCTGCTGAGTAGAGCCTCATCTCTCCAATAACATATCCCTTAACAAAGATGGGGACAGATAATATTGATACAATGCCTTCTTTTATAGCCTCATCTCGGTACTGTATATGTTTATTTGTAGCAACATCTTCTATAAAAACTACCTTTCCTTTTACTACATCTGGCATACTCTTATCTGCATACAGAGGTCCTTTTTGAAGATATTTATTGCTCAACCCTCTTGAGGCAGCCATTTCTAACCTACCGGTTGTATCATTTAACAAATATATACAACATCCCTTAATATGCAAAATCTGAATAGCTTTCTTTACCATAGAACCCAAGACATCTTGTGAGTTCAGATCATAGAGTAGATCTCGAGTGACTTCGTGTAAAATCTTAAAAAATGCAGTAGATCTTTTGGCGTCACAGGTTTCCTTGGTGACGGTTTTGATCCCATATTTTTTAATTCTCTCTTGATGGACAGGCTCTAGGCCTCCTTTGTTAAAAAGCCTGGTCAATTTCTCCTTCTCTTTTTCGTACATTCTGGCATTTATTATAGCCAATCCAGCCATTTCGCCGAGGGCAGATGCAAATTCGATCTCTCCCTCAGTAAATGATCGAGGGGAGGATGTATAGAGTCTCAGCATTCCAATAACTTTGTTGTAAATCTGAACGGGCAGGCTTAAAACAGAGGCAATCCCTTCTTCCGCCTTTTCTTTCCGATACTGAATCCTTGGATCGTTTTGGGCATCAATAATCAGGATTGGTTTCCCCTCTAATACCTCTGGTACACTTTTGTCCGCATCAAGGGGCCCTTTTCTAAGATAATTTTTACTCAGGAAACGGGATGCAGCTAATTCTAAATCATTGGTCTTTTCGTTCAAGAGTCTAAGACTGGCGGCCTTTAATTTCATCGCTGGAACGATCCTTTTCACAATAAGGCGTAGCACTTCTTTTGAATCAAGCACAGAGAGAATAGACCTCGACACCTCATGGAACACCCGAAAGTATGCAATTTCTTTTCTTACCATTTTTCCTCAAGATACAATTGTGAATACTAAAAATATATAGTAAATACTGTAACCGTTCACGGGTTCAGAGTTCATCGTTCAGGGTTGATGGCCTTACGATTTTCTTCATTTCTTCATCTGACTAACCCCTGGCCCAGACCCGCCTGCCATCCGGCGGGCAGGCTTGAACCCCGGAACGTTAAACCTGAACATTTACAATACATTAAATATATAGTAAATACTTTGAGGGGTCAAGAAAATAGAGTGTCACAGGAATCATCATGATAAAGACGAGTTGCTTTAAAGATTCAAAGGATAGAGAACATACAGTAAGCATTGCGAGGAGCGAGTTTCCCTGGCCTATGAAAGGATACAGATTTGAGAAATATCCTGATCTGATGCCATCTTTACACCTTCTTAGAGAGTGGAGGGCAGGAAAGATAACGGAAGAGGCCTACACGCAGAGATATTATAATGAAACATTGAGTAACCTCGATCCGAGAAAGGTGTATAATGATCTGGATGGCAAGATATTACTTTGCCATGAGCCCCCTGGAGCATTCTGTCACAGAAGATTAGTTGCGAGATGGCTTGAGAGTTCCCTGGATGTTACAGTAGTTGAGCTATAATCCTCTCAGTCCACTCGATGTATATACAATAAACCTCGAAAAATTTCCCCAAGATATTATTTGCCTTTTATTTGTATTATATGTATCTCTGTAACTACTTAGGTTGTCGGGTTTACCGTTCAAGCCCGCCCTGGCGCGACTTATTTACTATAATCTGTTGCCATTGTAGTATCTGAGTAACTATTTATGTTGAACAATAGCCTGACCAATCAGGTCTGGGCCAGGGGTTCATGGTTGACATCCATGCAATACGGCGTGGCTTGTGGCAAGAATCGGATGAACGCCTCATTTATCTTCAAATCGAAACCAAATATTTTAGATTGATGATTCGACAGTATTTTATCTCTCTAACATTGAATCCCGATTCTATCGGGAAACCTTGGAACTTTGAACCTGAGTAGTTATGTATCTCTTTTTAGGGATTGCGTAATCGTTCGGTTGTGATTTAACAATGAATTGTGTCCAATTTCCTTAATGAGATCACGCTTTAAAAGGATAGGCGGAAAGGAATCTGGCCAAAAATTCCCAGCCCCTTTTGTGGCAAAGGGTTTAAAACGTGGCATAATATAAATTGTGATAGTCTCGCAAAAAGTCCTTTTACTTGCTCATGATGCCCATTGTGGGATTCATGAAATGCTTCGCTCAATTCCAAAAACTCGGCCTAAGGTCCTGAGAAGGAGCATATGTATGTCTTTTTTTGTCAAATGCCCAAAACAAAGGCCCATTACTGTGAATGTATAGGGCATTACAAAAAAAGACATACATATGCTCCTCAAACCCGCCCGGCATCGCGAGGCCTCAGCCGAGGCGGACGGGCAGTTTGGCGATTTTAATCCGCCTGAGGCGGATTAACGCTCAACATTTTATGTATTGTTTTCCAAAAGTGGCCAAAATCGCTCGCAAAAAACTTTTTACGAGTTTGTCAAATTGTAACGGATGGAAATTGAGTGATCACACCTATTAAAACAATAGCAGTAATTGGTGCTGGAGCCATGGGTGCCTCCTATGCGAGCAAATTTTATGAAATAGATAAAAATTGCATATCCCTTGTGGCTAAAGGCGATCGCTATGACCGGCTTAAAGAAAAAGGGCTGATCGTCAATGATAAGTATTATTTTTTCAATGTTATCAGACCGGAAGAGAAGGAACCACCATCTGATTTTATCATAGTAGCTGTAAAACATCATCATCTCGAAGAAGCAATCAGGGATATAACGAACAGGGTGGGTGAGAACTCCTTAATTTTATCCATTATGAATGGCATCGAAAGTGAAGAACAGATCGCTGCTGCCTATGGGGCAGACAAAATAATGTATGGTGTTGCAGTTGGTATTGATGCGGTAAGACATGCAAACAGCATCACCTTTTCCCAACAGGGGAAGTTATTTTTTGGAGCGGCTAACAATCTACGTCTTACCGAGCGTGTCTTGAGGGTTCAATCCCTTTTCAATCAAGCTGGGATTATATACGAAACACCTGAGGATATGATTCGAATCCTTTGGTGGAAATTCATGATTAATGTGGGAATCAATCAGGCCTCGGCCGCATTAGGTGCACCCTATTCGGTTTTTCATAATTCTCAAGAGGCCAGGGAGCTCATGGAATCGGCAATGAGGGAAGTCATAACCATTGCTAAAGCAGAGGGAATCCATTTATTTGAAGAAGACATAGAAAATTGGAATTCATTTCTCTCTACCCTATCACCACATGGTAAAACCTCCATGCTTCAAGATGTCGAGGCTAAAAGGAAAACGGAGGTTGAAATGTTTGCAGGAAAGGTGATTGAGCTCGGGAAAAAGCACGGGATCCAAACGCCGATAAATCAGACACTTTATAGATTAATAAAGGTCATAGAGGGAATTTACACACAAAGAGACATTATTGGCCACAATCAAAGGTAAAGATCCTGGTGATCTATCCGATGCTCAGGTGAACGCTTTGAGGGAGACTCACATTAGACGAGAAAAATAAATGAAAAAAGAAAATTATAGAAACAGGGTAACGCAAATAATCGAGATTCTCGAAAAGGAATATCCTGATGCCAAAACTGCCCTTACCTTTAAAAACCCGTTAGAGCTTTTGGTATCGACAGTCCTTTCGGCACAGTGCACTGATGTAAGAGTAAATAAGGTAACCAAGGTGCTATTTAATAAATACACGTCTGCAAAAGATTATGCTCGGGCAGATCTTCCTGAACTGGAAAATGATATTAGATCTACTGGATTTTTTCGAAATAAGGCCAAAGCCATCAAGGCCTTCTGCACCACTCTATTAGAGCAATTCAACGGGGAAGTGCCAGACAACCTTACGGATTTGGTATCTCTCCCTGGAATTGGGAGAAAGACCGCAAATGTTGTACTTACTGAGGTATATGGAATCCCAGGCATAGTCGTTGATACACATGTTCTGAGGTTGAGTAAACTTATCGGGCTGAGTAACAACAAAGATGCCACGAAGGTAGAATTTGATCTTATGGAGATTGTTCCAAAAGAGAAATGGAGGCTCTTTTCGAATCTCCTCATATTACATGGACGGGCTATCTGTGTTGCAAGAAGACCAAGGCATCAGGAATGTAAGATCGTTGATTTCTGTGAAGAGGGAGTCCGGTGGAAAAAGACACTCTTTTAAGGTTTGGCAATTTTGAAAGAAAACGTGGACTAAAAAAATATGATCCAGTTTAATGCATTGCTCATCGCATTTCTCGCAGTCTTTGTCTTTCAATCGCTGTTTCAGCTTGCCTTAAACCTGATTAATATCAACCATTTACGCCGGCACGAAAATCATGTTCCCCGCGTCTTTCAAGATACAGTAGATAAAGAAAAATTCTCTACAATTATATCGTATACAGCAGATTCTACCAGATTTGGCATTGTTGAAAAATTATTTGATCAGGCGTTATTACTTGTCATTTTATTGACTGGCTTTTTGCCCTGGTTCGTTGAAATAATAACTACCTGGCACATAGGCTTTATAGGTGGCGGACTGATATTCTTTGCCGTTATTGTAATCATTGCTAATCTGCTTGATATTCCATTTGATCTCTATGGGACCTTTGTGATCGAAGATAGGTACGGATTCAATACCAGGACCATTAAATTGTGGATCATAGATTGGGTTAAGGGTATGACTATATCATTTATTCTAGGTGGTATTGTTATCTTTTTTCTGTTGATGTTGGTGTTCTATATCAAAAATGCCTGGTGGTTTTTCGCATGGATAGTTATTTCGGTGTTTGAGTTATTGATTATGTGGCTATATCCGGTGCTGATTGCTCCACTGTTTAATAAATTTGAACCAATTACCAATATGGAACTACAAAATAAGATCGCTATCCTCATGGGGAAGGCAGGGCTTGCAGTTAAAGGGGTATTTCAGATGGATGCTGGTAAAAGGAGCAAACACACCAATGCCTATTTCACAGGAATTGGCAGAATTAAAAGGATTGTTTTATTTGATACCCTCTTGGCATCCCATCCTGATGAGGAAATCCTCTCAGTCCTTGCCCATGAAACGGGCCACTGGATGAAAAAACATATTATCAAACAACTCATTTTATTAGAGATACTGTCTTTGATTGGCCTATTTATTGTAGCGAAATTACTTAACTGGCAGATTATGTATCAGACATTCGGTTTCCCGGAACAGATTGAATACGTCGGCCTATTTCTTGTGCCTGTCCTTTTAAGCCCTCTTAGCTATTTTATGAGGCCTGTAGGCTCAGCTATATCAAGAAAATATGAAAGAGAAGCCGATGATATTGCTGTTAACTTGGTGGGAACAGCCGGACCGATGAAGAATGCCCTAGTAAAGCTTAGCGCTGACAACCTGGCGAATTTGGCACCACATCCACTTTTTTCCTGGTTTAACTATTCACACCCACCACCGGTGGAAAGGATAGAAAGGCTTGAAACTATGATGGAAGGTGTTTCAACAGCTTCCACGCATTACCAACCGAGCACGTAAAAAAACACACCGTCGAGCCGTTCACTTGAAACACCGATTATGTGGCAATTTTCATTAACAGCGTACCCGTGTTGTCAGTGCGTGGGCAAATCGCATTGGCGACTCTGCATCCATTCGGAAATAGAGCGCAGGCTCAATCAACTCCAATTCCATTAAGGCAAATGTGCTTTGTTCGGTTCGTACAAAGTCTGCTCTCGCATAGAGCGGCCTCTGAGGGAGAGAGTCAATGACGTGTTGACTGCTGTGTAGCAACTCTGGCTCAGCAATTACAGGACGTATATTGCCACCATGCTCCTCTTGAACGCGAAAATCATTTGTCTTTGGGGTTTTTAGAATTGTATGACTATGCATACCTTCAAAATAGATCAGGGAAAATTCACCCTCCTCTACAATTTTTGGCATGAAAGGTTGTACCATATACGCACGCCCACCAAATATTTTCTCAAGCACAGCTATTTTTGCGTTGCTTTGGCTTCGAGAAAGGCGAAACGCATGACCCGCACTCGCACCTATGATCGGCTTGATTATAATCTCCTCTGTGTCGAGTTGGTCAAAGAAAGAGCCTAATTTTTTCGTATCCACTGCTTCCTCTTGCCAGAGAGTCGGAACTATGGAAGTACCTTTCGATTCGATGTCGCGCAGGTAGGTTTTTTGTATATTCCATCGCACTAACTCCAATGAGTTTTCAAGACGAGCATTAGAACGATCAATAGTTTCGAGCACGGCAAAAAAAGCGTCAGGATCATTCTGGTAATCCCACGTCGTGCGAATTACCACCACATCGAACTGGCTCCAGTTATAGTCCTTACGCCAAGAAACCATTTCAACTGTCCAGCCCACATCGTGAAGGTGCTTAATAGTCAGTTCATCGTCGCTGACGTATCCTGTTAGATCGTCCATCGTAAGGAAAGCGCATCTGCACATAACATACCCGGTTATTCTGTGAAGACGTTTATGTGAAGCTCCTGTATCGTCACAATCCAGATTGTTTCCCTGTCATGCTCTCTATTTCGACTTTGATCACTGCTATTTTTTTTAAAATGGCATCATTAAACTGGAATGTTCGATCAGAATATTGACTCATGATGATGTTGAGTACCTTTCGTTTTTCATCTAAATCTTCAAGAAAAACAGCTTTTCCAAAGCCGATAACGCTTCGGTACTTCATACTCCAATGACATGCATCTTCAGCTTTTACAATTTCGGTGTTTATATCAAACTCAAAGCAAACCTTTTGATTCTTTTTGATGATATCAGCTTTTTTTCCTTTGAGAGAGCCATGGAAATACAAAACCCTATCTCTATAGCCGAAACACAACGGGACAATGTAGGGAGAATTGTCATCAGACAAAGCAAGACGGCAAACAAGTGATTTCTTAATAATGGCTTCGATGGCTGACGCTTCGGTGATTTCTTTTTCCTTTCTTCTCATGATTGTTTTTCCATTTCTTTAAGCTAAATGGTTAGCTTAAGGGGCCGGAGCGAAGCGAAGGTCCCCGTAAAGCTTTTATGAGGTTACATTCATCCAACTTGGAATTGGCCTTTTGGTCCAGCGCGCGAATTTTGCTTTTTCACCACGATAAAAAGATCGGTAGGCCCTGACTGCATTACCTCTGTATTTGTACTTTTCTGGTACTGCCTGAGCAAATTCAGTCAACCCTTTATCAGAAAATTTTGAATTTTCTATTTCACGAATAACAT
>Ga0315545_1004558_pt1 | contig 11402 bp, 12 predicted proteins | sample SalMarSW160210MG_FD_203096 | JGI IMG/M metagenome (GOLD analysis project Ga0315545, IMG submission 203096) | Salt marsh sediment microbial communities from the Plum Island Ecosystem LTER, Massachusetts, United States - Salt Marsh Sediment SW1602-10 ...
GCCAGAACCAAATAGTCAATGGAATAAAAAACCTGGAGCAGATCTGCGTAAATAACGGGATTGACTTTCTTAGCATAGGCACAGCCAGTGATCAGAAGTCTATTGATGTAATTCCGGCGATAAATAAAGCGACAAATATCATTTTTGCTACGGCGACAATAGGAGATGTAGAAGGCGGTATCAACTATGAAGCTGCAAGAAAAGCGGCAAGGGCGATTGTGACGATTTCCAGAACAACAGGCAATGGTTACGGAAATCTCCGATTTGCCGCTCTTTCCAATTGTCCGCCAGATATTCCCTTTTTCCCGGCGAGTTATCATCAAGGTGAAACCTGTTTTGCGATAGCTCTGGAAGATAGTGACTTGGTGGCAAGGGCATTTGAGAAGTCGGGAAATCTGATTGAAGCTGAAAAGAATCTTGCCTCTATTTTTGCCATCGAGGTCAAAAAGGTTGAAGAAATTGCTGAAGAAATTGCCAAAAAAGAAGGGATTCTCTTGAAGGGTATTGATGTTTCCGAGGCGCCTTCTTTGCAAGAGAATGAGAGCATCGCTTTTGCCTATGAGAAGCTGAATCTGGGTAAGTTTGGTGCTCCTGGGACTCTTGCCATTTCAGGAGTGATTACAAAGGTCTTGAAATCACTTGATGTTAAGAAATGCGGGTATTCTGGACTGATGTTGCCTATCCTGGAAGATGTGGGGTTGGCAACCAGATGTCGCGAAGGGCTTTTTGATGTTGATAATATTTTACTCTATTCCGCTGTCTGTGGGACTGGTTTGGATTGTATACCATTGCCTGGAGACACTTCTGAGGACAAGATTTACGCTATCTTATTAGATATGGCAACGCTTTCTATAAAGTTAGACAAGCCACTTTCGGCAAGGTTGTTTCCAATTCCAAACAAGAACGCCGGCGAAACAGCTCATTTTGAATCACCTTATCTGGTTGATTGCCATATATTAAAAGTGAAGTAGCTGCTTGCCTCATGACTGATTTCAGCTCAGCACTATGAGTACTCACCCATGGATAGGCTACAAAGCGCAGAGGAAGAAAATAAAATGGAGGAGCTGGTGAGGATAGGCTGACATTGACACCTTGAACCTAAGTCAGAGTGTCAAAACGAACTCGCAAGCCCTTGGTCGCTGGTTCAATCCCAGCCGCTGCCACTTCTTTTCGGTATTGCAGCTACTCGTCGGCGTAGGTATAATCCGGCATCAAGCCGAATTGGTCTAGCGGCCAGATGGAGAGCCATGCCTTACCGAGAATATCATCCTGAGGTACTGTCCAACCAGTATGGGAGTCCCGGCTGGAGTTACGGTTATCACCAAGAACGAAGTATTCGCCATCAGGAACGACACTATTTGGCATGGTATAGCGGGGCATTTCGTTGATATAGTTCTCGATCAGGGGAGAGCCCTTTATGTACACAAAGCCGGACCTAACCTCAATTTCCTCTCCAGGTAGCCCAATGACGCGCTTAATGAGCGGGGTATCTTTGGGATTGTCCGGATTTTTAAAGACAATGACATCCCCCCGGTCCGGTTTGTCCACAAGCTTATTGATGAAAATCCGCTGTCCTTCTCTGAACGTCGGGACCATGGAAGTCTGCTCGACAATATGTTGCTGGAAGATGGCATGGACACCAAAATAAATAGCAGCCGCCATTGCCAGCACGAGAAAGGTTTCTTTCAGGATATATTTTTTGTTCATTGTCATTGACACCCTTATGAAAAATCATGTTTCACTAAAATACTAACATATTCTGGCTGCACTTGAGTCACTGGTTCAAATACAGTCGCTGTCACCTTTTTGTTGTGATTCCCTTATTGGTGGCCTGGCTGGACCAGGCCGCTCTCGTAGGCAAAGATGACCGTCTGCACCCTGTCGCGCAGATCAAGTTTGGTAAGCACGTTCGAGACATGGGTCTTCACTGTTGCCTCGCCAATAACAAGCTCACCGGCGATTTCCTCGTTTGTCTTTCCTCTGGCTAACAAGCGTAGCACTTCGATTTCCCGTTCGGTGAGTCGTTTTGTCTCTTCTTCGTAGGTCTTAGGCACAGGCTTTTTGGCAAACTCGGTAATAATGCGTCGGGTAATGGAAGGTGCCAGAAGCGCATTTCCCTCAGCGACCACTCGAATGGCGTTTATGAGATCCTCAGGTGGAGCATTTTTAAGAATAAAACCACTGGTTGTAAGTATAAGAACCCGGGTGGGAACCTTACTCTGCTCAGCTACGATATGTCGTGTTGCCTCAAGGCCGTCCATGACCGGCATCTGGATATCCATCAGCACCACGTCTGGCTTGAGGCTACGGACGGCAGACACCGCAATCGCACCGTCTTCAGCCTCGCCGACCACTTGTATGTCTGGCTCTGCCTCTAGAAGCATGCGAAAACCTGCTCTCACCATAGCTTGGTCATCAGCTAGTAAAACGGAGATACTCATGACATCTGCCCATTAACCGGAAGTGTAACCCTAACAGAAAAGCCACCCTCCGGCATGTTACCTGCCTCGAATCTACCTCCATGCAGACTGACTCTTTCGCGCATACCCATAATGCCCTTGCCTCTAAATTCTCGCCCGTCAGCTCCTGTTAATCCTTTCCCGTTGTCGACGATCTCTAATTCGACAGCACTATTTGCATAGCTTACAGTGACAGTAGCTTTAGTTGCACTGGCATGCTTTAAAGTGTTTGTAAGTGCCTCTTGGATGATTCGATAAGCGGACAGGTCAATACCTGGAGGTAGTGATCTCTCAACTCCCTCTGTCTTCACTTCGACGGGAAGTCCGGCATCCTGCATGTCATTGACCAATGCGCTTAACTGCCGCAAACTTGGCTGCGGACTGAGTTCATGGGTTTGCTGCCCCTGGCGAACAAACCCCAATAATCGGTGTAGCTCACTAACTGCCTGCCGGCTGGAAGACTCTATCAGTGATAGCGCTTCCTTTGCCTTCTCGGGTTGCTGTGGCAAGATGCGGCGAGCGCCACCAGCTTGGATACCCATTACACTTACATGGTGAGCCACCACGTCATGGAGCTCACGAGCAATTCGTACTCGCTCGTTTATTACCGCCTGGCGCGCATTTTCCTCCTCACGTTCTCGACTAGTTCTAAAGATGTCTCCGACCCACCAAGCTCCACCGAACAGGATAAGGTTTAGTAATATGTTGGCGATCCGACCTAAGACTTCATTCTGTTCATAAGTAAAGAGAGAGGTGTCAGTCGTTACTCTGAAGAATAGTAGATACGTCAAGACTACTGCAACGGACCCTACACTGATCCCACGGGCCCAAGTGCGCCATCGTCGGCTGCCGTAGGCACCCGCACTGAAAAGTGCCAGTAACAGCGCGTAAGCTGTGGCGGTTCCTTCTGGTATGTCGAGTAGTCGATATAAGTGTAGTAGGACAGTAATAACTAACAAGATCGCTATGGGGAAACGCCGCCTTAATGTCAATGGAAGTATAACAGCGAGAGTGAGTGCTACTGCCAGCGCTGGGTGGACGGGTTGAGAGAACTCCCAATAATACCACAGAAGAACAAGTGCCAGCACAGATAGAAACAGGGCTAATTGCCCCATCGATTATCATAGGCCGTCGGTTTATGCCAGCCCATAGCTGTCGGATTAGTCTCATACTCCATATACTAGAGCATGAGGTATGTTTTGTCATCCACCTCGAGACGGATACTTAAATCCACCTCAAGTAGGAGGCCCAGGAAGGCCTTGCTGCATTTAGAATGACGACCTGGCAATCGTTTCCAATAGGAATTCCAATGTAAAGATGAAAGGACTTCGTGTCATCTCCCCCTTGAGTAGGAGACGGAGCAATCTCATTTCCATCTCAGGGCGGATGAGGAAATCATCAGCGCGGGCGATGACAGGTTTATCAATGAGCCATATTATGGTGGTGTGATACGAATTCAGGGCAAGAATGAAGGAAGGATTGAGTAGTCAAAATGTATCCCTATTATTTTGTAACCATATTGGGTAGTGATTCAGAGCGGGATTGGGCAGTCTTAACTGGCAGAAGCGATAGCCACGTTAGTTGTGAGGCTTGCCAAAATAGTCATCTGCAGCTATCCCCTGCTCATACCATACCAAACGTTGCAGGTAAGGCCATAAAGAAAAAAACAGAGGAAGGAGGGCTCAAGTAAAAAAGACAGGGATTGTAGTAGGAGCAGTCTTGGGGCTTGGCGTCCGCCAGTGGCGGAAGCGCTGAGAGTAAGTACATATAATGAAGGAGGAAAAACAATGAAAAGGATAGCATTTCTTGGTGTATTGATTCTAGCCTTGACGACAAGTCTTCTGGCTGGCTGTACTGAAAAAGAACTTACTCAGGAAGATATGGAACAACTAGTGAATGATGTGCTAGTTGTCAATGCCGACGTGGAAACGGTCAAGTTTGATATGAATACGACAACGAAGATGGAGATGATCGGCGGACCTGAGCCGGATGGAGCAACTATGGTAGGCGAGGGTACTGGTGCTATCGATAGCACCAATAGAGAAATGCAGATAATAATGGATATGGATGTAGATGTGCCGGGCAAAGAGAAGCAAAGCATGCCAATGGAATCCTATCTCGTCGATGGCTGGATGCACATCAAGGTGAGCGTTGAGGAACAGGGTGCCCAGTGGATGAAGATGCAGTTACCTGATGAGATGTGGGATAGTCAAAGCGCGATTGGCCAGCAAATAGAATTTTTGGAAACGGCAGAAGAGGTTAACTTCCAGGGTAGGGAGGATGTGAACGGAACGGATTGCTATGTTGTAGAAGTAGTGCCCAGCGCAGAGGCACTGAACAAGATGTTATCCCAAATCCAGATGTCTGACATGGAAGGGGCGGATCTGTCACAATTCAGTTTTTCTGAAACGATTAAAGAGATGTCATTCAAACAATGGATTGCTGAAGATGGCTATCTGATAATGAAATCAGAGACTCACGTGGCAATGGAAATGTCCCCTGAGGATGTTGGAGCTAGTGTAGAGGAGTTTCAAAAGATAACCGTGGATCAGAACTCAGTAATGGTTTTCTATGACTACAATGAGCCAGTTTCCATTGAGCTGCCAATAGAGGCGTTAGAAGAATAATATTTGACTTGGGATGTATCTCTGTATTTCCTTCCCGGCAAGGGCATCCTTTGAGGTCTGAGTACTCAAAATTCTAGTCGGTAGTATATAGATGTTTTGATATTAAGTGGAAAAACGTATAAAATCAGGGTGTCGGTTGACCTAGTGTTTTGACACCCTGATTCTCTTCAAAACTCCCCGGCAGGGGTGGTCTATTTAGCTTTGTAGGCCGTACAGGTCTCGAACCTGTGACACCCTGATTAAAAGTCAGGTGCTCTGCCAACTGAGCTAACGGCCCTTGAAGGGGACTATTCTTGAGAGTTCTTATTCTGGTCCAGAAGGTTGGAAATATAGCAAGCTTCTCTGTCATGGTTGCTTTCCTTAAGAAGGCTAACAAGTAATTATGCAGAATAGATTTTGCATATCCCAATATTTCCACCTTTCAGGGAATTTTTGGCCTGCCTAGGTGGGGCATCTACCACAGTAGCCATCAAGCCCATTGCCGTTGACATATTATAACAATATTGTTATAATTAAGTGTACTAATGTGGGAGGTAGAATACTATGAGACCGAGGGAGGAGAATGTCCTGTCCAAGAATTCATAGACTATCTGGACAATAGGGCGAAAGCTAAGATAGCACGAACAATAGATTTGTTGTAGGAATTCGGCATTCATCTAGGAATGCCCTATGTGAAACATGTAGAAGGGAAATTATGGGAACTTCGGGCCAGAGTCGGAACCAATCAATATCGAATTGTCTCCTTTCTCCTCACTGGCAGGGTATTCGTCCTGCTACACGGATTTGTGAAAAAGTCTGGTCGAGTACCTAAGCGAGAGTTGGAAATAGCTAAAGTTAGACAGGGTGACTTCCTATCGAGAAGGAGACGATCATGAACTGGAGAGAACACAAGAAGCGACTTATGAGAGACCCTGAGTTCAGGGCGGAGTATGAGGCTCTGGAGCCGGAGTACAAACTGGCTAGCGCCCTAATTCAACTGCGCTTATCAAAGGGGCTGACGCAAGAAGAACTTGCCAGGAAGATACACACAAAGCAAGCCGGCATTGCTCGATTAGAGAGTGGCTACTCGTTACCCTCTCTCTCGATGGTCAAAAGAGTAGCCGAGGCTCTCGATGCTGATCTGGATATCGCAGTTCGCCCTAGAAGCCAGCCCTCGACACACGCTACCCCTTGAAAGTCTGCTTATCCCTTGGTTAGAAGCACTCGGCGCTCCAGAGTTGCGATTACATTCTGCGCAGGCAGGGGCTTCCGTCTGGTTCTAGGATTTCGGAGAGGCCACTACACGTTGATATTCCTGGGGGCAAATCACGAAAGCAGTCATAGGTTTGCTATGGGATCTTCATACAGCCTGATTATTGCCAAAACTTGGGGATGGGACTTATCTACTGGCTTCGGTAGGCCGTCAGGGACTCGAACCCTGGACACCCTGATTAAAAGTCAGGTGCTCTGCCAACTGAGCTAACGGCCCTTGAAGAGAACTATTCTTGAGAGTTCTTATTCTGGTCCAGAAGGTTGGAAATATAGCAAGCTAAAGCCGGATGAATGTCACAAATGTAGCCACCATTAGTCTCTTCCACGGAGAAAGCTAACCTGCTTGGTTTCTTCATCGGATCGCCAAATCTATTCTGACCAGCTTCGTCCCAGGGCATATTATGCCCCAGTATTTCAAGAAAACCCCTCACATCCCTGGATTGACTCAACACTACTTCGAAGGGAAGTTGCAACCCCAACTTATTCAACTGCTCCGTCTTCAGCTTTATCCGCATGGCTACGCGAAAATTATACTTTGGCCGATATTTGGTGTCAATGTTGATAAGCGCTGGTTTTATCTCTGCCTGCAGAGATTGGCCTATTGAAGTACAGCAGGGCGTCTAATTATGCAAGAGGGAGGGGATGATGAAGAATTTGAGCGTGGAGCGGGAGACGAGGCTCGAACTCGCGACCCTCTGCTTGGGAAGCAGATGCTCTACCACTGAGCTACTCCCGCTCTTGAACATTGTACATTAATTTTGAGACAGAATGTAAGTATATTCCTCGAATGTACATTACGGTGTTGCTTGGGAAGAAGCACTCTACCGCTGAGTTACACCCGCAAGCTGGCGATATTATCAAATATGAAGCAAGTCAATGTCAAGAATTTATGTTGTGCTTAATCCGGGGGGGTCAGCGTCAACAGTTTTTTGGCGATCTGAGGGTACTTGGCAATGAAGAGCAATTCATCTTCGACTAACGGTTTTTGTGCCTCTACGTTAGCATATCGCACCAGTTCCAGAATTCGCCTTGCCTCTTCAGTATCCTTGAACGATATTGCCATCCGCCCCATTAAGTGGCTGAAACCGGATACTCCGCTATATTCGCCCGAGCATATCTCCCTGCCAGTTTCTACCAGCTCTGGTTCACCTCTGCCCAGTTCAGTGTAGTCGTACAGTTCATAGTTCTGAGGGTCCTTCAGTACGCCGTCGGCATGGATGCCAGAAGCGTGTGCGAAGGCATTGGCTCCAACACCTGGCTGGTTTACAGGAATAGGAACTCCAAAAGCATAGCTGGCAAATTTAGCCAGCCTCCACGCTTTTTTCAGGTCGATTGGCCGGCCGAGCTGATGCTTTTCGGCAAAAGCCTTAGATTTGGTGACGGCCAGCACTGTGGCTACAAGGTCAGCGTTGCCAGCCCTTTCCCCGATACCATTGATTGTGGTATTGATATAAACGTCCTGTCCCCCATCTATGGCTCCCTTAGCTCCAGCAACGGAGTTGGCTACCGCCATACCAAGGTCACCATGGCAATGAGTCTCGATAGGCATCTCCACATTCTCTGCCAGCGTCTTGATGGTCTCGTAAACGGTGAAAGGGTTGTCGTAGCCCAGAGTATCACAGTATCTGAACCTATCAGCTCCGTGATCCTTGGCTGCTATGGCAAACTTGATTAGGAAATCCAAGTCGGTGCGCGAAGCATCCTCTGCGTTTACACCTACGCTTTCAGCCCCCTGCTCTTTGGCAGCATCCACTGCGTCAGACATCATCTTTAAGACATCAGCTTTGCTTCTTCTTCCCTGAAATTTGCCGTTGATCATTATGTCCGATGTGGATATGGATAGGTTGAGGTGCCGAATGCTAGGGACCAGCTTGAAGGCTGTTTCCACATCGGCGGTAGCTGCTCTTATCCAGCCTTCCAGGCGAATGTCGTTCAGGACTCCCATCTCAGCCAGTTCTAGATTAGCTTGAAGGTAAAGGGACTCGTGTCTTGTCGTAGGGAAGCCGAATTCAGACTGGAATATGCCCAGCTTATCGAGATACATATTTATCATGGTCTTTTCCAGCTTGGATAGACCGAGGCGCGCAGTCTGGACCCCGTCACGATTGGTAACGTCTACAAAATATATCTTTGCCATGCTGTTTCACCTCGAACAAAAAGTGATAAAGTAGAAGGATATATTATTCCCGTGATATAATCAACCCGTTGACCCGCCGTTGTTAGTTTCTGAACTAAGATTGGTTATCATGTAGTATAATGGCTAGAATTTCTTATGCCGAAGATAAAAGCAGGAATCATAAATGTTACTGGCTATATTGGTGCTGAACTAGCTCGCTTGCTCTGTCAACATCCCCTGGTAGAACTTGAGTCAGTAACCGGAAGAAGTGCTGCGGGGCAGAAACTGAGTGAGGTTTTTCCATACTTTCGCGATGCCAGCCACTTGATAAAAGGAGAGCTTGACAGCGACGTCGATATTGGTTTCTCAGCAATGCCGCACAAAACCAGTGTAGACGTAGTGCCATCTTTGCTAAAGAAGGGCCTGAAGGTTATTGATGTCAGTGCTGATTTCAGGTTAAAGGATGCCGGTGAGTATCCCAAATGGTATGGATTTGCTCATCCGGTGCCTGAACTATTGAAGACAGCAGTCTATGGTTTACCTGAACTGCATCGAGACGAGATTACCTCGGCGTCTCTGATAGCAAACCCTGGGTGCTATAGCACTGGCGCTATTCTGGCATTAGCACCGGTGGTCAGGGAGGGGCTTATTTGTCCTGATGTAGTGGTTGATAGTAAGTCGGGTGTTTCGGGCGCTGGCAGAAGCTTAAGTCTGGCCACTCACTATTGTGAAGCTAATGAGAACAGTTGGGCTTACTCTCTTGAGGGGCATCGCCACCTGCCTGAGATGGAACAAGAGTTAGGAAGGCTAAACTCTGGGCTTTCACTTTCAATAACTTTTGTGCCTCACTTGGTGCCAATGACACGTGGTATATTGAGTTCCTGCTATGCGAAATTAAGTGATGATAAACTATTCAGAGGCGACAAGGCTAAAGAAGAGCTACAGGAGCTATACCGCGAGTTTTATCGAGGTGCTCCATTCATTCGGATAACCACTAAGCCTCCTCAAACAAAGCATGCTTGGGGAAACAACTTTTGCTTTATCTACCCCACTGTTGATTCAAGGACGCGCAGGCTTATCGTAATTAGCTGCCTTGATAATTTGGTGAAGGGCGGAGCAGGCCAAGCTGTCCAGAATATGAACTTAATGTTTGGTTTCCCCGAGACGAGTGGGCTTGAGGTCCTGGCTGTTTATCCTTAGGATTCGATTGCTTGCCCTCATCGTCTAGAGGCCTAGGACGCCAGCCTTTCAAGCTGGAGATCAGGGGTTCGAATCCCCTTGGGGGCATTCTATTCTTTCCATGCGCCTTCGCCAATAAGTGGCACAAAATAGCAGGCACCCAGGTTTTCTGTCCTATTTCCTTCCTTAAGTTTAGTGACTTTCATTAGCTCCTGCTGCCAACGGGAGCCTACCGGAATTACTAACCGACCACCCCAGGCTAATTGTCCCAAAAGGATCTGAGGGATGGAGGGAGCACCAGCAGAAACTATGATAGCCTCGTAGGGTGCCTCTTCCAGCCAACCTAGAGTTTTCTCAGCAAGGTGGACTTCGATGTTAGAGTAACCAAGCTTTTGTAAGGCCTGCTGAGCTCGTTCTACTAACCCGGCTATGGGTTCCGTGGTGACCACTCGCCTAGCTAGCTCAGCTAATATTGCAGCTTCGTAGCCACTTCCAGTGCCCAATTCCAATACCTTTTCGTCTCCTTTAAGCTCCAAAGCTTGTATCATCAGAGCTACAATGAAAGGCTGAGAAATAGTCTGCCCAAAACCAATGCTTAGGGGTCTATCGTCATAAGCGGCATAATAATGCTCCTCGGGGACAAAGGCTTCACGTGGAACGCGACTCATGGCTTCAACCACACGCTTATCGGCGATTTCCCAGCTAAGATGCTTGATTAACCTAGTTCGGGCTGCTTCTAAATCCACCACCGTTCATCAGGCAAAAGTATTAACCAAGCAGGAATGACAGCACAGTGAGAATTAGAATTATCCCCCCGGCAAAAATGCCAATGTGCTTCATGTCGGCCACTACATATCGATAGCGGTCGGTGTAATCCTGAGTCTTAGGAGGAACTCTGGCTGGTACCCGAGAGCCCATGGTTGGGAGTTGAGGTTCGATTACCGTTGCCGTAACCTGCTTATGCTGTCTTCTCTGTATTTCTTTTGCTGATTTGGCAAGATGTTTTGCTTTGGTACGACGTGATTTCTTAGGCATTATCCTTACCTCAGTAAAGATGAAGGCTGCTTATAAATTCTGGTACTTGAAATATAGGCATGCCCTAAAGCTTGCTGAACGGAACGCAGGTCAGCCCCGCTTCGAATCTTACGCGCAGCAAAACTATGGCGCAAAGTATGCGGCGTAACCTGAGCCCCAAGGCCAGCTTTGGACACATAGTTTTTAACAATCTGCCAAAATCCCTGCCGGGTAAGCCGACCGCCACGCCGATTGAGAAACAGTGCCTCTTCCTTTTCATCGTATAGCAAGTCAAGCCGGTCATTTTTGAGGAAATCTCTTAGCAATTGGCTTATGTGATGGTCGAACGGGATTTGCCTTCTGGAGTCACTGTGACCACAATGGACACAGGAGCGCTCCAAATCGATATCCTTCACGTTTAGGGAGACTAGCTCGCTGGCACGCAAGCCAGTGGCATAAAGCAACTCTAGCATTACTACGTCCCTTCTAGCTTCTGGAGTAGATAGCTTCGCAGCCTCCGCTAGCAAGCGATCGTATTCGGACGGAGATAAAAGCCTCGGTGGGTGCTTGGTGACTTGAGGGAAAACTAAATTTCGTATTGGATTCTCCTGCAGCTTCCCCGAGTTAACCATAAATTTGAAGAATGACTTAGCCGAGGCCAGCTTGCGGGCTGTTGTAGCAGTAGAATAGTTTTTCATCCTGAGGTTGAGCAGGTAACTCCTAAGAAGGTCATCATTTGTCCTAATTGTGCCCTTG
>Ga0315545_1004560_pt1 | contig 11396 bp, 10 predicted proteins | sample SalMarSW160210MG_FD_203096 | JGI IMG/M metagenome (GOLD analysis project Ga0315545, IMG submission 203096) | Salt marsh sediment microbial communities from the Plum Island Ecosystem LTER, Massachusetts, United States - Salt Marsh Sediment SW1602-10 ...
CCGTAGATAATAATGGTGTAGCTTGTGTAGCCCGTAAACTCGCTAATCACCTTATCCGAGCCAGGATCATACTCCGCCACCACTATCGTGGCGTTAGGTCCCGGCAGTCCCGCCGGTCCCATCAGCCCCGCTGGGCCCTTCAGCCCCGCTGGGCCCTGTGGCCCCGCCGGCCCCGGGTCGCCCTGCGGCCCCGGGTCACCCTGCGGTCCCTGCAGTCCCGGGTCGCCGGCGCTAGTGCCTGGCGGTCCCGGCGGTCCGTCCTCGCCCTTGGGCCCCGACGGCCCCACCGGCCCCTCCGGACCCTGCGGTCCCCGTGGTCCCTGGCAGGCCGCCATCGGCACCAACAGCAGAGAAATGACTATCAGAAAGGCTATTACTAACCCTATTTTCTTCATTTCGCCTCCTTAGCGCGGTCTCCTGAAGTCAAAGCCAACTTTACCCTCAATCGGGCTGCCACTCTACGTATAGCGGCCAGCAGGCCCAGAGCTCGTCTCCAGCGCTAAGTCCGGGAGTGCTGTCCGTCTCGACCCAGGCCTTCACCGAATGCATCCCATCCGGTGGTAGTGGAGGTGTCTTGGTCAAGGTGATAGCAATCGCGCGGAACGCCCCGCAGGCTTCATCGACCGTTATCGGAGCTGTTAGAGAGGTATCGTCGGCGCAGATGGTCAGATAAACGGTCTGCCCGTAGACAAAGTTCGAGCCATATATATTGATGTCGTACGATGTATCTCCTAACAACACTAGGTCCACCAGCACCTCATCGTTAGAGTTCCTGGTGACCACTATGGTGGCGTTTGGTCCCGCCGGCCCCGGTGATCCCATCATCCCCATCGCTCCGGCTAGTCCCATTGGCCCTATCGGTCCCCGCGGTCCCGCTGGTCCTGTGTCGCCCTTCGGTCCCGTGTCGCCCTGTGGTCCCTCCGGACCCTGTTGCCCGCCGCCCGCACCCCGCGGTCCCGGCGGCCCCACGTCGCCCTGTGGTCCCTGTGCCCCCGTCGGCCCAGGGTCGCCCTGCGGTCCCTGCGGTCCCTCGCAGGCTGCCAGCGGCACCAGCAGCAGCGAAATGACTATCAAAGAGGCAATCAGTATACCTATTCTCTTCATTTCTCCTCCTTCAGTTTGTCAAGTTGTCAAGCCCTCTTTGGGCGTTGACGCAGACCGGGTTTTACTATGGCATAGGGATTTCAATAACATACAGCGGCCAGCAGGCCCAGAGCACGTCATCCGCGTCAAAGCCATCCTTATCCACATCGACCCAGGCTTTCAGGGAGACCACTTCCAACAACGTTTCCGGTACTTGGACATCCAGCATATACCAGATGAACGCCCCGCACTCGTTGACTACTATCTCACCTACTGCGACCGTTAGAGGAAAATCATCTGTACAGACGGTCAGGTTCACGTAATCACCGGGGTTAAAATTTGAGCCTATAACCCATAAGAAACTCTGGTATTTCGCCTTGACATTTCCGGAGCCGTCAAGTGCGACTATGGTGGCGTTAGGCCCCGCTGGTCCCTTTGGCCCTATCATCCCCATCGCTCCGGCTGGTCCCGTGTCGCCCTTGGGTCCCTGCGGTCCCTGTGGTCCTTGCGGCCCCGCTGGTCCCGGCGGTCCGGCTGGCCCCTGTTCGCCTCCGGCTTGACCCCGCGGTCCCGGCGGCCCCACGTCGCCCTGTGGTCCCTGTGCCCCCGTCGGCCCCACGTCGCCCTGCGGTCCCCGCGGTCCCTCGCAGGCTGCCAGCGGCACCAGCAGCAGCGAAATAACTATCAGAAAGGCAATAATTATGCCAATTTTCTTCATTAGTTGGTTTACTCCTTCTAAAGGTTTTTGAAGCCAGGCTTTGCTTTGTTAATCATCTTTTCTTCATCGCACCTCCGGCTCGCTATTACGCTAATTCTAACCCCTAATAATAGGCACGGGAATGCTTATTGTCAAGAGCTACACCGAATCTTTAGTCAATGTTGCCAGGAACTCGGCATTGGACTTCGTCTTGCGCATGCGGTCGAGCACCCGCTCCGTGGTCTCGGTGAAGTTGACGGCGTCGGAAGAAATCATAGAGACCATACGCCTCAACAGCCACACCTGCTTTATCGTCTCCTCCCCCAGCAAAAGCTCCTCCCGCCTGGTGCCGCTGCGCTGGATATCCATGGCCGGGAAGATGCGCCGCTCGGCCAGTCGGCGGTCCAGGTGCAGCTCCATATTGCCCGTCCCCTTAAACTCCTCGTAGATAAGCTCGTCCATACGGCTGCCCGTGTCGATGAGGCAGGTGGCGATGATGGTCAGGCTGCCCCCCTCCAGCGTGTTGCGGGCGGCGCCGAAAAAGTGCTTGGGCGGGTAGAGGGCGGCGGGGTCAATGCCCCCGGAGAGGGTGCGCCCGCTGGGGGGCATAACCAGGTTATAGGAACGGGTCAGGCGGGTAATGCCGTCCAGCAGTATGACCACGTCCTTGGCGCTCTCCACCATCCGCTTGGCTCTCTCCAGCGCCAGCTCGGCGACGCGGGTGTGGTTCTCCACCGGCTCGTCGAATGTCGCCGAGATAACCTCCCCCTTCACCGCCTGCTTCATATCGGTGACCTCCTCCGGGCGCTCGCCGATAAGGCAGACGATGAGGTGAATATCATTATAGTTGGTGCTGATGGCGTTGGCGATGGACTTAAGCAAAATCGTCTTGCCCGCCTTGGGCGGCGATACAATAAGCCCCCGCTGCCCCCGCCCGATGGGGGCAATCAGGTTCAAAAGCCTCGTGGAAAGCTCCTCGGGCTTGGTCTCCAGGTTAATCAATTTATCGGGGAAGGTGGGGGTCAGCGAGCCGAAGGGGGCTCGCTTCTTGGTCATCTCCGGGTTCATCTCGTTAATCGTCTCCACCCTCACCAGCCCGTAATACTTCTCCCCGTCCTTGGGCGGCCTCACCTGCCCCGCCACCACGTCCCCCGTGCGCAGCCCGAAACGCCTTATCTGGGACTGGGAGACATAGACATCGGACGAGCTGGGCAGTAGGCTGCTCTGCCTCAGAAAGCCGTAGCCCTCGCCGATAATCTCCAGGATACCCCCGGAGAAGTTATAGCCCTGCTGCTCGGCGTTAGCCTGCAGCAGCCTCTTTACCAGGTCCTGCTTCTTGAGGCCGGTATAGCTGGAAATGCCCAGCTCCTTGGCCATTTCGAGCAGCTCCTCTCTGGTTTTGCCTTCTAGTTCGCTAATGTTCATAAGCGTCCTCTCTACCTTCTGTGGTTATTTGTCCCCACCCTTTTCCCCGGAGAGGCGTTGCCAGTCGCCTAGGAAACGGGCGACGCCGATATCGGTCAGGGGGTGTTGCATCATCTGCATCAGGACTTTATAGGGCACGGTGGCGATAGGCGCCCCGGCCAGGGCTGCGGCCACGCAGTGCTGGGGGTGGCGGATACTGGCGGCAATCACCCGGGTGTCGAACTGGTAGTATTCAAAGACATCAACGATATCGCTGACCAGCCCCATGCCGTCCTCGCCGATATCGTCCAGCCGCCCCACGAAGGGGCTGACGTAGGTGGCGCCGGCCAGCGCCCCCAGGATGGCCTGGTTCAGCGAGAAGCAGAGGGTCATATTGACCTTCACCTTCTTCTTGGCCAGGGTCGATATCGCCTCCAGCCCGGCGGTGGTGGCTGGAATCTTGACCACCACGTTGGGCGCCCAGGCGGCGATTTTCTGCGCCTGCTCCACCATGTCCTCGGCCTTCTCCACCAGCACCTCCACCGAGACCGGCCCCGGTATGATGGAGCAGATTTCCTTGACTACCGACTCGTAGTCGGCCCTCCCCTCCCGGGAAACCAGGCTGGGGTTGGTGGTGACCCCGCTGATGACCCCCAGCCGGGCCGCCTGCCTGATTTGTTCGATATTGGCTGTATCCAGAAATATTTGCATTTTAAGACCTCTGTTTAGTTAATATTCAGGGGGAAATGGGCAGGGGTGGTTGCACCCCTTCCCGTAATACTTCTTTGGCGGTGCCGACGAAGTCGCGGAAGAGGGGGTGGGGGTGACCGGGCCTAGAGCCGAATTCGGGGTGGAACTGGCAGGCCAGCATCCAGGGGTGGTCGGCTAGCTCGCAGACCTCGACCAACCGTCCGTCGGGCGAAAGCCCGCTGAAGACCATGCCCGCCTTCTCCAGCTGCTCACGATATTTATTATTAAACTCGTAGCGGTGACGGTGGCGCTCCTGCACTAGCGATTTTCCGTAGGCCCTGGCGGCGCGGCTGCCCTCCAGGAGCTGGCAGGGATAATTGCCTAAGCGCATGGTGCCCCCCTTGCTCTTCTTGTCCTTCTGGTCGGGCATGAGGTCGATTACCGGGTGTTTGGTTTCGGCGTCGAACTCGGTTGAGTTGACCTCGGAAGAGCCTAAGACAAAGCGGGCGAACTCGACAACCATCACCTGCATCCCAAGGCAGAGCCCCAAATAGGGGATTTCATTCTCTCTGGCGTAGGTGGCCGCCTTTATCATGCCCTCGATGCCCCTGATGCCGAAGCCCCCGGGCACGATGATGCCCTGAATCGGGCGCAGCGCCGAATAGTCGCCGTCATTCTCCAGCGTCTCCGAGGGCAGCCAGCTCAGGTTCAGCTCCCGCCCGTGGTGCAGGGCGGCGTGGTAAAGCGCCTCCCGCACCGAAAAGTAGGCGTCCTGCAGCTCGACATATTTACCCACCAGCGCGATGTTGACCGGCTCGCGGGGCGTCTTGATAAGCTCCACCATATCACTCCACTGGCTTAAGTTCGGGGGGTTGGGGTTAATCTTCAGCTTCTCCGTAATCAACCGCCCCAGCCCCTCCGCCTCCAGCACCAGCGGCACCTCATAAATAGTTGATACCGTGGTCAAAGGTATGACCGCCTCCTGCTCCACATCGCAAAAGAGCGATATCTTATTCCTTATCTCCTCCGAGATGGGGTAATCGCTGCGGCAGACAATGATATCGGGCTGGATGCCGATGCGCCGCAGCTCGTTGACGCTGTGCTGCGTGGGCTTGGTCTTTATCTCCTGCGTCGAATTAAGATAGGGCAGCAGCGTAACGTGGACATACAATATATTATCCCGCCCCACCTCATTGCGCATCTGCCTTATCGCCTCCAGGAAGGGCTGCCCCTCGATATCGCCCACCGTCCCCCCCACCTCGATAATGACCACGTCGGCCTTCGATTTCTCGGCCAGCCGCTTGAAGCGCTCCTTGATCTCGGTGGTAACGTGGGGCACCACCTGTATCGTCCCCCCCAGGAAGTCCCCCCGCCTCTCCTTGGCGATGACGTGGCTGTATATCTGCCCCGAGGTCACGCTGGAGTCGGCGGTCATATTGACGTCCATAAAGCGCTCGTAGTTGCCCAGGTCGAGGTCGGTCTCGGCGCCGTCCTGGGTGACGAAGACCTCACCGTGCTGATAGGGGGACATCGTCCCCGGGTCAACGTTGAGGTAGGGGTCGAGCTTCTGCGCCGTCACCGTAATCTGGCGACTCTTTAGTATGGTGCCGATGGAAGCGACGGTGATGCCTTTTCCAACGGAACTAACTACGCCACCAGTTACAAAAATATATTTTGACATCTGGGAAACCAAATCCTAAGGACTCAACAGAAGCAGCCTTTGAGTATAAAGTGGGGGTTTTTAAATATTATAAGGACGAAAACACACCTTGTCAATAGGCTAGAAGACGCACCTAGCCCCTTTTCCCCAGGTCTTTCTTCCCACCCCACCTTGTTTAGCGTACGTGATTTCGTCCCACCCTGCCCACCCAACAGGGGTTAGACCCCTATATATCCCTTATTGGGGGTTACGTGCCTCCCCTCCCCAGGTATTCTACCCACACCAGCCCGCCCTATAAACGTTTTTCTAAGGGGGGCGAAGCCCCCCTTAATAACCCCCCAAAGTGTTAGAGGCTGACGTCCCCTTGGGGGTTTGAAAGGGGGCAAGGCCCCCTTTTGAAAGACTTCTGTTGGGTGGGCAGGGTGGGAAGAAACAACGTTCGATAACAAAGGTGGGGTGGAGTGGGGCGTAATCCCCCAGTTTGTCTTGCCTGCCAGCGCAATGCTATGATGATATAACTATGGGGAAACTCCGGGAATTTTTAGCTCGCCGCCAGAAAAAATCCATCACCGAACCTGGGCGCATCCCCTCGGCGGTGCTGCTGCCCATATATAATGAGGAAGGGCAATGTTATATTGTCTTCACCCAGCGTACCGATAACGTCAAGGAACACAAAGGGCAGATATCATTTCCCGGTGGCGCCCGTCAGGAGGGCGAAAGCCGGCTCGAAACCGCCCTGCGCGAGTCGGAGGAAGAGATAGGCCTCGCCCCCGCCGACGTCGATATATTAGGCGAGCTCGACGACACGGTGACGATGGACTCGAACTACATTGTAACCCCCTTCGTCGGCGTTATCCCCTGGCCACATAGGCTCAAGGCCGACGGCTGGGAGACCGACGAGCTCATCGAGGTACCCATCGCCGCGCTGCTGGACTCGCGGGAAGATAGGGAAGAGGTCAGCCAGGGCAAAAAAGTAACCTCTTACTTCTACCACTATGGGGATAGGGTCATCTGGGGAGCCACCGCCCGCATCCTGCACCAGTTCCTGGAGCTATACGCTCAGGCCACGAAGAGCTAGACAGCCACTCCTCGACACCTTTATACTAATTTGTTAACTTTTCTCTCACGTTGTTGACAAATTCCCTAATATCGCCTATAATAGTCCCTACCTGGAGAGATTAAATGGCAGGCAAAGACTACTATAATATATTAGGGGTAAACCGCAACGCCACTGAGCGTGAGATAAAGCAGGCTTACCGCAGGCTGGCGCGCCAGCACCACCCCGACGTCAACCCCGGTGATAAGTCGGCCGAGGAGAAGTTCAAGCAGATAAACGAGGCCTACGAGGTCCTCTCCGATAAGGAGAAGCGCCAGAAATACGATAAGTATGGCGACCAGTGGCAGTACGCCGACCAGTTCGAAAAGGCGCGCCAAGCGTCAGGCTGGAGTTTCAGTCAGGGCGGCCAGCGCGTCTATTCCAGCGAGGAGGATATCGGCAGCATCTTCGACGACCTCTTGCGCGGTTTCGGCGGCCGGGCGGGACGCCCCCAGCCGCGGAAGGGCCGCGATATCGAATTCCCGCTGGAGGTGACCCTGGAGGAAGCCTACAGCGGCACCACCCGCACCCTGAACATGGCCGATGGCAAGCGCCTTGAGGTCAAGATTCCCCCCGGCGTCAAGGACGGCTCCCGCGTCCGCATCAGCGGCAAGGGTGCCGAGGGCTACGGCGGGGTCAAGGGAGACCTCTACCTGGTGACCTCGGTGAGGCCCCACCGCCTCTTTAGACGCCGCGGCGACGACCTCTATGTCGATGTCTCCGTGCCCCTGACGGTGGCGGTGCTGGGCGGTGAAGTAAAGGTAAAAACGCTCAAGGGCAGCCAGCTCTCTTTGAAGATTCCCCCCGAGACCCAGAACGAGCGCAGCTTTCGCCTCAAGGGGCAGGGCATGCCCCACCTGGGCAATTCGTCAAGGGGCGACCTGCTGGCGCGGGTCAAGGTGTTGCTGCCCACCAAACTAACTGACGAGGAAAAGGAGCTTTTCCAGAAACTGAGCCGGCTCCGCCCCGATAAGGAAGGGTAGGTGAGAGAATGAAAGATTCAGCCGAAAACGAACCCCGCTACGTGATAAGCATTGCCGCCAGCATGGTCGGCGTGCAGACCCACACCCTGCGCTACTACGAAAAGGTGGGCATCATCGAGCCCCACCGCTCGCGGGGCAACATCCGCTTATACTCGGAGAGGGATATCGCCCACCTCAAGCGGGTAAAGACCCTGATGGGCGACATGGGGGTCAACCTGGCCGGGGTGGAGGTCATTATGCGCATGGTGCAGCAGATGCTAGAGCTGCAAAACCAGTTGCAGGAGCTGGAGTCGGAGCTCCACAGATTCGAAGAGCCCGAGCCGTAGTCAAAAGACGGCAATAAATAATAAGGTATGTGACATGAAACAGGAAAGATTTACCGAACAGGCACAGGAGGCTTTAGCCGCTTCCCAGGAGCTGGTGCGTCACTATAAGCACAGCCAGTGGGACGTGGAGCATATTCTGCTGGCGCTGCTCCAGCAGGAGAGGGGGCTGGTCGGCGATATCTTCGCCGACCTCGGCGTCGACCTGGAAAAGGTAAAACAGGAGGTTGCCGCCACCTTGGAAAAGACGCCCAAGGTCAGCTACGACACGGGGCAGCTCTACGCCACCCCCCGCATCGCCAACCTCATCCGGGCCGCCGGCGAAGAAGCCGACCGGCTCAAAGACGAGTTCATCGGCACCGAGCATTTGCTTATCGCCATCGCCGGTGAGCAGAAGGGCGAAGCCGCCGAGATTCTAAAGCGCCTGGGCATCGACCAGGAGAAGGTCTATGCCGCCCTGCAAAAGCTCCGCGGCGGCCACAGGGTCACCGACGCCAGAGCCGAGAGCAAATACCGCTCCCTGCAAAAATACGGCCGCGACCTCACCGAGATGGCGCGCGAGGGCAAGCTCGACCCGGTCATCGGCCGCGAGGACGAGATTAAAAGGGTCATGCAAATCTTAAGCCGCCGCACCAAGAACAACCCGGTCATTGTCGGCGAGGCTGGTGTGGGCAAGACGGCCATCGCCGAAGGCTTAGCTCAAAAGATTGTCGCCGACGACGTCCCCGATTCCCTCAAAGGGCGCAAGGTAATCGCCCTGGACATGGGGGCACTGGTGGCGGGGAGCAAGTTCCGCGGCGAGTTCGAGGAAAGGCTCAAGGCGGTCATGGACGAGGTCCGCCAGGCCAAGGGCGAGGTCATCCTCTTTATCGACGAGATGCACACCGTGGTCGGGGCCGGCGCCGCCGAGGGCTCCATCGACGCCAGCAATATGCTCAAGCCGGCACTGGCTCACGGCGAGCTGCAGTGCGTCGGCGCCACTACGTTGGACGAATACCGCAGGTTCATCGAAAAGGACAAGGCGCTGGAGAGGCGTTTGCAGCCGGTCTTCATCACCGAGCCCAGCGTCGAAGCCACCATCGAGATACTCAAAGGGCTGCGCCCCCGCTACGAGGCGCACCACAAGGTCAAGATTACGGACGAGGCATTGGAAGCAGCGGCCCGCTTAAGCCAGCGCTATATCGCCGACCGCCACCTACCCGATAAGGCCATTGACCTCATCGACGAGGCCGCCTCCAAGCTGCGCATTGATACCGAGAGCGCCCCACCCGAGGTGAAGTCATTAGAGCAAAAGCTGAAGGAACTGACCAACGAGGAAGAGGCCGCCTCGCAGCGGCAGGACTTCGAGCAGAGCGCCCAGCTTAAAGCCGAGCGTCTGCGCCTGGAAGAGGAATATAATAAGGCCAAAGCAGAGTGGCTCAAGGGAGAGAAGCTCGACGAGGTCGTTGACGAAGAAGATATCGCCCAGCTTATCTCCAAGTGGACGGGCATCCCCATCTCTCAGATGCTTGAGGGCGAGGCCGAAAAGCTCCTCCACATGGAAGAGCGAATCCACGAACGCTTAATAAACCAGGAAGAGGCCGTCACCGCCATCAGTGAGGCGATTCGGCGCAGCCGGGCCGGTCTTAAGGACCCCCAGCGCCCCATCGGCAGCTTCGTTTTCCTGGGCCCCACCGGCGTGGGCAAGACCGAGCTGGCCAAGACGCTGGCGCGCTTCCTCTTCGACGACGAAAACGCCATGATACGCCTGGATATGTCGGAATACCAGGAAAGGCACACCGTATCGCGTCTCATCGGCGCCCCTCCGGGATATGTCGGCTACGATGAGGGCGGTCAGCTCACCGAGGCGGTGAGAAGGCGCCCCTACCGGGTGATATTGCTCGACGAAATCGAAAAGGCGCACCCCGAGGTCTTCAACAGTTTGCTGCAGATACTCGATGACGGACGGCTCACCGACGGCCATGGCCGCACCGTTGACTTCAAGAACACCGTGGTCATCATGACTTCTAACGTCGGCGCCCAGCTTATTAAGCGCCAGATGAGCCTGGGCTTTGCCGCCAAGCCGGAAAGCAAGGGCCAGAAGCTCGACTACGAAACCATGAAGGAGCGGGTGCTGGCCGAGATGAAAAAGACCTTCCGCCCTGAGTTCATCAACCGCATCGACGAGACAATCGTCTTCCACCAGCTCACCGAGGAGCAGTTAAGGCAGATTGTCGAGCTGCTGGTCAAGGAGCTGCAGGAGCGGCTGGCTGACCGCAAGCTCGGCATCGAGCTCAGCGACAAGGCGAAATCCTGGCTGGTCAAGGAAGGCTACGACCCGGTCTACGGCGCCCGGCCCTTGAGAAGGGCTATCGAACGCTACGTCGAAAACCCGCTCTCCAGCAAGCTGCTGGCCGGCGAATTCAAGGAAGGCGATACCGTCAAGGTTGACCTGGGCGAAAAGGGCCTGACCTTCACCCTCAAGAGAAAAGCCAAAGCCGCCGCCTGACATAAATTCTTGCTATTTATTAGTGATATCATTAATAATAAGAGGGAATTTTTTGTCCGGAAGGGTGAAGGGTGAGCTTTAACTGGGAACGGATTACGAGGGTTTTTAAGAGGTGGGAATATCTGGTCGGCATCGCCGGCATAGTGATAACGGTGGGGCTGGTGGTGGGGGTTATCTGTTTCTGGGAGCAGGTGCGTGCCCTGGAGCAGTACGGCTATCTCGGCGCCTTTATCATCAGCGTCTTCGGCGGCGCCACTATCATCGCCCCGATACCGATGACACCCGTGGTCTTCGCTCTGGGCACGGTGATGGAGCCCGAGTTCGCTCCCTATATGGGTCCCATCTTTGTTGGCATCGCCGCGGGCTTGGGTGATACGATTGGCGGGCTGACCACCTATATGACGGGCTATGGCGGCGGCACTGCCTTCCACGATATGAAGGAGGGTAAGATTAAGTCCGCCTACATGCGCATGACAGGCTGGGTGGAAAGGCGGGGCTCGCTGACCCTCTTCGTCCTTTCGGCGGTAGTCAACCCCTTTTTCTTTCCGGCGGCGCTGGCGGCCGGGGCGCTCCGCTTCGGCATCTGGCGCTTTATCTTTATTACCTGGACAGGTAAGACGATTAAGGGGATAACGGTGGCAGCGGCGGGCTACTGGGGCCTGGGCAGCATCCTCCGGGCGCTGGGCGTTCCCGTCTAGTTGCGCCCGCGGCCGTTTTTTGCTAGATTAGTATTGTCTTGATGGGGCTGTAGTTCAATTGGGAGAACGTTTGACTGGCAGTCAAAAGGTAGGGGGTTCGAATCCCCCCAGCTCCACCACCCCGCCATTCGTCCTCTACCGCCTTCACCCACCACCCCACCGAGGATACGAATCCCCCCAGCTCCACCAAGGGTTACTGTAGGCAAAACCGAAGCGGGTGAGGCTACCCACACTGAACAATGCGCCCTTTTGTTCACTACCAAGGATACATGAA
>Ga0315545_1004562_pt1 | contig 11394 bp, 11 predicted proteins | sample SalMarSW160210MG_FD_203096 | JGI IMG/M metagenome (GOLD analysis project Ga0315545, IMG submission 203096) | Salt marsh sediment microbial communities from the Plum Island Ecosystem LTER, Massachusetts, United States - Salt Marsh Sediment SW1602-10 ...
CGCCTCAGCCTCCATCTTGCCTGCCCCCAGCAGGCCCATCATGTTGGTTATGCCCGGGCTTGCTCCCTGGCATATGATGGCGGTGATCCCCGCCTCTCGGCATTGGCCGTCAAAGCCCAACAGCAACTCGGCGGCGTCGTAGTCGTCGCAGATGTCGACGTAGTGCACCATGGCCTGAATGCAGGCTTCCAGCACTTTGGAGCCATGCTTATAGAACGGCCCGACGCAGTTGACGGCAACGTCATAGTCTTTCAGCGCGCCCGCGAGGCCGCTTGCGTCGTTGATGTCGACAACGCGAGCCCTCACGTTGGAGCCCAGCTCACCCGCCATTTCCCGGGCCTTCTCCAGGTCTATGTCCCCTATGCACACCTCGTCACTGCCAGCCGCTGTGGCCAAATCCTTGGTCACGACGCATCCGATATCACCCGCTCCCCCAAGAACGATAAATCGCACGTTAGATGTGCTCCTTTCTGTTAGCCGTCCGGCGCGACGCGAGAACTGTGGAGCATGCCCCCAGACGTACCCGTTCCGCGTGGCACAAACATCTGCCGGCGACAACCTTCAGCGACAACGCGCCGCGCTACACTTCACTCCACAGGTGAGACAACATACTGTACGGCCAGTTCGCTACATAGCACACAGCCAGGACGGTGTCAAGGGCGGTAGCCATCCCTAAGATGCAGGGAGGGCACATGGGATCGGCCTACGCCCTTCCCGGGTGGTGAGCTTAACCCTGGCAGACCTACAGCTGCCCATCGAGTCGCGGGAAAGCTGCATTGGCACTTGGGACCGTTCCTATGCCTGAGGCCCTGGAGGGCCGGGTGGGATTCGAACCCACGACTCCCGGATTAGAGGGCACGGACTGAGGGCTAACTGCTAAGGCCAGATTCAAAAGCCGGGGTGGAACCGGGGTGAGGTCAGGGCAGCCTTCCGGGCCAATCCGGTGGCAGGTCGCCCAGGAACATCTCCACCTCGCCTGTGCCAGAGCGACCCCAATTGCTTGTAAACACGATCCGCGTGAAGTCCTGGTTGACACTGGCGTGCGGCTCGGCCCAGTAGTCGTGCTCCTGGTTTTCGTCGACCAGCGAGTGGGTATGCGCTAAGCGGAACACGCGCCCGCCCGCTTTGAGCTCGATGGCGAAAACCTGGTCGTCCATCCAGGTGTAGGCACCTGGGTCGCCGTCGTGGGTGGAGACGAGCGCCCAGCCGGGGCGACGGAAGGCGCATCCCGAGAAGTGCAGGCCGATGGCCGTGTGGGCGAAGTCTATCGGCCAGAGCGGGGTCACAGTGCCGGTGGCCAGATCCAGCAAGGAAATGTTGTCCTGGTCGATATCCTGAAAAATGATGACCTCTCGCCCTTCAGCGTCCAGGGCCAGGTCATAGTGTCCGACGAGACGCAGCAGACTCCGCCCATTGGCCAAGTTGCGGTCGTAGACCATCAGGCCACAGGGGTGCGTGTCGTCGCCTAGTTGGCCATGCTCGCAGTAGTGGTCGAAGGAGGCGATGAAGTAGTCTCCTAGCGGGCTGATGGTCACATGGTCGATGCCTTCCGCTACTGCCGACACATCATGCATGTCGCGGCTGGCAATCACTTGATCGGTCTCCCAGTCGTACACCAGGAAGGCGACGGTCTCCCAGTCCTCGTCCTCCGCCATGAAGCCCCAGTAGCGGCCGTTGGATGAGGGCCTTCCCTCGTAGCGCGTCCAGACAGCAGCCAAAGCCTGGTTGGGGAAATCATCGGCGAACTCATGGACCAGGGTCTGCTCGCCGCCACGCACGTTGTAGGCCATCAAGCGGGTCTCGTCGGAGAAGTAGAGCCGGTCCGGGTCGGCGGCGTCCCAGCGCGGCTCCACTCCCAGAGGTAGTTCACCTAGCGGCTGAAGCTCGTGGGCGTCGTACAGGTACCAAGTGGCCTCAATGCCGCGCACCAGTAACCGGCTTCCGTCGGCGTTGAAAGACTGCACGCGCGAGTATTCGTTCTTCAGGCCAGCTGAGGTGTCTCCCGGGGAAAGGCCAGTCTTCCGATCAGTGACACGCACCAGACAGGTTCCGAAGACGGGGTCGCGGAAGGGGACGCGGGCCGCGGGTTCGGCTAGAGATGGAGTCTGACGCACTTCGAAGTCGGTGACGAACGAGGGTTGAGGGTCAACGCAGCCCAGGGCAGCGTCCACAGATGGGATGGCGGTGGCGGCTGACGTCCCTGTTGTTGTGGCCCCAGCCTCCTCCGTCCGGACCTCGGTTTCCCCAGCGGCCTCAGGCCGAGCGGGTGCGCTCGCGGCCTGCTCTTCGCCTTGGCCACCGCAGGACACTGGCGATAGGCAAGCTGCGGTCAGCGCCGCGACTACCAGGATATGTCGCCATGGGGGCTTCATAGGTTGCCTCCGGTGGTCCACCTCGGTCGGCATCTATCCTAGCCACGGGCGCAAGCTGTACCGATGGCACGGCCACCTCCCGGCCCGCGCCCTACCGCCAGTCGGGGAAGGTGTCGGCTGCGTTGCTCTTGAGCCTGGTCAGCCCAAGCGCGCCGGACGAGCGATGCCCCAGGGACGGATTACCTGCTCCGGCGCCCGATTGCCAATTCATCGCCGACGCCGGCTGCATCCCGCCGCTGCCAGCAGGGATGACAAGTCGGCGGAGGCCCGTTCTCTATGGCCCCCAGTCGGGGTCTCCGTCTGCGGCTGGGTTGTTGGTGAGGTTGATCACACCCTTCGCGTCGAGGACGTGCACTTCTAGGTTGCCAGCGCGGTCGGAGGCGAAGGCGAGCTTGGAGCCATCGGGCGACCAGGTGGGGCGCGAGTCGTAGCCTGGGCTTTTCGAAAGGTTAGTCTGGTTCGATCCCGAGGAGTCCATCACGTACACTTCTTCGTCGCCGTCGCGCCCCGAGACGAAGGCTATCTCGGAGCCGCTCGGCGACCAGTCAGGGTCCCAATCAGGGGCTGGATCGCTGGTGAGCCTGACCGCATTCGACCCATCCGCGTTCGCTATGTAGATATCCGTATTGCCGCCAATGCGGTCTGAGCTGAAGGCGATTAGCGAACTGTCCGGCGACCAAGCGATCCCGTCATCCTTCGCTTGGTTATTAGTGAGGTTGGCCTGGCCCGACCCATCGGGGTTCATCACGTAGATCTCCCAGTTGCCGTCGCGCTTCGAGTCGAAGCCGATCTTCGAGCCGTCGGGCGACCAGGCGGGGTACCTGTCCCAGGCCGGGTCGGTCGTCAGCCTCGTCTGACCTGACCCGTTGGCGTTCATCACGTAGATTTCCCAGTTGCCGTCGCGGTCTGAGGCGAAGGCGATCTTCGAGCCATCGGGCGACCAGGCGGGCTCCCAATCCGTAGCGGGGTTGTTGGTAAGCCTGGTCTGCCCGGTGCCGTCGGCGTTCATGACGTAGATCTCGTCATTGCCGTCGCGGTAGGAAACGAAGACAATGTGCCCCTGCGGGCCCAACGTCACTTTGCCGCGGGCGATCATCGCCTGCCCGTTGATCAGCATCGGCAGGTTGCTGATGTCCACGCGCTCTGGGAAGTAGCGCTGCCATGTCTGGCTGTCGGGGTCGAGGGCGTAGACGGCCTCGACCTCTTCGTCGCAGGTAGCCAGGGCCTCGCCGGTGTCGATCTCGTTGGCGCCCTCCCACACCGCTATCGCCCACTTGCCCGGCCGCGGGCAATTGTGCATCTGGTTCGCCGCTGATGGCGTGGGGGTGGGTGTGGGGCTGGGCGTGGGCGTAGGCGTGGGTTTCGGCGTTGCTTTCCCGCGGGCCATGACTCCCTGCCCGTTGATCAGCATCGGTAGGTTGCTGATGTCCGGGCGCTCCGGGAAGTAGCGCCGCCACGCCTGCGTGTCGGGGTCGAGGGCGTAGGCGGCGTCCACCGCCCCTTCACCGCAGGCGGCGAGGGCCTCAGCGGTGTCGGTGTAGTCGGAGCCCTCCCACACCGCTATCGCCCACTTGCCCGCCTGGGGGCAGTGGAGCATCGGGCCCGCCCCCGGTGGGACCGTGGGCGTCGGCTCCATAACTTCGAACGTGGCGTCTTTGTAGTACCAGGTCTCGTTCGGGGCGTACCACCAGCAGGCGGTCACGGTGTGGGCACCAGGGCTGGCACTCTCCGGCACCACCACGCCCAACGCGACCCCGGGTTGGCCCTGGGGCACCGAGCCGCTGCCGATGAGCTCGCCTGCCAACTCCTCGGGGTCCCGGTCCCACAGCACCTCTGCGGGCTGGTCGGCGTCGGGGTTCGGCTCCACACCCGCCAGCTCAACATCGAATTCCGAGCCCGCGGTGCCCGAAGCCGGGACGGCGTTGACCCCCGCCGACGGCGAGGGCTGCAGGTCGCCGTAGGTGCCGCACTGGGAGCCTGGCGTCGGTGAGGGCGGTGCCCACGTGGGGGTCGGCGTCGGCTGGGGCGGGCACTCCTCAACCTCGTCCACGCTCTCCCCCGCACTGTGGCCGTAGGCAAGCGCATCCATAAGGTCGAGTGTAGTCCCGTGCGGGTCGTCAAGCTGCAGGCACTCCTCCGTGGGGATGGTAATTTCATCCCCACCCTGGTTGATGACAATCCAGTCCTGATAGTCACAGCCGGTTGGGTTCTGCACCTCGATGCTCATGGCACCAGCGTCGGCGGGCTCAGCCAGTGCGGTGTTGCATGTGCCGTCGGTCGCCGAAACGCTGCCCGTGCGCGGGGAGACCAGGGCGGAGAAGACGACGATGGCTCCCACGGCCACAAGGCCCCCAGCGACTCCAAGGCCTACAAGTGCCGCTATCGCTCTCCGGTTCATGGCAACCTCCAGGGCCGCGCGCTGGCGCTACGAAGACTGCGAATATCACCCTCGCATCATGCCAGGACGCGGTGCAAGGCGTCAAGGTGCGGCGACAGCACGTCCTATCGCAGGCGCCATCCGACGGGTCGGCCAGCCAGCTCAGGGGAGCGTGTCCACTGGCCGCATATGGACGGCAATCTGCCGCGTCCCATTCTCGCTGGGGCCGACGGCCTCAATCGAAGAGGAAAGTGTAGGCAGTACCATCGCGAGGGCGCGTCGGCGAGGCTACTGCGGCCCCCTCCCAGCGTTCCCAGTGATCATAGCATGCAGCGCACGAGCCAGAGAGCCAATCAGGTGAGGTGACGGAAGTAAGGGCCACCGTCTCTCCCACAAACTGCCATCGGTCGTTTTCAAACACAAAGTCAAAGACATGAGCTTCGCGCTCGGTCTGTCCGATAGGCGTACCTGTAGGATACCTGTCAACTATGGAAGTAGTGATAGCTCGAAAGACCTCCTTGCCTTCGGCTTCGCTGTGCGCCAAGGCGTAGAGGGTTAGGGAGCCACTCCCGTACTCGTCGCTCAAGTCGGGGAGAGGAGTGTCGAAATAGTCCTCGAGCCAAAGCGCATATTCCTCCGGCTCGAGCAGGGAGGAGGCGTCCGAGGCCCAGGCCCGGCTCGGAATGCCCAAAAGGGTCTTGCCCGCGGGTTGTCCTGCACAGGGCAGAGGCAATTCCTCACCGGTGCACGTGAGCTCCGTAGGAAGTGCACGCTCTACGAAGAATGCCGCGTCCCGCCGCTCCAGCGCCGCCTCGATCTGGTCGGCGAAGGCACGAAACGCGTCGAAGCCTTCGGCACCTCCAGCGGGGGTCTCCTCCGCAGAGGGTGTGGCCTCCGGAATGTGCTGTAGGGGAGGCGTCTCATCGGGACTGGGCGTGCCCATCGGCGATGGCTGCACCGTAGCAGCGGGGCTAGGCGTCGGCGTTACCCCCTCCTCTTCCTGCCCCCCACAGGCAAGAGCTGTCATGATCAGCGCAAGCCCCAGGGAGATAACAAGAAGCCAGCGCATGCTTCGCCTCCTTGCGTTTGAATTGCTCCTATCCTACCCTCGGCCGCAAGGGCTGGCAAGGGGAGAAGCTATCCCACGTCTACCACGATCCCGTGGACGGCCTTGGTCGGCGCCTCGGGGTTTGTGGAGGAGGGAGTCTCAAGGCCCGGGGGGATTCGAACCCACGACTCCCGGCTCAAGAGTCCGGGCTCCTGCGATAAGCGAGCCCCGACAACCTGCCTGAGAAGCAGAAGAGCTTTGGTCCGCGACCAGTGCCGGCAGGCGGCCCGGATTGTCAATACTGAACTCACGCATCCCTTTCTTCCGTCAAGAGGCTGCGACCTGCTCTGCAAGTGGACAGCCTCTGGCTATCAGAGAACCCATCTCATCAAGCTTGTTCATCGTTCTCGTTCTTCGTTCCCTGGTCACAGCATTTGCCTGCGATCCTTATCCCCTCAGGAGGATCAAGCGATCCGCCTGTAGCGTCCCACGGCCAATGGAACAAAGACCGCCAAGATTCCGCCCATCCAGGCCAGAGATTGCCACAGTTGTGGTGTCACTGGGTTACCTAGGGAGAGTGCGCGCACTGTGTCGACCGTAACAGTGATCGGGCTGATCTCAGCATAAGCTTGCAGCCAGCCGGGCATGGTATCAACTGGAACAAAAGTCGAGCTGACGAAAGTGAGCGGGAAGACCCAGATCATGCCCGCGACTTGAGCCGACTCCGTGTCCCTAGCCGTGATTCCGATTAACGCCGCGACCCATGAGAACGTCATTCCGAAGAGCACCGCCACAGCAAGTACAGCGATGGGCGACAGTACTCCACCATGGAATCTGAACCCTATGATGCTTCCAACTCCAATCATGAGCAGCACCACAAAGGTGTTGCGTATCGTATCGGCCATGATGCGTCCGGAGAGAACAGCAGCACGGGCCATGGGCAGCGAGCGGAAGCGTTCGATCATGCCGCGTGACAGGTCGTCTGCCAGGCCAATACCAGTCTGCATGGATCCGAACACGACCGTTTGGACGAAGATCCCAGGGAGCAGCCAGTCAATGTAATCAAAGGGGCCCACATTGATGGCGCCGCCGAACACGTACACGAAGAGCAGCACGAACATCACCGGCTGAATAGTAGAAAACACGAGCAGTTGGGGAAGTCGCACGTATCGCAACAGATTGCGCCGGGCCATGACCATGGTGTCGGAGATTGTCCAGCCAAGCTGGTTGCCGAGTGAGGCGAGTGTGGTAGTACTCATCCCCCGCTCCTTCCTGTGAATATGCCGAGTCTTCTACGCGAGGACTCAGCCGTGTTCTCGCGGGAGACCTCGGTCGTGCGCCCGGTTAGTGCCAGAAACACGTCATCTAGGCTCGGCTGTCGCAATGCGATATTGGAGATGGCGATGTCAGCAGCGTCGAGTCGGCGCACTACCTCGGCCAAGACCGATGCTCCGTCGTTGAGTGAAAGAGCGATCTCACCGGTTTCCGCGCTGGTCTGCGGCTTGCCTGAGCCAAGTTCAGCGATGACTTCCGCTGCCGTTGCGGTCTGGGCATGGTCTGCCACCTGTATCTGAAGCGTCTCGCCGCCACAGCAGCCTTTCAGTTCCTGTGCGGTGCCCTCTGCAATGACACGGCCTACGTCGATCAAGGTGATGGCGTCGGCTAGTTGATCTGCCTCCTCCATGTACTGGGTGGTCAGCAATACCGTCGTGCCTTCATTGACCAGTTCTCTGATGACATCCCAAAGCCCGAATCGGCTTCGTGGGTCGAGCCCGGTGGTGGGCTCGTCCAGGAATAGTATCTGCGGGCGGCCTACCAAGCTGGCGGCCACGTCGAGCCGACGTCTCATTCCGCCAGAATAGGTCTTGACTGTGCGATGCGCCGCTTCGTTCAACAAAAAGTGCTCGAGCAACTCATCAGCCCGACGACGTGACCCGGCCCTATCCAGGTGGTACAGCCGACCTACCATGTCGAGGTTCTCGCGACCGGTGAGGTTTTCATCCACCGCAGCGTTCTGACCTGCCAGCCCAATAACTGACCGGACCGCGGCTGCGTCGCGGATGACATCATAGCCTGCGACCCGCGCCCGCCCAGCGTCCGGTTGCAGGAGAGTAGTAAGAATGCGCACCAGAGTGGTCTTGCCTGCGCCGTTGGGTCCGAGTAGTGCCTGCACGCTGCCGTAGCGAACGACAAGATCAACTCCGTCCAGGGCCTGGACTCTACCAAAGGACTTGCTAACGCCCTCAACTGTAATCGCCGCTGGCTCTGCGTTCATGGCAAGACCGGTCGGTTCCATCCGCTCAGACATGGTCAATCTCCCGGAATCATGCAATCGATGTATCTGTATCGAAGGCGTCTTGGCGACGCACACGCAGAGGCGCCGCTACAGCTGCGCCCGTGGCATTTTCGCGGTCAGGATGATCTCGCCATCTCGGACTGAGGCTTCCAACGTCCCCGCGTGCAGTTCTATCAGCTCACGGGCGATGGCGAGGCCAAGACCTGTACCGGCCGAACGCCCGCTGCCAGCACGGTCACGCCGATAGAATCGTTCGAAGAGGCGGGGAAGTTCCTCTGGCTGGATATCTAGCGCAGTATTCTCTATTTGGATGCAGGCCTGTCCTGGCTTCTCTGGATCAACAAACGTGTGGACACGAATCTCGCCGCCCGGCGGCGTGAACTTGCGCGCGTTGTCCAGCAGGTTCTCGAGGGCGCGTTCGAGTTTCGTCCGGTCTGCGGACAAAGCTATGCCTTCGGTCAGAGCCGTGGAGACTGTCACGCCCTTCTGCTCTGCCAGCGATATCGTTTTCGTCAACATGCCGTCGACAAGGTTGCGGAGGTCTATTTCCTCGTACTGCAGCAACGCCTCCCCGGACTCGAGTTCGACCAGGTAGATAACGTCATTCAGGCGGCTCGTCAATCTCTCCGCCTCCTGGTGAATGATGTCACCCACGCGTCTGGATTCCTCCTCGCCCTGCACCACGCCGGTTCGCAACGCCTGTGCAAAGCCGAGGATCGACGTCAGAGGCGTCTTGACGTCATGCGAGACACTTGCCAGCAGCGTACGCATCTGCTGATACGCTTCGCCCACCCGCGTGGCCATGGTTGAGAAAGCCCGTGCTAGCTGGCCCACCTCGTCCTGCCGGCTGATAGAGACGTCAACATCGAACGTGCCCTCAGCCATCTGGTGAGCGGCTGCCGTTAGCCGATCCAATGGCCGCGTGATATATCGGGCGGCCAGCACCGCGAGCATCACCGCTACCGGCAAGGCGATGGCACCTGCTATCAGAAGGCCCGGCAGCAGGTCCAGCCACGCGCCGGTGATGGTGCTCTCAGGAACCGCCAGCAATAGTTGGTACTGCAGAACAAGGCCCTGGCCTACCCTGCCAATTTGGGCTGGGGGCGCCTCTACGGAACCGGGCTGGACCAGAAGAGTGCCTGGCGGAAAGGGCGACACTAGGATAAGCTCGCTTCCCGGGTTCCCTTCCTGCGGCTGCCATGATTGGTAGCGGTCGGTCCGGAAAGCGAAGCGTAGCTCCGGTTGGACGCTGCCGGGAATCGCCAATTGCTCGCCCGTCAGATCGCCGCTGGTGTCCACTATGACCTGGCTGGAGCCATCGAGCATGAGGATGCGCACGTCGTACTGCTGCGCGGCTTCCCGCACGTACGACTCGAGTTCCTGGAGCGAGTCGCCCTCCCACAGGTGCTGAAGAAAGCCACCATAAATGCTCGGTGCTGTAGCGACGGTGTGGTCGAGGGCACGCTCTTCTTGTTCGTCCTGTGTGAGGAAGACAAACAGGCCGCCCGCTAGCACTAACGCGGCCACCACCAGCGACGAAAAAGCGAGAATGAGTTTCCACTGCAGGCTGTGCAGAAAGACCCGGCGCGCCGACATCTCAGACCTCTTCCTCCAACCGATAGCCCGTGCCCCAGACCGTCGCGATACGCACGCCGCTGCCCCTCAGCTTCTCGCGGAGCCGGGCAACATGCACGTCAACGGTCCGGAAGGCGTAGAACGATGTGCCCCATGCCAAGTCAAGCAACCGATCCCTATCGAGCACGACGTTCGGGAAGTGGGCGAACGTAGCTAGTAGGTCGAACTCTTTGGGCGTGAGAGGCATGGCCCGGCCGCGTACGTGGGCTTCCCGGCGATCGAGGTCTATCGCAAGGTGACCCAGTTGCAGTTGTTTCGAGCGCACCTCGTGATTGGCACGGGCCCGTCGCAGTACGGCGTCGACCCGCGCGACAAGCTCGCTTGGGTTGAACGGTTTGGTGATGTAATCATCAGCGCCCAGGCGCAATCCCGCGATCTTGTCGATGTCCGAGGTGCGGGCTGTCAGGAACAGAATCGGCACCCCGTTGCGCCCTCCTATCTTGCGGCAGATCTGGAGGCCGTCTGGCCCGGGCATCATGATGTCGAGCACGACGAGTGCCGGTCGCGTTTCCCTCACCTTGCGCAACGTCTCCTCACCATCGAAGGCGACCTCCACAGAATAGCCAGCCCGCCGCAGGTATAATGACACGAGCTCGACGGTGTGCTCGTCGTCGTCGGCAACAAGAACCACACTCTCCTGCATCTGAATGGCCTCGCCTGGGCAGGGCTCCGTCCAGGTGACGCAAGAGTCACCTGCGGACCCCGTCGATCTCAATTATACCTCCCCGTTCAGCTCCCCGCCGGCGCTACTGCCCGTCCGGCGGGAGCCAGGGTCCGCCCGATGGCATCTCGCCGTCGATGATATCGTCAATAAGAGAGGCCTGACGCTCGAGCATGTTGTCGGCGTCCTCCTGGGACATGGTGCCGGCGGCGACGGCATCGCTGAGGTTCGCCTGTAGCTCTTCGATGAAGAAGGTCTTCAGTTCTTCGCGCGTGCGGCCGTGCGCTTCGGCAACGCTTGCCGGCGTCGCACCTTCTGCACCGAGCTCAGAATCGAGTTGCTCAAAGGAGATGCCGAGAAAGGCGGCGAACTCCTCGCTGGCGCCTCCGATGAACAGACCCGGGCCGGGCGGGCCCGCCCCAGGTGTGATGTCGGGCATGTCTCCGGCACCTCTATATGGCACGTTTCCCTCGATAATATCGTCAATACGGGACGCGGTACTCTCGAACATGTTGTCGGCGGCCTCCTGGGACATGGTGCCGGCGGCGACGGCATCGCTGAGGTTCGCCTGTAGCTCTTCGATGAAGAAGGTCTCCAGTTCCTCGCGCGTGCGGCCGTGCGCTTCGGCGACGCTTGCCGGCGTCGCACCTTCCGCATTTAGCTCAGACTCAAGCTGCTCGAGGGAGATGCCGAGAAACGCGGCGAACTCCTCGCTGGCGCCTCCGACGAACAGCCCCTGCGGCCGGGCTCCAGGCGTGATGTCGCCGGCGTCTGGAGCACCCCCATCTGCCGTCGAGGTCGCCGTCGGCGTTACGTCCTCGCCTGCCGACCCACCGCAGGCCTGCGCAAGTATCACAACAGCCCCTATGGCGGCCACGAACGCGATCAGCGCACTCAGTTGCCATCTTCGCTTCACCACGGGAAATCCTCCTCCCTCCGACAGGCCACTACTTCGCCGGATGGTTCGCTCACTCCGTCCGTAGCGCCTCGATCGGGTCGAGACGG
>Ga0315545_1004563_pt1 | contig 11391 bp, 10 predicted proteins | sample SalMarSW160210MG_FD_203096 | JGI IMG/M metagenome (GOLD analysis project Ga0315545, IMG submission 203096) | Salt marsh sediment microbial communities from the Plum Island Ecosystem LTER, Massachusetts, United States - Salt Marsh Sediment SW1602-10 ...
GCAGCAGCGGCTGGAGAAAAAACGGCTTTCCTACGACGTGCTTCCGGCATAATGGAAGGACAAGTGTTGTGTTTGTAGACGGTCACTGCGAGGCAATGGGCCTTGGAGACGGTGAGTATACCCACCCCAAGTCTAAAGTCGGCTCAGTGGGTAAAAAGAACGCACCACATTATGTTCCTGATTACCAGCAGTGGCCCTAAAGAAACAGACCCAGTTGAAGTTGACAACATTGCACCTGGCGCCGGCTTTCTTTCTCCGGACAACAGCCTGTATGACCTAGAATAGAGTGGTTTCCGGTATTGAGGTTTGTATAATCGGCAAGGTGAACAGGATTAAGCTAAAGCAAGGCGTTACCTTTGCGCTGCAGGGTTTGAATCATTTGCTCTGGCCTGCGGTGTGCGTCAACTGCCGCGAAAGCATCTGTGAAACCGACAAAAACCTGTGCAAAAACTGCTGGGAGCAGCTGCTGGCCTGCAGCGGCGGTGACTACTGCCCGCGATGCGGCAGGGATGTAAGCAAATTCGCCCTGCTGGGAGGTGCCTGTCCCGATTGTCAGGGCAGTGAAATTCATTTCGATGGGATAGCGAGAAGCGGCGTGTATGCGCAGGCACTGCAGGAGATGATACTCGCTTTTAAGTTAAGCGGACGGACAGAATTGGATTCGGTACTCGGCTTTTTAGGCGACTCTGCTCTGCAGGGCAGCTTATTCTATAACGATATAGAATTCCTTGTCCCGGTTCCGCTGCACTGGTCGAGGCGTCTTCGGCGCGGCTACAACCAATCGCTGATAATAGCCAAGAAATTAAAGCACCCCTCAGCAGAAATAAACACGGACCTGGTTCGGATACGCTGCACCAAGTCTCAGCCGACAACGGCAAGTGTTGCTGCTCGGGCAAGAAATGTAGCTGGTGCTTTTGCTGTTCGCAAGGGCCATAATTTTGCAGGCAGAAAGATTTGTCTCGTCGATGATATCAAGACGACCGGTGCGACTTTGAACGAATGCGCGAAGACGTTGAAAGAGGCCGGTGCCTCGAAAGTCTTCGCATTGGTTCTGGCGGTGGCGGGACAGAATGTCAGTTAAACACACTGTTTAAGAAAGGCAACAGGATTATAGTTTTTCGTATTTTATTACGGCTCGGTATAGGCCGTTGATGCGTGAGCCCTCTATGATGATGGGGGAGTATTTTTCATTTCTGGGTTGAAGGCGGACCTTGTCATCCGGTTCGAAGAAAACACGCTTAAAGGTTGTCTCGTGCGGCATTGAAAATCGGACGAAACAATCGTCGCCATTCTGAATCTCGGCAGCGGGTGAGAAAATCACGATGTCGCCTTCGCGGAACTTAGGCTCCATCGAATCACCAACAACACGAACAGCAAAGGCGCTCGGGTCGTGCACATCCGGACAACGGACATAATCATCGGCTATGCCGACAGGGTAGTCGAGGTCGTCGAAGTCGGTCGGGTAGCCTGCTTCAACTTTGTTTATGACAGGGACCTGTCGTCCGGCCGCGATTGACGGAATTTCCCTTTCAGTGTCAAGCTGGCTCTGGTCAAGAAGACTATCGATCTGGGTTGTATCGTCCTTTGCCTGCATCAGGTTTTTGATGAGCTGCCGCCATTTCTGATTCTCGGCTTCGGCTGATTCGTATTTCTGACGGATATCAGACGGCAGAGATTCCATATGGGCGATGTACAACAGCAGGCCCGGCTCAAACTCGAGTATTCTCTCGAGCTTTCTGAGCAGTTCGTCACTCGGTGGATTCTTTACTTTGCTGGTTTCGATGGTTGAAAGATACGGCTTGGAGAAGCCGGTGCGGCTGCCGACCTCATCGAGCGTCAAATTCAACTGCTCACGCTTTTTTCTTATTATTTGACCCAGCGACATACCGGCAATTTTATCACAAAAGATTTCAAACGCAAGCATAAAGTTTGATAATTATGTAACAAAATTGATTAAAAAACGGAAGTATATACTTAACGCACAGGCCCTCAAAATAATCCGTGAATACCCAAAACCCCGTTTTTAATCAGATTTCCGGCCCTTCTTAGCCTTTTTGGGCCAGTCCTCGCTTAGCCTTTTTTCTTAAGTGCTTTGCTGACAACATCTTGCCAATTACTTTTGATCAAGCAAAAAAATAAAATTTTTTGTAAATTTGTATAAATGTAGAATTTTCTACTTGACGACTTGTATAGCATAGGCTATACTTTAATTGTGGCAAGTGAGGAAAGATTTAGCCAAGTTAAAAAGTGACTTGAAAAGAAAGGATATAAATTAACACGAATTTCTGGTTCGCACCATATTTTTACTAAAAAGGGTTCGTCGCCAGTGAGCATCCCTGTTCATAATAGTAAGGTAAAGGCATTTTATGTCAAACAAATCGAAAAAATTGAATAAAGCATTTGATACAAAAGTTCTTGCTAAAGCCAAGAAAATAGCCGAAAAGTATGAGGTTATTGTGGCCTTGGAGGACGGCGAATGGTACGGCAGAGGCCTTGAAATGCCAAATGTCTTTGGAGATGGGAAAACACCTGATGAATGTCTCCAGAACACCAGAGAAGGACTCATCTCAGCGGTTGCACATCTTCTGGAGCGAGGCGAAGTCATACCTGCCCCAGCAAGCGAAGGTAAGCGTACCGAACAAGTAAACATACGTTTAACGACTGAAGAAAAAACTATTCTTGGTGCATCTGCCAAGTCTCAAGGCTTTCATGGGCTTGCAGATTTTATCAGAGCCAAGGCGTTGACTCCTCGATTTTAACAATTAGCAAACCAGCCATTTTTACTTCTTTTACTGTGAATATTCCGGATTTTGACTGTTGCGTTAAGTATATACTTCTGTTAAAAAAAGAGGTGCTGGAGCAGTATTTTCAGGCCGAGGGCGATTAGCACAAGCCCGCCGAGGGCCTCGAAGCCGGCTTCAAAAAAGTGGCCGAATTTCCCGCCAATCCATACACCAAAGTAAGAAAGGGCAAAGGTAATCAGGCCTATGATTATCACGGCAGCTATTATGGAAGTAACCAAGAGAGAAAGTGTTATCCCGACAGCGAGGGCATCAATACTCGTTGCGAGCGATAAAGCCAGCAAAACAAAAATATTCTCGGGATTAAAATTACGGCGAGCGGGACTCAATTTGAACGATTCATAAATCATTCTGCCGCCGACCGCGGCTAAAAGCCCGAAAGCAAGCCAATGGTCGTAACCGGCTATGAACTCTTTTATGGTCAGACCCCCCAAAGCGCCCACCAGAGGCATAAATGCCTGAAAGCCGCCGAAGAAAACTGCGATTCGCAAAGCGTGTCTTAGTTTTAGCTGGCGGTAGGTAGAGCCGCTGACGATAGAAACCGCAAAAGCGTCCATCGCCAGACAAACGGCTATTATTACGATTGTGAAAAGGTTCATTGGTTCGACCCTTCGACCCTGCTCAGGGCAGGCAGGCTCACCATCAGTTATCTATCTGTCACTCAACACTAAATTATCTACGGCTTGCAGAGTTTGCAGGGTCTTTTGCCGGCCGCTATCGCCTCCTGCCTGCTGTTGTAGCCGACCAGATTTGCCGGTTTGATTCTCTTTGCCGAACTGCAATCGGGCCTGTGGAAGACATCACTGTTTTTCGAGGCGACAAATCTATATCCGGCTGGGCGGCGCTGCTCGGCTGGCCACGCGCGTTTAGTGGCAGCCGTTACTGAAACAACATTTACGTCGTTTACATCACTTACCCCAGTGCCGGGCTGATTGACTGCAAGATAAGCATGGATAAATACGTCAACCTGTTCAAGAACCACACCGGTAACCGCAGCAGGCATATCTTTGATAGATACTGCCTGCATTGCTGCATCTGTCTTCCAGACATCAGTTTTGACATAGCGATGTCGCCTGATTGGCAGGGCTGCTTTCCTTGCTAAAGATGTTTGAATATGGAAAACATACTGTTGCAGGTCTTCGAGCTTTAGCATGTCTATACTAACTCTAAGCTCTGAAATTTCCAGAATGTCCCCTTCGATTCCAGCGGTTACCTTGATACCACATTCTTTGAGTTTGTTTATTATTCCTGTTTCAAGTTCATTCCGATTCAACCCATTTTTATCTGGTTCGTCATCTAACTGCGTTATGACAACACATAATTTGTCTATCCCCGCGAGAAGCTGTTCGGCCCTGCCGAGCAGCACAGGTTCATAACGCTGAGGCTCCTCTACCACACTAAAAACGGGGACGCACAAAATTGCGGCAACAGCCGACAAAAGCAGACAGTAACTTTTGGCTTTCATATTCTCCCTCTCTTTCCTGCATTTACGCAAATTGTAAATGGACGTCAGGCTATGAGCGCAAAGGCGTCGGTAACAGGCATACCTTCTTTGATGCTGAGGGCTTTCGCCTTTTCGTTTGCCTTTGTGATTTTACGGTTCGGGAAACGCTCCAGGGTGCCGATTGGGTTTTCCAGAGTGCTTTCGACTATGGCAGCAGCGACACCGTAGCGCTGACAGGCATCAACGTCAATCGCGGGACACGCCAAAAAGCCTTTGGACCCGGCCACTAACAGGATGTTAAAGCCGGCCCATTTGGTCTGCACACCTTCCACGAGACCATTGGGTGTCTGATATGTCTTTGTGTGGACCTCCAATTGCTGCCCTTTAGTTTGCTTCGATGTTATACCGGCCTGCCGAGCTGGGCTTTGAGCTCGGAAAGCTTTTCTTCAAATAGCTCTTTGCTCTTTGCCTCGATGTTCAGCCTCAGCAGCGGCTCGGTATTGCTCGGCCGACAATTGAACCACCATTCTTTATAACGCACGGTAATGCCGTCGAGGTAATCGAGGTCAGCGTCGCTGTATTTTCTTGCGAGTTCATCCATCTTGGCCTGTTTATCGTCAACTTTGAAGTTTATCTCGCCACTTTGGTAATATCTTCGTAATGGCTTTATTAGCTCGCTCATGGGCGCCTTGGCATCGCTTACAATGTTCAGTACGTGCGACAGAGTAATCAGACCGGAGTCGGCATAGTAGTTGTCGCGATAGTAGAAGTGGCCGGAGAGCTCGCCGCCGAATACGGCGTGAGAATCGCGCAGGGCCTTTTTCATAAAAGCGTGGCCGACCCGTTCTCTGCGCGGCGTGCCGCCGTTTTTGATGATTTCTTCCGGGACCACCCAGCTGCTGCGCAAATCGTAAACAACGGTTGATTTGCGCTCTTTACTCAGAAAATAAGCAGCCAGTAATGCCGTCAGCAGGTCACAGCCAATGGTCCGGCCCTTCTCATCGACCATTATTAATCTGTCGGCGTCACCGTCGAAGCAGACTCCAAAATCACACTTTTGCCTTTTAACAGCGGCCTTTACCTGCGCGAGATTCTTTTCAACAAGAGGGTTGGGCTCATGTTTGAATTTACCATCACACTTGAAGTTTATCGGGACAATTTTTATTGACAGGTCGCCAAAAACAGCCGGCACCACCTTACCCGCCATTCCGTTTGAAGCGTCGATGGCAACTTTCAGATGTCTTAGTCTGGGCTTTAAGAACTTGAGGACGTGGTTTTTATATTCGTCGGTCAAATCATGTTTTTTTACTGAGCCGGTAACTTTACCCTTGGTATGTATCAGAGCAGTTGCGATATGTTCTATGTCTTTCAGTCCGGTATCGACACCGATGGGCTTTGCGCTAAGGCCGGATATCTTAAAGCCGTTGTACTTGGCGGGGTTATGCGAGGCTGTTACCTGAACGCCGCCACAGGTGCCAAAGTGATTGATTGCGAAATACATCTGGGGAGTATCAATCATTCCTATATCAATGACATTTGTTCCCGTCGAGTTCATCCCTTTAATCAGGGCTGCGGCCAGTGCGGGGCTGTGGGCTCTCATATCGTGACCGACACAAAGTGCCTGGGCATTGGCCTGGCCTCGCTCATAGCCGGTCAGCATCGACCGCAGAAACCGGGCTGTGGCACAGCCGATTTTCCAGGCGCCTTCTTCATCAAGCTGGTCCGGATAAACTCCTCTAATATCGTATGCCTTAAAGATTGCAGGGTCCATATATAGTCCCTTCTGGCTACGGCTTGGCACCTACGCCAAGACGAGCAATTAGCTTTGCTGTCAAAGCTGCAAAGCGAAAGTCTGCTTTACCCTGAGAACAGTCGGCTGTCCGGCTGAAGTTAAGCCGGCGGTTGACTTCCAGCGTACTATACAACGCCGGCGATACGAATGTCAATAATCAACTCATCGGTCTTTGGGGCCTCAAGGCAGCATCAGACGCGTGAGGAAATAAGTTTGACAGTTTCACGGTAGTTTCTGTAAAATAAGGTCTGAGAAGAACCTTCGCGGGCGTAATTCAGTGGTAGAATGCCAGCTTCCCAAGCTGGACGTCGGCGGTTCGAATCCGCTCGCCCGCTTCTGTCTACATGGGTGGTTTATGGAGTAGTCATATTCGAAATGCAGAAAGGAGCGTAAGCAGGATGAAGGCATTAAGTAAAACCATAAGCATCATCGTTTTACTCGTTATTGTCCTGGTGCTGGTTTTATGGGGGGTTTTTTATCTTTCGGGAGAGCACCTGCTAAAAGCAGGTATCGAAAAAGCCGGCACGAAAGCACTTGGGGTGGTGGTGGACGTCGGCGACGTGAAGCTTTCGATTCGCAAAGGTACGATTGGAATTAGAGACCTGGTGGTTAAAAACCCGCCGGGCTACGCTCACAAGGAACTGCTTGTACTGGGCCAGGGCATGATAAGCGCCGATGTGAAATCGCTGCTGAGCGATGTGGTGCATATCAGAGAGCTTAAACTGGAAAATATGAATCTGACAATCGAGCAAAAAGTGCTGTCGAATAATCTGCAGGATGTTATAGGCTCACTCAAGGCCAAAAAAGATGAAGCCAAAAAGCCTTCGGGTAAGAAGCTGCGAATCGACACACTCGAAATCACCGGCGTCAAGGCAAAAGTGAAGCTGCTTCCCGTGCCGGGCAAGGCCGATACCGTGACCCTGGACATAGCTCCTATCAGGATGAAGAATCTGGGCAGTGATAACAAACTCGACACGGGAATATTGGTAAGCAAAATTATGCTCGCGGTTGCAGAAGGACTGGCCGTGCAGGGCGTGGGGGTTCTGCCGGAGAAAATGGTCAAGACAATGACCTCGACGCTGGGTAAAACCTTAGATGTCGGCAAGACCGCCGCCGAGGAAAGCAAAAAAATCCTGGATACTGGTGAAGATTTGGGCACCGGCATTATTGAGGGATTCAAAGGTCTGCTAAAGCCCAAGAAAAAAAAGTAGCTTTAGGCTTATCAATTGATCAGCGGGAAGGGATAAATAAAGGCAAGTGCGGTAATGGACTATATCAAACACAGTAGAGTCGCAGCGGTGCTGACATCTTTGTTGGCACTGATACTGGTTGTCGGTGGGGCCGGCTGTCAAAGTGCGCGTATCGAAGGAACAGCAAAAGAAAGTAGCGGCACAAGGTTCGATTATCGGCATATTGAGCTTGAGAATGGTCTGGATGTAATAACGCTGGAGGATTTTTCCTGTCCGATAGTGGCAGTGCAGCTGTGGTACCACGTCGGCTCGAAAAACGAGCAGGCTGACAGGCAGGGTTTTGCCCATATGTTCGAGCATATGATGTTTCGTGGGACGGATAAGCTCGGGCCGACAGACCATTTTGGTTTTATTCGGCGTGTAGGCGGTACGACAAACGGCTATACGGGCTTTGACCGGACGGTATATGTCGAAACACTGCCGGCGAACCAGCTTGAGCTTGCGCTGTGGCTCGAGGCGGAGCGAATGACATTTCTGAAGATTGACCAGGAGTCGTTCGATACCGAGCGGAAAGTTGTAGAAGAAGAACGTCGGATGCAGCTGAATGAACCCTACGGGACGGTGGTGGAGAATCTGCTGGCGGAGGTTTTTAAGGTCCATCCGTATCGGTGGCATCCGATTGGTAATATAGCGCATCTACGTGCAAGCTCGGTGGCGGAGCTGCGGGATTTCTGGCAGCGGTATTATGTGCCGAGCAACGCAACGCTGATTATTGTCGGGGCGGTCAGCCACAAAGAGGCGCAACAGCTTGCGAGGCAGTATTTCGGCTGGATACCCCGCTATGAGGAGCCGGCGAAGATAAACGTTCGTGAGCCGGAGATTGAAGGACCGAGGTCGGTGGCACTAAAAGAAGATAACGCCCCTGCGCCCGGTGTCGGAGTTGTCTTCAAGACGGTGCCAATGAGAGATAAGGATTCCGTCATACTTGAACTGTCGGCGAAGATTTTAGGCGGCGGTAACAGCAGCAGACTGTATCGGGAGCTTGTTGCGGAGAAACAATTGGCGGTGGCAACTGAGGCTGATGTATGGGAGCTGGAGCAGGATGGTCTGTTTGGAGCAGGGGCGTTGATGCCGCCTTTTGGGTCTGATGCAGGGTTGGTTGCCGGGATTATCGAGGGCCATATTGCCCGGCTGCGGCAGAGTGAGGTCACTGAGCGTGAGCTGACCAAGGCAAAGAACCAGATGCTGAGGGACCTGGTGACACAAAATCTTCGGATTGAAAGCAAGGCCCGGATGTTGGGCAGTGCCGCCGTGGAGTTTGGCGACGTTTCTCAGGTTAACCGTCGGCTGGATGACATCCGAAAGGTAACAGTGGACGATATTGTTCGTGTTGCGAATAAGTATCTGGTACCTGAACGTGCACTGAGGGTTAAAGTCGAGCGTAATCTGCTCGGGGCTGTGACTGACAAGAAGAAAAAAGAGGAGCAGTCGCCCGTTACGGGCGAGATTGAGACGGCTGCCACAAGGCCGGGCCGGGCCGGGCTTGAGAGAAGCGAAGATTTTCCGAAGAAACCGCCGTTTGGGGAAATTTCTGCGGCAAGAATAACACCGAAATACAGCCAAAAGGTTTTGGATAACGGCCTTAAAGTTCTTGTGGTTGAGAATCACGAGGTGCCGTTTGTAACTGTTCAGTTGGGGCTTTTGGCAGGGGCCTGGACGGAAGACAAGCCGGGGACGGCGGCGATGACAATGAGAATGCTCATCAAAGGAACAAGCAGGCACAGTGAGGGTCAGTTGGCTGATGAGCTGGAAACTTACGCAATCAGTCTTTCCGGCAACGCAGAGATGGATACGTCAACGGTCAATATGAGTTGTCTGACGGAACACATTGACAGGGCGATGTTGCTGCTTGGCGAGGTCGTATTGGAGCCGAACTTTCCGGAAGATGAGTTCGAGAAGCTTCGGCGCCAGGTTCTGACATCGCTGGCGATCTCATCTGCGGAGCCCGAATACATAGCGGAACGGGAGTTTCGACGAAGGCTGTATGGCGAGCATCCGTATTCGCGGACGGCTGTTGGTGAAGTTGAGGATGTTAATGCCCTTGTGGTCGGTGATTTGAAGCAGTGGTGGAGCAAATTCGTCAGGCCCGATATGGCGGTGCTGATTTTTGCGGGTGATATTGACCAGAAGCAGGCATTTGAATTGGCAAAATCAACTTTTGGTAACTGGTGTGTGACGGCAGCGCAGCCGGAAATCAAACTACCCAAGTTGCGCGAACTGGGCCGTACGCATATATATCTGGTGGATCGTCCCGGGAGTACACAAAGCCAAATACGCGCAGGCCATCGCGGTATTACCCGTCACGATGGAAGATACCCCGTCAGTCGGGTGGTGAGCAATTATTTCGGCTGGGGGTTCGACAGCAGATTGAACGAAAGTATCCGGGTAGCGAAGGGGCTGACATATGGTATTTGGGGTAGTTTCATAGCGAATCGCTTTGCCGGTGAGTTTGAGGTGGGTACCTTCAGCAAGACGCAGTCGACCTCGCAGGCTGTTGGGGCTGTTCTTGATGAGATTGAACGGCTAAAAAAAGAAGGGCCCAGTGACAAAGAACTTTCAAACAGTCAATCTTATATATTAGGCAGCTTTGTGAGAGGCCGTGAGACGCCGCAACAGATAGCAGGTGACCTCTGGCTGGTAGAGTCTCAGGGACTCGGTTCGGATTATCTCGAGCGGCTGCTTGAGGGTGTTGCCGGCACGGAAAGAGCCGATTGTGAGCAATTGACAGACGCAACAATAAAGACGGACGGACTGGTCGTGGTTGTTGTCGGCCAGGCCGATGCGATTAAAGAGGGCCTGGAAGCAATTGCGCCGGTTACTGTCGTAGCGGCCGAAAAGACAAAGTGAGTTCTCCGTATTTAGGGGGTATTTTGGGCAGAAATGACAGGGAAGCGACAGGTGGGGGCAGTTTCGACCACCGCGCGTTATATGAAGGTTCAATATAGTTATAGATAGAGGTCTGGATGGCCGATATAATAGGCGGAAGTCAGAGGTCAGGAAACAGAATTGGTATTATATTTTCTGGAGGTTCATAATCATGCTGCTTTGGATTTTTAGGACTATCTTCGTGATTGCAGTGTTGGCGGTTTTGTTTGTCAGTGTAAGTACCGAGACGATTACGAGGGGGGAGAATTCGGTCAGCTTCTGGGCGGTGGTCTGTGCGGGTCTTGGGATGGCGATATTTGTGTTTTTGCTGGACATTTTTACGCCGAAACGAAGGCTCAGTGCGTTGGCGGGCGTTTTCTTCGGTTTGCTGGTTGGTCTTCTTGTCAGCGGAGCACTGGCACCGTTAGTGGATATGATAGCCGATACGTACCGACTTAACCTGCTCGGCGAAGCGGTAACGGCAATCAAATGGATGCTGGGGATATGTATATGCTATCTTACCATCAGCATTGTGATGCGGACGAAGGACGATGTTCGTTTTGTGGTGCCGTATGTGGAATTTGCCAAACAGACCAAGGGTGCTAGGCCGCTGGTCCTGGATACCTCGGTGATAATCGACGGCCGAGTGGTGGATTTGTGCCGCAATAAGTTTTTTGACGCGCCGGTAGTTATTCCGCGCTTTGTTCTCAATGAACTTCAGATAATAGCGGATTCAACGGACAGGCTTAAACGTAATCGCGGCAGACGCGGACTGGATATTCTCAAGGAGATGCAGTCGAATTCCGCCATCGACGTTGAGATAGATGACACTGTCGTTGCGGAGACCGAAGACGTCCGAGGCGTGGACCAGAAAATCGTGGCTTTCACAAAGGCGTGCAACGGCCGGCTGGCGACGACAGACTACAATCTTACGAAGGTCGCACAGGTTCGAGAGGTTGATGTGCTCAATATCAACGACTTGGCAAATTCACTAAAGGCGATAGCACTGCCCGGAGAGACCCTCGAAGTTAAGATTATAAAACCCGGTGAAGAGGCTGAGCAGGGCGTTGGGTATTTGCCCGACGGGACAATGATTGTCGTTGAGGGCGGCCGCGATAAAATCGGAAAAGAATTGGTAGTCAACATAACCAGCTCACTGCAAACCTCCGCAGGCAAGATGATTTTCGGAAAATTCGAAGGATATGTCCGGGACAGAAACAACCACAGGCAACGGCCGAT
>Ga0315545_1004567_pt1 | contig 11387 bp, 8 predicted proteins | sample SalMarSW160210MG_FD_203096 | JGI IMG/M metagenome (GOLD analysis project Ga0315545, IMG submission 203096) | Salt marsh sediment microbial communities from the Plum Island Ecosystem LTER, Massachusetts, United States - Salt Marsh Sediment SW1602-10 ...
GGTCATTCCTTCCCATATCTGGACACCCTGGTTTTCCCTATTCGGTGCCAATTCGGGATTCGATGCGATCGAGGAATGCTTTGAAGAGATGACTCCTTTCATCTTTGCCCTGGAGACAGGCCTTTCCTCTGACCCGCCCATGAATTGGCGACTTTCCTGTTTAGACAAATATGCCCTGGTGTCTAACTCTGACGCTCACTCTCCCTCCCGTCTTGGAAGAGAAGCGAATGCTTTCAACACGAATTTCAGCTACGACGGTCTTGTTCAGGCCATTAAGAGCAAAGATCCTGAAAAGTTCATCTACACAGTGGAATTCTTTCCAGAAGAAGGAAAGTACCACTACGATGGTCATCGCAAGTGCGGTGTCATCTTATCTCCCCAGCAAACCTTACAGCACAGATACATCTGCCCTGAATGCGGAAAAAAGCTGACTGTGGGGGTGATGCACAGGGTGGAAGAACTGGCTGATAGGGAGCAAGGAGAGAAATTTCCTCCTGGAGTACCTTTCAAGAACCTCATTCCTCTCAACGAAATCATCGCTCAAGCCATCAACAAAACTTCTGAATGCAAGAGTGTGTGGGATATCTACTTCCACTTCATACACGAATTCGACAACGAGCATAAAATCCTTACCGAAGTGCCTGTTGAAGACCTTAGGCAGCTCATGCCAGAAAGAGTTAGCCTCGGTGTGGAGAGGATGAGAAAGGGGAAGGTCAAAATCATCCCCGGACACGATGGATGCTACGGAAAAATAAACCTCTTTGAAAAGGAATCTCTCGAAACAGAATCCCAACAACAGCTCAAGCTTTTTTGAGATCGGAACGTCTACGTTTTCCAGACTGTAAGATGACCAGAGACCATGAATTTTAAGAAAACGGAATTCGGTGACCATATCCGGCTGAGTCTTCTTGCCGTGATCGTGGGCATCATTGCAGGCCTTGCTTCTGTTGTCTTCAAGCTCATGATTCATTTCTTCCAGAGCCTGCTCTGGAGAGCCCCTAATATCATTGAAGCTACTTCCTCCCAGACATGGTATTGGACAATATTGATCCCAGCTATAGGCGGTCTTTTAGTAGGGCCTCTCGTATATTACGGAGCAAGAGAAGCGAAAGGTCACGGCGTTCCCGAAATTATGGAAGCTCAGATTTTTCACGGTAGCCGGATCAGAAATCAGGTGGCTTTCATCAAATCCATTGCCTCATCCATCTGCATCGGTTCAGGAGGATCAACAGGGCGGGAAGGACCGATTGTCCAGATCAGCGCTAGCCTGGCTTCTACGTTGAGTCAGGTATTTCGTATCCCGGAAAGAGGAATGCGGATTATTGTTGCCGCAGGAGCAGGAGCTGGAATCGGAGCTACATTCAATGCACCCATCGCAGGAGCGCTTTTCGCCGTGGAAGTCATCCTCGGTGAATTCGGCGTCTTCTCCTTCAGTCCCATCATCATCGCCTCAGTCATAGCGACTCTCACATCAAGACTTCTTATAGGAGATTTTGCAGCTTTCACCGTGCCCAAGTACACATTGATCAGTGTCTGGGAAATCGGCCCTTACATACTCCTCGGAATCATCAGTGGCCTGGTGGCCATCCTCTTCATCAAGGTGCTCTACTTTCTTGAAGATAAATTTGAACTCCTGCACCTTCACCCCTTGCTCAAACCAGCAATCGGCGGTCTTTTAGTAGGCCTCATCGGCTGGAAGCTTCCCCAGATCTTCGGAGTCAGCTACGAAGCCATTGATGCCTGCCTGGGAAACCAAATCGTTTTCTGGCTGGCCTTCCTCCTCATCTTTGCCAAGATTTTGGGCACGTCCTTAACCCTCGGCTCGGGAGGCTCAGGAGGAATCTTCGCTCCTTCCCTCTTTATGGGCGCCATGACTGGCAACTTCGTAGGCTCCATATTCCACAACTCTTTTCCCCAATCCATTTCTTCCCCTGGAGCATTCGCTCTGGTAGGGATGGGAGCCGTGGTGGCCGGCGCCACTCACGCTCCCATGACGGCCATCGTCATCATCTTCGAATTAACATACGACTATAAAATCATCCTACCCCTCATGCTCTCCTGCATCATCGCATCCTTGGTGGCCGTAGGCCTCAGTAGAGAGTCTATCTACACTGCAAAGCTGAAGCGCAGAGGTATTCTCTTCAAAGAAGGAAGAGAATTGAACATCCTCCGTTCTCTCTTCGTCAAGGATTTAGTCAGTCAAGATTACCAGCTGTTTGTTAACACCGAGCGAGTAGGCAAGATTATGGACAAAGTCATCGGAGGAAAACATCATACCTTCCAGATTGTGGATGCCGAGAAAAACCATAAGGGTTGTTTTTCCTTCAACCAACTGAAAAAACTGGTGTATGAGAAAGAACTTCTCGACTCGTTCGTTATCGCTGAGGACATCGCTGTGCCGGGAATTCAAATTGACTATGAAGACAACCTGGAAAAAGCCATGGAAATCTTCGGGCGTGAAGATGTGGCTGAAATCGCTGTCTTGAAGAACAAAAAATTTATCGGTGTCCTCAAAAGAAAAGACGTCATCGAAGCCTACAACCATGAGATTGCCAAGAAAGAGGCCACCTCGGGCCTGGTCCAGAAGCTCAAATTTACCCACCAGACAAAAACCATCGATCTGGGAAAAGGCTACACCATCATGGAGATCGACGCTCCCTCGTCCTTCTGGAATAAAACCCTTAAGGATCTCAACCTCAAAGCACTCTACCGTATCGATGTGCTTTTAATCAGAAGAAAATTCCCCCCCCAGACCATCACCCTCCCTTCTGCCGGGGAAATGATCAGAAAAGGAGACCTTTTGATTCTTGCCGGGCTTGCCGAGAACATAAAAAAAATCATCAAAGACACAAAGTGAGATTATAGGTTCACTAAAAAACGGTTGGCTTCCTAACATAAACAGATAAAATCAAAAAGTGAAGCATGGAGGAATGGACGTAATTTCATAAATGGCAATACTTGTTATCACTTCGAGAGTCCAAAAAATTTTTTTCTTATAAAAAAGGGAGGTCAAAATGGGGAAAAAGATCCTTGGATTATCACTTGTTGGCTTTTTTACCTTTATTTGTTTATCCTTTTTCACATTCGGAGAAAACCCTCCATTAACTGTTAAGGAAAAGGAATGGCTGGGGAAGGCTTACCGCCTTGATGTGAGCGGCTGGATCTATCTCCATATTGAAGGGAAACCATTCGAGATGGGTTTTCAGAGAGGATACTTGACCGCCAATGAGATTTACGACTTCTTCCAAACCGTGGCTCATACCCAAAAATTTGAAACAGCCAAAGAAATCGATTTCTTTGTCCAAGCAGCCTCAGAGGTGTTCAAAGATAAGGTCCCCCCAGAATACATGGAAGAGATAAAAGGTATGGTTTCAGGTATGGAAAAAGCAGGGAAAAAAGTCACTGTTGAGGAAATGCTGTTCATGAATGGATTTATCGATATTCTATGGCACTGGTGGCCCCAACAGCAAGAATCAGAAAAAGTGCCTGGCCCTGGCTGCAGTGCATTCATCGCCACCGGAGATGCCACCGTTGACGGCAAAATCGTCATGGCGCATAATTCCTGGTATCTCTATGCGCTTCTGAGATTCTGCAATATCATCGTGGACTTAACTCCAGAGACGGGCCATCGCATTTTGATGCAGTCTTGGGGACCCTGTCTCTACAGCACCACCGACTTTTTTATCACCGACGCCGGGCTGATGGGCACAGAGACAACAATCGGAGACTTTAAGGGATTCGACCCTGAAGGAATTCCCGTTTTTGTAAGAGCAAGAAAAGCCATGCAGCATGCCAACAGTATTGACCAGTGGGCAATGATAATGATCGAGAACAACAACGGTGCCTACGCCAATTCCTGGCTTCTAGGTGATATCCGGTCAAACGAGATTGCTCGCCTTGAGCTTGGTTTAAAGCATCACAGTTTAGAGAAAAAAAAGAATGGATATTTCACCGGATCAAATGTTCCCGATAACATAAAGATACTTAGAGAAGAAACAACTGCAACCTATGATGACGTCAGAGACTTCTGTGTGGCGCGCCGAATTCGCTGGAGACAACTGATGACAAAACATTACGGGAAAATTGATGTTGAAAGCGCCAAACGGATGCTCGCCGATCATTATGACGTCTACTTAGAAAAGGAAAAACCGAGTTTCAGAACAATATGCGGTCATTGGGAGTTAGACAATGGAATGGTTCCCGGAACCTTGGGGGCGTATCTTCCTGGAGGCACCGTGGATGGAAAAGTGGCGGACTCCAGTATGGCCAAGAATTGGCAACTCTGGGCAAAGTGGGGAAGCTCTTGTAATATTGGATTCAATGCCAAGGAATTCTTGGAAAAGCACCCTCAATATGAATGGTTGAATGGTTATCTAAGGGATCTTCCGGCCATGCCATGGACCATTTTCCCTCCACAGGAAAAATAGGCCAATAGACCTAGGAATCTTTACTTCAGCCTAAAGGTAAACAGAGCACCTCCAGAAAAAATGTGGTGAGAATTTCAAGGTCCTTATAAATTTATATATTTATAAGTCTTATCCAGTCAAGGCTGAAGAGACCTCCTCATATATGCATCACCTGCTCAATCATAGAAATTGGTTTTCCATTCATCCTTAACCAAATGACCGGTCTCCTTGACAACACCTTCTCCAGGCCCTATATTAAAAGACAAGCGAGGAGATAATCATGGAAATCGAAATGAAGATAAAGGGTCTGGTTGTGGATCCTATATCCAAAATGCCTATCGTGGTCCTTGAAGATACGAACAAAGAGCGGATGCTTCCGATTTGGATTGGGGTTTTCGAAGCCAATGCTATTGCTTTAAAAATCGAAAACATATCCACTCCTCGCCCCATGACTCATGACCTTCTCAAAAACTTCCTGAAAAAGCTCCAAATATCAGTGGAGAAGATTGTGGTCAATGACGTCAGGGATAATACCTTCTATGCTCTTATCCACTGCCTCTACAACAACAACAGGCTGATCATCGATTCTCGTCCTTCAGATGCCATAGCCTTGGCCTTACGGACCGATGCTCCTATTTATGTCGATGAGGAAGTTGTCAAAAAGGCTCACAGCTTAAAATTTGACGAAAGCCTCGAAGATTCGGAGAAACTGAAGAAGTGGCTAGAAAGCCTAACGCCTGAAGACTTCGGCAAATACAAGATGTAATCCTCTTCCCTCCTCTTTTTGGCAAATCCGTGGATTATCTCTAACATCTCTCGCTTCTCTCATCTATCTTTCGAGGCAAGGCATTGGAAATCAAGGGACACGTTAGCAATCTCAGGAGATCGGTGCATATCCCTGATTTCCTTTATGTCCTCAGAGTAAAGACCAGATAGAGACCAACCAAGCCGAATATCAAATTAGGTCCCCAGGCAGCGAGATAGACATTCAGATAGTTGGCCTCTCCAAGCCCTCGAAAAACGGCGATGGTCCCCCAGTAGATCATGGCGATCACAATGCTCAAGCCGATGCCCACCAGAGTCCCCCTCTTTCCCATAGAAAAAGCAAAAGGAATCCCCAAAAGGGTCATGATCAAACTGACAATGGGAAAAGATATTTTATAATTCAGAGCTACCTTGAACTTCTGGGTCTCGAATCCTCTCTCCTCAATCTCCCCTATATAATCCTTGAGTTCGCCATAACTCATTTGATCAGGTTCCTTCATCTTCTTCAAAAAATAATCTTTATTCTCTCCGAGAGTGATATTCATCTCTTCTTTTCTCTCGAATTCAACGGGTTTTCCCACTTCAAATTCCCTGTACCAGCAGTCTCTCAAGGAAAGATTGTTTTCACTCAAATATCCCTTCTCAGCGTAATACCTTCTAGCGATAGACCAAGAGGATAAGTCGATATCGTAGATAGAGAGCTTGCTGAACGCAGATTCTTCTGGGTCAAAATAATTATAGTAGTAAATTCTGTTTTTTTCTTTTCCCAACACCCAGCGCCGATCCAGGTAACTGTAGCTGCGGGGAGGGACATCGTTGATCTTGTTCCAAATCTCCTCGGCTTTTTTGTTGGCATAAGGAAGCACATTCTCCTGAAGATAAAAAGAGAGGAAACTGGCAATACTGGCCATAAAGAGCACAGGAAGGACAATCCGGTAGACACTGATGCCGCAGGCTTTCATGGCCGTTATCTCATTGAATTTGGTTAAAAGCCCCAAGCACAAAAGAGTGGCAGTCAATACAGCGACGGGAAGAACGTAATGAATAAACTCAGGCAGGCTATAACGAATAAAATCTAAAAGAAGAACAACTGACTTTTCGTGCTCATAAATATTATCAATCCGTTCAAAAAAGGTAACGATGATATAAATCCACAACAGGGCCAGAAATACCAGGGAAAAGATGACCAGATATTTCCGGATGATGTAACGATCCAGAATATTGGGAAAACGAAGAGAAAGACGGAGCCATCTGCGGGAACTTCTCCTCCTTTTGGTCAAGGCAATGCTCTTGTCTTTTCCTTTGAATAAACGAATAAAAACAGAAAAAGGCCTTGATTCTTTTAATGATTTGCTGAAAAGATAAATTCCCACCAGTAAAAGAAGAACATTGACTCCCCATATTCCCAAGGAAGGGGAGATTTTGCCATCCATGGCAAACTTTTCACCAGCAGTGATGAGAACATAATAGATGAGAATGATTCCCAGGCTAATGGTGAAACCGCTTGTCCTTCCTCCTTTACTTGTGGAAGCTCCCAAAGAAAGCCCCAAAAGGGCAAACACAAAGCAAGCAAACGGAAAAGCAAATTTTTTATGGATCTCCACCCAATGGGAAATATAATTCTTTCTTTTTTGCCAACGAGCATAGGGACCTTCCGCATTTTCTTTCAGGGAAGCCAATTCCCCTTTTATGACCTTCTGATCATCGATCAACTCTTTTATGTCCTTCTCTCTCACCCGTTTTTTATAGGAAAGAGAGGGAAAAAAGCTGTCCACATTGATCTCTTCTTCTAGTTGCTTAAAAGAGGTCACACCGTATTTTTCGGATTGGGAACGAGAATGGGAATGAACCACTCCATCATAGAGTTTCAGGATAGCCCTCTTTTCCTCCGGATAAAAATTTAGCCTCCCTTTTTTAGCCAAAATCACTCTGGGCTCTTCTTCCGGATCAGAAAAATAGGCAAAGACATTTTCCCAATCCTTCTTTAAAGAAATATCCTGAATAAAGAGGACTGTATGAGGAATGTCCTCGTTGAATTCTCTGGGGTTGATCTCCAGCTTGACTTTGGCCAGCACCGAGCGAGTAAATATCTGCACCCACTTGTAGTTTGCATGGGGAGCAAGATAGAGGGTTAAGAAAGAGGTCAGTAACCATCCTCCAAAAGAAAAAACGAATACAGGGCGAAGAAGTCTCTTGTAACTGATTCCCAGAGTCTTGAAGGCCATGATCTCCGAGTTGGAGGACAGCCGGCTCAATCCAGCAAGAATACCCATAAGAATCGCCATTGGGAGGGTGAATGCGATGATAGCTGGGATCAGATAAAAGAGAACTTTGGCGGCTGTGGAGAAAGATACACCCTTAGTGATAAACACTTCTGAAAGGAGAAGTATTTCATTCATCAAAAAGACAAAGGTAGTGATGAGGAGGCCTAGAAGAAAAGGGGGAGTTAGTTCTTTGTAGATATAGCGGTCAAAAAAGTTGATCACTGTGATATTTATACCACAGAAAAGTCCCAAAAAAAAGAAAGGCCCCGAGCATGAGCTCAGGGCCTTTGGACTATCGCCTTATGTCTTAGTACATGTCGCTTGGCGGAGCAGGATATCTAGGTCCTTTCTCCTCTTCAGGAATTTCAGAAACCAATCCTTCTGTGGTCAGCAACAAGCCAGCGATACTGGAGGCATTCTGGAGAGCAATCCGCACAACCTTGGTCGGATCCAGGACGCCGGACTTGACCATGTTTTCGTATTTTTCGGTCAGAGCATTGAATCCCATATCCTGTTCCAAGTCTTTGACCTTCTCCACTACGATGGAGCCTTCATAGCCAGCATTGTCAGCAATCTGACGCAGAGGCTCCTCGAGCGATCTCTTGATGATGTTGACACCGATCTGTAAGTCGCCATCCAGTTTAAGCTCACCCAGAGCCCTCTGGCATCTCAGCAGAGCCACTCCTCCACCGGGAACGATCCCTTCCTCCACAGCAGCCTTGGTGGCATGCATTGCATCTTCGACTCTGGCCTTTTTCTCCTTAAGTTCAGTCTCTGTGGCAGCACCGACTCGAATCAGAGCTACTCCACCCACCATCTTGGCCAGTCTTTCCTGAAGCTTTTCTCTGTCGTAATCAGATGTTGTCTCCTCGATCTGGGTTCTGATCTGTTTGATCCGTGCTTGAACATCCTCTCTCTTTCCGCTTCCTTCCACGATGGTGGTGTTATCCTTGTCGATAACCACTTTTTTGGCATTGCCCAGCCAGTCAATTCCTATATTCTCCAGCTTAACGCCGATATCCTCTGTAATGACCCTTCCTCCGGTAAGGATGGCGATGTCTTCCAACATGGCCTTCCGTCTGTCACCAAAGCCTGGAGCCTTGACCGCTGCACATTGGAAAGTGCCCTTTAGCTTGTTGACCACCAACGTAGCAAGGGCTTCACCCTCGACTTCCTCAGCAATGATCAACAGGGGTTTGCCCATCTTTGCCACATTCTCCAGCAGGGGAAGCAGTTCTCTTAAATTGCTGATCTTCTTCTCATGGAGAAGGACTAAGGGGTCTTCCAACACGCATTCCATCCTGTCGGGATCGGTGATGAAATAAGGAGAGAGGTATCCGCGGTCAAACTGCATTCCTTCCACCACCTCCATGGTTGTTTCCAGCCCTTTGGCCTCTTCCACTGTGATCACGCCATCTTTCCCTACTTTATCCATGGCTTCGGCTATGATCTTTCCTATAGACTCGTCGTTGTTGGACGAGATAGCGCCGACTTGAGCAATCATCTCTCCACTGACGTCACGGGTAAGCTTCCTCAAATCCTCGACAACTTTTTCAACAGCCTTGTCGATTCCCTTCTTGATCAGGCTGGGATTGGCGCCAGCTGTCACATACTTCAATCCTTCAGCAAAAATCCTCTGAGCCAAAACCGTGGCTGTGGTTGTTCCGTCACCTGCTACATCTGAAGTCTTGGAAGCTACTTCTTTAACCAGTTGCGCTCCTATGTTTTCCAAGGGTTCCTTAAGCTCGACTTCCTTGGCCACAGTCACACCGTCCTTGGTGCTGAGGGGGGATCCGAATTTCTTCTCCAAGACAACATTCTTCCCTCTCGGTCCTAAAGTTTCTTTGACCAAGTTGCTCAAAATGTTGACTCCCTTCAAGAGGGCTTGCCTTGCTTCCTCACCGAGTGTTATTTGTTTTGCCATTTTTCCTCCTTTCTCTCAAAATCAGATGATTTTAGCTAAGATTTCTTCTTCACGAACGATCACGTGTTCCTCTCCATCGATTTCCACTTCTGTTCCGCTGAATTTTCCGATGAGAACCTTATCTCCTTTCTTCACCTCAAGAGGAACAACCTTTCCCTCTTCGGTCACACGCCCTTTACCTACCTCTATGACTTTAGCTTCGAGGGGTTTTTCTTTGGCGGTATCGGGAATGATTATTCCCCCTTTCTTGACTTCTTTCTCTTCTAAACGTTTGAGAAGAATTCTGTCCTGTAAGGGTATCACCTTCATTTGGACCTCCTAATTGTAAAATTTAGCAGTTAAAATGGAAGAGTGCTAATATAATTAAAATTCCGTTTCTTGTCAAGAGGAAATTGCGAAAAATTAGCACTCTAACAATGAGATTGCTAATTCTTGGGGTTGATTTTCAATGATTTGTTAAGGTTATGGAGCGTATTACGGTGAACTCCCAGGGCTTTGGCTATTCGAGTCTTGTTTCCTTTGTATTTTTTTGTGGCCAGGTCTATGTAAATCATCTTGAACTCTCTCAAAGAATCATGAAGAGGAAGTTCTTTTTCTACCATCTCTTTTATCAGGATTTCCATCTTCTGGTGAAGATTGAGACTTTCATACTCTTTTTTCATGCATCTTCCCCTTTCCCAGTATGTCATGGTAGGCCTTTTTGAATTCCTGCTTAAGGCTCTGAGGTATCAGGTAATACAAGGCTTCAGCAACTTTAAGACAATAGGGAGCAACCTGGGATTCTTTCAATGCCTCCTTTTTCACAGGAAAGACTAAAAGCGCAAGGACAACCACTCCGCATATGAGAATTCCTTTTAACAGCCCTAGCGCACCTCCAAAGACATGATTCAAAAATTTCAAAGGCCCTTTCATCATCTTAGAGAGCAGGAAGGCCACAAGCCATCCTATACACAGCACAGCTATGAATATAGTGAAGAAACCCAATAATTGAGCGAGAGTCCGATTGGAAACGAAACGCGCATAGAAAGTAGCAGCATATGAATAATTATAGACAGCTAAAATCAGACCGATGATCACGGCTAAGATACCGATGATCTGTCGGATGAGCCCTTTGATGATTCCCAAAATGAACGTAACCAGCAAGATAACCAGAAAAACAATATCCAGCCAATTTATGCTCATTTATTTTCTCCTTTTGTAGAGCTCCTCCACCATCCAGTATTCCCCTTCAATAAGAGAACCAAAGGGAATATGGGGTTTGATGGTTCCGTGAAAATCAGACCCTGCAGTGGGCACCAGATCCAGATCTCCAGCCATTTCCTTGTATAACCGTATCTGGGAAGAATCGTGGTAAGAAGAATACACCTCTATGCCTTCGAGGCCGTTTTCTTTCAATATGCGAAGATCGCTCTTTTCTGCTCTTTGAAAATAAGCCCCAGGATGAGCCAGAACTGGTACGGCTTCTATCTGAGGGGCCATACGCAGAACATCCAACAGGCTGATATTTCTTCGGGGAACGGAGGCGGGTTTCCCTTCCATGAAATAGTCTCTGTAAAAGTGATAAGGAGCAAAAGGCCGGTTTTTTCCTTCTAAGTATTTCCGGAAAAGAGGGTCTTGTTCTTCCTCTGCTTTTGCCAAAAGCATTTGAGCAATAGTCACTCCTAGAGGAGGGAAAGGTCCTGATTTTTTCAGCACTTCCTTCCAGCCTATATCAAAACCTAATTCCCGAAGCTTTGCTACTCTTTCCTCAGCCTCTTCATATCTTCTCTTGGAAACCTCATCGATGATCTTCTTGAGAGCTTTCTTCTTCCAGTTAACAAAAGGGAGAAGGAGATGAAATTCCCGCTCATCAAAGAGAGTGGTAAGCTCAATACTGGCAATGACTTCCACTCCCACCTCTCGGCCGATATCTAGAGCCTCCGGGTAGGCAGCGACTGTATCATGATCAGAGATGGAAATCGCCCTGAGCTTCTTCTCCTCGGCCAGCTTTAGGATATGATAAGGAGAGAAATCTCCATCACTACTTTT
>Ga0315545_1004569_pt1 | contig 11383 bp, 3 predicted proteins | sample SalMarSW160210MG_FD_203096 | JGI IMG/M metagenome (GOLD analysis project Ga0315545, IMG submission 203096) | Salt marsh sediment microbial communities from the Plum Island Ecosystem LTER, Massachusetts, United States - Salt Marsh Sediment SW1602-10 ...
TCACACCTCTTTTGACGATGGCAGCTGATAAACCCTTACAGACCAGTTTGATTTCCCGGGACAGAGTCAAGAACGTTAAGAATGCCTTTTTACCTTTGTCAAATAAAGACAAACCGCGATCGGTTCTCTTGGTTGACGATTTTTACGCTACCGGAGCCACCTTGAAAGAATGCATGAAAATATTGGCGAATTCAGGGGTAAAGAACGTTTACGGTTTCACCCTGGCTCGCGACTTCAACATATAGTATAATATTAATTAGCAGTTAATTTTAAATTCATGCAGAACATATTTAACCGCATCATCAAAATAAGCATATATGCGTTAACGTTTTTGCTGCCTTTGTTCTTTCTCCCTTTCAGCTTCGAGGTTTTAGAATACAATAAGCAGATTTTATTGCTTTTCCTGGTCTCGTTGGCTTTCTTCGCCTGGCTGGCTAAAATGGTTATTTGCGACAAGGAAATACGTTTTCGCCGTTCTCCCTTGGATATATTCGTTTTGGTTTTTATTTTTGCGGCGATATTATCGGCTGTTTTCTCGGTTGACAAGGGTTCAAGCCTCTACGGCTTCTACGGCAGGTTCTCCAACGGCTTGATCGGTTTGTTGTCGTTGGGCGCGCTTTACTTTTTAATCACCAATAATGTTAATTCAACCTCAGAAAAGCCGAACATTTCAGTCAAGGGACTATTGAAGGCGTTTTCCTGGTCAGGCTTCCTGGTGGTTTTGACCTCTTATCTGGCTGTCTTCGGGGTTTTCGCCAAATCGGCCGGCTTTTTGCCGGGATTTATGACCTCGCGCTTTTTCAATCCGGTGGCTGTTTTTCTTGAGGGTTTGAGCATATTTTTGGCAATATTTCTTGTCTTTTTAGTCGGCAAAATATTAATCTCGGCGAGGTCTTCAATAATCCATTATTTATTTCTGGCTTCGGTTTTATTCCTGATGATTATTGTTGATTTTACTCCAGCTTGGATAATCCTGATGGCAACGTTAGCAATGCTGGTCATTCTCGGCTTATGGAAGAGGCTTTTTCGGGAAAACGTCAATCGTTTGCTGCTACCCATATTTTTAATAATCATTGCCGTAATCTGCATTTATCTGCAGCCGGCGAAATTGATTTTTAAAGAAGATTCTGCCGTAGCTAATCTGCCCCAGGAGCAGGTTTTGGATCAGGAAACCTCCTGGAAAATAGGATTGTACAGCGCGATTGGAAACGTTAAAAACGGCATTTTGGGCTCTGGCATCGGCACTTTCAATTACGATTTTGCCAAAGAAAAGCCTTTAAGCATAAATGAGGACTGGCTGTGGCAATTAAGATTTGACAGGGCGGGCAGTTTCTTCGCCGAAACTCTGGCGACAATGGGATTTTTGGGCATATTGAGCTATTTATCGCTGCTGGCGGTGTTCCTGGTGATAAGCTATTTCTTTTTGCGGCAGAAATCTCAATCTCTGCTTTTGCTGATGGTATTGGTGGCTCTGATTGTCGGCCAGTTCGTGTTTTATCAAAACACAACCCTGGCTTTTCTTTTCTGGCTGGCTTTGGGACTTTCGGTTGTCTCTTGGCAGAAACCGATCAGGGAAAAAATTATTTCTTTCAAAAACTTTCCTGAGCTGAGTTTAGTCTTTTCAACATTGGTGATTTTAATAGGAGTAGGATTTTTAAGCCTGTATTTTTTCAGCGTCAAACATTATTTAGCCGATACCAATTACGCTGCCGCCCAGGAACTGGCCGGCGGACCGGAAAGAGTCCAGTTTTTGGAAAAGGCGGTTAATTTGAATTTGAGATTGCCTCAATACCGGGCTTCTTTAGCCAGGGCTTACATTAACGAAGCTTTGACAGAAGCAAAAAAACCAGCGGCCGAACAGGATACCGACCAGATCCAGCTGTTGATCGCCAACGCCATTAACCAGGCCAGAATCGCCGTTGATTTGGCTCCCAACCAAGTGGCGATGTGGGAAACTCTGGGCGTGGTCTATCGGGAAGCCGGTTCGGTGGCGACCGGTGCGGTGGATTGGGGGATAAAATCGTTCGAACGGGCGATTGAACTTGAACCGAACAGCCCGGCGGTTTATAACGAACTGGGCAAGCTTTATCTGGCGATCGGCGATGATGACAAGGCCCGCGAATACTTTTCAAAGTCATTGGAGAAAAAACCAAACTATGTCAACGCTCTGGTTCAGCAAGTTCTGCTTTTGGAGATAGAAGGGGATACGGCCGCCGCCTTGGAAAGGCTGGAAGAGTTGGCGGTTGACTATCCTTTGAGCGCCGAAGTTTTATTCCAGTTGGGCAGATTTTATTTTAACAACAATCAGGTGGAGGAAGCTGTCTTGCAATTCAAGAAAGTGATCATTTTGTCGCCGAATCATTCCAACGCCCACTATTCCCTGGGAATAGCCTACGTATTTCAAGGCGAGATCCAGCTGGCCATTGCCGAGTTTGAGAAGGTTTTGGAATTGAACCCTGGCCATCAGGACGTGATTGAAAAACTGGAACAGTTGAGGTAGGGCTTGACAAAATATGGTGAATAGTTATAATTGAAACACCAATCAAATTCAGATATTTGTAACCTTTTTTATACTTGATCGCCCTCTCCGATTAAAAAATAAATAAATTTTCTCCCTAAAGCAAGTTGATTAGGGCAGTTTTTATTTGTATGCCTTCAATCAAAATAAAAAACTTTGCCAAAACAAGAGTCCATCTTCCTCTGCCTTATCTTTTGAAAATCCAAAAAGATTCCTGGCAGAGGTTTTGGGTTCAGGATCTTAAAGAGCTTTTTTCTGAAGTGTCGCCGATCAGGGACTACACCGGCAAGGAGCTGGAGCTTTGGTTTTTGGATTACAAGCTGGACAAGCCGAAATACAAAAACGACCTGGAGGCTAAGCAGAACAATGATTCTTACGAGGTGTCTTTAAGAGTTAAGACAAAGCTGGTTAACCTGAAAACCAAAGAGATTAAAGAGCAGGAGGTTTTTCTGACCGATTTTCCTTTAATGACAGAGCGGGGAACTTTTATCGTTAACGGCGTGGAAAGAGCGGCCATATGCCAGCTGATCCGTTCGCCAGGAGCTTTCATCAGCGCCAGAACGGTTGGTGGCAAAAGCTATTTCGGTGCCAAGATAATTCCCAACCGGGGCGCCTGGCTGGAATTTGAGTCGGAGCCGTCCGGCTTCATCGGCGTTAAAATTGACCGTAAAAGAAAAGTGGCTGCTACCACGCTTTTGCGGGCTTTTGGCGTTGAAAAGTTCGATGATGGATTAAAGCCTACTCTAGAAAAAGACCCTACCCACAACCAGGCCGAAGCCGTGGTTGAAGTTTACCGCAGATTAAGACCGGGCGATTTAGCTACGTCCGACAGCGCCCAAGAGCTAATCAATAACATGTTTTTCAACTTTGAAAGATATGATTTGTCCAAAGTAGGTCGCTGGAAAACCTGGCAGCGTTTACCTGCTCTTAAGCCTAAAAGAGCCGACAAAGACATTAGAGTTGAAGACAGGGTTCTAAAACCAGAAGACGTGGTTGAAGTTTTACGAGAGATTATAAAGCTCAATAATATGCCGGATGCTAAACCAGATGAGATTGATCATTTGGGTAACCGCCGGGTCAGAACTTTAACAGAACTGTTACAAAACAGGATGAGGGTTGGTTTAATGAGAATGGAAAGAATTGTCAAGGACCGTATGTCCACCCTTGATGTCTATACTTTGACTCCTGGTCAATTAATCAACCCCAGACCGGTTATGGCCGTGGTTAAAGAATTTTTCACTTCTTCCCAAATGTCCCAATTTATGGATAATGAAAATCCTTTAGCTGAATTGGAACACAAAAGAAGGTTGTCAGCTACCGGGCCGGGCGGTTTAACGAGAGAGCGAGCTGGTTTTGAAGTCAGGGACGTTCAGCCTTCCCACTACGGCCGGATCTGTCCGATACAGACGCCCGAAGGTCCCAACATCGGTCTGGTGGGGCACTTAGCCGGTTACGCAACCATCAATCCTTACGGTTTTATTGAAACACCATATTTTAAAGTAGAAAAAGGTAAAGTAACCTCCCAAGTCCAATATTTTTCCGCTTATGAAGAAGAAAAATACAACATTGCCCACGGTGGCACTTTAGTCGACGAAAAGAACAGAATCGTTTCCGAAAAAGTGGAAGCCAGAAATCAGGGAGAACCGGTTATTGTTCCCCGCGACAAAGTTGATTTTATTGATGTTTCTTCCGAACAATTCATTTCTCTGGGCACCTCTCTCATTCCTTTTTTGAGGAACGACGACGCCAACCGGGCTTTGATGGGTTCCAATATGCAGCGACAATCTGTGCCGGTCATTAAACCCGAAGTTCCTTTGGTTATGACCGGAGTGGAAGAAAAGGTGGCGCGGGATTCCGGCCAGGAAATAATTGCCGAAGACAGCGGCACAGTAAGCGAGGTTGACGCTGAACATATCAAAGTTGGCCGGAAAGTTTATCCTTTAAAGACTTTCATCAGGACCAACCAATACACTTGTTTTCATCAAAGGCCGCTGGTGCAAAAAGGCGACTGGGTCAAAAAAGGCGACATTTTAGCTGATGGGGGAGCTATTGACCAGGGCTATTTGTCTTTGGGCAGAAACGTTTTGGTGGCTTTTATGCCTTTCCGCGGCTCCAACTTTGAAGATGCTATTATCATCTCAGAAAAAATGGTTCAAAACGATGTTTTCACTTCCATTCACATTGAGAATTTCTCCTGCGATGTCAGGGAAACCAAATTGGGTCCCGAGCAAACAACTTCCGATATTCCCAATGTCGGCGAGGAAAAATTAAAAGATTTGGACGAAGAAGGGGTTGTTAGGATCGGGGCTGAAGTGGGGCCCAACGATATTTTGGTCGGTAAGATTTCGCCCAAGGGAGAGCAGGACTTAACCGCCGAAGAAAGACTGCTTAGAGCCATTTTTGGCGAGAAAGCCAGGGAAGTTAAAGACAGTTCCTTGCTAATGGAGCACGGCAAAAAGGGTAGAGTCACCGGGGTGAAGATATTTTCAAGGGATCAGGGTCATAAACTGGAGCCGGGCATCATTAAAAGAATTCAGGTTGAGGTGGCCCAGGTCAGAAAGATTAATGCTGGCGACAAGCTGGCCGGAAGACACGGCAACAAGGGCGTTGTTTCAAAAATTTTACCGGCGGAAGAAATGCCTTTCCTGGCCGGAGGTATACCCGTTGATATTATCATTAACCCCTTGAGCGTGGCTTCCAGAATGAATATTGGCCAGATTTTGGAAACTCATTTAGGCTGGGCCGCTCATAAATTAGGTTATCACGCTGTTTCCCCGGCTTTGTCAGGCGCAGACGAACAAGACATTAAAAAAGAATTAGATGAGGCCGGTCTGTCGACTGACGGCAAAACTGTTTTGTATGACGGCCGGACCGGCATACCTTTCCCCGAGAAAATCACGGTCGGCTACATATATATGATGAAGCTGATTCATATGGTTGAAGATAAACTGCACATGAGAAGCATTGGTCCTTATTCTTTGATTACTCAACAACCCTTGGGCGGCAAGGCCCAGTTCGGCGGCCAAAGGTTCGGGGAAATGGAAGTTTGGGCCCTGGAAGGCTACGGCGCTGCCCATACCTTGCAGGAAATGCTGACCATCAAATCGGACGATGTGCCCGGAAGAGCAGCAACCTACGAGGCGATTCTCAAAGGAGACAAAATCAGGAATCCGGGCGTACCCGCTTCCTTTAATCTTTTGGTTAACGAATTGAAGTCGTTAGGCTTGTCAGTAGAAGTTAAAGAAAAAATAATAAAAGAAGAAAAATGAGAGTAATTGATTTAGAATCAATCAGAATAAAGCTGGCTTCGCCCGAAGATATCTTGAACTGGTCGCATGGCGAGGTTCTTAAACCAGAAACCATTAATTACCGCACCCAGAAATCGGAAAAGGACGGGCTGTTTTGCGAAAGAATCTTCGGCCCGGAGAAAGATTACGAATGCTACTGCGGTAAATACCGCAAGATTCGCTATAAGGGAATAGTCTGCGACAAGTGCGGGGTGGAAGTGACCAAAGCCGCGGTCAGACGGGAAAGAATGGGCCACATCAAACTGGCCTCTCCCTGTTCGCATATCTGGTTTTTGAGAGGTGTGCCTTCAAGAATGGGCATGATTTTGGATATTCCCATGTCCCATTTGGAAGGAGTTATCTATTTCGCTTCCTATATCGTAACCAAGGTTTCCGAAGAAGCCAGGAAAAAAACTTTGGCCGAGATTGAAAAGGAATACAAAGGTAAAGTCAAAAGCCAAAAATTAAAAGCTAAAATTAAAGAATTGAAGACAGCTCGTGATCGAGCCAAGGAAGAGCTGATGAGTCTGAAGCCGATGAAGATTCTTTCCGAGGTTGCCTACCATAATCTGTCTTTAAAATACGGCGAGGTTTTTGAAGCCGGCACAGGCGCTGAAACCCTAAGAAAATTATTCCAGGAAGTCGACTTTAAAAAAATCGTCCAGGACTTGAAGGTTGAGGCGGAGAATACTTCGCCAGTCAACCGCCGCAAGATATTGAGAAGGTTAAGGACTATTAAAGGAATGATGGCGGCTCACATTAAGCCCGAATGGATGTTTTTGACCGTTCTGCCGGTTCTCCCGCCCGATTTGAGGCCAATGGTTCAGCTGGACGGGGGACGCTATGCTTCCTCTGACCTGAACGATCTTTACCGCCGGGTAATCAACCGCAACAACCGGTTGAAATATCTTTTGGAAATCGCCGCTCCCGAAGTAATTGTCAGAAACGAAAAAAGGATGCTGCAGGAGGCGGTTGACGCTTTGATCGACAACGGCATGAGAAAAGGCCAGTTGACCACGGCCACTACCGGCGGCAAAAGGCTTTTGAAATCTTTGGCTGATATGCTCAAAGGTAAACAGGGCAGGTTTCGTCAGAATCTTTTGGGCAAAAGGGTTGACTACTCGGGCCGGTCAGTGATTGTGGTCGGACCTAATTTAAGACTGCACCAGTGCGGTTTGCCTAAAATGATGGCTTTGGAGCTTTTCAAACCTTTTGTCATTAAAAAAATCTTGGACCAGGAGCTGGCTTATAATGTCAGGGGGGCTTCCCGTTTGATTGAAGAAGGCACAGCGGAGGTCTGGGCTATTTTAGAAGAAATCGTCAAAGACAAGCTGGTGCTTTTGAACCGGGCGCCCACTTTGCACCGTCTGGGCATCCAGGCGTTTCAGCCGGTTTTGATTGAAGGGGAGGCTTTAAGCCTTCATCCTTTGGTTTGCCGGGCGTTTAATGCTGATTTTGACGGCGACCAGATGGCGGTTCACGTGCCCTTGTCCGACGAAGCTCAGTCAGAGGCCAGGGAAATTATGTTATCTACTCTGAATATGCTCAAACCAGCCACTGGCGCAGCCGTGGTTAGCCCGGTCAGGGATATTGTTTTGGGTTGCTACTGGGTTACCAAAGTGGCGCTGGGGGCTCAAGGCGAAGGCAAAGTCTTTGGGTCGAAAAACGAGGCGATTTTAGCCAAGGACGCGGAAGTAATTGATCTGCGGGCAAATATAAAAGTAAGAATGGGCCAGGAGCTGGTGGAAACGACCGTCGGCCGGATTCTTTTTAATAATTGCTTGCCCAAAGACTATTCTTTTGAAAACGAGACAATGAACTCAAAAAAATTAGAAAAATTGGTCAGCAAAATCATTGAAAACTACAATAAAGAGATAGCCGAAGACACCTTGGATAAGATTAAGAATCTAGGTTTTGAATATTCAACTATTTCGGGCATCACCTGGGGCATGGATGATTTACGGGTGCCTCCGGAAAAAGAAAAACTACTGGAGGAAGCGGAAAAATCAATTGAAATGATTGACTCTCACTACAAAAAAGGGCTTTTGTCCAAGGAAGAGAAGACTGACAAAGCGATTGAAGTCTGGCAGAAAACCAAAGCAGAAATAGAAAAGCTGGTCACCAAAACCCTGCCACCTTTGGGTTCGGTTATCAGCATTATTGAGTCGGGAGCCCGGGGTACCTGGTCTCAGGTTGTCCAGATGACTGGTATGAAGGGCCTGGTGACTAACCCGGCTGGCGACATTCTGGAACTGCCAGTCAAAAGTTCATTTAAGGAAGGGTTTGATGTTTTGGAATACTTTATTTCGACCCACGGCGCCAGAAAAGGTACCGCCGATACTGCTTTGCGGACTTCGGCCGCCGGCTATCTGACGCGAAGATTGATTGACGTCAGCCACGATGTGGTGGTTATGGAAGAGGATTGCCGCGATGCCGAAGGTATTACTATTTTCCGGCAGGACGCTAAAGATTTAGGACAAAACTTCCTTTTCAAGATTATCGGCCGGGTTTGCTTGGATGATATTAAAGGCGTTTGCAAGAAAGGCGAAATTATTGATTGGCAGAAAGCCGACGCCATTATTAACGCTGATGTTGAAAAGGTTAAGGTGCGTTCGCCCCTGAGCTGCCGTTCAATCGGAGGAGTCTGCCAAAAATGTTACGGCTGGGATCTGGGTAAAAATCAACTGGTCAAGTTGGGCGAGGCAGTCGGCATTATCGCTGCCCAAGCTATCGGCGAGCCAGGCACCCAGCTGACTATGAGGACTTTCCACACCGGCGGGGTGGCCGAAGGAGGCGACATTACCCAAGGTTTGCCCCGGGTAGAAGAAATTTTTGAGGCTAGGATACCGGCGGGCAAAGCGACGATTTGCCAGGTCAACGGCAAGGTTTTAGAGGTAACGCCCGAGAGAATTATTAGGATAAAACCGGAAAGCGAGAAACAGAAGACAAAAAAGAAAAAGAAAGAAGATATAGTGGAATATAAAATCCTTCCCAAAAGGGCGATTTGGGTGGAAGCGGGCCAGACCGTTAAGAAAGGACAGCAGCTGTGTGAAGGTAATCTGGACTTGAAAGAAGTCTTCCAGGTCAGCGGGTCGGAAGCGGCTCAGCGCTACATTATTAAAGAAATTCAGAGGATTTATGTTTCCCAGGGAGCCATTATTCACGACAAGCATTTGGAAGCGATTACCCGGCAGATGTTCTCCCGGGTCAGAGTGAAAGACGGGGGTGGCAGTCAATTCAACTCGGGCGACATTATTGAGTTGTCCAAAGCAGCGGAGGAGAATAAAGCGCTGAAAAAAGAGAAAAAGAAGGAAATAATTTTCCAGCCGGTTTTACTCGGCATTTCCAAAGTTGCTCTGACCACCGACAGCTTCCTTTCGGCCGCTTCCTTCCAGGAGACTTCCCGGGTTTTAATCAAAGCGGCTATTGAAGGAAGGGAAGACAAACTGAAAGGGCTGAAAGAGAACGTTATCATCGGCAAGTTGATTCCAGCTGGCACTGGTTTTAAGAGAAAATAATTAAGCCCGATTAGTCGTTAAAGAACCGCTGTTGAGGCGGTTCTTGTTTTTGCTTAGTTGTTTTGCCTATGGTAAAATGAAAGAGATATGGCCAGAAAGAACAAGCGAAAGTCTAAAAAAAACAGAAAGATAATTGAAAAACCAAAAAAATCTTTGTCGTTCGGCCTGCCCGAAGCAATCAAGGGTTTGGTCTGGGCCACAATCATGTTTTTGGCAGCAATTATTACAGCTCTGTCTTTTTTTGATTTGGCCGGGACGGGTGGAACCTACTTGATGCGGGGTTCCAGGTTCCTGTTCGGCCGGGCAACCTACGCTCTGCCTTTATTTTTAGTTTTGGCCGGTTTGGCTTTCTGGCGGTTGAAATACAAAAGCAGATGGCCGATTATTCTGGCCGTCTTTTTATTGTTGATTGGTTTGGCCGGTATTTTTGAATGTTTGAACCATGAAATCAGACAGGGCGGCTGGGCCGGCTATCTGATTACTTTTCCATTTTTGAAAGCTTTCGGCCTGCTAGCGACCCAGGTCATTTTCGGCGCCATAATTATCATCGGTGCTATCATTATCTGGCAGTTTTTGCACAAGCCCAAAGAAAAACCGAAAGAAGAAGAAAAGCCGGCTTTAATCAAACGGATCTTTGCGCCAAAATTTAAAGTAAAATCGGTTGAAGAACCTTTGCCTCCTTTTACGGTTAAAGAAGAGGCCAAAGAAAAAGCTCCCGCCATTGATTTTAAAACAAAAACCAGCGGTTTAATGGCCAAAGATTACCATCTCCCGCCGGTTGATTTATTGGAGAACGACAAAGGAGTGCCCGCCGCTGGCGATATCAAAATCAATTCGGCCATTATTAAAAGAACTTTGCAGAATTTTGACATTTCGGTTGAGATGTCGGAGGTAAACACCGGTCCGACCGTTACCCAGTACACTTTGAAACCGGCCGAAGGCGTCAAGCTGACTAAAATCACTTCGCTTTCCAATGACTTGGCCTTAGCTTTGTCAGCTCACCCGATCAGGATTGAAGCGCCAATTCCCGGCCGTCCTTTGGTCGGGATTGAAGTGCCCAATAAAATTAGGGTTCCGGTCAGATTGAGGAATTTAATTGAAGGCAGGAATTTCCAGAATTCCACTTCTAATTTAACTTTGGTTCTAGGAAGAGACGTGGCTGGTAATCCTGTTTTCGCTGATTTAGACAGGATGCCCCATCTTCTGGTGGCTGGTTCAACCGGTACGGGTAAAACTATTTGCTTGAACAGTATTGTTTTAAGCCTGCTTTACCAGAATTCGCCCGACATTTTAAAATTAATCCTGATTGACCCCAAAAGAGTGGAATTTCCGGTTTATAACGACTTGCCCCACCTTTTGACACCGGTTATTTACGACGCCCAAAAATCAGTCAATGCGTTTAAGTGGCTGATTGGCGAAATGGAAAGAAGGTTTGAAGTTTTATCCCAGGCGCACACCCGAGACATCGGACGTTACAACGAAGCCATGCTCAAAGAGGAAGAAGAGCCCTTGCCTTACATTGTTCTGATAGTTGACGAATTGGCTGATTTGATGGCGGCTCGGGGCAGGGAGATTGAAGGCGGCATTGTCAGACTGGCTCAAATGGCCAGGGCTGTGGGCATTCATTTGATTTTGGCGACCCAGCGGCCGTCAGTCGAAGTGATTACAGGTTTGATTAAAGCCAACGTTACCTCGCGAATTACTTTCCAGGTAGCTTCCCAAGTTGATTCCAGAACCGTTTTAGACGCGGCCGGAGCGGAAAAACTTTTAGGCTTGGGTGATATGTTGTTTGTTTCGGCCGAGGTGACCAAGCCGAAAAGAATCCAAGCCGCCTATAGTTCGGACAAAGAGGTTAAAAAAGTCGTAAAATTTATAAAAACAGAAAACAAGACAGAAGAAACCACTCCGGAGCTTACTCAAGAGTTGGAAAAAACCTTAAAAGAGCCAGAGCAAAACGGATTTGATTTTGCCGCCGGGGGAGACGATCCGCTTTACGAAGAAGCCAAGAGAGTGGTGACTGAGGCCAAAAAAGCTTCAGCTTCACTGTTGCAGCGGCGGCT
>Ga0315545_1004570_pt1 | contig 11382 bp, 12 predicted proteins | sample SalMarSW160210MG_FD_203096 | JGI IMG/M metagenome (GOLD analysis project Ga0315545, IMG submission 203096) | Salt marsh sediment microbial communities from the Plum Island Ecosystem LTER, Massachusetts, United States - Salt Marsh Sediment SW1602-10 ...
AAGGGTCCTCCCCGGCGGCCACCATTCTAGCCAAGTAATAAAGGGCGGCATCAACATCTGAAGCCCTCATGCTTTTAATAAAGGCACTAATGGTGTTGTAATGTTCCTCGCCCTTTTTATCATAAAGAAGATATTCTTTCTGGGCGGCTTGTTCGATGATTTCTCGATTAAGCAGTTGTTTTCTTTTATCCCCTGTTTGGATAATTAATTTGGCCAGTTCCAAAATATTTAGAGCGGTGCGGGCGTCACCATTACTTATTTGAACCAAAAAATCAATATTTTCATCCTTAATTTTTAATTTGAGGTATTTTACTGCTCGTTCAATTATTTTCCTCAGTTCCTTATTATTGAGTCTATTTAACACAAAAACTCTGCTTCTGGAGAGTAAAGGGCCAATAACCTCAAAGGAAGGATTTTCAGTTGTCGCGCCAATTAAGATAATGGTGCCGTTTTCCACATGTGGCAGGAAGGCATCCTGTTGGGCTTTGTTGAAACGATGAATTTCATCCAAAAAGAAAATTGTTCTTTGTTTATAAAGCTGGAGGCGCTCTTTAGCTTCTTTAACTATCTTACGGACGTCTGCCAAAGTGGTGGTTACTGCCGAAGCATGGACAAAATGAGTCTTGGTAGCTTTGGCAATAATGCTGGCCAGAGTTGTTTTACCAGAACCAGGCGGTCCCCAAAAAATCATGGAAACCAATTGGTCTTTTTCAATAAGTTTTTTAATGACACTATTTTTACCAACGAGATGTTTTTGGCCAACAAATTCCGATAATTTTTGCGGCCGAAGTTTATCAGCTAAGGGAAGATGAGGCGAATCCATATGAATGAATTTTACACCCGAAGAAAAGCCAAATCAAGAATCTATTCTTCAAAATTAATACCCATTTCCAAAGCCGGCGGTGTTAAACCGCTTTCTTTTAAATCAGTTGTTTGGATTTTTTCGTCAAGATTTTCCACTTCCTCTTCAATTTTCAAAAGGGCGGCATCAGTGGCATAAGGTGAAGGCGAAGTAATCTCTTCTTTAAATTCTGCTGCTGTTGTTGGCGTTGGTTTTTCTGAAGTTGATTGAGAGGAATCTTTTTGGTTGAAACCAGTAAAAATAGCGACAGCCAAAAGTAAAACCAAAACGACTCCAAAAAGTGAAGTGAAAACAACCAGTTTTTTATGAACAGCTGTTTTTTCTGTGGCTGGTGGTAAATTTTCAAAATCTTGTTCAATCGGCATTTTTTAACTCCCGAATAATTTCTTTAAGATAAGAATTGGCTTCTTTTAGAAACTGGTGTGATTTCTCCAAACTGGCTTGAGCTTCATTGTAAGTTCTGCTTTTATTCAAACTTGATTTAATTTTGCTTAAATTCTGTTGAGCTTCAAATTGTTTTTCCTGGCTTTGGGTTAGGCGGTTCTCCGCTTCCAGCAGCCAGCGTTCAGCCAGAGAGGTGTCTTTATCTCCTTTTAACCTAATTTCTCCGACTTTCTCTTTTAAGCTTTTTATCTGTTGGCTGATTTGTTCCCGCAGTGAGATTTCTTTGCCGGCAAAGATGGCCCCTAAAGTTTCGTAAATCAAAACTTCGGTTTTCTTATATTGTTCTTTGCTTTTTTCGGAGAGGTTGGTTAAATCTTCCAGAGTATTGTTTTTATTAATCTCTTCTTGATGTTGGCGAAACCAGGCAAACTCATTATCTAAATTAAGAAAGAGAATGTTTTGTTCATCACTGGAAAGACCTGGATTTTCTGTTAATTTTACTCTTAAGGCTGTCGAATAAGTTTTGATAACCTCATCTTGTTTTTGAAGCATTTCTTTGGTTTTACTCAGGGCTTCGTTTTTACTAGTTAAGGTTTGGTATTTTAAAAAAGTCTCCCTAGCGGTACGGTAGCTATCATAAGACTCACGGTAAAGATTATAATTATAAAGGTAGTCGGAGTAGGCTCGGTCAAAATTGAATTCCTGAGCCAAGATTAAGCTGGAGAAAAAGAAAAGTAAAAATGCGGAAATAAAGATGGCGGGCAGAGAATGTTTCACCGTCTTAGTTTAGCAAATCCTAGATGTTTAATTCAAGCCCGTCATAGGCGATATGGAAATTTTTCCCACCATTTTCTTGAACATATTTTTCTAAGTCTTTATGGGTGCCAGTGATATGGCCGATATGAGTGAAATAACAAAGCTTGGGTTTTAACTCCTTGGCCAATCTAATCCCCTCTTCAATTGACTGATGGGTTTTTGTTTGTCCTTTGGTTCCCAGCGATGAACCGTCAAGAACCAAAAGGTAAACTTCTTTAAAGTCCCTTCTTTCATTTTTAGGTAAACGTTTGATATCAGGAATATAAATGAAGATTTTACTTTCTTTTACCTTAATGGCGTAGGCAGTTGAATGATTGTGATTAACCGGCAGAAGAGAAACTTTTAAATGATCAATTTGAATTGACTCTTTAGGGAAAACAATTTCTGGTTTAAATGGATAAAGGGGGTAACGATAGGATTGTTTCAGACCGTTAAGGACTTCACGGGTGGTAATCAATTTCATTTCTTTTTGCTGGCGATTATAAAGGTGGTTTAAATCATAAAACCCGAGAATATGGTCCGGATGAGCATGAGTCAGAATTAAATGGCTGATGGCCGACGGCTGGGGAACAAGATTTGAAAGCTGATGATAAATGTCCGGCGGAGCGTCAATCAGAACAGAATCGTTAATTAACACGGCTGGACGAAGTCTTTTATCTAAAGGGTCTTTAGATTGGCAGATAGGGCATTGGCAACCCAAACGAGGTAAAGGCCAACTAGCTGAAGTGCCTAAAAAAAGTATTTTCATTCTATTTTGAGCAAAGCGAGAAACAAGGTTCTCCCTATTCGTATCTTAAAGCCTGAATCGGGTTTAATTTAGCCGCCCGTCCGGCCGGTAAAACGCCAAAGACAACACCGATAATAACCGAAACCGAAAAAGCCAGGAGAACAGACCAAAGGCTGACTGTGGCCGGGATAAAGCTTCTCATTGCCAGAGAACCAGCCGCGCCAAGAAGGATACCAATGGATCCGCCGGCTACCGATAAAACCATTGATTCAACCAAAAACTGGAGCATAATGATTTTAGGGGTGGCGCCGACAGCTTTTCGCAAACCGATTTCCTTGGTTCTTTCCGTGACCGAAACCAACATGATGTTCATGATGCCAATGCCGCCGACAATCAGAGAAATGGCGGCAATGCCGGCCAGAGCAATAGTTAAGACGCCGAGAACTTGGGTAATGACCGAAATGAGGCTGCCGGTATCCAAAACAGAAAAATCATCCTTTTTTAAAGTTCTTAAAAGAATTTTTTCAACTTCCTCTTTAGCTTGTTCGATAGAGACATCGTCTTTGGCTTGGATCCAGAACGACTGGATTTTATCGACATCAAAAGTGGTCAGCGCCGTGGTAAAAGGAATAAAAACCTGATTATCCATATCCACTCCACCCAAAGCACCCTTTTTTTCCAAAACCCCGACAACGGTAAATTTATTGTCGGAAAGAGTCACCCTTTTCCCAATTGGATTTTCACTGCCGAAAAGATCATCAGCGACAGTTTTGCCTAAAACAATAACCTTTTTCCCGGCTTCCTGCTGTGAAAGATTGAAGAAAGTTCCCTGAATGGGATATTGATTTCTGACTTCAGGGTATTGATAACCGACACCGGCCGCCTGCATAGTTTTGCTTTTACCGCCGTAAGAAATAGTCCCGTTGTTTTCAGAATAGCCCATGACCGCCTCAAGGGTAGTTGCCTTTTGTGTTAGCTCACGATAATGATTCAAAGTGAATTTTAAAATGGCTGTTCCGGCTCCAGGAGTACCACCAGAACTTCCCCCACCAGTTTGTAATTCAAGATTACCAGGAATGACATATAAAGAATTTGAACCTAAACCTTGCAGTTGTCCGGTAATATAAACTTTTAAGCCGGAGCCGATGGAAATCAAAAGGATCACCGAGGAGACACCGATGATAATCCCCAGCATGGTCAGCAGAGACCTTAATTTATTGGCCCGCAAAGTAATAATCGCTAGTTTGAATGTTTCAAACAATTTCTCCATCGTAGATTTTGATAATTTTCTTGGCGTGTTCAGCAATATCCTTGTCATGGGTAACCAGAATAACCGTGTTGCCGGCCTTGTTTAAATCCTGGAAAATCTTAATAATCTCCGCACCGGTTTTTGAGTCTAAGTTGCCGGTTGGCTCATCAGCAAGAATAATCAGCGGATGGGTAACCAAAGCTCGGGAAATGGCGACTCTTTGCTGCTCGCCGCCGGAGAGCTGATTGGGGAAATGGCAGATTCTTGAACCCAAACCGAACTTTTCCAAAACCTCCTGAGCTTGTTTTTTTCTTTCTGCTGTTTCCAAACCCTTGTAAACCAAAGGCAGTTCCACGTTAGCCAGAGCCGTGGTCCTGGGGATTAGGTTGAAAGTTTGGAAGACAAAACCGACTTTCTGATTGCGGATTTGAGCTAATTCTTCCTCAGAAAGCTGGGAAACATTCCTTTTTTCAAAAATAACCTTGCCGGAAGAGGCTGTGTCCAAGCAGCCGATGATATGCATCAAAGTTGACTTGCCTGAACCGGAGGGTCCCATAATGGCGATAAAATCGCCTTTTTCAACTTTAAGATTAATATTCTTTAAAACCGGCAGGGTTTGGGAATCAAGCTGATAGACTTTACTGACATTTTGAAGCTCTAAAATAGGCATTTTACTTGGTTTTTTCGCGGACAATAATCGTTTCGCCTTCAGCCAAGCCTTTGGTAATTTGGGTGTTAATATCGGTGGCCAGACCGGTTTCCACCTCAACTTCTTTGATTTGGCGTCCTTTGATAACCCGGACAAACTTTTTACCCTCCTTTTCCGTAATGGCTTCGCTGGGAACGGTTAAGACGTCTTCAGCTCCGGAGATAATAATTTCCAAGTCCCCGTTCATACCAACCTTAAACTGAAGGTCTTTGTTTTCCGGCAGATAAATCTCAATGGGATAAGCCGTGCCGCCACCTTTGGTAGTTGTTGAAGCAAAAGCAATTTTTTCCACTTCGCCTTCAATCTCCTGGTCAAAAAAAGCGTCCAAGATAAGCTTCACTTTTTGGCCGACTTTAATTTTGCCGATATCGCCTTCATCAACGTTGGCGACAAATTTCATTTTAGTGGGATCAGCAATGGTAAAAGTGGCCGTAGCCGGAGTAATATTAACACCAGCCACTGAGACATCAATATGAGTGACAATGCCTTCAATCGGAGTCACAATAGTGGCTAATTTAATGGCCAGATTTTTGATTTCCACATCAGTGACCGCTTTATCTAAATCAAATTGATTTTTCTCTAAAATTCTTTTGATGGTGTCGGTAACAATTTCATCCCTGTAGGTGACTTGGCCGCTTTCTTCAAAATCATTTCTTTCTTTGGAATAGTCCCGCAGGGTTTTCAAAAGATTTTGTTCTAATTCTCTTTTATCCAAAGAAGCAATCGCCTGCCATTTTTGAACTCTGTCCCCTTCTTTGACACCAACCCAAGACAAAAGGCCGGAAGTCTGGAATTTTAGCTCAACTTGGTTTTCAGCCTGAAGTGTTCCAGAAGCAGAAACAATGTCAGTCAAGTCTTCTTTTTGGACTTTAACTGTTTCGTAGTTTTGTTCAGGTTTAGCGGTCACCTTTTTCCCGGTTGGCCAGCCGACAGCGACAACAAAAATCACCAGAACAACGATAGTGAGAATTTTATGTTTTTTGATAAAAGCAAGAATTTTTTTCATTAGAAACTAAATCAAAACAAATTCATTATAACAAAGAATTTCTGTTAGGGGAACAATTAAAGAAGAAAACTATTTATTTTTTCTTTTTAAGGTAATACCAAATTAAGGCAATGACAATGACGGCAATAATGACAACTGTTAAGGTGGTGTTCATATTATTTCCTCACCCCCTTTCCCAGATAATGTTTAATTAAAAATTAAACTCCTTCGCCCATGATAGTTTAGTTTAGTTGGTTTAAGAAAGTTTTGTCAAGAAGGGGGATGAATGTAACCATACCATATTTGTGTGCCGGAGAGAGGACTCGAACCTCCAAGGATTTCTCCATACGGTTCTAAACCGTACGCGTATGCCAGTTCCGCCACTCCGGCAGGATAGCCTATTTTATCAAATTTTCTTAAAGAAATTAAATTTTTTAGTGGATTTCCGATTTTCTTTCCTTAAGGAAGGAACTCCAGCTCTCAACGAAGTTGATAAAAGCAAAAAAGGGCATGTCAATCAAAGCGGTAAAGAAAACACTGACGACATTGTACTTTTTCCACTTAGTCGCCAGCCACTGGCCTATTTTGGCGACCGGAATTGAGAGGAAATCAATGGAAAATTCCAAGAAAGTCGTTCTTTCTTCAACAGCCAGCTCTTTAGCTCTTTGCCTGACGACCATCGCTCCGAAAATCATCACCGCTGCCAATAAAGTATTAATGAAAATAGAAGTTGGCGGCAGCTTGATCAACTTAAGTATCCAGATAATAATCCCCAGAGAAATGACTAGACCCAAAAGGTAAAGGAAAAAGATAAAGATGCTGGTCATGATTTTTCGCGATTGCTTGACTCTGATTTCGTACATGGCTTCTCCCTCTTGTTGGTAGATAATTTTGTGAATTTCCTCAATAACCCTGTCAATATTAGTTTTCCCAGGTAATCTATAGGCAGAAACCAAACCAATCATAATCAACGTGGGGACAACAACGTCAGCGACCATCACCCAGGGTCTAATGCGGCCATAAAGAAATTTAGCCACAGGCACTTCCACCAGAAACAAAGAAAAAGCATTGGCAATCATTACTGATAAAGATGAATAAAGGCCCATTCGTAAAAGCCTTCTCTTTAGGGTTTTATAGCGGTCTTCATAAGCTTCGGTAATAAGCTTGTTAAAAGCTTCCTTGTCAGCCAGTTTGGCGGTAATTGTTTCAGGTTTCTTCTTAAATTGGTCAAGAACATCACCCAAGATTAGCCACAAGGTATTATATTTCTCGCCTATTTTGAAAAACTCGCCGGACCAGCGGTAATTAAGTTTAACTTCAATCTCCTGGCGGATTTTAAAAATATTCTGAGCTGCCTGCGGATAAAGCGAAGCCGGCATGTTAACCCATTCGGGATGCTGCCATTTTAAAAGACGATAGCTGATAATCGGCGCGTCCAAATGGAACAAGGTCCGATGGACGGCAATGTAAATCTGTGTTCTTTTTTCCGCTTCAGAAATACTGCCTTCCGGTTTGATGCGGATTCTTTCCTCCATGACCTGGGCCATGGAATTGATAAGGGCGTCTTCTCTTAAAGGCGGGGCCAGGGTTTCTTCAATTTCACAGGAGGCGATTTCCAAAAGCCAGTTGTAAAACTGAACCTTAAGCTTGACATCCGAAGAGCCCCGGTTCTGGGTTGCTGATATATTTTCCAGAATATAAATGTATTTTTCCAAAATATTCTGGACATCCTTGATTTTTGTCTGAGGAATCTGGTTGTTGGGCAAGTGTCCGCCGCGAATTGATTCCAAGACCAAGGCTTCAGCAATTTTGGCTGGCTTCAGATTAGCCATCAGGCTTAAGCCGGAAATTTCCGTAATCAGCCGCCGTTTAAGCTTTCTCTCAATAGCCGTTCTTCTAACCAGCTGCTCCTCTTTCCAGTTGATAACCTTTAAGAGGTTTTCATAAAAAACCGCAACTTTAGAGGCAATCTCGTCAACATGGATGTAAGTCACTTCCCCTTTAGGCTGGAGGCTGTGAACATAGTCACGGTAATCCTTGAAAAGCTTTTCGCCTATTTGGGAAAAATCAACCTGGTTTTCAGGTTTTTCCTCTTGAGGTTTTTCTTCTGCTTCTGCACTTTCAAAAACCGTTTTCGTATTTTGATTATCAATCATTTGTTATCTTTGTTATTCCTTAATATAAAGTATAAACCGCCCTTTTTAGATAGTCAAAACTAAAGTTGAAAGAGGGTTGTTGTTTGGAGAAGGATCAATTCTTTCCATGAAGTTATTGACTCTTTTAGCCCAGGAAGAGGAAGGCGGAGCATAAACAGGGCCGATTTTATAAGGATTGTCCAAACCGCGATTGTAATATTTCTTTTTTAAGGCTTTAGAGACGGTTTCAATGGAATCTTCCCATGACTGAAAGCGGTAATGACCATTATTCCAGCCGTAGGCGTTGTAGGAGTTAGAAGGGATTTGTCGGCCAAAGGTTGATTCGACACCGGTAATGGCTGGCAAAAGCCGCCAGTCAATCTGATATTTATCAGCTGTTTTAACAAAAGTTTCGGCGTAAGGCGCCAAAGGCGAATCATATTTCTCCAGAAAAGCCTTTAGCTCTTCAGCCCGGCTGTCAGGTTGAACCACTTCATTTTTAAGGACAGCAGAAATCCCCGCCATGACCAGCCTGGTTTCTTGGGCTTGAGCGGTTTGGGGAATGAAAAAGACAGCCAAAAAGGCAGTGAAGATTAGAAAAATATTCTTTTTCATAAAGTGGGCTAATTAACCCACTAAAAAATCCTAAAGTATCAGAGTTAACTTTTACTTTAGGATCTGGAATTATCTTAGCATACTACAGGATAAAAGTCAAGTTTTAGATAGGTTGAAAAGATAATCAGCTTTTTCTGTCTTCAATGAATTTCTCTATTGAACGGTCGTAGGTTTTTTCCGCCTCGCTGGAGAAACAGCAGGCCGGCAGTTCGTCTCTATCAAGATGATATTTTAAACATTCGCAGCAAATTCCCTTACGTGAGCAACCAGGATAAGTACAGGGACAGCGTTTTAAGTTCTGCGGCTGGCGGCATTCCATCTTTAGGGTTTTTGATACATTCCTTGATAACAGGGTTTTTTCTCATAACCTAAATGGATGTATTTAGTCTCCCCAATCATTGTTTCCCCATTTTCTTTGAAAAAACGACAGGCAACAACTTCATTGTTGTACTGGAGATTATGAGTTTTTTCGACATCTCCTTTAATCGTTTTATAATATTGGCAAATATCTTCCTGGGGATATTTTGTGGCGTCAACCTTATAAGTACTACCGGTTTTCTCATAGAAATCCTTTGAACATTGAAGAACACCTTTGGGGGCAACAATTACTGATCCAGATTGATTAGCTGTTTGCGAGCTGCTGGTTTTGCCTTTGCCTAAACGAGCCACAAAAAGAGCAGCGAGAACAACAATGACTAAAGCGATAGCCAAAAGACCTAAATTTTTAAGGTCGATGTTTTTAACAGCTGATAATTTTTTGTTGACCGTCTTTCTGATTGTTTTTCTAACTTTTTTTCTGATTGTTTTTTTCTTTTTTGGCATTCTTTCACCCCCCTTCTAAATTGCTTGTCTTTTCTTATTTTGAGTTTACGAAAAACAAGGTCTTTCTTATTCTAGCAAAGTTTTTTCAAGATTTTAAGCAGGTCTTTGGGTTCTTTGGCGAAAAAGTCAGGTTTTTGTTTTTTAAGAACTTGCTCATTATCATAGCCCCAGCCAACAGCAATAACCTTAACCTTGTTTTGTTTGGCCGCCTGAACGTCTCTTCCTTCATCACCGATATAGATAGCTTCTTTTGGTTTGAGATGAAGTTTTTTTAATAATTTAGCCAAAACTTTGCCTTTGCCAAAACAACTGGAGTCAGAATAGATAAAATCAAAGAAATCAATTTGATTTTTTTGAAAAATGTAATGAAGGTTTTTTTGGGAATTGGAAGAGAGAATGCCTAGAGGATAACCTTCCTTTTTGATTTGTTTCAAAACTGCTTTAATGCCTTTAAAGATTTTGACTTTGTCAATTCTTAAAGCCAATTCCTGCCGGAATTTTCTTTCAAAGTATGGAATTTTGGTTAAAGGGACCCTTAATTCCTTGATAACTGTTCTGATCCCCTGGCCCATCAGTTTCTCAACCGTTTCTTTTTTTGGTTTTTCATGGCGAAATTCTTCGTAAAGCAGACAGGCAATATCTCGGCTGTGAGGAAAGGTATCAACAATGACACCGTCAAAGTCAAAGATAACGGTAGTGATTTTTTTCATGCCTATATTTTATTAATGAGTTTAAATCGCGCCAGAGTATCAGCGGCGATTTTCTGAAAAGGAGTTTTCTTTTTGTAGAGAGTATCACGACGAGGTAACCAGGATTGGTGTTTTTCCCATAATTCCCTTAGCCTCTCTTCAGGGAAATTCTCTTTAATCCATTTTAGAGCTGATTTTTTTAAAACGGCAAATTCTTTCCCCTTTTGTTTTAAAACTTCATTTTCTTTTTTTAATTCTGTTTCAATATATTTCTTCCTGATGTCAGCTATCTTAACTGGTTTCTCTTTTAAAAGAAGCTCAACCAGGGTTTTAAATTTTTTAGGTGAAGTTGTTTCCAATAGAGAGCGAGAGATAAGATGACGCAGGGGTCTTAAGTTTTTTTTAACATCTTGATGGTCCGGTAAATTTTTAAGTTTGAGTCTCATTTCTTTCTCAAACTTCATCCAAACCCTCGTCCAATTAATTTCACTCATTCAACCCATTTTACCATATTTAAACCCAAAAGACACCTTTTAGTTTCCAAGCAGCGTTTCAAGGTAAGGTGGAATTAGAGTATGCCTTTCTTATGGCGTTTTCAAATAATGGCCCTATTCCTTTAATAAGATTTGCCTTATTGATTTTTCCAAGACGAGTTGGTATTTCGAAAACAGTAGAGACATCAAGATTAAGAGAGGAGATATTTTTGGCTCCTATAATATTCTCCCAATCGTTTCTGATTTTTTTTGCTTCAGACCCGCCAAGAACAACAAAACCAGGATAAACAGTGCCTTGAGGGGTATCATTACAAAATAATTGATCTACATTCTTAATAACTTGATTAGGCCCAACCAGAAAAGGGCAAAAGGCAATCGTAATTTGATGACGGCTATATCTAGAGATTTCAATGTAACAATTAGTCCAGTCAAGGTTAAAGGTTTTTAGACATTGAAGAGATTTTTTAGTAGCTTCGCCCCTCCCCTTTAAAAACTCATCGTTGACTCTATCCAAAACCTTGAGGGGTTTAATGGTCGATATCGCTCTTTCAACCAATTTTTGATGAAATTCCTCAAGCCTTGCTTTTTTTTCTTTAAACTCTGGGTATTTTCTCCCTCTTTGTATCTCTGCTGTCATCTTTAATTAAAAAAAGCCCTCAAGGGGCATTAATTCATTATAACATCTTAATTAATAACAATTGACTTTTATTTTTTTAATTCCCAGTTTTCAGAAATTAGATTTTATTCTACTTTTTGAGTTTCGGCAAGACTGAAAACTTTATTCTCAATATCAATTGTGGTTAAGGAGTCTCTCTCTAATATCTGCCATAATTTTAAATGTTTTTCTAGTTTTCCAAATAAAGTAGTTCTGGCCTGTTGCTTGTTTTGTTCAAAA
>Ga0315545_1004574_pt1 | contig 11370 bp, 11 predicted proteins | sample SalMarSW160210MG_FD_203096 | JGI IMG/M metagenome (GOLD analysis project Ga0315545, IMG submission 203096) | Salt marsh sediment microbial communities from the Plum Island Ecosystem LTER, Massachusetts, United States - Salt Marsh Sediment SW1602-10 ...
CGAAAGATACAGTGGTGGGAGTGATGAACGTAGCCAGCGAAAAATTCTGCCATGTTTCGCCCGAGGATCTCAATTTGCTCACTAATATCGGTAATCAGGTAGGGATTGCCATTGAGAATGCCACACTTTTTAAAGACATCCGACAAAAAGCCTCTGAACTTAAAGAGACCTATGAGAGGCTTAAATATTCATATGAGGAAATTAGAGCAGAAAGAGAGAAGACAAAGACCCTAAAGAAGGCCCTTGCGGATAAATTTGGCCTGGGAAATATTGTGGGCAAAAACCCTAAAATGCAAGCCACCTATGATTTAGTCCAAAATATCTCCCAGAGTGATTCAACGATTCTCATACAGGGGGAGAGTGGCACCGGAAAGGAACTCATTGCCCGGGCTATTCATCTTTTAAGCCCTCGCAACGAAAAACCGTTTATCATAGCCAATTGCTCTGCGTACGCCCAAAATTTGCTGGAGAGTGAACTCTTTGGCCATGAAAAAGGGGCCTTTACCGGTGCTATTAAAAGAAAGAGGGGGCGATTCGAGCTGGCAGATGGAGGAACAATTTTTTTAGATGAGATTGGCGAGATTCCTTCTACCACGCAGCTCTTATTGCTCAGGGTGTTGCAGGAGAAAAAATTTGAACGGGTAGGAGCAGAAGATACCCTTACGGTGGATGTTCGGGTGATTGCAGCCACCAACCGAAACCTGAACCAAGAGATGATGGATGGTAAATTTAGAGAAGATCTCTATTATCGGCTCAATGTAATTCCTATAACGGTCCCCCCTCTAAGGGAGAGAAAGGATGATGTTCCTCTTCTGGCTAAACATTTTCTTGAAATCTATTCCAATGCCAATGGAAAACATATCAGAGGCTTTTCCGAAGAGGTTATGCAAATTTTTCTGGATTATGATTGGCCAGGTAATGTTCGAGAACTGCAAAATGTAGTAGAACATGCAGTCATTCTGGCCAGAGAGGGTATAATTAGAGGAATTGATCTCCCCCATAACCTGAAAGAGACGTATCCCCAATTTCAAGCAGACATCTCTTCCCTTAAAGACACCGAGAAAAATCTAATCCTGAAAGTATTAAAGGAGACTGAGGGGAACAAGTACCAGGCTGCAAAGAAGCTAGGTATCACTCGGAGCACCCTCTATGGAAAATTGAGAAAGCATGGGATTGTGGATACCTTACAATGAGCAGAAAACATCCAACTACCTATCTTTCGATGCTTTTTCCATTGACAGAAAAGAGCCTTGATCCTTATTCTCCTCTTGCTCAAAAGGGAATTTTTATACCTCAATCTATCCAAAGCCCTCATAAATCTATTGGTTAAGATAATGGGGCATAAGCAGAGTTGGTCAGACACATTCACCTTAACCCTATGTGATTCACGATGGTCCCACGCTCCCTTAGTGTAGTTTACTCCTCTGAAGCCGATGCGGAACCGTAACACGATAACAAACACGGAGTCTGCTACTGTTGGAAAAACCTATGCTTGAATCGAGTACAAAGTCAGCCAAAGCTGGCAGGTCTGTTACATTGATTGCGGTCCTAGTCAACGCCTTTTTAATTCTTTTCAAGTTTTTTGCCGGGATATTCGGTCAAAGCCAGGCCCTCATCGCTGACGCGGTCCACTCCATCTCCGACCTCTTTACCGACTTTGTTGTTCTACTCGGTCTGAGGATCGGTCGAAAGGTCCCTGATGAGAGACACCATTTTGGTCACGCTCGCATCGAGACCCTGGCATCTGCCATCGTGGGACTAACCTTAATCGCCACGGCTCTTTACCTGGGAATAAGGGCTTCATGGAACATCTACCACCATACTGAATATCACCCCACGTGGCTGGCTCTGGTTGGAGCTGGCGTGTCCATTGCTTTGAAAGAATCTCTGTATCATTACACAATACACATCGGACGGCGCATAAAGAGCTCGGCGATTGTGGCCAACGCATGGCATCAGCGTTCCGACGCCCTCTCCTCTGTGGCCGTCTTGCTGGGCGTGGCGGGGGCGCATATCAAGCCTTCATGGCACATGCTTGACTCCTTAGCCGCCTTGTGTGTCTCATTTTTCATTATCAAGGTTGGCCTGGAGATCCTTTGGGATGCTATCCTTGAATTTACCGACACCGCCCCCCAACCCGAAATCTTGGGCAAGATCAGACAATGCACACTCAGTGTGGACGGAGTGATCGACATGCATGACCTCAGGGTCAGAACCTCCGGGGGGTTACACCAAATGGAACTCCATATCGTGGTTGATGGGCGACTAACCGTCACTGAGGGGCACCGGATTGCAAAGGCAGTGGAGAGTTGTCTGGCGGAAGAGGTTGCGGATCTCGACCGGATCATCGTCCATGTTGACCCAGAGATGGAGGAGAAAGAAGTAGAATGACAGTGGAATGTATAAGGGTCTGCAAATAATTTTAACCGGTGTAATATTTACCTGGTTCCTCTTGTGTGCAGGTTGGAAGGCTTTCAGAAAATCACTGCAAAGGCTTTTGATTAGCTTCTGGATAACTGGTTAAAATAGATCAACAAATGTAATTTTTGATCAACCTAAGCAAATCAATCCACCCGCTGGGGTTCTCCCGAGATTGGATACCCTCCCTTTGAAAGTCTTTCTATAATCTTATCAACGCTGGTTTTTGTATCATCAAATGTTACAGTTACCATAAAAGATTTGGCGTGTAGATTGTATTTCAATACCCCTTCAATACTTGTTAGGATAGACCTTATCCTATCTTGTGGTTCACCTCAGCCACCACTCGGAAGATTAGGGACCATTAATTTGACTGTCGTTCCAACTGCCGCCGTCGCTGCACGGTGGGGGGCAAGTAACAGGAAAAGACTTGCGATTACAAAAAATAAGGCGATATTTCTAAATTTCATAGGACTCTCCCTTCTCGATTATTAAGTATTTTTATTACGTAAAATTTAATATATTTTTGTGAAGCAAGAAAAAATGTGCCAAAGATCTTAATTATTCATAATGCTTTATTCTAAAAATTGGAATGAGATAAAATGACAAAAACCTCTTTCTGGTAAACGTATCCCCAATCCTTCATTACCTGTATGAGGACTGATGTCTCTTAATAATAGCTCCCGAGATTCCCTTATTCCTTCTTGATTCTTTCCAGAAATTCGTGTGCCCCTCTATGAGCTGGGTCAATTTCCAAAATTTTTCGGAGTTGCTCACCGGCCTTTTGCAATTCACCCATATCTGCATAGAGCATACTCAGGTATAAGCGGGCATCCACGTGCGCTGGATCGATCTCAATAGCCTTCAAGAACTCCTTTTTTGCCAGTTTGTCAGCAACGCTTCTTTGATAGGCAAGGGCCAACCCAAAGTGGGTATCAGCACTGTCGGGATTGATATCTAAGGCCTTCTTAAAAGCGCCAATAGAGTTTTTTATCTGATTCAACTCTCCATATGCCATCCCTAAATTAAAGAAGATACCGTCTTCTTTAAATCCGAGGTCAATGGCTTTCTCGTAATAAAATACCTCTTTCTGGTGATCTCCTGTCTGCCCGTAGGCATATCCAAGGTGGTACAACGCAAGCCCATTGGCAGGTTCCTTCTCCAGAAGCCGTTGATGAAGAAGAATAGCTACCGCATAGTCGTGCTGCTTCATGGCCTCATCGGCCTCTTTGTCGCACGTCCATGTCTTTTCAGGAACAGGTTTCTTAACCAAGCTTTTCTTGGCACACCCTGACCCCGAACACAGACATGCCAAGCAGAATGTAAGGCCGAATAGAAATGCAACCTGAAAGATTCTCCGAATATGTCCAGACATATTATTTAAAAAAGCACCATACCTTTTCAAATTGGTATTTATGGAGCCTCAATACAAAACAACATGTATTGCAATAGTGACCGTAATTTAATATTTTAGACAGGTTTAGTCAAAAGAGGCTCCCTTAATTTTCTTGACACCTGTACTTTTCTGTTTATATTTTATAATTGTTGACCTTTTTAGTCAACAAAACAATTGATAATAATTATGAAGCTTTCTACAAGGGCACGATATGGAACCAGGGTATTGTTGGAGCTATCCCTTCACTGGGGTGAGGGCCCAGTGCTTCTGAAAGATATTTCCCAAAGACAACAAATTCCCCTGCCCTATCTGCAGCAGCTAATCGGGCCTCTTGTAAAGACAGGGATAATAAAGACCACCCGGGGAGCTCGGGGTGGGATCTCGCTTCTTAAGCCTCCCAAGGAAGTTATACTTAGCGAGGTGATTAAACTCCTTGAGGGCTCGGTTGCTCCAGTAGCCTGTGTGGATAATCCTGAGTTGTATCCTCGCTCAGACAGTTGCGTAACCCATGATATCTGGGCTGAGGTAAAAAAGGCAATGTACGGAGTTTTGGAATCTACCACCTTTGAGGATCTGGTCGAGCGGCAAAAACAAAAAAAGACCTTGAATCAACTGAAGGATCGTTAAAAGTAACGTGCTAATGAAAGGGAAATGGAGAAGAAATGGTGAATATTTATACTCATAGCAGGAGAATAGCGGCTAATGGAAAACAGAGAGAATGTGGTTATTTTTATTACCACTGGCACGGATGAAGAGGCACACAAGGTAGCCGAAGCCCTTCTTAAAAATAGGGATGCAGCTTGTGTGAATATTGTACCCAGAATTAGTTCACTATTCTGGTGGCACGGCAAGCTCGATTCAGCTAAAGAAAGCCTTCTAATTATTAAAACTAAAGCATCGCTGTTAGATGAAGTTGTTACGTTAGTTAAAGAGATCCACAGCTACGATACTCCCGAAATCATTGCTTTGCCAATCATTGGTGGAAATCTGGATTATCTGGAGTGGATAGGTGAAGAGGTAAGACAATCAGAAACCTAACCCCAGCCAGGCTTCGTGGTGCAACAACGAGATAAATTGAATATGAACCATATATCCATATTATTAAGAGGAAATGGTGATTTTACTGGAGAGCAATTCCTGGAAGTCATGAAAGCAGAAAACGAACAACACATGATGCTTTCTTTAGGATTAACCACAGGCCCTGGTTGTAATATGAGATGTGTGTATTGTTACAACGAGGGTGGATTCAAAGAAGCAGGCCGATCCATTGAATATCGCATGTCTTTAGATAACTATAAAAGAGCCATTGAAGAATCAGCAGCCCTGGGCGCGCAATCGGTTATCCTTGTCGGGGTTGGAGAAACGATAATGGATAAAAACTTAAAAAGGATCATCGAGCTATCAAGTGATCAGGGCTTGATCCCATTGATCTTTACCAATGGATCGCTCATTGATAAAGACATGGCGAGATTTCTTTTTGATCATCAAACGACCATCTATCTGGCCTTAGACAGTTCCAGGGAAGCGGTGTTTAATCAGATCACCAAAACAGAAGGAATGTTTCCCAAAGTGATGAAGGGAATCGACAACTGTTTAGAAGTAGGTTTTGGAAAGATAACATCTCGCAATGGGCATAAGGTAACTGACTTTGCCATTAATACGATGGTGATGCAGTTAAATGCCGACCATATTGAAGAAATTGAGCAGTTTTGTCGGGAAAGGAATCTACTGTTTACCTGTCGGTTTCCTGAGGAATTAGGTTTAGCATCTGACTATTGGCAAAATCTCATTGCCCCTACCACTGAACAAGAGGTCCGACTGAAAAAAGTTGCAGAAAAATATTCTTTAGGCGGCGAGGTGTTCAGAACAGAGCATGGATGCCTTTTTTGGGTCGCAGGCGTTCTATTAGGTATTGATGGGCAGGCAAGGCTCTGTTATTCACGCAATAATAAAAAAGGTTTTGGCAATATTAAGAAAAACAGCATGCGAGACATTATGAGAAAAAAGCATGAAACCTATCCCCCGAAAAAAGATTATTTTTGCCCGCTCCACGATGAACTGAAAGAACTTAGAGATGGACTATAAATTGAAATGTAAATGGAACCTATGCACATCCTACCATATAAAAACCATGTGCCCCAGGAATGGTTAAGCAAAGATTCTTTTCTGGATAGAAACCCTAACATGTCATATCTGGCATCTTCTGGTCGCCCCCATACACGATGCGTCCTCATAGACGCAAGTGGTGATTTTGATGCGATTGTCCATGACTTAGAGCAAAAGCGATTGACATTAGATTGTATACTGCTGACACACAGTCACTTAGATCATACCTTCGGTTTACCTGCATGGATAAAAAAATTTCCTAATATCAAAATCGGTGTTCATAGATCATGCCTCAATGCCTTATCATCATGGGGATTCAATCATCTTTTTCCTCTGGAGGACGGCATGGTGATCAAGATGGGGGACATAGCATTATCTGTCATTTATGCACCCGGACATACCTGGGACTCTGTCTGTTTCTGGGATCAGGGGGGAAATAATTTCTTCTCCGGCGATGTTATCTTTGGTGGCAATATTGGCTGCAGTGATTATCATGCTGGTGGCAACAGAAATATTTTTTATCAAACCATTACCCATCTGTTGAAACATCTACCATCTAACACCAACATATATCCCGGACATTGTTCGGAGATCTACCAAATTTCACCTCCGTATAATTTATCCGGGGAAAAAGTTAAAAATCCTTATTTATCCAATGCATTACAGGGTAAACGAGGCAATTTTAATAGGGACTTAAAGGCCTTTTCTATCGAGTTTGAAGTCAAAGATTATGCCATGCTGCATAAATCAGATATTGATAAAATTTGTGACTTAGAAAAAGAAATCTGGATACCTGAATTGCGGGCCACAAGGCAAACGATCTTAACCAGATTGCTCAATGGTAATAAGATGCTGGCAATCAAAGAGCGTGATAAGCTTTCGGGGATAATCGGTTGGTGTTACTCGAGATTTTCAATCCAGGATTCTCCGGAAAATTTTCCCAGGGAATTTACTGAATTTTCTACACATAAGTCCTGCAATAAAACAGAGGCTAAATCTGCATTCATTTATAATGTTGGTGTAAAACCGACATGCAGAGAAAAGGGCGTGGGCAGTTTATTACTGCAATGGGCATTTGAAAAAATAAGAGAAGATGGCGTCTACCAAGTATTTCTGGATAGTCGAATGCCTTCTTATAACGGGAGCCGAGAATATCCTCACGAAACCGTTCAACAGGATCTGGAATTCAGGTATGCCATAGATAGATATTTTGCCACGAATCAATTTCCCGACAACAGTGACTTCCTTAGGGATAAGGCGATTCGTTTTTATATGAAAAATGGCCTTGCACCCTGGTTGATAGTCAAAGACTTCATTCAGGATGAGCCCAGTGGCAATATGAGAGTTATCTGTTATTTGAATTTGGAACAGGATAGCTACAACACTAACCGGGTGATCGAAGGGATTGATAACAGGTGAGGTATCTCTTTTAGCAAGGAGTGATAGATAATGGCAACCAAACTGTTGATAATTGGAGGTGTAGCTGGTGGTGCGACTGCTGCGGCCAGAGCACGCAGACTGGATGAACGTGCCGAAATTATTCTCTTTGAAAGAGGAGAGCATATCTCCTTTGCCAACTGCGGACTACCTTACTATATCGGAGAGGTTATTAAAAAGCGGGAAGACCTTCTGGTAACCACCGCTGAGGCATTTAGGGACCGATACAACATCGATATAAGGATTTTCTCTGAAGTTACTGCCATCAACACAAAGAATAAGCAGGTCGAGGTAAAGAATATCAAAACTGGAGAGACGTACAAAGAGAGCTACGACAAGATTATTCTTTCACCGGGAGCAGAACCTATCAAGCCGCCCTTCAAGGGCATTGAGCTGGACAATATTTTCAACCTGCGTACCATCCCAGACTCGGATCTCATAAAGGCACACGTCGATACCAAAAGGCCCGAGTCAGCAGTGGTTGTCGGCGGTGGTTTTATCGGCCTCGAAATGGCAGAAAACCTTGTGCATCGGGGCGTGAAAACAACAATCGTTGAGATACTCGACCAGGTAATGGCACCCCTTGACTATGAGATGGCTGCTATCGTTCATGCCCATCTCAAGAAGAATGGAATCATGTGTGAATTGGGAAATGGCGTTGAGTCGTTTTCCAAAAAGGGAGACCACATAATCGTTGTGACTAATAAAGGACACTCTATTGAATGTGACATGGTCATTTTAGCAATAGGTATAAAACCAGAAAACAGGCTTGCCAGAGAAGCTGGACTAAAAATTGGCAAACGCGGCGGTATTAAAGTGGACGGCACAATGAGAACCTCTGACCCGGATATCTATGCCGTCGGAGACGCTGTGGAGGTAAAGGACTTTGTAACCGGGCTCCCTACTATGACTGCACTCGCCGGACCAGCAAATAAACAAGGTCGCATCGCCGCTGACAACGTGCTGGGGCGGAAATCCATGTTCAGGGGCACCTTGGGATCAACGGTGGTGAAGGTATTCGATCTTACCGTTGCCTCCACCGGAGTCAGTGAAAAAGTTCTAAAGCGCAACAATATACCCTACCTTGTAAGCTATACTCACTCTGGCTCGAACGCTTCCTACTACCCCGGTGCTACAATGATGGCGATTAAGCTGGTTTTTTCGCCGAGTAGCGGCAAAATCCTCGGAGCACAAATCATTGGCATGAAAGGTGTGGATAAACGTATCGATGTCCTTGCCACGGCTATTCATGGCGCAATGACAGTATACGATCTCGAGGAACTCGAACTGGCGTACGCGCCGCCGTACTCTTCGGCCAAAGACCCTATTAACATAGCAGGATTTGTCGCCACAAATATTTTAAAGGGCGATATCGAAACTATTAACTGGGATGATCTTGGCGACCTTAACAGGAACCAAACCATTTTAATCGACCTGCGCAACAAGGATGAGCTGGATACTGCTGGAGTTATCGAAGGAGCATTGCATATACCGCTTAACGAGTTGCGACAAAAGCTCCCTGAACTGGATAAGGAAAAGAATTACATACCTTTTTGCGCTGTAGGCCTGAGAGCCTATATAGGTCATCGCATTCTCGTGCAAAACGGATTTCAGTCCAAAAATTTGAGCGGCGGGTATAAAACCTACTTAGGTGCAAAGGAAAAAATCATGAAGGAATCTCCTCAAACGCGCCTTTGGCTGGGTGAATAAGCAGCTTGAAGACACAAGGAGAATTTTCTCAATGGATCATTTTTTCAAATATTTGTTTGCCCATTATTCCCTGGCCCAGACCTGGCATGCAATGCTTAGGCTGTATTGCCAGGACTTCTAAATAATATAGAAATTGCAATATTTGCCAAGGAAGTCGCGCCAGGGCAGGCCAATATTCTCCCGCATAGCGGGATAAGCGAAGCGAACTAAGTGCTTCGATTCGCAAATACTATAACGTATTCTAATGAGTATAATCTTTGCGATTGCTCACTCAGCACTTAGTCCCGAGGGCTTCGACTGAGCTCAGCCGAAGTCTAAATAAATACGTCATCGAATTTATGTATCGAGGGACTAAGTTCTACCTTATGCCGGTGGGGGGGTGACGAGCATATGCTTACGATTAATGAACTGGAAAGATATGACAGGCAAATAATGATTGCTGATATTGGGGAGAAAGGGCAGGAAAAACTTAAAAGGGCAAGGGTATTTATTGCCGGTGCAGGGGGACTTGGCTCACCAGCAGCCATATACTTAACAGCAGCTGGGATTGGCAAGATATGTGTAGTTGACCACGATATTGTAGAGCTTACTAATTTGAATAGGCAGATTCTGCACTGGGAGAAGGATATAGGCAAGAAAAAGGTTTCTTCAGCCAGAGAGAAGCTTAAAAAGATCAATCACGAAGTAAAAATAGAGGCCATAGAGGAGACGATAACTGAAGCCAATGTTTTTCAACTTATAGCCGGCTTTGATGTAATAGTGGATGCCATGGATAACCTGCCAACCAGATATCTCCTGAATAAGGCTGCAATAGAGAAAAATATCCCTTTTTTTCACGGGGCAGTGTACGGTTTTGAAGGAAGGGCCATGACCATTATCCCAGGCAAAACTGCTTGTCTGAGATGTGTGTATAGGGGAGACATTCCGAAGGAGAAATTCCCAGTGATTGGTGTTACACCAGCGGTCATTGGCTGTATCCAGGCAACAGAGGTAATAAAGTATATCGTGGGAATCGGTGAACTACTCAAAAATAGACTGTTAATCTACGACGGGCTGGATATGAAATTCACTGAATTCAATGTCAAGAAAGACCCCCAATGTGAGCATTGTGGCCACATGAGAAAGGGATAATACAGGCAATGAGTATAGAGGTAAGCATCCATCAGGCTTTGCGTCATTTAACGAATGGACAGGCCACGGTTACGGTTAATGGTACTACTGTTGGTCAGTGCCTTAATGATTTAGTGAATCAGTTTCCCGGTATCAAACCGAAGATATTTGATAAAAAGGGTAAATTGCTCAATTATGTTGACATCTATGTTAATTTAGAAAGCTCCTATCCAGAGGAACTCGCTATGTCAGTTAAGGATGGAGACCGGCTGCATATAACACTTATCATTGCTGGAGGGTAGGCCCCATATTCGAGCGTATGGGCGAGGTTTTATCCCGTGTTGATGACCTGATTACCAATCAGTCAGAATCCTTTTTTAAAGCCACCCAAGGTAAGCCCTTAAGTGACTTTTTTTATTGGCGTTTTTGGGAATTCCCATACTAGACTGCCATCATACTAGAAAGGGGGAACGTTGGTTCCAAAACGATTTAAACATATTTCTCTACATCTGGCAACTCATCAGAAATAACTCGGTAATTAACAGCAGAAGTGTTTATAACAACAAAGCACGCCACATCCGCACCAAGGCATCTGCTTTACAAATATCGGCCAGACGTTCAAGAAAATCTGCCCGATCCTTTTTGTTTCTAAATATCTTTCGACGCTCTATTCCCCGGAGTATAACGTGATGAAAAACACCGAGTGCCTGCCCGCCATCGGCTACGCCTTCAGGCGAGACGGGCGGGCATCAAGGCTGGCTAATCTTGGCATACAAAAAGCCTATCCCCTTTATATATTCTGTTGGCAAATCATTTTGGAACCAACGTCCCCCTTTACAACGTTTGCCATATATCCGCTTCTTCAAATCGGAGAGGGGACAACACCTGTTCCGATTAAGAAAGATCACAGTGGAGCCGATGTTTGATATTCTCAAAAGCCTGTTCTCGCTGGAACCGGTCTGGATGAAGGGGAAACGAAACGTCCAACCCCTTCTTCTGCTTTCTGTATTCGTCTACCAACTTCTGCTCCTTTTCAATTTTGTGAACGGAAGACCTGTATCTCATGTAAAATACATATCAGATGGAGTCACAACTGTCCGGTTTACTTTCACCTAATTGGGTTTAAGCCCTCTATTAACGGGTAGTTAATGACCATTTGCCTTTTTGGGGACATGTTTTTTCAACCGCATTCA
>Ga0315545_1004576_pt1 | contig 11367 bp, 11 predicted proteins | sample SalMarSW160210MG_FD_203096 | JGI IMG/M metagenome (GOLD analysis project Ga0315545, IMG submission 203096) | Salt marsh sediment microbial communities from the Plum Island Ecosystem LTER, Massachusetts, United States - Salt Marsh Sediment SW1602-10 ...
AACCATGAAGACCATTAAAGACATTCCTGAACACAGCCGGCCCCGTGAGAAACTGCGGGAAAAAGGCGCATCCGCTCTGACCGATGAAGAACTGGTAGCCGCGATTCTTGGCCGCGGTATTGAAGGCGCGGATATTGTTACCATGTCCAGGAACGTTGCACGGTTGATACGCGAACATAAAGAAAACCTTTCTATTGACCAACTTACATCCGTGCCGGGGATGGGGCTTGCCAAGGCTGCTCAGATCCTATCGGCCTTTGAATTGGCAAGGCGGTATTTGCTTAAAGAAACTGTAAAGATCAAAAGCGCCAAGGATATCCTGCCTTTGGTTGCCGATATTGCCAATAAACAGCAGGAATATTTTGTATGTATATCCCTCAACGGAGCCAACGAAGTTATTGAAAAGCGTATCGTCACCATCGGCCTTGTGAACAGCAGCCAGATCCATCCGCGTGAAGTCTTTGCCGATGTCATCGCCGATCGTGCCGCAGCTGTCATCTTTGCCCATAACCATCCATCCGGCGACCCCAAGCCCAGCGACATTGACACCAAGACCCACAAGCAACTTACCGAAGCAGGAAAGATCCTCGGCCTTCGAATTCTCGACCATATCATAGTAACTAAAAAGGAGTATTTCAGTTTTCAGGAAGCAGGATTGATTGGTTAATGTTAATGGGCAAAAAAGAACAATACCGCGACAAACTCAAACTCCAGAAAAAAGGCCTCATGCACGATTTGTTAACCGGCAAGGCCGGAGTTAAGGTGTAATGGAAATTGCTATAACCGGAGTTTAGAATTAAGTCTGCGAAAACAGGGGCAATTTATAGCTCAGACACCTTGTGATTTAAAGCAGGCGAAAAAGAAAAGCTTGACGATGCACTACATATTGGTATAAAATCTTTATAAATATACTGAATGTTGATGTTTTTATCATGAATCTTCGTGAACTAAAAATTGAAATTACCAACCAGTGCTTATTGAACTGTGTGCATTGCTCCACAGGTGCAGCATCTGGTTTAAATTCTTTTCTCCCTCGGTCAGCAATCAAAAATTTGATTGATCAAGCATGCGATCTAGGATGCCACGAAATTTTCTTCTCCGGCGGAGAACCTCTGCTTCATCCCGATATTGATTTTTTCATAGAAATACTCGCTTCAAAAAGCATACAGAACAAATTGTATACAACTGGTATCATTAAACTGTCTCCTCCTGCGCCGATCTCTTTAGAGAAATTAAAAGTTTTGAAAACACATGGTCTTTCACAACTTGCCTTCAGTTTGTATTCCGCGAGATCGCATGTTCATGATTCTATAACTCTTGTCCCAGATAGTTTTTCAGCCACTGTAACAGCAATAAGAAATGCAATAAAACTGGACATCATAACGGAAATACATTTTGTGGCTATGAGAAAGCTTATTGAAGAGTTGCCCCCCCTAACAAGGTTTGTGGATAAACTTGGAGTTAGAAAAATTAGCATTCTCAGGTTTGTTCCGCACGGTAGAGGGAAAAAATCAGCACCAGAACTCACTCCAACGACTTCAGATTTTAGAAAACTAAGAAAAATTATAATCAGTCTCCGCCAAGAAAATACTAATATCACATTCCGGCTTGGTTCCCCCTTCAATTTTCTATTATTAGGTTCGCCTACGCCCTGCACAACTGGGTTTGACCGCATGATCATTGATGCTGACGGATTTGCATATCCATGTGACGCTTTAAAGCAGGTCAAGCTGGTGAATCAGCATAATAATATCCTAAGAAATCCCCTCTCACAAGTTTTGAAAAAAGGCACTTTATTTCAAATGGTTCGGAGTGCCACCATCCCAGAATTTTGCATAGCTTGTCCAAAAGTGAAAGAATGTTCTGGCGGTTGCCTAGCACAGCGTCTTTTATCCGTTGGAGACCCTTCCCTACAAGCAGACCCGGGCTGCTTGCGGAAGCAATCTAGCCAGCCTTCAAGTCGCGTCAAAGAAAATGTGTTATCTTCTGAAAACCTTCCAAAAGAGGAGGAGGCGCAGTGGATTTCCTAAGTGATTATTACATTTACTCTAATTGCAGGAAGTTACAAAAAGACAACTTTCCTGAATTCCTCAGTAAAGAATCGAAAATATCACTTCAAAAAATTTTTGAAAGCTGCGAGCCCGACAAAGACATCCCACCTGACAAGATTGATGAAATTCATGAGCTATGGAAAGACCTGCTCAGCGATGCCATTATCTATTTGAAACGAAAAGACAAAAGGGAATTTCGAAACGTTAAGAAAGAAGAGCCCAGACCCGATAAAGTAGCTTTTGGCGTTGACGATCTTTACAAGTATTTTGAGGAATACCGAGAGTTTGAGGCACTGCTTTACGGGGCGGATAGATTCTACCGCGATCATATAATGCATGTCTTCAGAGTGTGGCTGATTGGTAATTGGCTAATAGAAAAATTTGATTCTAAAATCTTTTGGGATTTCAAAGAGATCTACAAAAAAAACAGGGGCCTTGATATTTCAAATGAAGAAGTATTAGCCATGTGGTGCATAATTGCTTTAACGCATGATCTCGGTTACCCTCTTGATAAGATTGAAAAAGTAAGAGACAGAATCGAAGCTATGATGGCTTATTTTGGCGGTACAGGAACATCTGAACCTGGTTTCCAAATTCCAGCTCATCACCATTTTATCAATGATTTTATATTACAGTTTATTAGCTCTAAGCTTATCTCCAACAAGGAATCTGCCAAAAAAGATAAGAAAGATTTCTTTAAAACTGCAAGGCAGTCAAAATATTATCTTAAGTTTTCTAAATCCTTTGAAAATTTTGACCACGGGATAATCTCCTGCATACTTTTGATGAAGAATTTGGTCTATTTTCTCGAATCGGATTTAGATTTGAGTAATCCATTTACCGACCTAGAGGATGCACGACAGTTTTATATCAGACGAGAGATTTTGAGAGCTATTGCGAGTCATACATGCACGGATATTTACCACCTACATCCTAATTCTTTAGCATTCATTCTCATATTGGCGGATGAACTGCAAATATCGGGACGACCAACATTTTCCGAACTAAAAATTGGCAGACCAATGCTCAAGCTATGCGTAAAAATACCGATAATATCGAAGAAGAAAATTCAAATTGAGTTAAAGGTCGTTGAAGAAGAAATAGTTGGTCATGATGAGGAGGGAGGGAAGGAACTGTTCTTTGCATTATGCCGGAAATGGCACAAATGGCTGAGGGGTGCCCTTGACGCCAGCAGGAGAGAATTCGTTTTTTCTTTTAAAGCTGGGGTTAAATCAAGTAAAGGGAAAATAATGAAGTACAAGTTTATTAACAAACCGTACAATCAGGTAGAAATCTATGTCGACAATAAGAATGAAGATTTGGCGAAAACATTGTATTCGTAAGCTACTATCCTGTCACCCTTGAGAGCAGACACAATCGCTCTCCTCGTTTCATTTGCATCAAAAGCCCTTTCCCTGGTCAAGCCAATCACTTTTACCATGTATTTTGGGATATAATCCGGTTCCCTAGGCCTCCACCACTGAAGTTTAATGTCAAAAACATCTTTCATTAATTCTGTTACCAAAATTCCAGTAGCTTCTAATGAGTAAGTCCGGGCATCCGGCTTCCGACATGGCTTCCCATCCTTTACAGCACATCGCTTAGGTTTACAAGAACAGCAATGTCCAGAACTCAAAAAATATCCATCAAGAGCAGAAGCCAGTTTTTTTCCGATTCGATTTGTTAAGGCTGTCATAAAGGTCTCAACAAAGACCCATCTGGTATAATAGGGGCCATTAAGAACTTTTGGAGGGTAGAACTCGGTAAGCATCTTCGCATAAAGAATGAGGAATTGATTTCTGCGTACTTTCGAGAACTTTTTTGAAAACGGAGGGCAGCCGCCATTACGCCCATACAGCCTACAGCCATTTCGACATGCTTTTATAGTTGCCTTAGCATCCACCGGAACCAAGCTACTTGGGATAGAGCTAAAACCTATTTCTAAAGGGTATGTTTTCCCCGTAGTAGTTGTATATTCTACTTTGAAATTTCCATTTGGGCTTGCAATGCTAAATCTTGAGTCGAACATTTTTTTTATATAACAAAAATTTGAATTACTTGTAAGAAAAAACTCGAGAGATTTTTTTGCTTGACAATCAGACATTTTTATTTTAGAATGTCCTAAAAACCGACATAAGGGCAGATTATGATTCCTGATCGCAATGTAATTATCAATGATATCATTAGGTTATGGGCCAAGAGAGATATAGATGTTGATCCTGATGAATTGAGGACTAAATTAGATCAACCTTTGGACCAAATATACAAAATTAATAGCCAGATTGGAATGGGTATCGCTTCTGAACTACGAGAGCTCTATAAGCTTCAAGAGATTCCTCCCACAAAATTGAGAAACAGAAAGTATTACATAAGTATCGATGGCTTAGCGGAACTCATTATTGAAATGAGCCAATACTCTTAGGTAGAATATAAGGAGGCAGACGGATATGAATGAAAAACGAATTATTTTAGGCAAAAGAATCAGGGAAACTCGAGAATATGTAGGTTTGACCCAGCAACAAGTAGCTGAATCACTTTCTGTTCCACGTTCTGCTATCTCAGATATTGAAACCGGAAAAAGGAAAGTTACTGCAGAAGAGCTAAAGAAGCTTGCAAATCTACTCAAGCATCCAGTAAGCCATTTTCTTGGTGAAGAACCCGAGATGGCTGAAGACGTAGCCGTTTTAGCTAGAACAGCCGAGAATTTGTCTGAGAATGATCGCAAGGAATTACTCCGTTTTGCGAGATTTTTAGAATACCAAACCAAACGTGATTCTGCTTAAGAAGGAAACTGATAATGTTTGTATCTCGAAGAGATCTCATGCGTCAGGCAGTGGCAGAGGCTGAAAAGCAGCTTCGGATATTTGGTTTTGATTTCAAAGAACCCATTGATGCCTTTCAAATAATACATGAGATCGGCATAGAATTAATGTTCCAGCCATTGGAAGGAAAACCTGATGGTTTCTTCTTTCCTGAAAGCGGAACACGACAAAGGGCTGGGATACTTATTAACTCCAGACGTCCTTATGCTCGTCAGAGATATACTGCTGCTCACGAACTTTGTCATTTCTTTCAGAAAGATTCAGCCAGAGTAGAAGTTATATCGGAGGGGTACGCGGACATGCCACAAGGCAGGCCACCTGAAGAGGTATTTGCTGAATCTTTTGCCGAGCATTTTTTGATGCCAGCCGAGCTGGTTACCCATTTTTTCAGAAAGCTGAGTTTGAAAAAGTTTAAATTGAATGCCGAAGATATTTACCGATTGTCATTATGCATGCGTACAAGCTATGTGGCAACCTGCAATCATTTGCTTCATCTGGAATTTATCTCCACAAAACAGCACACTTCTTTTAGGAAAATTCCACCGCGGAAGATTAAGTCAGAATGGTGCCGGGGATTAGGCCACAATGATGTTTGGCCTATCGACCAAAAAATGAAAGATTTCCTTCTGCTGCCAATTGTGGGTGATATTATTCAGATACGGCTGGCAGAAACCCCATCTACTGGCTACATTTGGGAGGTTGAATATAATGAGGATAAAGAGGTGTTGTCCTCAGAGCGTTCTGAATTGCATTTCTGCGGACCTAAGGATCATCAGATTGGCAAAACCGGGGAGAGACTCTTCACATTCGAAGTTGTAAAACATGGCATGGAAAATATTCATATATTTCTAAGGCGTCCCTGGGAGAAAAAAGGTTCTGCGATAAATAAATTCAGTTTACGCATAAACTCAACTGAAAAGGAGTTTGTTGGGCATTATGCTAAAGATAAATTTTTACTCGCTGCTTAGGGACAATAATGATGGCTTCTATTGATTTAAGAGAGCGCATGTCCCCTGTTGGTGATCAGGGAATAAGACCCACATGCGTAGCATTTGCTCTAACAGCATGTCATGAATTTATCTATAAGTTATCGCCTAAAGAGCTTTCAAAAGATTCCCTCCACTGGAAATGCGTTTGCAGGGAAGGCTCGGCAAATAATGGTGTTTCAGTTACTACAGCTATTCTTGTACTAAACGAGGAAGGTCAACATCTTGAAGAGGATTGGCCATATATTTCTCATTTAGATGAACTAACGTGGGAGTCTCTTCAACCTCCTAAATTAAATGGTAAGCCTGTCTTCAAAGTAGCAAGAGGGATTAGTATGAGAATAACTGGTCCCAATGCTTTACTAAATATATTAAAAACGAGAGGCCCGCTTTTTGTGATTTTGCCAATTTGGCAGTCCTTCTTCTATACCCAAAACGGTCAAATTCCCATGCCCGAAACTGATAGTGAAGAATATCGAGGTCTTCATGCAGTTTCTGTGGTTGGCTTAACGAATGAAGGTAACGCAATCATTAGAAATAGTTGGGGTACAAGTTGGGGAAACTTTGGTCACGGTATTATGCCGTTTGTGTATCTAAGACAATATGCATCCAATATCTATTTTTTGGTTCCTTTGGAGGTGAGATGAGCAACATACAAGAACGATTCATTAGTGCACCAGACGTGACTTCAGCCTGGATAAAGAGTGTGAATTTTCTTCTAAGAAATCCAAAACACGAGGCTTTCAATTTGGCTGTGAGGATTGAAAATCCCACAGTTGAATTCGCTAATCAAAGAAAAATCATCGAGGAATATCTTGCCAAGCCTGCCGGCAAATTAGGACAGGATCACATCGAAACGGTTGCGCAGACCATTTTCCCTAATATTAGGCTTTATTACACGTGTCCTGATCCACAAGATCCTGACCAACGGCAAAAATTATATGATGATTATATGAGGGATAAATCCTTCATTCGAGCATTCAATCCCAGAGGCACCTATTTCCAGCGGATGATATGGTGGCATTCTTGGGATACTTCGAGGGAAAAAAGTATTAATCAGTTAGAGAATATAATTCAAAAAATTAGGAGTGGTAAGGCTACACGCGTGGTTTATGAAATGGCAATGGAAAACCCCTCAAACAGTGGACCCGATAGCATAAATTTCTATAATCCGAATTTCGACAGAAAATTTGTAAGGCAGATGAATTTTCCTTGCCTTTCATATCTAAGCATTAAACCGGAATCTGCTGAAAAACCGGGAGGTAAAATTCATATGACAGCGCTTTATAGGAATCATTATTTTCTTAGTAGGGCTTATGGGAACTACTTGGGATTAGGATGGCTATTGAAATTCATCGCCGATGCAACGGGGAAAAATGTGGGGGAGCTCCTTTGTATTTCCTCATTGGCAAAATTGGATTCTTCTTCGGCTGGAATTTCCATTGGTAATACTAAAGCCATGCTTAGAATTTTACAAACAGATGAGGATTCATGAATGTCTATAATAGGAGTGGGAATAGATATGGTAAATATCGGAAACATGCGAACTGAGATCGCAAGTAATCCTAATTTTATTAAAGATGTTTTCACCTCTGCAGAAGGAGAATGGTGTGAGGCATACTTTGATCCTTCTGAACGTTATTCTAGCCATTTTGCCGCAAAGGAATCCTTTTATAAAGCTCTCCCTCAATGGATACAGAATAAAGTTGGGTGGCTTGATGCAGAAATCAGAGTTGGGTCAAACGGTAAGCCTGAGATTGTTCCTTCGGAGAAATGTAAATCTTTGCTAAACCAGATCGGTGTAAAAAGGATATTTCTGTCTATTGCACATGAAAGTGGACTTGCGATTGCATATGTTATTTTAAGTAGTTAAAAAAAAGTATTAGGAACCCCGGGGAACTCTGTCAAGTTGTTTAGAGAGAGAGGCACCCATTAAAGGGCAGGTCAAGTAAAAAAACATCTTCATCGCAAGAAACGTTCAACAGTGAATGGGGCCAGGCATAATTAAATAAGTATTGGGAAAGAGTAAAGGATCCGTTTGACTCTCGTTAGATAGTAAATCGTTCCGGAAAGCACAAAATGAACGGTTTTGTCGGCATCACGGATAATGATTGGTTTGGATTTCCCTTTCAGCAACCTTTACCGATTTCAATTCAAGACTTTTTTCGTAAAAGCCAAGAAATAACATTTCCCTCTTCCCTGGTTTAAAGCGGCTTTCAGTTTTTAAGTTGAAATATCCAAAAAATTCTATAAGGTAAGATACTATTAACTAACCACATTACTATTTAGAAGAAAGGGGGAAGGAGTATGAACAAGGGAGATTTAGTTAACGAGGTAGCAAAGGTGGTCAATACCAAGAAAGAGGCCCAGGCAGCGGTGGATTGTGTTTTTTCAACCATTACCAAGGCGTTGAAAAAGAAGGATACAGTTACACTGATTGGTTTCGGAACGTTTAAGGTGGCACAAAGGAATACCAGGAAAGGAAGAAATCCACAGACAGGACAAGAAATAGCGATCAAGGCAAAGAAGGTCCCCAGGTTTGTACCGGGGAAAGCCTTAAAGGATGCTGTACGTTAATCATTATTAAAGGAGGATTGTGATAATCAGGAAGGGATCATGACCTCACATGGGCTTTGATATTCTTATCATATCCAGACTCTTGTAAGGGTGCAGTGGCAAGGTATCACAGGTCTGATTTTGATTTTTTTTATAGGCAAAGGTGAAGTTATGATTAGATGAAGTAATCGATATTTTCAAAGGCCGGGAGAACTTCTGACTAGTGATCGTATTGTGAAATTTTCAGGTGGATCCTATAGGATGTCCCTCTTTTCACTGAAAATAGAAATTAATAATATTATTTCTTATCCAAAATCTCCCGTATCTTTCCGGACAGCTCTTTCATACTAAATGGTTTCTGGATAAACCCATCACACCCTCGCTCCAATATCTCTTTTGCCTGGCCATCAATGCTGTAGCCACTTGAAAGGAGAGCCTTCAACTCAGGGTTGATCGCTTTCAGCTGGTCATAGGTTTCTCCTCCACCCATGTCCGGCATAATCATATCCAAGATAACCATATCGATATTATCCTTGTGTGCTCTGTAGAGATCGATGGCCTCCTTACCTCCTTGGGCCTGGATCACTGTATAACCTAAAGTCTCCAGTATCTCCCGACTGACCTCGAGAATCATCTCTTCATCATCAACTAAAAGAAGTGTCTCATGACCCTTTTCTATTTTCCCCTGGGTTACCTTTTTCTCCGGGATCTGCTTTTCTGATGCAGGAAGGTAAATGCTGAAGGTGGTCCCTCGTCCCTTTTTCGACTCTACATCGATGTATCCGCCATGGGCCTTTACCATGCCATACACAGAGGCGAGCCCGAGGCCAGTGCCTTTGGCGAGATCCTTTGTGGTGAAGAACGGCTCAAAGATTCGCTCCATGGTCTTTCTGTCCATGCCTGTACCGGTATCTCTCACCATTACCAGGACATAGTTTCCCGGTTTTACCTTATAAGGCTTGTCCTTCATATCTCGAGAGGTAACATTCCCGGTTTTCAAGAAGAGCTCTCCCCCTGCTGACATGGCATCTGCGGCGTTCACATAGAGGTTCCACAGGACCTGCTCAATCTGGCCCTGGTCTGCGTGTACGCCGTGTAAATTATCTGCGAGCTCACGGTGAACGGTGATATCCTTTTTGGTCGTGCTAAAGGTCTCAGAGGTCTCTTCTATTACGCGGTTTACACTGAGGGTCTTCATCTCATACCGCCCTTTTCTCGCATACCCCAGGAGCTGTTTTGTCAGTTTGGATGCGCTATCAACAAGTTTTTCAATTCTCTTGAGGTTTTCGTAATGCGGATGCGTGGAGTCTGCTCCTAAAAGCATTAGGGAGTTATTTCCCTGAATACCCATAAGCAGATTGTTGAAGTTATGGGCAATTCCCCCTGCTAAAGTACCGAGAGCCTCCATCCTTTGGGCGTATTGGAGCTGGGCTTCAAGTGTCTTCTTTTCCTCCTCTGCCCCCTTGCGCTCGGTGACATCGCGCACCACACCCCGGAACCCAATGGGCTCACCTTCCGAGCCTCGTATAAGGTATGCAGACATCTCGAGGATTTTTGTACTTCTATCTTTTGTAATGATTTCATAGTCCATTACTCGTGCAAGTTTTCCTGCCCGGTAAACTTGGTTAAAGACCTGATACATCTTTTTGGCAGTCTCTGGAGTGGTATACTGTCGGTTGTTCATGCCCAGTAGCTCATCACGGGTGTATCCAAATATTTTACACAATGCGTCGTTGAGAAAGGTGAGGTTCCCTGCAAGGTCGACCTCAAAGTAGCCCTCCTCAATACTCTCGAGGATGGTACGATATTTCTCCTCGCTTTCCCGAAGCGCCTCATCCATCTTGTTACGCTCAGTGATGTCTTCTCCGATACCCAAGATTCCCATCACATTGCCTCTCTCATCAAAGCTTGGGGTTAAATTCAAATTGACCCAAAGGGTACGCCCCTCTCTTGTGATCTCTTTCACCTCCTTACTCACATTCTTTTTATTTTTCATAATCATCGATCTGATTTCATTGACTATCTCTTTTGTTTCCCCATCCGGGTATAGTATATCTATTTTTTGTCGACCAACTATCTCTTCTGCCTTGTACCCGAATATGTTCTCAGCTCCCTTATTCCAGAACAGAACATTCTGTTCAAGATCGGTAGAGACAATGGAGATAGAAGAAGAGCTGTCAAGGATATTTTTTAAAAATTTATTGGTATCTTCTAACTCCTCTCCTAGCTGTTTTCTCTCAGTGATCTCCTGTCGTAATTGATCATTAGCGTTTGTCAGTTCAACTGTCGCCTGTTCAAGGTTCTTCACATGTTCCACGACCTGTAAGTGGAGGCGGGCATTTTCTAAGGCAAAGCCGATCTCACCGATCATGATGGATACAATGTGCTCATCGTGTGAATCAAAGACTTGTTGGGTCTGCTTACGGGAAAGATTCAAAACCCCTATCAGCTCTTCCCTTATGAAAATCGGCATACTCAAGAAGGAAGGTGCTCCGTATTTAAGGTCGTTCACTTTGTGTGTCCGCGGATCGGACTCAATGTCCTGCACGAGGAGAGGTTTTTTCTCAGATACTATATGCTGCACCAGAGTGTCGTTTATGTTTATGTGAGAGCCCTTTCTAGGTCCCGGGTCCAACCCCCTGGTGGTTACCACACGAAACCGGTTTTTATCGAATTCTACCATGAGCACGGAACCGATTTGTGCCTTAGAAACAGCCATGGTCTTTTCTAGCAGCATATTCAGCAACTCCTCAATAGCTAAACTTCTGCCCGCCACTTCAGTAAGCTCTTTGATGGTAAACAGCTCGAAAACCCTGTGCTGTAAATCACTGGTTGTCTCCTCTAATCTGTTCATGAGATTGTTAAAGGAGCCTGCGATCTCCTGCAATTCGGCCGTATCTTGCTGCACCCTTATTAATGCCTTCTCACCCCCCTCGGCCTTCTTGAGCGAGA
>Ga0315545_1004577_pt1 | contig 11367 bp, 8 predicted proteins | sample SalMarSW160210MG_FD_203096 | JGI IMG/M metagenome (GOLD analysis project Ga0315545, IMG submission 203096) | Salt marsh sediment microbial communities from the Plum Island Ecosystem LTER, Massachusetts, United States - Salt Marsh Sediment SW1602-10 ...
CAGACTACCACGGATAGCGAGATTATCGTTCACCTGCTGGCCCGGAATATCCTCCTGGGAATCGAGGAAGCGCTGGTAAAGACGCTTTTCACCATACAAGGGGCCTATTCCTGTGTGCTGATGACCAAAGACAGGCTCATCGCCTTCCGGGATCCCCATGGGTTCAGGCCTCTCTGCCTGGGGCTGCTCGATGAAGGATATATCCTGGCCTCGGAGACCTGCGCCTTTGACCTGATAGGAGCACGCTCTATCAGGGATATTGACCCAGGGGAGATACTCATTATCTCAGAAGACGGCCTGAAATCGATACGGCCTTTTCCGGAGCAGCGGAGAAGCTTTTGCATCTTTGAGTACATCTACTTTGCCAGGCCGGACAGCACCATCTTCGGGCAGAACGTGTATGCGGTGCGAAAGCGGCTCGGAAAGAAACTGGCCCAGGAATACCCGATCGAGGCAGATTTTGCCATGCCCTTCCCCGATTCCGGAACCTACGCAGCCATCGGCTTCTGTCAGGAATCCGGCATACCCCTTGAGATGGGGGTTATCAGGAACCACTATATCGGCAGGACCTTTATCGAGCCTACCCAGTCCATGCGGGATTTTGGGGTGAAGGTAAAGCTCAATCCCGTCAAGGAGATCCTGAACCAGAAGAGGGTGGTGATTGTTGAGGACTCGATCATACGGGGCACCACAAGCAGGTTGAGGATCAAGGCCCTGCGGGAAGCGGGGGCCTGGGAGATCCATATGCTGGTAAGCTGCCCCCCTCACCGGCATCCCTGCTACTATGGCATCGATTTTCCAACCCGGGGAGAGCTCATTGCCTCGGAGCATTCCATCGATGAGATCAAGAACTTTCTCGGCCTGGACAGCCTCTGCTACCTGAGCCTCCCCGGGATGCTTGACGCCGCAGGCCTTGAAGAAAACAGCTTCTGTCTTGCCTGTTTCAACGGCGAGTACCCCGTTCAGCCCGAACAAGGCTTCTCCAAGCTATATCTCGAGTCCTGATATCAGAAGGAATCTGGAATTGCAGATAGTGGCAAGCTGTACGCAAATGCGTCCGAAATATTACTTTTTTAAAAGCTGATAACCCAAGCCCTCAACGCTTCCTTAAGAGGGTGACAGTTACAGATTTATAAAAATCACGTCCTATCATCCCAAGGGAGAGATCTACCTAAATTTCCTCGATTTTCCGCCCTTCCGGCAAGATCAAGCCTTTGCGTCATCGTCCCGGAAGCCGCGCCCTTGCTGGCCGCAGCCCTCAATTCCAGGCAGCGAGTAGCCCCCATAACATGATGAGGTTGAATTCTGCTTGACACACAACGCCAAATGTGTCTATATTCCCTGCCGAAAAATCGATTTCTTATCAACTCAACATCAACTAACCGAATAGATCATAACTTCGCGAATATCAATTTTGCAAATTAAGATGTCATGTGTAACATATTAAATATATTAGAAGTTTATGCTTTTAGAGCTATTCATTTTGGCTTATTGAAACCTAGAGAGAGGAAATACGCATGGCCAAACAGGATAGGTATGAGTTGATTAAACAAATAGAGAGCGAACGAAAGAGTCGAGTGCTATGCTATGTCACGGGTGATAGACAAGGATTGGAAACGAAGATAGCAATGGACACTTTCAGTTTTGTTTATGATCATCTTTCCGCGATCGGAAAGCAACGTGCAATAGATCTATTTCTATATAGTACGGGCGGTTTAACCATTGCCGGCTGGGCTTTAGTTAATCTGATCCACGAATTTTGTGAGAAATTCTCAGTTATCATACCGTTTAAAGCTCTAAGCTGCGCCACCTTAATTTCAATTGGAGCAGACGAAATCATCATGGGAAAACTCGGACAACTAAGCCCTATCGACCCTTCTGTAAACTCCCCATACAATCCCCTGGCGCCTGAGCAGCAACACGGTCCGCGGCGTCTGTTGCCTGTTAATGTAGAAGATGCAATAGGATACTTAAACTTGGCGAAAAAAGAAGGAGGACTCAAGGGAGATGCCGAGCTTTGCAAGATTGTTGAAAAGCTTTCTGATAAGGTTCACCCACTCGCCTTAGGAGGTGTGTACAGAGCAAGAGAACAAATCAAAATGCTTGCAAGAAAGCTTTTAAGCAGCCACATGAAAGAACCGGGGCAAGAAAAGAGCGTAGAGAGTATCATAACTATGATGACTGAAGAGCTCTTTTCCCATGATTATATTATTAGCAGGAATGAGGCAAAGGAACACATCGGATTGAATATAATTGATATAGACGAATCGTTTGAGAATATAATCTGGAAGCTGTATAAGAACTATGAGGACGAGATAGAATTAACTGTGCCTTACAATCCAGAGCTCTTGCTCGGAACAGAAAATGAAAAGACTTTGACATTTAATAGAGCCTTTATAGAATCATTCGACAAGACCACTGTTTTCCGAACCAAAAAGATCGTAAGGAGAATTACGACACGGAGGCCTGATGTTCCCGTGCCAATCCATGGCTTCGAGGAAAGACTCATTAAAGAGGGCTGGGAAAAAGACTAGAAAAGGGGATTGGCCATGAAGGAAGATTTTTACGTAATTGAATTTGAATATACAACCCCTGGGTTAACCTCAGCTGTCCAGATGGTGAATAATACTGATTCTGCAACAATTCCTTTGTTCGGCAATTTTACGGGGGATGTCCTCCAACCCGTGGTCATAGTCCCGTTATTTGAAGAAGTTGGCACCCATGAAGAAACCGAATACGACGAAGAAAAGCTCAGAGCTCTGTACCAAGAATTTGAAGATGAAGACAGGAAACTTGCGTTGGAAGGAATTAAAGAATATCAGGAAATGCTAGAAGCGGAAGACCGTTGATGCAGAAAGGTGATGTTTTCCTTGCCGATTTAGATCCAACTTCAGGTTCAGTTCAAAGAGGACAAAGGCCTGTTATAATCTTGCAGAATGATGCTCTTTGCAAAGCCGGAAATACAGTTATTGTTATCCCTCTAACCACCAACTTAAGAAGAGCTAATCTTCCCACCACGGTACTTACAAGACAAGGAGAAGGGGGCCTTGATCAAGATTCGGTGGCTCTTGTTCATCAAATTAGGGTCATCGATAAAATGATGTTACTAAATAAGCTCGGAACGCTTGACCCATTTACGGTTTCGGAAATCGATAACATCACAAGATACACGCTTGACATATAACAAACTGTGTAGCCTCCTTACGTTGGGAGAGAACGAAATAAATTATGCCATTTTCGGTTGGCTTCCTCCCACCTTAGGATGGACACAGTTTGCATCGAAGTTATCTTCCGTGATTTACAGACACTTCAGGCGAGCGGTTAGCTCACTATAGATCTTGTTCTCAAAGAGCGTTAAATTAGATATCCAATTCAACCAGCCAAACTTAGGTCAAAAATGATCAACTTTGACCTTGCTTGTTCTCCCTTTAATGCTTCCTGCCATTCTCTCTTGTTTGCAAGGTGGACAGTTTTTTCAGGCTGATTTTGCAAATGTAGATAGTAGAGGGCGCAGACTCCGGAGAATGGTAAACCATACCCCCTCATTCTGTTCTCGGCCTAAAGGGGATAACCACCACATAATGGGCCTCCTTCTCCATTGACACACAAAGCAAAACCGCCTATACTTCGACCTACAAAAAGGGGGTTCTGTCAACTAGGGAATATGCGGTTGACTGTCAAGCACCGCCCAAGTTTCCCAAGATTTTGTGATCGCCCATTTCCTCTCTCCTGCCTCAGAATCGCAGGCCCATTTCCAAGTATCGTTGCCCTATCGAAGTTTCCGTCGGACCTGGATGATATAGCTATATGCATTTTGTCGTATTGAACAGAGTTGAAATAATATCGGCAATCTTATATGATTTGTGACATCTGGCAAGATAAGCTTGAAATGGCCTCCTTGACCACATAAGCGCCTGTTTCCGCCCAACGCGTAAATTTGTCGGCAATCGAGGTTTGTTTTTTCCCATCGCCCCAGCAGGGCTGTGGGCTTGTGAGGAGGAGAAGATGATTACGTTGATCGTCATAGCCGGGCTGGCCGTTCTTCTGCTTGTGTGGTTCGTGACCATCTACAACAGATTTGTTCGCCTTAGAAACTTGGTTAGGGAGGGGTGGAGCGGTATAGAGGTCCAACTTAAGAGGAGAGCAAATCTTATTCCCAATCTGATTGAAACCGTCAAGGGGTACATGGGTCATGAACGAGGTCTACTGGAAAGGGTCACGGAACTGCGCACCCAAAGCATGAGTTCCAAGGAGCCGGGCGAAAAAGGCAAGGTGGAAGGCGCGCTCTCTCGGTCCTTGGCCAACCTGTTCGCTGTGGCGGAGGGATATCCCGATTTGAAGGCAAACCAGAACTTTTTGGATCTTCAGAACCAACTTTCCAGGATTGAAGAAGAGATCCAAATGGCGCGACGGTATTACAACGGTACGGTCCGGAATCTGAACATCGCAGCGGAATCCTTTCCGAGCAATATTGTGGCGGGAATATTCAATATCAAGCAGGCCGAATTTTTCGAGATCGAAGACGAAGTGGACCGAGCAGTGCCAAAAGTAAGTTTTTGAGAGACCCTCCGCAATCGCAGAGGGATAAGGGCCTTTCATAGAGGCAAAGGGGCCGTCATGAGAATGAGAAAAAGCAACATCTTTACGCTTCTCGAACTTATTCTACTTTTACTGGTCCTCGGCCCACCAAGCCATGCTATCTTCCCCCCAAAGGAGAGGATTGCCGGGTTTTCGAGTTACATTCGGGTTCACACCGACGGGAGCCTGACCGTCACCGAAGAAATCAAGGTCATCAGCGCCCACATCAGCATCAAACGGGGCATCGTTCGAGATTTTCCAACCATATACAAGGAACGCTTCGGCGCCAGGGTCACAGTAGGCTTCAAGGTTTTGGAGGTCCTGAGGGAGGGGCATCCAGAGCCTTACCACATCAGGACCGCCAAGAACGGCAAGAGGGTATTTATCGGGCGCAATGATGTGTTCCTCAAGCCCGGCGCATATACTTACACCATCACCTATAAAACAGACAGGCAACTGGGGTTTTTCAAAAATTTTGACGAACTTTACTGGAATGTCACCGGCAATGGCTGGCCTTTTCTTATTGAGCAGGCCGAAGCAATCGTGGAACTCCCGCCCGGCGCCGCGATTCTACGCCACACCGCCTATACGGGGCGATACGGTTCAAGGGGCCAGGACTTCACCGCGGCTTCCGATAGGGAAGGCCTTATGACCTTTGCTGCCACGCGACCGCTTAAACCCGGGGAGGGCTTGACCATTGTCGTGGCTTGGCCCAAGGGTATCGTGGCCGAGCCCACTTCCCTGGACAGGTTCGGCTATTTCGTCAAAGACAACCCGGGTTTGGCCGCCTCCATTGGTGGTTTCCTCCTTCTCCTCTTCTATTACCTCTTTTTTTGGTACACGGTGGGCAGAGATCCGACCAAAGGGACGGTTATTCCGCTTTTTTTTCCGCCCCGGGGACTCTCTCCTGCTTCAATCCGAATCATCAAGCACATGGGCTATAAGGGGCAAGGCAATAAGACCTTTGCTGTTGCACTGGTCGATATGGCCGTTAAAGGCTTCCTGAAAATCGAGGAAGAAAGCAGTGATGTCTACAAGCTCAGAAAAACAGGGGCCGATGATTCGATTTTGTCGAAGTGGGAACGTAAGGTGGCTCTAAAGCTCTTTGGAGGGGACTCATCGATCGAGCTCAAAAACGATAACCATGAGAAGATCAGCAAGGCCAGGCAGGTCCTCTCGGATGGCCTGATGAAGGACCTTGAGTATAAATATTTCATTCGCAACAAGGGTTATTTTGGTCTGGGGTTCCTCCTGACTCTCTTTGTGGCAGCAAGTATTTTCCTCTTCGGGATTAGCATACCGTCCGTGGTTGTTTTCGGCCTCATCATTGGCATCAACATCCTGTTCTACCATCTGCTCAAATCACCTACCTTTGTGGGCCGCAAGATCATGGACGAAATCGAAGGGTTCAAACTCTATCTAAGCGTGGCTGAAGAGGAGCGTCTCAACATCCTGCACCCTCCCGAAAAAACCCCGGAGCTTTTTGAAAAATGTCTTCCTTATGCCATGGCCCTTGATGTGGAAAATGAATGGAGCGAGAAGTTTACGGATGTGCTTTCCGAAGCAGACTTACAAAAGACATACCGGCCTGACTGGTACACGGGGGATCGGCCTTTCCACGACCTCGGCCCTGCCCTTGCCCATTCATTCTCCCATGCCATCAGCTCTTCCTCCGCGGCCCCTGGGTCTTCCTCCGGTTTCTCCAGCTCCTCCTCCGGCGGCGGCGGTGCTGGATCCTCGGGCGGTGGAGGGGGTGGAGGGGGTGGCAGCGGCTGGTAGACAGGAGGCGGGAAGCCTCCCAACACCGACCCTTTTTCTTTCCGCCATATCCTTTTCAGCCCGTTCCTCAAATGTGATACTCGCCAGAGACCACCCCCTCGGGTCGGCCGGGGCAGACCTTTGCTTGAGGCCAAAGGCCTGCATTGGGTATCTCTGCAGACAATGGAGCCATGTCAGCGGAAGATAAAGACCCACAACATCATGCAGTGTCCAAATCCACCGTCTAATTCTTAGATCACGGAAGACCTCGTGAACATGATGATGTCGTGGCGGCGCATTCTGGGTTTAACGTGTATTGCGGCCCAAGAATTCAATACGGTGAGGAGGAGGCCATTGAGAACCTGGCCCAGCACATTATCCGTGCCTCCTTTTCCCAGGAGAGGATATCCTATATACCAGAGGAGTCAAAGGTCGTATACAAGTCCAAGGCCTGTCCTCGACCTAGATCGGGGAACGGGAACGAGGAGAAAGTCTTCCACGCCCTTGAATGGCTCGCTGCTATGTGTTCACATGTTTCAAATAAGGGCTAGTCCCGCAAGGCGGGACTACTGCGACTATTATAGGAATGTGCGTCGCGATAAACGGAAAAAGATGGATCAGGACTGCATGATACCTTCCATCCTCGAACCTGTCGAAGATCCCGGCTTCAGCGGGGATGGATCATCAAAAGCCCGCCCTGGTGCGACTCGGTTACTTATGTAGGTCTAGACAATGCTCTATTACAAATGTGGCGTTTCGAGGATACACCACTGGTGATCGGTCTGGGCCAGGGAGTACCGAAAGAACCGGGCAAGGCTCATTCAGAAAATAGGAGCCTGTCCCGGACATAATCCGGGAAGGTCGATCCATTGACCTGCCCGAAATGTCAGGGCAGGATGCGGGTTATCTCCTTTATAGAGGACGGGGAAGTAACCCGCCTGCCTCGCCTTTACACGGGATGCGCTGACTGACAAGCTTAGTAAAGTGGATAAAAGAAGCCTTTGATCATAAAGTGTCAACGGCAATGGCGGACAGGTCAAAAAGATCATTAAGTACCTGGGTTTATGGGAAGTAAAGCCCCGCACACCTCCCAAAGCGACCGGGCCATGAAAGACCCCCAAATATAGCCTCGACTACTCCGTGTACCAGCTTCCCACGTCCGCTAACCTGTCGAGAGCCCCTCGGCCTTGAGACCTGTCGGCGAGCTCAGGTCGAGCCGCTCATGGCCGAAAGGCCTCAAGGTCGAACGAGTGGCTGTATGTAGCCTCCAAGTATCCGGAGGTTTATCCCTCCTGATTTTTAAAGTGTAAGAAGGGTTGAGAGGATATGTCTACCTAAATTTTCTCAATTTTCAGTCCTTCCGGTACGATCAAGCCCTCCTGACCATCTTAGTATCCACTTCCCTGCTGGTCAGAGTGCCCAAATCTAACCACAGAGCCCCCACAACATCATGCGGGCATGTTGTGCTTAACGCACCACGATAGTTGCCCTATGCTCCTTCCCATAAAAACGAGTCCTTATCCATGATATTTCAATCCTCTCTGGAAGGATGAGGCCGGGCCGGCAAACAGGTGAGAGAGATGATCCGCAAGGGTGCTGCCGAAACAGGGGCGGAAATGATCCGCAAATAAACGGACGCAGGGTGTTTTTCAAGAAAGGAGAAATCTATAAAGAGCAAAATAAGGTTAACATTGACTCTGATATTGATTGTGCTCTGTGCCGTGGCATCAGGCGCAGAGGAAAGGTTCGGGGTTAAGGTATTCACAGGCGCGAAACCGGATAAAGATACCTCGGCATGGTTGTCCGAGGCATTCTCCGCCGAGGCCTTCTGCTACCGCACAAGCGATAACCTCAACAAGGTGATGGAATTCTACAAGAAAGAGTCTGGCCTGGAATTCATGGGCAAGGGCAAGGAAGGCGACAAGGAGGGAGCGATGTTTAAGAAGGGCGATGTGGATATCACCATACAGAATCCTTGGATGGACATGAAGACCGGGCAGATCATCACCAAGGAAACTTTGATCACCATCTTGAAGTACAAAGAGAGTGGTCAAAATCAACCGTAATTAGCCGACACGTTTTCCGATTGTTTCGGGAGGAATTATGCGCAGGATTGTGTCCAGCCTGAGCTTAACCCTCCTCAGCGGCCAGGTCCGGCCAGCGCAGGTGGTCTGGCCAAAATCGTGCCATACGGTGATCACATCAATACAGAATGTTGAGGGATTACTACTCTTATGAATTTTGTTTTCAAAAAGCTTAAAGATGGTTTATAATAAACCCTGTGTATTTCCCGTTTTATGGTTGACAGGTATATGTCGGCCCCGCACCTGTGGATGTAGGACCTAATCTTTGATCAGACAAATAAAATTTGAAAGGGGGTTATTATGGAGAAACTGTCGATGAATCTTACTGCTATTCTGAAAACAGCTATGAAAGTTTTGACATCCCCACCTTCTTTTTTCAAAGAGATGTCAAAAACAGGAGGGTTTCTTGAACCGCTGATTTTCATGGTTGTCATGGGGGTAATCGGAGGTCTTATCCAAACAATATTCAGTTTTTTCAGCCTGGATATCGCCGGGGGGATGGCAATGGGCATAGCATCAATTATCTTTGTTCCCATACTGATTGCCATTTTTGGCTTTGTAGGGGCTGCTATCCTTTTTGTGATATGGAAACTTTTCGGTTCTCAGGAATCCTATGAAACAGCTTACCGATGTGGGGCTTATATTTCAGTCCTCACCCCGATCGCCACACTACTGGGACTCATCCCTTATATAGGCTCGGCTATTGCGATTATTCTATCCATCTACTTTCTGGTCATTGCGAGCATCGAGGTCCATAAGATACCCTCCCAAAAGGCTTGGCTCGTGTTTGGAATCATCGGTGTGATATTGATTATTATCAATATCGGCGGGCAATATAGCGCAAGGAGGCTTACAAGCCATGCTGACCAATATAGAAAACAGATGGAAAAGATGTCTGAGGATATGAAGAAACAGGCAGAGGAGATGCAGAAGCAAGCAGAGGAAGCTAGAAAAGCCACCAAAAAAATGCAGAGATAATCAGAAGAAAGATAGAGAAACACCACCTGTGCAGGGAACGCATATATGGGTTCTCTATGGATGTACACCTCAACGATACTTGTATATCCTGCCTTCGTTCTCCAAGGTGGTTCTTCGCGCGGGCAGGCGAAGCGCTATAGTTTGTAGGCGACAAAGGATGAAAGAAATCCCGCGGAACGCTTTACAGGTTGGGCGTTTTTCAGCAGCCTGCTGCTAATGGATTCTTCCTCTGGCATGTGAGACTAGGACACCTCCGGAGCAGAGAAAACCAAAAAAGATAAAGGCTCATTTCATGCTCGTCAAAAAGCAGGGTAATATTCAGGAGTAACCTGGCTTTGCCCGATCAGGTCCCGCCCTGTGAGGATTATCTGTACACAGATCCAGATTATCCCATTGAGGACTATATCCGGGGTTAATCCACGGTTTTAGCCGCAGGCACTGTGGGAAAGCAACCTGTCGAGAGCATCTAGGTCGAACGACTTCGGAATCCTAGGGACAGATATGGCTGGATTAAGCCCACATAGCGTCAATTTCCGTACATTTTCATCCTTTGAAGCCCTCCTTGCTGACGCCTATTATTTTCCAACACCCCACCGCCCCCATTCAAGTAACGTACCCCATATGTTGTGGTCTATTTTTTCCTTGACGCCACTCAAAATTTAGATGTACTCTTCCTCAAAAAAGTGAGTTCTTATCACCGAAGGCCGTTTCCCTTCATGATGATTGGGTCAGAAAACAAGCAAGATTGGAGGATAACAAAAAATGAAAATATTACGCCGAGCGATCCTTTTTTTTCTCTGTTTCCCGTTAGTTTTTGTTTTATGTATGTGTTCAAATGAGAATTCAACTATTAAGCAAGAAAAAGAGTCCCAATCGATCGAAAAGGAACACGAAGTGGAAAGTGCGAGTCCCTATGTGGGAGAATTGAAGAACGGAAAGCCTCATGGCCAGGGGACACTGACCGAGGCCGACGGGACCAAGTACGTAGGTGAATTCAGGGACGGAAAACCTCACGGAAAGGGAACTTTTTTCTATCCAAAGGGCAAGAAATTCAACGAAAAAACGCGTACCTCAGAGGATGGGAAACAATGGAGCTGTGGACCCCCGATGGGCAAGGAATACACAGGAGAGGTCAAGCAGGGGATGCGGGATGGACAGGGCGAATTGACCTACTATAACGGCACCAAATATGTCGGTCAGTTCAAGGACGGCATTATGCACGGCAAGGGAGTCATGACAAACCCCAACGGCCTTGTCTATGATGGAGGCTTCAAGGAAGGTAAGCCTCACGGCCAGGGAAGCATTACCTTTCCCGATGGCCGAAAGTATTCCGGACAAATAGAACGTAACAACATCCAAGGTGAAGGTACCATGACCTTCCCCGATGGAAAGAAATACATCGGGCAGTTCCAGAACAACACCATGAATGGAGAAGGGACTTTGATATATCCCGATGGACGTGAGGAAAAAGGCACGTTTAAAGATGGCAAGTTGGTGAACTAAAGGGGGCAGATATCAAGATCTTTTTTTGATAAGGCATTGCTTTTAACCGATGGAGCATAAGCAGCAATGCAGATAGGCTCATGCATAGCGAAATAAGCATGTTACGGCTCCTCTTTCGAGCAAGAGATTGCTCACTATTGCTTACTGTTTTAGGAAACCCCCTTTCCTCTTTCAGTTTCTTTTCCAATCTTCTTATCCCTTGGCTGATGACCACCGGGTCACGATGAAAATGTGCTGCAGTCGCCTTAACCTGATAGCCCCCCAATTTCCTTCCCACATATCCCGTTACCGCCCGGCCCAGGGCCCCCTGACGATTCCGAGTCAGACTGTACAAGAGATCGGTAGGCAGGCGTAACGCCGATGAGACCTCAGAGACTATTTGGCCTAAAGAGATATCGTATACAAAAGGCGGTTCCTCATTCAATTGTCGGTGAACATTGTCAACGAAGTTCTCTTCTCTTAAGGA
>Ga0315545_1004578_pt1 | contig 11367 bp, 8 predicted proteins | sample SalMarSW160210MG_FD_203096 | JGI IMG/M metagenome (GOLD analysis project Ga0315545, IMG submission 203096) | Salt marsh sediment microbial communities from the Plum Island Ecosystem LTER, Massachusetts, United States - Salt Marsh Sediment SW1602-10 ...
CACCCAGGGGACAGCAGAATCACGTCCCCGCTAGCGGCAAGGCTCGCCGCCATCGCGACGATGTCCCGGATATCGCCCTGATTGTGCATAACCGGCAGGTGCGGGCCAAGAGCCTCCTGGATCTTCGGGCCCGCCTCACCAATCGCGATGACCGTCTTGATTCGGTTCCTTCCAGCCCTGAGAATCTCTTTGTAGTCGCATCCCTTATCCCGTCCGCCGGCGATCAGGATGATCGGCTCGTCGAACGCCTCAATCGCTTTCGTTACCGACAGAGTGTTGGTTGCGTGGGAATCATCAACGAAGGTTATGCCCCTGAACACGGCGAATACCTCAAGCGTGTGAGGTGAAAGCTCGAACCCATTGATGGCGTCCTTTAGTGCCTGCCCGGATACCCCGCAGTTGATCGCCATGGCGGCCGCGGCCATCACATTCTCCACGTTGTGCAGCCCTGGCAGAGCGATGTCTGAGCGCTCCAATAGCGGAACGCCGTCGCCGCCTGTGGCCGAGATGATACGGTCCGAATCCAAGAACACGCCGTTGACCCCGCCCGGGTCATCAACGCCGAAGCACATCCGTGATGGTGTTACCCCGCGCGTCAGCTCCAGAAGCTTGACGTCCCCGGCGTTTACGACCAGAAAGTCGCCTGCCCCTTGGTTCTCAAAGATGCGGAGCTTTGCGGCGTAGTATTCCTCAAGGCTCGAGTAGCGGTCGAGGTGATCGACCCCCAGGTTCGTGATGCAAGCGATATGCGGCCTGAAGGTATCGATGGTCTCGAGCTGGAAGCTGCTCACTTCGGCGACGACCTTCGCGTCCGGCGACAGGGCCAAGACCTTCTCGCAGAGCGGCTCGTCAGGCAGGTTTCCCCCGACGATAGATTCGACCCCGGCGGCGCAGAGCATGCGGTGCAGAAGCCGCGCGGTCGTTGACTTCCCCTTGGTGCCGGTTATCGCGAGGAACTCACAATCGCACAGTATGAATGACAGCTCCAGCTCGCCTATCACTGAGGCGCCGGACTCTCGGGCCTGTTGAAGAGGTTCAATAGCGGTCGGCACGCCAGGGCTTACAACTACCATCTCTGCGCGGCGCATGACGCTGCTTGGCGCCCCGCCCAGGTGAGACCGTATTCCGTGCCCTTTCAAGACCTCGGCTCGCTCCCTTAGGCTCTGGCCATCTGCCTGGTCCACGACGGTTACTTCGGCGCCGAGTCCTGCAAGCACCCTTGATGCGGCATTGCCGGACGCGCCGAGCCCGAAGACGACGGTCCGTTTGCCCTCAAAATCGCCCTTGAAACGCATCAGACCCCTACTTCACCTTGACGACGACAACTGCGATAAGGCTGAATATGAACGATATTATCAGCATCCTTGCGACCACCTTCGCCTCGTGCCAGCCCTTGAGCTCCAGGTGGTGATGAAACGGCGCCATGAGAAAGGCCCTCTTGCCTGTGGTCTTGAAGCCCGCGACTTGAACGATCACGGAGACTGCCTCGATGACGAAAACGCCGCCCAGAATCGGCAGCAGGAACTCCTGCTTGCACAGCAGCGCAACTGCGCCGATTGTGCCGCCTATCGCCATTGAGCCCGTGTCCCCCATGAAGACCTGAGCAGGAAACGTATTCCACCAGAGAAAGCCGAGTCCAGCCCCAAAGAGGCCCAGGCATACAACAGAGACCTCGCCGCTGCCCCTTATGAACATGGTGTGCAAGTAATCTGCGAGTATCCTGTGCCCCGCCACATATGCCAGCGCCCCAAGCGTGAGGATAGTCATGCTCGACACTCCGATAGCGAGTCCGTCAAGGCCATCGGTTAGGTTCACGGCATTTGTAGTTGCCACGAGAACGATGGCCACGACGATGAGGTACGCCCAGCCGAGATTCGCGACCGTGTGCTTGATAAGGGGAAACTGAAGCGACGTCACACCAGGCTCTTCACAAAATGTGATAAGCAGGACCCCAATTGCGAGCGCTATTGTCAGTTGCAGCGCTATCTTGAACCTGGCGGAAAGCCCCTTCGAGCTCTTTCTTGCGACCTTTTGAATGTCGTCCGCAAATCCCAATAGCCCATAAGCAACAAGTGCAGCCAGTGTTATCCAGACATATACGTTTGCGAGGTTCCCCCACAACAGAACCGAGATGAACACGCTCAGCACTATCATGACGCCGCCTGCCGTCGGGGTGCCTTTCTTGGCAAGATGCCGCTCCGGGCCATCGCCCCGAATGAACTGCGTGAGACCTCGCTTCTGGAGCTGGCGGATTAGAAATGGCCCTAAGAGGAAGCAGATGCAAAGCGACGTCACAAGGGCGCCAGCGCCGCGCAGTGTAATATACCTGAACACGTTGAGCGGCGAAAAATGCTCCTGGAGCGGCAATATCAGATGATAGAACAAGTCGTTTGGCCCCTATATCGCATGCGCTTTCGACATTCAGTTGCTCACCATTTCCTGGCGCGAGTTCTCGCACAAATTGTGCACGAGGCGATCAAGCGCCCATGCCCGCGAGCCTTTTATCAAGACCCAGGCGCCGCCCTTTATGTCGTCAAGCGCCTTTCGCAGGTCAAACACGGACGGGCAGTGTTGTATTCGGTCGGAGGGCATTCCCGAATCGCGCGCCCCCTTTGCGATATGTTCGGAAAGCGGCCCAAGCAGCAGGAGCCGGTCTATGGCTCGGGCGCCGATGAATATGCCGATCTTATAATGTTCGGACTCGGCTATCTCGCCGAGCTCGAGCATATCGCCCAGGACAAGGATGGCCGGCCTCTCAGGCTCGACCTCGCTGCGCAACTCCAGCAGCGCATCGACAGCGGCGCGAACCGCCGCCGGTGATGAGTTGTACGAGTCATCAAGTATCTTGAGTCGCCCATCGCGGCTCGTGACCAGGTTGAGGCGATGTGGGAGAGGACTTGTGTTTAGGAGTCCATCAGCGACGGCCTGCCACGACATGCCCAGGTGTTTCCCAACGGCGACAGCAGCAAGCGCGTTCTTGACGTTGTGGGTCCCCAGGAGGGGGCATCTGAACGAGAAAGAACTACCGCGGTGAGCAACGGCAAAGGCTATCCCGTCCTCCCCTAACGCCTTCACATTCTCAGCCCTGAAATCGCCGCCCGATAGGCCGAAACCCACCACCTCACACTTGGCCAGATGAGACCGGCTCTGAAGCCGTTCATCGTCTGCGTTCAGGAAAAGCGCACCGTCGGACGGGAGCTTGGCGAACAACTCGGCCTTCGCGTCCGCCACGTCGTCGAGCGACCCGAAGAACTCCGTATGACAGGTGGACACATTCGTTACGACGCCGATATTAGGTTCACAGATGTCAGCGAGCTGCGCTATTTCGCCCTTCGCGCTCATCCCTAGTTCCAGGATAAGGTACTCACAATCGGCCTTGGCCTTGAATATCGAAAGCGGCAGGCCATAAACGTTGTTGTAGTTATTTATAGACCTGTCGGCCTTGCCCGCGCGGCGCAGAACCGCGTAGATGAGCTCCCTCGCGGCGGTCTTGCCGAGACTGCCGGTCACTGCGATGACGTTCGCCCGAAGCTTGCGGCGGAAGAAATTGCCGAGCTTTGCCAGCGCCTGGGTTGTGTCCGACACAGTGATGAGCGGCCCAGGCCCCTCCTCGGCCGATTCATCGCGCTTAGACCCGCGCTGCCACCTGACCCTCGAGACGATCGCGCAGCAGGCCCCCTTTAAGAATGCCTTCTCAACGAAATCGTTCCCGTTGAAGTGCTTGCCCTTGATGGCGACGAAAACATCGTCCTTCTTGAGTGTGCGTGTATCGATCGAGAAGCTGGTCGTGTACGTCGGATGAAGCGGCGGATACATGAACTGCCCGTCAACAACCCTCGCAAGCTGTTGTATCTGAATCGGCGTGGTCATGGCGTCCTCCCGCTGTTCGGGTAGTGTCCCATGCCCAAAAGTAGCTCCCGCGCAACGACGCGGTCGTCGAATGGGTATCTCGCTGTCCCTACGATCTGGTGCGGCTCGTGGCCCTTGCCAAGTATGAGCACAACATCCCCCGACGCGGCGTTTTTGAGAGCAAGCTCGATCGCTTTGCGCCGGTCCGGCTCTATCAGGACCTCAGCCGACGCCACAGACCTGGCGCCTCGTTCGACCTGCTGGACGATCTTGATTGGGTCCTCGGTTCTGGGGTTGTCGGACGTGATAACGCAAAGGTCGCTTGATTCTGCCGCTATTCGTCCCATAGGGGCGCGCTTAGTAGGGTCACGGTCCCCGCCTGCACCGAGCACCGATATTATCCGCCCGGTTGTCAACTGCCTTGCCGTGGCAATCGTCTTGGCTACGGCGTCGGTGGTGTGGGCAAAATCGACAACAACGAGGAAATCCTGCCCGCAGGAGACCTTCTCAAAGCGTCCCGGAACCCCATCAAGCGACGCGATGCCGCCAGCTATTTGCTCGGGCGTCAGGCCGACCAGGGCCGATGCTGCTATGGCAGCCAGGCAGTTCTCAACCGCGTGAGCGCCTATCAACGACGTCTTGACCTCGAACACTACGTCCGGGGCCCTAACCTCGAACACCGTCCCATCTCCCGACAGGCGAATCCCGCTTGCCAGGAAATCTGCGCTCCCATTTGACATCGAGAATGTCAGGGTTTTGACCTTTGACGCGGCCAGAAATCTATCGGAATGGCCATCGTCCAAGTTCACTACCGCTTTCGCGTCGGGCGACGCTGAAGGATCAAGGTGACGCTCGAAGAACCTGAGTTTGGCGGCCATGTAGTTCTCAAACGTCCTATGGAAATCAAGGTGTTCGCGGGTTATGTTCGTGAAGATGCCCATCTCGAATCGGCACCCGTCGACGCGCCGCTGTGCTAGCCCGTGCGACGACGTCTCAAGAAGCACCCAGTGAACTTCCTTCTTGCGCATGTCGGACAGAAGACGTTGCAGCGATACCGGGTCAGGCGTTGTGAGTGAGGCCTGCTCCCTGCGCCCGGGGTAACGGTAGCTGATCGTCCCAATGACGCCAACTGTGGCGTCGGCGCCAAGAATTGACTCCAAGAGATACGAAACGCTGGTCTTCCCATTAGTGCCGACGATGCCAATTAGCTTCATGTGCTCGCTGGGCCTGCCGAAGTAGTTCGAGGCCGCAACCGAGAGGGCAGAACGCGCGTCTTCGACAAGGACGAGCGTCGGGCGGCCCTCCGGAGCATACCGGCTCACGTCGGCAAGGACCTCCTTCCTATCCAGGACAACTCCCGCTGTGCCGCCTTTGATTGCGTCCAGAATGAAGTCGTGGCCATCCCTGGAGAACCCGCGAAGAGCAAAGAACACTGTGGAGGGCGAGGCGCTAGAGGAAGAGCAGGATAGGCCCGAAATCTCGACGGTCAGATCACCCAGTGCAGCCTGCGTGGGAATGTCCTTCAAGACGTCGCTGAGCCTCAACTTGAGCCAGCCTTCGATCGCTGAGTCCGCGCCATCCGCAAGAAGGGCGGCTTTCTCGAGCCAAGATACGCAAGCACATGGCCTGCAACAGCGGAGAAAATGGGGGCAGCAACAGTGCTCCCCCATATTTCTCGCTGCTTATGTCGCGGGCTGAAGACACTTATTAGAAGCGCGATTTGTGGGTCTTCAGCTGGCGCGAAACCTGTAAAGGAGGTGATGAGGTCGTTGTGTGAATAGCACCCTTTCTCGTCATCGAACACTTGAGCCGTGCCCGTCTTACCGCACACGGAGACGCCCGGAACGCTTGCCCTGTGCCCTGAGCCATTGGTTACGACCTTGTGCATCATTCCTGCAACAGTTCTTGCCGTGTTGGCCTGAACGACTCTCCTGATAACCCTGGGACTCGTTCGATGAATGATGTTGCCCTCGGCATCTTGAACCGCCGCAAGGATGTAGGGCTGCATCAGCAACCCATCGTTGGCAATCGCAGAAACGGCCGACACAAGTGAAAGCGCAGAGACAGAAATGCCTTGACCGAAAGAGGCAAAACACGTATATTCGTCATCCCACAGCGAAAGCTCCCTGACCCCCGGCACCGGCTCCGCAAACAGGCCAAGCCCGGGCTTGTCAAGGAACCCGAATCGCATCAAATACTCGTGTAGAAGGTGAGGCGTGAGCCTCATGCCTATCTTCGACATGCCGATATTGCTTGAGTTCACCACGATATCCTCGACCGTCAGCTCGCCGAATGGGCGCCAGTCCGAGATTGTGGATTTCCCGACTTTCAAGGAGCCGTTCTCGCAGAAGAATGTCTCGAAGGGGCGGACGATGTTCATGTCGAGGGCCGCGGCGACCACAAAGACCTTGAAGAGCGAGCCTGGCTCATAAAGGTCCGTCAAGCAGCGTGCCTTATAGAGCGCGCCCGGCTCCCGAAGATCAGCAAGGTACTCAGGCTTGTTACGGCCGCGGTCAGGTGGAATGTAGCTTTCGGTATAGTCTGATGAAGAATACGAGGGAAACGTCGCCATCCCCAGAATCGCGCCCGTTTTCGGGTCCATTACCACACCGAGCGCGAGCGGTGCGTCCCACGTCTCACAAGCCTCGCGAAGGTGCTTGTAAAGAATATGTTGGATGATGTTGTCGATCGTGAGGATGATGTCCTGACCATCAGTGGGGGGCCTCAACACCTCTTGTGGAAGAGGTGTGCCTTTGAGGCGCACGTATGGGTTTATCACGAGTGTGCCCGGGATACCGGAAAGCAGCCCGTTGAAGCGTCGCTCGGCGCCCTCAAGCGCATCGCCCTGAGCGTTGACAAACCCAACGATGTTGCTGGCGCAATCCGATGTGTAAAAGCGCTGATGCTCAACGGTGCTGCCGACGCCCGGAACGTGAAGAGCCCGAATCATCAAAGCCGTGTCCTCGTCGCAAAAACGACGCAGCCGGACGAATCTTCGCTCGTCCCCGAAGACATCGTCCACCTTGCGCCTCGATATGCCCGGAAACCCAGTAAGTTGCTCCCTTGCCTGTTCCTTCTCCTCATCGGTCAACCCGTGGGAGCAGGCCCAAAAAGACAACGTCTCACGACATCCGGCGAGCGTCCGCATCCGGCAGTCAAGTATCTGCCCGCGACTCGCCGGAACCGGCAGCCGTCTCGTGTGAATTGACTCAGCTGTCCTTTTGTAGTCGCCGTGCTTAAACATCTGAATGCAGACCAGCCTGAAGATGGCGAGGCCCGCGATCAGGATAAACACCAGAAGCACTGCAAGCATTCGCACGGCCTGCGAATCGAGCTTTCGCGGCCGCCGAGAATGCACGATGTCACCTGCTGTCGGCCTCTGACGCCGATTACCGTTCGTGGGCGGCAATTGTCTTTACCTCACGATTTGAGTAGTGCCTTGACAGAATGACCATCTCCTGGGGTTCCGGCCGAACAAAGCCTAATCTCTCAGCGCGCTTCTCCAGCGCCGGAAGGCTGCTTAATTGCAGCAGCTCCTCCCTGAACCCATCACCGCGCCTGGCCAGGCTCCCATACTCTGATTTGAGCGCCGATATCTCCCACTTCAAGTTCATGATGCGGAAGCCTTGCCACAGGTAGAACAGCGCGCTGGCGACCAGAATGCCGACGGTGAGCAAATAAAACATCGTATCACCTAGCCTCGCGGACCTCATCGTCTAGAGCCTCTCAGCCACCCTAAGCCCCGCGCTGCGGCTGCGACTGTTTGCCGCAACCTCCGAGGCCGACGGCCTGATCGCACGCCTAGTCACGATCCGAACCTCGGGCTTCCGGCCGCAGGTGCACACCGGCGCCTCGCTCGGGCAGACGCAACCCTTTTCATATTCACGGAAGACACGCTTGGTCAGTCTGTGGCTCAGCGACTCATAGCAAATGACCAACAGCCGGCCGCCGCTGGCAAGGAGTCCGACGCTCTGCCTCAGACCCGCCTCGAGAACCTCATGCTCCCGATTGACAGCGATGCGAATCGCCTGGAACACCTTAGCTAAGAAGCCCTGTCGCTTACCGTAAGCAATCCGGCGACCGACCGAGCGCTTTAAGACCTCCACGAGCTCGCCGGTTGTTTCTATCGGGGTCCCGCGTCGTGACTTTACAATCGCCGAGGCTATCCGCCCTGCGAACGGAACCTCGCCATAGTCCCGCAGAATCGTGCGAAGGCTCACGGTATTCTCCTGATTGACAACATCCCTTGCGGTCCTTGTCTGCGAATTCCGGCTATAGCGCATGTCAAGAGGCCCGTCGAGAGAAAAGCTGAAACCTCGCTCCGGCGTGTCGATGTCATAGCTCGAGACGCCGGTGTCTATCAGAATGGTGTCCGCGACTTTCACGCCAGCTCCGCAGAGAAGATTGCCCAAATCCTCGGAGGACCCTCGAATCGTCATCGCCCGTTCTCCGTAGGGCTCGAGGCGCTCCTTGCAGAGCCAAAGCACATCTTCATCGATCTCAATCCCAACAACCGAGGCGGCGGGGAAGCGCTCAAGAACCGCCCGGGCATGGCCGCCCAGGCCAACGGTAGCATCGACGAAGATGCTCTCGTCAGTCACAAGCCGAAGGTTATCCAAAACCTCCCGAACCAGAACTGGACGATGAATATCTCCCAAGGGCTCCCTCATAAAACCCCCCTCGGAGAATGAAAGAAACAGCCTCTGCTATTGACCGGACGAGCCGTCCGCCGATTCGTCCTGATCACCAGCAGCGGTCTGTCTAATAGGCGGCGACCTCAGCTCGGCCGACTCGCAGACCTTCCGCTCAAAATCATCTACTGAGGGCGCGGAGGAAAACCAGGCGTCAAATTCAACCTCTGACCAAATCTCCAGCCAACCTCGCATCCAGACCAAGACAGCGTGCGAGCCGATCTTCGTCATGTTCTGCATCTCTTTCGACAGCGTCAGCCGTCCCTCTCGGTCAAGGCCCTTGATCTCGGTCCCAGCCATGAGCCTTCGCCTGGCATCAACGTCGTCAGGGTGCGAGCTGTCGCTCTTGATAATCCGCCGATACTTGGCCTCGTACCTCTCCTTGGGAAGGACGTCTATCCTGCACTTGTCCGCAACGAGATAGACGACCCAATCGCCCCTCAACTCGTCCTCATAAGTGGAGCGATAACGACCGGGAATCGTGATACGTCCCTTCGCGTCGATCGGGACGCGCCTCATCCCCTGGCTGAAAGTCAGGGCGTCAGGTCCCGTATCAGACGTGCTTCTTCTGGCCATATAAAGACCCCTCTTTGACAGCGAGTCGCTGCGGTCGCGCCTCGATGTGGCGACGCGCCGTCAAGTGTATTGTGTCGCTATTTGGGATTAGAACCCACATTTTGCCCCGTGTCAAGCCCAGATTTCCATGTCGATACAAGCTGTTATACGAAGTCCGTTGTATATGTCAAGCTAATCCACGAGTAGAAAGCAAGGTATAACATGCATGTTTCTTCCTATATTTTCCCAATCGAACCCTCAAATCCAAAACTTAAGCCGATTCAACCAAGAATCCCAGCTAAATCCCAAGCGTGTATCCCGTGAATGCGACGAAATGATCGACATCCATCCCTAAATGGCCCATTGAAGCCAAGAGGCAGGCGGAAGTGAAGGCTCCGGAGCAGGCAAGAATGAGGCCCTTGATCGCAAACGCGGTCTCGCAAGATATTGTGGCCTCTGCATGACACCGCAGCATGTTGTGCAAAAAGTGGTACACAACGTCCGGAACTCGCCGGAATCCGAGAGCCTCCTCCCGCGATCGACCGATATGCGCGGAGGAGTTTCCGCTCGCCGTTCGTCGCGTTTTCGACAGGGCGGAGGCGGCCGAAGAGGGCAGAACGCAAAAGGGCCAAAAGCAGCACAGCTTCCAGCGGTCAGCCCCGGCCTTACACTCCCAGAAGAGCGAGAAGAGTGGTCAACAGGTCAACGGGTCAATGGGTCAATAGGTCAACGGGTCAATAGGGTAAGGGGTCAACAGGTCAAGGGTGTCAACAGGTCAAGGGGTCAACAGGTCAAACGGACGTCTGCTCACGGATGTCTTCAGCCTTTGCCGCCGGGAATACGCAACCTGCAACTTGGAACTTGAAACTCGGAACTTGAAACTGCCTCCTTCGCCAAAGTTCGCCGCGCGGCGAACGGCGGCTGAATGGAACTTGAAACTTGAAACTTGGAACTGCCTCCTCCGGCTTTGGACTTTTCTTATGGCGTGCTATATTTGGAGGAAAGTCTGGTTGGGCGATTGGCTCAGGGGTAGAGCACCGCCTTCACACGGCGGGGGTCACTGGTTCAAATCCAGTATCGCCCAAGCCCCACAGCGGCCCTCCGGCGATCCCCCTTAGGGAACGGCCAGTCCTTGCGATAACAGGTGACGAAGATGCCTCACGTTGACCTCTTGGGTGTAGCGCAGGCCCATTCGATAGTGGTTCGGTAGCCGGACTACGTTGGCTCGATTCTCGTCAAGGAACTGGCCGAGGGGCGCAAAGCCGGCTCTCGCTCCTCGAGGAACCGGTGGCTATCGGCGACAAATGCATCAAGCCCAGAACCGCCCATCCTTGATAGGCTCCCTCTGCTCAAGGATGAGGCCGCTCGGCAGAGATTCATTGTGTTGTGTGTAGAACATGGTGGTCAACTTCGTGCAAGTTGATGGTGTATCAATCCCCATTCTGCTTTAGCACAACACGGGAACCTCTTCGCTCGGGAAGTATCTGTAGTACATTTGGTGGCGTGCCTCGATAAAGAAGATAGCGCCCTTGGGGGCCTATATAAATGAATGTAAAGTACTCGAGGACATCACAACCCAAGAGGCATTTGGCAAGCATTTTGCCTGGCGGCAAACCGACAACTCTACAGTGCAGCATAATCGCGGGACCTAATTCTATGCTGGCCAAATAAACAGGGCAATCTCTTGACTCGCTCGCTCCCCTGACCGTAGTTGTATCAATCTCTATCAAACCTAGTTCTTGAGCAATGCTATCCCATATACAGGTGCCGGTGCGCCTGTGTCGATGAGGGCAAACATCTTCCGACTCTCGTTGGGGACTAGTTGCCCCTCAGCCTTAAGTGCCCTAACTTGGTCTGGATGGAGTCGCACGCGAATAGGGATGCGGGGTCCGAATTGGCGTACGGGACCCGTCACGTCAAGATATGGTCTATCTTCAGGGCTGTATGTGCGAGGAGGATCCATCCGGACTATCTCGTAGAATCTCGTCAAGCATTAGAGCAGTCGTTGTGATCTCATTGGCCTCCCGCCTTATTTGAGAGACAAGAAAGGAAGAGAGGCCGAACTTCTCAAAACCAATATGGATCGCCTCGTCGAAGTCCTCATACATACCGATTAGCTCATCGCCCTTTACCAAGGCCCATTTGCCGATATTGCTTTCCTGCTCCAGCCAAGTAGCAATGTTGCGGTCAAAAAACCGACGCTCCTGTGCCAATTTAGTCTCAACCATCTGGGTCACCTCCCCATACTATTATCCAAATGCCTTAACAACTC